>Ga0334722_10002334_pt1 | contig 21692 bp, 17 predicted proteins | sample C3_bottom_MG_FD_207210 | JGI IMG/M metagenome (GOLD analysis project Ga0334722, IMG submission 207210) | Sediment microbial communities from Yellowstone Lake, YNP, Wyoming, USA - C3_bottom | ecosystem: Environmental > Aquatic > Freshwater > Lake > Sediment | place: USA: Wyoming | collected... | reverse complement strand
CGCGAGTCTGCGGGGAGGGCGATCTACGGCAGGTCGAAAACCATCCGACAAGAAAACGACTGTCTGGTGAAGCACGGGCAGCGATCCGGTCGAAGGGAGAAGGCGGGGAGCCCCGGTGGCGAGAACGGGGAGCTCGAACAGGATCCCGAGGACGGACTCTTCCGGGTCGCAGGCCGGCAGCGGCTCGCGGCAGGGGGCGCTGCTCCGCGCCTCGCCCGGCGCGGCCGCGTGCTCCACGATTCCCCAGGGAAGCGTTTCCAGGCCGAGCATCGCGACCAGCAGCACCGACAGAACAGCCCGCAGACCGAGGTGCCACCGGCGGTTCACGCAGCGATCGTTCCGTCTCGCCCCTACCATTACGGTTTGATTAATAATGGTGGGGATTCCAGCTGTCAAGAGCCGCGCGGGTTCTGTGCCGGCGGCGCTGCCCGTCAATCCAGCAGCGTGTACGCGGATTCCCGGTGGCCGGTCAGGTCAAGTCCGACGCGCTCTTCGTGCTCGCTGACGCGCAGACCCATCGCTGCGTCAAGCGCCTTGAGGATGAGGAAGGTCCCGACTAACGACCACCCTGCCGTGATGCCGGTTGCTTTGAGCTGAGCCCAGAGCAAATCGTAACCACCATAGAAAAGTCCGTCGGCGCCGGCAGCGTTCATCGCCTTTGTTGCGAAGAGCCCGGTGGCGATCACGCCCCAGATGCCGCCGACACCGTGCACCCCGAAGGCGTCGAGCGTGTCGTCGTAGCCGAGCTTTGCCTTGAGGATGACCGCCGTGTAGTAGCAGAGGGCGGCGGCGCCGATGCCGATCCAGATCGCACCGATCGGCTTGATGAAGCCCGACGCCGGCGTCACGGCGGCCAGCCCGGCGACCGAGCCGGTGATGATGCCCAGCACGGTCGGGCGCCCGTTGTGCATCCATTCGATGAGCGCCCAGGCCAGCCCGGCGGCTGAACCGGCGAGGTGCGTCGCGACGAAGGCGCCCCCGGCCACCGCGCCGGCGCCCAGCGCGCTGCCGGCGTTAAAGCCGAACCAGCCGAACCAGAGCAGGCCGGCGCCGAGGACCGCGAAGGGCAGGTTGTGCGGCGGGGCGACGTTGGCCGGGTATCCGAGCCGACGGCCGAGCATCAGCGCCGCCACGAGCGCCGCGACCCCCGCGCTGATGTGCACGACGATGCCGCCGGCGAAATCCAGCGTTCCTCCCGCCCGCAGGAACCCGCCGTCACCCCAGACCCAGTGCGTGATCGGCGCATAGACGACCGTCGCCCACACCAGCGAGAAGACGCAGAGCGTCGAGAACTTCATCCGCTCGGCGAACGCGCCGATCACCAGCGCGGGCGTGATCACGGCGAACATCATCTGAAAGGCCATGAAAACGATGTGCGGGATGGTGGCCGCGTAGGCCGCGTGCGGCTCGGCGCCCACGCCCTTGAGTCCGAACCAGGAGAGATCCCCGATCAGGCCGCCGTGGTCGGGGCCGAACGAGAGGCTGTACCCGAAGAAGACCCACTGGATCGAGACGATGCAGATGATCACGAAGCACTGCATCAGGACCGAGAGGATGTTCTTGCGACGCACCAGCCCGCCGTAGAAGAAGGCCAGGCCCGGCGTCATCAGCAGGACCATCGCCGAGGCTGTGAGTACCCAGGCGGTGTCGCCGGTGTCGATTTTTGCGGCCTGCTCCGCGGCGCTGGCAATCGTGGCGGCGACGGTCGTCGCCAGAAAAGCGACCATGGCCAGCAGCGGCCCAAGGAGTGAGCGACGTGGGCGGTCAGGGTGAGCCATGCTTACCATCTCCCGTGGGCAGTTTTGCCATGCCTGAAGTTGTTGCAAGTGACATGCCAGAAACATACCGAGCGGTGCGAATTCGTTGCTTCCTCTGAAAAACAAGGCAAAATGCGTGCAACCCGCTTTGCACAGCTGGGCTGAATGCGTATACAAAAAGTACCGCAGGGTATGTTGCAGGAGCTGTTCTTTCTCCTTGCGACATTTCGGAATGTTTTGCGCCAGGTGGAGACCTCGGGCAGCTGTGTGCGTGCAGGTATCGTGTGCGCAGCCAGCACCGGACGCCTATTCGCTACTGACAAATCGCGGCAACTGTGAAAAGATTCAGGTTATGAGCTATCCGGATGCTCAGGTATCCCTCGAGGAACAACTGCGGGCCAGTCAAGCCGAGTTGGCCGAGCAGCGGGCGGCCCGTCTGCGCGTGGAGCAGGCGCTCGAGCGGTCCGAGGGGATGTTCCATGCGATCGTCAACGCGCTTCCCATGGGCGTCCACCTTTATCGGCTGGAGCCGGACGGCCGGCTGACGTTCTGCGGGTCGAACCCGGCGGCCGACTGGATCCTCGGCGTCGAGCACCAACCGCTGATCGGCCGTTCGATCGAGGAGTGTTTTCCGGCGCTCGCCGGGACCGCGATTCCGGCGACCTACCGGCGCGTCGTCGCCACCGGGGAGTCCTGGCACACGGAGCAGGTCGACTACGAGGACGAGCGTATTCGCGGCGCCTTCGAAGTCTTCGCTTTTCATACCGCGCCGGGAATGATGGCGGCCCTCTTTCTCGACATCGCCGAGCGCAAGCGCGGCGAGCAGGGCTTGCGTGAATCGGAGGCGCAGTATCGGTTGCTCGTCGAGAACGCCGGCGACGGAATCTTCATCGCGCAGGAGGGCAAGGTGCTCTTCGCCAATCGGCGCGCCGTCCAGATGGCCGGCTACGATGACGTCGGCGAGGTGACCGGCCGCAGCATGATGGAATTCATTTTCCCGGGGGACCACGCGCTGGTGGTCGACCGCCACCTGCGGCGGACCCGGGGGGAGCAGGTCCCCTCGACCTACCCGCTGCGGATGCAGCGCAAGGACGGCACGTCGTTCTGGACGTAGCTCAACGTGGTCGCGATCGACTGGAAAGGTTGTTTGTCGACGTTGAATTTCATCCGCGACATCAGCGAGCAGAAGCGCTTCGAAGAGCAGCTGGTGAGCGCCGAGCGGTTGCGCTCGATCGGCACGCTCGCGGGGGGGGTGGCCCACGACTTCAACAATATCCTCATGGGGATTCAGGGGAACGTCTCGCTGCTGCTCCAGGACCTGGCGCCGGCGAGCCCGTTGCGCCAGCGCCTGGAGGACATCGAGCACGGCGTGGAGAGCGGCGCCGAACTCGCGGCGAGAATCCTCGGGTTCGCCCAGGGGGGGAAGTACATCCCCACGCCGACCGATCTCAATGGACTGGTGCGGGTGAGCCTGGAGATGTTCAGCCGCACGCGCAAGGAGATTCGGGTGCACACCACCTTCGCCGCGGATCCGGCCACCGTGGAAATCGACCGCTCGCAGATCGAGCAGGTCCTGCTCAATCTTTTCGTTAACGCCTGCCAAGCGATGCCCGCGGACGGCGATCTTTTCGTCGAGACCGGGACGGTGCTTCTCAGTGAAGAAGAGGCGGCCGCCGCCGGGCTCAAGCCCGGCAGCTATGTCCAGATCTCGGTGCGGGACACCGGCTGCGGCATGGATGCCGCAGTGCAGGAGCGGATTTTCGAGCCGTTTTTCACCACGAAGGACCGGGGCCGGGGGACCGGGCTCGGCCTGGCTTCGGCTTACGGCATCGTTCGACACCACAAGGGGGCCATCGGCGTGGAGAGCGCTCCGGGCCTGGGTGCGACGTTCACGATCACGATCCCGGTGTCCGGGAAGCCCGTCGTCGCGCCGACACCGACACCAACGCCCCGTGATGACGCACCGGGCGCCGGGACGGTGCTGCTCGTGGACGACGAGCCGATGATCCTCACAGTGGGAGCGGGGATGCTCAGGCGCCTTGGCTATGCCGCTCTGACGGCCGAGAGCGGCGAGCAGGCCATCGAACTGCTGCGCGCGGACCCCGGACGCGTCGACGCGGTCGTGCTCGACATGGTGATGGGCGGCGTAAGCGGCGGGGAAACCTTCGACCGGCTGCGCGAGATCGCCCCGGGGATTCCGGTGCTGCTCTCGAGCGGCTACACCATCGACAGCGAGGCGCGAGAGATCCTGGCGCGCGGCTGCGACGACTTCATCCAGAAGCCGTACGACTTGCCGGCCCTCTCCCGCAAGCTCAGCGGCCTGCGGCGCAGGGACTGACGTCGAGGGAGCGTCAGCTCCGGTCGTTCCGATGGCGCGGCGGCGACCCGAGCGCTGCCCGCTGCCGCTGCCGTTCACCGGCTCCGCGCGCCACCGGTATCGCTTCTCCCGTGTCGTAATCGACCCCGGCGACATACATCGCCGCCGCCGGCGTCATCGGCAGCGGGATGAAATCCTGTACCTGCTGCAGGTTCCAGCGGGTGGCGCGCAGGAAGCCCTCGACCTCGCGCATCTGCTCCTGCGTGCAGCCGGGGAAACTGGAGATGAAGTAGGGGACGAGGTACTGCTCCTTACCCGCGGCCGCGCTCTCTCTGCGGAACGCCTCGAGAAAGGGGCCGAAAACTCCGCCCGGCTTGCGCATCCGCCGCAGCACCGACGGGTCCAGGTGCTCCGGCGCCACCTTCAGATGCCCTGACACGTGGTGGCGCACCAGCTCGCGCAGGTACGTCGGCGTGCGCAGCGCGACGTCCATGCGGATGCCCGACTGCACGAAGACGTGCTTCACCCCGGGGGCGGCGCGCGCCGTGCGCAGCAGGTGGACGGCCGGCTCCTCGGCGATCGTGAAGTGACGGCACACGCCAGGAAACAGACAGCTGGGACGGCGGCAGGAGCGGCAGGCGTCGTCGACGCCGTTGCGGCACCCGTAGAGGTTCGCGCTCGGCCCGCCCAGGTCGGTCACCGTGCCGCGGAAGCCCGGGTCGGCCGCGAGCCGGCCCAGTTCGCGCAGGATCGAATTCTCGCTGCGGCTGGCGAGCATCTTGCCCTGGTGCAGACCCAGGCCGCAGAAGCTGCAGCCGCCGGCGCAGCCGCGGACGATCGTCACCGAATCCCTGATCATCGTGTGCGCCGGTATCGGCGCCGTGTACGACGGGTGGGGCAGCCGCGTGAACGGCAGCTCGTAGAGGGCGTCCAGCTCGGCTTCCCCGAGCGGCAGGGCGGGCGGTTCGACCAGCAGCGCGCGCGCGCCGTGGAACTGCACCAGGGGCCGGCCGCAGAGCGGGTTCTGCTCGGCCTCGACCAGCCGGGTGGCCTTCAGCAGCGGGAGCTTGTCCGCCAGGAGCTGCTCCCAGGACGGCAGGACGACGGCCCCCTCGAGCGGCAGCAGCGCGGCCGCCTTGGCGCCGAGGAGGCGGGCGGTGCCGCGGATCCCGGCGAGCTCGGCGGGGGTTCCGGCAACGACCGCAGCGCGCAGTCGCCGGGCGATCTCCCGGACGGCGCGCTCGCCCATGCCGTACACGAGCAGGTCCGCCTTCGCGTCGAGGAGAATCGAAGGCCGCAGCTTCTCCTCCCAGTAGTCGTAGTGCGCCACCCGCCGCAAGCTCGCTTCGATGCCGCCCAGGACGACCGGCAGCCCGGGGAAAGCGCCCCGCGCCAGCTGGGCGTACACCACGGCCGCGTGGTTCGGCCTGCGGCCGGCGATCCCCCCCTCGCTGTAGTCGTCCTCGCGGCGTTTGTGCCGGGCCGCCGTATAGTTCGCCAGCATGGAATCGAGGTTGCCCGCGGTCACGCCGCAGAACAGCCGCGGCCGGCCCATCACCTGCAGGGAAGCCGGGGAGCGCCATTCCGGCTGGGCGATCACGCCGACGCGCAGCCCCTCGGCCTCGAGGACGCGGCCGATCATCGCGGCGCCGAAGGAGGGGTGGTCGACGTAGGCGTCCCCGGTGACGATCAGGACGTCGAGTTCGTCCCAGCCGCGCGCCTGCATCTCGACCCGCGAGACGGGCAGCGCCAGCGAGCGGGCGGCGGGTGTGGCACGCATGCGCGGAATATGGCCCTTCCTGCGGATGAATACAATCCTCCTTGCCGGGCGCCGCGAGCGGAGCAAAGTCAGATTCGTTGACCGCCGGCGGGAGGAGGTCTATGATTTCGCACTCGATGAACTCCGCAACGTTCCGGATCGACCTGCACGTGCACTCGCTGCTGAGCGGCGACAACCGCTCGGAGCCCGAGGAGTGCATCCAGCGGGCGATCGAGCTCGGGCTTCAGGGACTCGCGTTCACCGAGCACTACTCGTACAAAGCCTCCGAGCCGATCGCAGCGCTCGCCGAGCGCTATCGGCGGCGGCTGCTGATCCTGCGGGCCGTCGAGTTCTCGACCGCCGAAGGGCACTGCCTTGTTTTCGGCGCGGACACGGACCGCCTTTGCCCCGATTACGCGCCTGCCGAGGAGTTGCTTCGGGAGGTCAACCGCGTCGGCGGCGTGGTCGTGCCCTCGCACCCCTACCGCACCGGCACGGGCCTCGGGGACCGGGTGAGCGCCCTGAAGGGGATCGTGGCGCTCGAGGGACACAACGGGTGCAACCATCGCGCGCTCAACGAGCGTGCCGTGCAGCTCGCGCAGCGGCTGCGGCTCCCTTGCACCGGCGGTTCCGACGCCCACCAGCCCGGGGAGGTCGGCTCCTGCTACACCGTCTTCCCCGAGCGCGTAACGGCCGAGAACTTCGTCGGCCTGCTGAGGGCCGGGCGCTACGAGGCCGCGGACACGAGGAAGGTCTCCCGGTGGTGGCCTCCGGGGCTGGGTCTGTCGTCCAAGCCTTGACAAGCCCGGGGTGCGGCCGAAGAATCTTCGCATGAGCGGCGACGCGGCAGGCCCGTGCGCTACCGCGCTGCCTTGCACCGGCGGCAGGAAATTCGTCGCGTCCCTCACGCTGCTTTTCGCGGGACTGCTCTTCCTGCGCGACCCTGTTCGCCTGCTCAATCCGCAATTCTGGGCCGAGGACGGCTCGGTGTTTTTTCATCAGGCCTACGACGACGGGTTCTGGCGTGCGCTGATTGAGCCGACCGCGGGGTACCTGAACTTCTTCCCCCGCCTCGTCGCCGGCCTGGCCCGGCCGTTTCCGTTCCTGGCGACGCCGCTGATCTACGACCTGGCCGCCTTCGCGCTCCAGGTGGCACCGATCGCGTACCTGCTCAGCGGACGAATCGGTCGCTATCTGCCGAACAGGCGCGTGCGCGTGGTGGCGGCCCTGCTCTACGTGGCGGCGCCGAACACGTACGAGACCTACGTCACCTTGACGAACAGCCAGTGGAATCTGGCGCTGCTCGCCCTGCTCCTGCTGCTCATCGAGCCACCCGCCAGCCGCTGGGGAAGGGTTGGGGAGTCGCTGGTGCTGGGCATCTTCTCGCTGACCGGTCCGCTGGGAGTCATCCTGCTACCCGCCGTAGCCTGGAGCAGTTACCTGGACCGGGCCACCCCGCGACGGCGCTGGTCCCTGGCCCAGGTGCTCATCCTGGGCTGCGGCGCGGCAGTGCAACTCGTGTTCCTCACGACCACGCCGCGTACGACTCCGGGACTCGATCAGGGCGCGCCCCTGGCGCTGCAGGAGGTGGTGCAGATCCTCTCGACGCACGCCGTGCTCGATTCCCTCCTCGGGATCAAGGGGACGATCTGGGCCTCCCGCCACCTTGGGATGGCCGGATACCTTGCCGGCCTCGCGTTGGCGGTCTTCCTGGCAGGGTATGCGCTGCATCGCCGGCAGCGGGCGCTCCTGCAACTGCTCTGGCTCGCCGTCGCGACGATCGCGCTCTCCTTCGTTTTCCCGCTTGCTCCGCTGCGTGGTTGGCTGCGGCCGGATTTCGGGCCGCGGTATTACCTGTACGTAACCTTCTTCCTGATCTACGCGATCCTGCTGCTCTGCACCCAGGCGGGCTGGCGGCGCTGGCTCGGCGCCACCCTCGCTCTCCCGCTGCTGGCAGTCGGCATCCCCGGCGATTTTCACTATCCGCACAGGCCGGACACCCAGTGGCCGGCGCAGGTGGCGGCATTCGAATCCCGGCAGCAGGGCGCGGCCTTCTACATCCCCTTGCAGCCGCAGGGGTACGGCGGGGTCAGCGTGCGCAAGAGGACGCCGGGCCAGGCCGCCTCGCCGCTCAACGGCTTGCGACCGGCCGCCGGCACCCCGCACTATGAGCTCAGCAGGCCTGAAATTGGAGGCTCCGTCGCCTGGGGAAACATCGATTTTCTCATATTCTCGGGCTGGGCCGTGGACACCCCAAATCGGGAAACCGCCGGCGGGGTCTGGGTCGTGGTTGACGGGATGGTCTTCCCGGCAGTTTTCGGCAGAGAGCGGCCGCAGGTGGCGTCGCTGCTCGGCGATCAGCGCTACAGCGTCTCGGGCTTTATACGCCACATTCCACTCAGTGAAATCGGCCTGGGGAGGCACCGGGTTTCACTGGTCGTCCTGACCCACGACCGTGCCGGCTCCTACACCGTTTCCGGTTACGACTTCGTCGTCAGGCACGCCGGCGAGTACTTCGCCGTAGATATCATCTCCCCTTACGCGCGATAGCCGCGGGGCCTCACCGTCGGGGAAGGTTTGTCCCGGTCGCCAGCACCGTACCTGACAAAGTTGACATGGTATAGGTCCGGGCGTATAAAGATACGCATTTCCGCCCGATTTCTCGGGCACATTAGGGTTTGGATCGATTGCGTTCATGAAGGCCAGCCCCTTCGCCGGGTGCCTGTGCTGCCACGGATGCGCCTTCGATCCGTGGGCACTGTCACGGGAGGTCAGAGATGAAAAAAGCAGTTGCGGCAACGGCGGCGGTACTGGTGCTTGGGGTGTTCGGGGTCTGCCACGCGGCGACGCCGGAGGAGAACGAGAAGAAGGTCTTCGAGGAGATGAGTGCGCTGATCCCGAAAGACAAGGTTGCCTCGATCGACGACCTCTACACCAAGTGGAAGGAGATCCAGGAGAAGAAGAGCCAGGCGCTGGTCATCGACATCCGCACCCACGAGGAGTTCGACAACGGCCACCTGCTCGGCTCGAGCAACGTCGATTCCGGGCATGCCTACCAGCTCGTCAAGCGCGTCACCGATCCGAATGCCGAGATCTGGGTCCTCTGCCGCACCAAGCATCGGGCGACCTATTTCGGCGGGCTGCTCTACAAGTACGGCTACACCAATGTCCACATCGTGGATGGCGGGATCGCCGGCTGGGCGGAGAAGGGTTACCCGCTGGTCAACGAGTATCTCGGCGAGATCAAGGTGATCAAGTACGACAAGCGCCTGAAGGAAGAGTTCCTGGTCCGCGAGGGCCACTAGGTCCCAGGATTGCAGCTGAAGTGAAACCGGCGGGTCACCGCGGACCCGCCGGCGCATCGAGCAGGCGGGAGTCCCCGTCAGGGTTTCGTGAACGTCTTCGTGGCGGTGCTGGCGAGGTACGAGTTGTTGCCGGCGAACGAGATCTTCACGGCCCACTGCTTCTTGCCGGCTGGCAAATCCGGAAGCGGCATCAGTGCCGCGTCGCTCATGATGTGGTAGCCGTAGGGCGCGCCGTTGACCACCACCTGCACCTCGACCGGCGGATTGACGATGGCATTACCGTCGCTGGTGCGCAGCAAGGTGAACGTATACGACCCTGTCGGTGAACCGGGCTCGCCCTTGTAGGTTCCCCAGATCAGGTCCCCGATGGTGATCTTGGTCGTGGACATGAGCACGGAGAGGTCGCCCGTGCCCGAGGCGGGGCTGCCGTTCGCCTTGACGATGTAGTGCTTCTGCACGAAGTCGCCCGGGATCTTGTAGTCGAGGACCGCCTTGCCCGCGGCGTCGGTCGTGGCGTCCCCGGCGGGCTTGCCGTCGACGACGAAGGCCAGCTTGTACCCCGGCACGGCCGCGGTTCCCTCTTTGACGTTCGCCTCGAGCGCGATCTTCTCGCCCGGGGTGCCGAACCGCTTGGGGAGGGTGACGACAGGCTTGAGCTTGACCGCGGGGGGGATCTGGCCGGAGATCGCGCCGGCGTTCGAGGAGGCGGGCGCATTAGCGGCCCCGGTCTTCATCGCGGCGGCGGCGGGAATCGAGACAGCGAGTACGCACAAGGCAAGGATGCCGATTTTCACGGGGTTCCTTTCTGTTTCAGAGAGCGCCGGAGCCATGGTTGCCACCGAACCTAGCTCGTTACGGTGGGCGTCTTCTTTTTCCGCGACATCGCGACGGCCACCCCTACCCCAACCCCGGCTGCGACCACGATGAACCCGCCGATCAGCACCCAGCGCCAGAGCAGGGCAGAGACTTTCTTCCCCCAGAGCGCGATCCGCTCCTCGATCTCCAGCCGCTGCCTCTCGCTCAACTCGTCGGTCGGGATAACCGGCAGCCACTGGTCCTTGATCGGGGAGTCCCAGACCTTGTTCCGGAAGAGCTGGTACCGCGCGCGCGAAGGGTCTTTCAGCTGCTCGTCCAGGTAGACCAGGACGCTGCCGTGAAACTCGCCGCCGCTGCTGAACGGAAAAATGGCGATGCCGTTCGCGCTGAACACCTGCTGCAGGCTCCGCCAGATTGCAGCGTCCGTGCCCTTTTTCAAGTCCGTGAGGCGGCCATCGACCGTGGTGATGTCCCGCGACCGCGTCGGTTCGTCCGGATAGAGCTTGCTGACGAAGGGCTTGATCCCCTCCCACTTGACCGCGAGCCGCTTCTGCTGGTCGCGCAGCACCCGGACATCCTGGGGCGTCAGCTGGGCCGCGCCGACGTAGGCGATGTTCCCGTCGATCGTCGTGACGATCTTGCTGACGTAGTCGTTCTGCTGGGAGATCGCGAGCAGGTTTTTCTTCTGCGCCTCCGAGAGGTTGGCCTTCGAGTACTCATCGAAGAGGCTGTCCATCATCTTGACGATCAACTCGTCCCGGTCGCGGATGTTCGCGTTGAGCTTTTCGGTCAGCTCTTTGAGCCGGGCGATCGACTCTTTGTCCTGCTTGTTCTCGAGCTGCAGCGCCCTGATGGTCCCCAACAGCCCGGTGTTCTCGTCGGTGAGCTTCTGGATCCGGGTGTTCAGGTCCTGCACCTCGACGGTCATTTTTTCGAGCGCCGCCCGGTACTGCTCGTTCTGAGCGGTGATCTCGACGATCTTGCGCCCGGACTCCTCGACTCTTTTGGTGACTTCGACGATCGTCACCTTGTCCTTGCGGCTCTCCTCGGCAAGGAGAACCCGCTCGGTCGTTTTCTTCAACTGCTCGCGCAACTCGACGATCGACGTTTCGAGCGTGCCCGGGTAGAGGCCGTCCGCCAGCAGTTTTCGGTGCGGCGCGTAATCGGCTTCCAGGCGGCTGATTTCCCCCGCGAACTGCCCGGGCTGTCCGAGGTCCTGCGCGTTTTTAAGGGCGCCGAGCAGGAATTGCTGCTTGGCCTTGAACGATTCGATGATCTCGTAGTCCGACGTCTGCGCGAGCGCGCCGCCGGCCTGCAGCAGCAAGAGCGCGAAGAGGGCGAGCACTCCGGCGATCTTCTTCATTTCTTGTCTCCAGGAATGATCCCCTTGCGGTTCAGCAGGTACGTCTGGCCGTTGGCGACCAGCTCGATCCCCAGGGGGCGGCGGTTGAAGTACGGCTTCGTCATGCCCTGTTCGGCAATGAGCACCCGTTTCTTGAGGCTCAACTCCGCTCTCGACCAGGTGAAAATGTAGACGTGCTTGAAGCCGGCGGAGGTGATGAAGTAGTAGCCGTCGGAGTCGCGGATCATCCTGACGACCGCGCCGGCCGCACCGGCCGGGTCATTCGTCTCGGCACGGAACAGCTCGCGCGCGTCGAAGGCGATGGTCTTGGGCTCGGCGCGGACGTAGCCGGAGGAGTCCGCGGTGAAAACGCTCTCGAACGACCAGGAGTAATCCACCGCCCTGATGGTGAGGGAGGCGCAGCCGGTGAACGCCGGGACCGCCAGGAACAGAAACAGGATCGCTTTTCTCATCGGGCACCTCACCCCATTCGATTGATGTCGTTGTCGCATACGCCAATCCTTATCTCGATGCAAATCAAATCATAGTACGCTTCTTATCACAACCCCGCCGCCCGTGGGGTGACGACGATCACCCCGGCCCCAGCGGGTTGAGCGCGGCAGAGAGTGCTGGTATGGTGTTGGTATTGTTGACAACCCGATGTTCTGGCAGGACAATGCAACCATGAATGCGATTGTTGCACGCTATACCGATGGCCGCGTCGTCAAGGGGATCACCAGCGATTTCCTGCCGGCAAAGGACCGTTTCCACCTCCTGGTCGACGGCAGTCCTCCCGGCACGCGCGCGATCGAGATCCTGATCGCGGATCTCAAAGCCGTGTTCTTCGTGAAGGATCTCGTCGGCAGCCCGCAGCACAGCGAGAGGAACCAGTTCGACCCGGTCAAGCCTCCCGTCGGCAAGAAGATCCGCGTGGTCTTCAACGACGGGGAGGTCGTGGTCGGAACGACGCAGGGGTACCAGTTGGGGCGCCCTGGGTTCTTTCTGGTGCCGGCGGATGAGAAATCGAACAATAACCGCTGCTTCGTCGTGGTCTCCGCCACGAAAGAGGTCACGCTCCTTTAAGCACGGCTCTGTTGAAGCGGCACAGATAACCGCGCTTGCGACCGACGGGGCTGACGCCGGCTCCGGCTGGCGCCGGTATCGCCAGCCGCTCGGTATCCTGAGTGCGACGCACCTGAGCGACGTGCAGCCGCTGCTGGCCGAGGTGCGCCGGCAGACGTTGGCCGGCCGTGTCGCTGTCGGCTGGATTGCGTACGAAGCCGCACCGGCGTTTGATGCGGCGCTCGCCGTGCGTCCGCCCGGTCCGGTGCCGCTGGCGTGGTTCGCGCTGTTCGCCGCCGGTGAGGACGCCGGCGCGCCGCAACCGCTTCCCGGGGCCGGGCCGTTCACGCCGGCGTGGCGCGGCGGGCCGAGCAGGGAGGTCTACCGCGGGGCGGTGCGACGCATCCACGAGCATATTGCGGCGGGCGACACCTACCAGGTCAACTATACCTATCGCCTGCGCACACCCTGGGCGGGCGACCCGCCGGCGCGCTTCGCCGCGCTCGCCCGCGCCCAGCAATCGCGGTACGCGGTGTATCTCGACGCGGGGCGGTTCGCCGTCCTCTCCGCCTCTCCCGAACTCTGCTTCAGGCTCGAAGGCGACCTGCTGACCTGCAAGCCGATGAAGGGGACCGCGCCGCGGGGGCTGACGCTGGTGGAGGACCGGTTGCTGGCCGCAGGCCTGCGCGCCTCCGAGAAGGAGCGGGCCGAGAACGTGATGATCGTGGACATGGTGCGCAACGACCTGGGGCGGATCGCGCGCGTGGGGTCGGTGCGGGTCCCCAGCCTCTGGGAGACCGAGCGCTACCCGACCCTCTGGCAGATGACTTCGACCGTGCGGGCCGAGACCGGCGCCCCCCTCGAGGAGGTTCTGACCGCGCTTTTCCCGTCGGCGTCGATCACCGGCGCCCCCAAGGTGCGCACGATGCAGATCATCCGGGAGATCGAGCGCACGCCGCGCGGGATCTACACCGGGTGCGTGGGGGTTCTCGGCCCGGGACGGCGGGGCTGGATGAACGTGGCGATCCGCACGCTGGTGGTCGACCGCGAGAAAAACCTCGCCGAGTACGGCACCGGCAGCGGGATCGTCTGGGACGCACGCGCCGGCGCCGAGTTCGACGAGTGCCGGACCAAGACGCTGGTGCTCGGCGGGCTGCCGCCGCCGTTTCAGCTCATCGAGACGTTGGCCTGGACGCCGGCGGACGGCCTGCTGCTGCTCGAGCGGCACCTGCGGCGCGTCAAGGACTCCGCCGAGTATTTCGGGTTCGCCTGCGACGTCGATGCGATCCGGGAACGACTCGCAGGGCCGGTCGCGGGCGCGCGTCGCCCGCAGCGCGTGCGGCTGCTGCTGGACGAGCGGGGCGGGATCGACGTGACGGCCGCGCCGCTGGGCCTGCGCGCCGTGACGCTGGGTGATGCGCCGCCCCGGCGCCCGGCGCGGGCGCTTCGGGTCACCATCGCCCGGGAGGCGGTCGGACGCGGCGACCGCTTCCTGTATCACAAGACCACACGGCGCCAGGTCTACGAGCGCGCGCGCGCCGGCGCTCCGGGGTGCGACGAGGTCATTCTGGTCAACGAGGAGGGGGAGGTCACGGAGGCGACGACGGCCAATGTCGTCGTGCGCGACCGCGACGGGTACTGGACGCCGCCGGTCGAGTCCGGCCTGCTCGCCGGCATGTTCCGCGCCGAGCTGCTCGAGCGCGGCGCGATCCGCGAAAAGCGGCTGCGGGTTGGGGACCTTCAGGGTGCCAAAGAGGTCTGGCTGATCAACTCCGTGCGGGGCTGGCGCCGCTGCAGCCTCTGGCAGGAGGAGCACCAGCTGGCTCCAGCTGGCGGAGGCTGCCGGACGAGCTAACTCCGGTTCAGGCTATTGACGCACCGCTAGGTTTCCTTGGACATTTCGAATCATGACGTGTCTGGTTTTCGCTCGCAGCAGCTGGGGCGGCTCCAGGATTGCCGCGGATGATCCGAGAGCCGCTCCCGGAGAGCGGCAGGTATGCCGTGGGGAGGTGGGTGTGCCCGCGACCCGGTGTTTGACGAACTCGTTGCCGCGAGCGGGGAAGGTGGAGCCCCTGTGGCGATGACGTTGCCAGCGAGGCTGGCCTGTTGTCTTGTGACACCGGTCCTGCTGATGGCGTGCTTTCCCGATATCGACCAGGGATGGCTGGCCTGGGTTGCCCTGGTGCCCCTGCTGCTTGCGTGCCGCGGTCAACGGTGGCTCGCAGCCGGCGCCCTGGGTCTGGCAAGCGGCGGCGGCGCCATCGTTGCCGTCTTCCCTTGGATATTCGTCATCGACGGGTTCCGGGCGTACCACATGGGCATTTTCGCCCTCTATTTCGGCGGATTCACCGCGCTCTGGTGCGCGGGCCAGACCCTGCTGCGGCGCGGCCGCGTGCCCGTGCTGGCCACCGTGCCGGCTCTCTGGGTCGCACTCGATTACCTGAAGGTGAACGCCGGGTTCATGGCCTTCCCCTGGGCAACGCTGGCCCAGAGCCAGCACGCCTACCCCGTGCTGCTCCAGGCGGCGGCCATCACCGGCGAGTACGGACCGACCTTCCTCGTCGTCATGGTCAACGTTGCCGTCGCCGACTGGATCAGCGACGGCCGCAGGGCCGTGCCAAAGATAGCGGTTGCCGGGGCTGCCGTTGCGCTTGCCGCGGCGTGGGGCGTGCGCGAGATGTCAGCGGGGGAGCCCGCCGCAGGCACGGTCAGGGTCGCCGCTGTCCAGCCAAGCATGCTGTTGGAGGAGCGCGCGAGCGCGTCCGGACGGGCGGCGATGCAGCAGCGGTTGGAGCGCTTGACGAGGGAGGCCGCCAGATCGCGCCCCGATCTGATCGCATGGCCGGAAACAGCGGTTCGCGACCTGGACGGCGATCCCGATTTGTTGGAGCGGTTGAGAGCGCTGGCCCGCGAAGTCGGGGCGCCTCTGGTCGTCGGGGCGTCCGACGCAGCCAAGTTCGCCGGACCGGGCGAGGGGACCTACGAGCTTCGGCAGCACAACTCGGCGTATTTCGTGGAGCCGGGCCAACGTCTCGCCCCGCCGTATCGGAAGAACATCCTCGTTCCCTTCGGAGAAATCCTGCCGCTGGAAGCGACCGTCACCTGGCCGGTGTGGCTGGTTCCCCGGCTGATGAAGGTGATTCCGGGCTCGGGGTACGAGCTTTTCCGTCTTCCGGGTGGAACACCCTTCTCAGTCATCATCTGCTGGGAGAATCTTTTTGCCGGGTACGTGCGGCGGATGGTCGGGAGCGGCGCGCGGATCGTGGTGCACATCTCGAACGACAACTGGTTCGGGAGAACGGCTGCGCCGCGCCAGCACGCAATGGCCTCGGTGCTGCGCGCCATCGAAAACCGAACACCGCTGCTGGTCGCCTCCAACACCGGGCCGTCGCAGATCATCGACGGGCACGGCCGTGTCGTCGCCGCTCAGGCAGGCCTGTTCACCAGCGGGGTCGTCACAGCCGACGTTGACTTGGCCTCGACGCGCACCTTCTACACTCGCTGGGGGGATGCCTTCGCCTGGGCGGCGATCTGCCTTGCCTGCATCGGGTGCTTCGACGCCTTGGCCAGCGCCGGCCGACGTCGGGGGCGCACATCGCTCGAGCGATGACCAGTCGGGGCGAAAAGGGTTGATATAATCACTGAACTGCCGCACATTAGCCACACTGCTCGTGATGAAACGAACCTCGCGGGAGGGAAGCGTCATGGTCGGGAGATTTTTCTCGGGATGTTGCGGGAGCAGAGTCGTTGTGCAGTCACTCTTGCTCGCCGGGGTGCTGTGGCTCTCGTCTGCGGCAGCGCCGACGCCAAGCGCTGCATTGTCATTCCATTCGCAGGGGGAGCTGGAAGGAATCTGCAACGTAGGATCGCTGACCGCGCACACCTTCGCACCCGGCGCGAAGAAGGCAGAGTACGTCTTCCACGGGCAGTGCGCGGAAGGCAAGGACGCCACCGTCACCAACCGGCATTATCACGTGAAGGGCAATTGGGACAGCACGAAGAAAACCGCCGAGGAGAAGATCACGGGGACGTTCACCATCGGGTATCTTTCGGCGTACATCATCTTTGACTGCCCCGAGGACCCCTGGCTCAACACCGTGACGTGTACGATCACCGGGAAGGCCGGGAACGGACTGTTCTACTTTATCGCAGCTAATGCCGTTTTTACGAACAACCCGTTGAGCTCCGGTTTTCTTCCCGCGGCCCAGAGGCAGGCCTTGAAGACGGAATGGAACAACCAACCGGCACTGCCGATGACGCAGGCCCCGGTCATCGTGCTCCCCCTCGCCAACCAGGTGCTCAAGGGGCCGCTCGGTGTGCCGATCAGCGTCAACCACAACCCGAACTACGGCATTGATTTGGAGATCCAGTGGAAGCCGACGAAGACCAAGAAGAATGTCCCGAGCTTCTGGTCGACCCAGAACGTTACGCTGAGCGACTCCAAGTCGACACTGGGATCGACCACCAAAGTACTTGCCGTCACCAAGATGGGGAAGTGGCGGGTTCGCGCCAGGAGCGTCTTCCCCGGCGCGCCCTGGTGCGACTGGAGGGTTTGGGAAGTCAATTGAGCAGCGAACCATCAGAGGCAGCAAGTGCGGCTTTTGGTAGTGTAGCGCCAGAGCGGGCAGGAGCGTCAGGACGGAGGGCGAACCGAGCGAGGAAAAAAGGGAGGACGCGCCGATCAGGTTGCGGTTCCTTCCTGGAAGCGGCAAGGGGATCGACGAAACGGGAGGGAATGATGAAGACGATTAGACGAACAGGATGGTTGACATCATTGTTTTTCTGCGCAGCAGCGGTTGTTTCGCCTGCGTGGTCCGCGGAGCCGGCGCCGCCCCCGCTGGGGAATCAGCAGCAATCAGCGCCGCCCAAGGCCGAGTCGAAGGTCGTCAGCTGCTCCAAGACGATCACCGTTCAGGCCAGACTCGACCAGAGCTACCTGAAAAACTCGGTCGACAACACGGCGAAGGTGGTCAACTTCAACGACGTGGTCCTGAGCATCTACAGTTCGACCGCAGGGGCTGCTTTCGACATCGATTGCTACTACAAGAGCGCCAACGGCGACATTCCGAACATCGTCTACCGCATCCCCTGCAAGCGGCCCAAGAAGGGCGCGACTTCGTACGAGCACTCGTACTGGTGCATGAAGAAGTAGCCGGGCGCTCGGGAGGTCGTACCAGGGAGTGAAATGCCCCCCGCTCGCAGGGGCTAAGGGGGGCGCGCTTGAACGGGATCTGTTCGACGCTCCGCTAGAACCCGGCTTTGGCGGCGGACTCGACCCAGGTCAGGATCTGCGGCAACAGGCCGAGGGCGAGCATCCCGACCGTGCAGATCGCCAGGACCGCGCCGGCGCAGCGCGAGGTGCGGATCGGCGGCACCGCCGACTGCAGTTCGGTCGGCTTCTCGATGTACATCCAGCGGATCACCGTCAGGTAGTAAAAGAGCGACACGGTGGAGTTGACGGCGGCGACGAGCACCAGCCAGGCCATCCCCTTCTGGGCCGCGGCGGCGAAGAGATAGAACTTGCCGAGGAAGCCGGCCAGCGGCGGGATCCCCGAGAGCGAGAAGAGCGAGAGCATCATCACGAACGCCAGCCGCGGGTTCGACTCCGAGAGCCCGATGTACTCGCGCATGTCCTCGCGGCCAGTCGCCCCGGCGACGATCGCCGCGACGCCGAAGGACGCGAGGCAGGAGACGAGGTAGACCAGCAGGTAAAAGGCGACCGAGGCGTCGGCCCGGTAGCCGCCGGCCGCCAGGCCGACCATGAGATAACCGGCCTGGGCGATCGAGGAATAGGCGAGGAAGCGCTTGATGTTCGTCTGGTGCAGCGCGACCAGGTTCCCGACGGTCATGGTCAGGACCGCGAGCAGCGCGACCAGATAACCGACGCTGTCGCCGACGTGGGCGAAGGCGAGGCCGACGACCTTGGCGAAGAGCGCGAAGCCGGCGGCCTTCGAGGCGACCGCCAGGAAGGCCGAGACGACGACCGGCCCCCCCTCGTAGACATCCGGCGCCCAGAGGTGGAAGGGGACCGCCGAGATCTTGAAACCAACGCCGACCATGACCATGACCAGCGCCGCCAGCGTCAACGGTCCGGCGGGCAGGCGCTCGGCGACCCCCGCAATCATCGTGGTGCCGGTCAGGCCGTAGACGAAGGAGAGGCCGTAGAGCAAAAAGCCTGAGGAGAGCGCCGAGGTGAAGACGTACTTGAGGCCCGCCTCGGCGCCGCGCGGCTCGCGCGGGTGGAAGGCGACCAGCGCGACCAGCGGCATGGTCACCAGCTCCAGGCCGGTGTAGAGCAGCGCCAGTTCGCGCGAGGAGACCAGCACGCACATGCCGGTGATCGAGAAAACCATCAGGCCGATCGCCTCCCCGAGGCGGCCGCGCGGGATCGACGGCTTCGGCTCACCGCTCGGGCAGGCGAGCAGCGCGGTCAGCGCGCCCGCGGCCAGGAAGAGGCGCTTGTAGAGGACCGCGAGCGGCCCGACACCCCAGGCGCCGCCGAAGGCCTCGCCGAGCGGCGAGAGCCCGAAGAAAGTGCCGGCGAACAGGATCGTGAACCCGATGGCGGCGGTCAGCGCCTCCGGCCGGCCGTTCTTGCGCTTCGGGTCGATCATGCCGATGCCGAGCACGACCGCCGCCAGCACTGCCAGGGCGCTCTCGAGCGCGATCATCGCAAAAGGTCCGTTCATGGCCGCGTCCCCCATCACCCCGCCCCGTGGAGCCGCGCGACGACCGGCGCGACCGAGGAGGCGATGAGCTTGATCATCCAGCCGGGGAACATACCGGCGAAAGCGAGGAAGAAGATGAGGATCACGAGCGGCACGCGCTCGACGAACGTGGCATCCGTCAATTCGGCGTGGTGCGGGTCAAGCAGCGGCCCGTAGAGCATCTTGGTCAGCGCCCGCAGCAGGTAGACCGCCGTGGTCACCACGCTCGAGGCGGCGAGCACCGTCATCACGCGGTGCGAGGTCGAGGCGTCGGCGAAGGCGCCGACGAAAACCTGGACCTCCGCGATGAACCCGGCCAGACCCGGCAGGCCGAGACCCGCCATCCCGCCGATCATGTAGCAGACGCCGAGAAAGGGCATCACCTTGATCAGCCCGCCCATCTCGGTGATGAAGCGGGTGTGCGTGCGCCCGTAGATCATGCCGATCAGCGAGAAGAAGAGCGCGGTCATCAGGCCGTGGGCGAACATCTGCACCACGGCGCCCTGGAAGCCGGTCTGATTCAGCGTCGAGAGCCCGAAGATGACCAGGCCGCAGTGGCTGACCGAGCTGTAGGCGGTGATGTACTTCAGGTCGGTCTTCTTGCAGGCGACCAGCGCGCCGTAGAAGATGTTCACCGTCGTCAACGCGAGGAAGAAGGTCCCCCACATCTTCGCGCCTTCGGGCATCAGCCAGATCACCTTGAGGCAGCCGAAGCCGCCGAGCTTCATCAGCACGCCGGCGTGCAGCATCGAGACCGCGGTCGGCGCCGAAGCGTGGCCGTCGGGGGACCAGGTGTGGAACGGCCAGAGGCCGCCGAGGGTGCCGAAACCGAAGAACATCAGCGGGAAGACCCAGGCCTGGGTCGCCAGCGGGACGCCGGCGCGGGCGATCGTCTCCATCGCGAAGGTCGGGGAGCCGGACTGGAAGTAGAGCACGAGGATGCCGACCACGATCAGCGCCGAGCCGCCCATGAGCATCAGGGTCAGCTTCATCGCCGAGTACTCCTTCGGGCCGGTCCCCCAGAGGCCGATCAGCAGATACATCGGCAGCACGGCGATCTCGTAGAAGAGGAAGAAGAGGAAGAGGTCCTGGGCGGCGAAGACGCCGAAGACGCCGCCGACCAGCAGCAGCAGGAAGGCGAAGAACTCCTTGCCGCGGTGCTCGTGCCGCCAGGAGGCGAGCACGCCGCAGAAGATGACCACGGCGGTGAGCAGGATCATCAGCACCGAGACCCCGTCGACGCCCATGTAGTACTCGATGCCGAGTTCCTTGAGCCAGCTGAAGCGCTCGACGTGCCACATCGGGATGGCGCCGGGCGCCAGCGTTTCGCTGCCGATGCGGCCGAGGGCGTCGAAGACGAGCCAGACGGCGAGCGCGACGTCGATGCCGGCGGCCACGAGCGCGACCTGCTTGATCGTCTTGAGCCGCTCGGCGGGCAGCAGCATGATGATGGCCACGGCCGCGAACGGCACGGCCATGATCAGGGTCAGGATTCCCATGTGCGCTGTCCCTTCCTAGTCTCGCGGAATCCGCTTGAGAGGTTCTTCGCGGCCGAGCACCAGCTGCAGCACCTGGCGGCCGACGGTCCCCGCCACCGCGACGTACCCGGCGACCGAGAGCGCGGTGAACACCGGCCGGCCGGCAATGATCAAGAAGAGCATCAGCAGGCCGGCGCCGCCGGCGATGATGAGCAGGGAGGTCTGCAGCCGGCCGCTCGCCATCTGCCGCAGCCACGCGCCGCCGAGCCGCGAGGCCTGCGCCGAGAGATCCATCGCGGCGTCGACGATGCGGCGGTCGAACCAGGCCAGCGGCGCGCTGACGAAGCGGAAGATGATTTTGTGCGTCACGAAGAGGTAGATCTCGTCGAAGTAGAACTTGTTGGCGATAGCCCGGTAGACGAAGCCGAGGCTGGCGGCGACGCGGGCGGGCACCGCGCTTTGCTGGCGGTAGAGCAGCGTGGCGAGACCGATGCCGGCCAGGCCGGCGAAGGTTGCGGGGAACGCGATCGCCGGGTCGATGCCGGCGTGCTCGATCTCGCCGCGGTAGACGAAGCTGCCGAACGGCACGAAGCCCAGCAGCACCGAGGGCACCGCGAGGATCGCCAGCGGCACCCACATGCTCGGCGGCGACTCGTGCGCATGGTCGAACTTGTGGTGGTCGCGGGCCTCGCCGGCGAAGGTCAGGTAGTAGATCCGGAACATGTAGAACGCGGTGAGCCCGGCGACGAGCAGCGCGACGCCGAAGACCACCGGGTGCCCGCCGTGCAGCGCCGCCGCGAGAATCTCGTCCTTCGAGAAGAAGCCCGAGAACCCGGGGAACCCGGCGATGGCGAGGCAGGCGATCAGGAAGGTCCAGCGGGTGATCGGCATCTTCTTGCGCAGCCCGCCCATTTCGCGGATGTCGTTGGTGTGCACCGCGTGGATCACGCTGCCGGCGCCGAGGAAGAGCAGCGCCTTGAAGCAGGCGTGGGTCGCCAGGTGAAAGAGCGAGGCTGTGAACCCGAGCGGGGACTCCATGCGCGCGACGCCGAGCGCGAGCATCATGTAGCCGAGCTGCGAGAGCGTCGAGAACGCGAGCACGCGCTTGATGTCGAACTGCGTCACGGCGATCACGGCGGCGAAGAGCGA
>Ga0334722_10002333_pt1 | contig 21696 bp, 19 predicted proteins | sample C3_bottom_MG_FD_207210 | JGI IMG/M metagenome (GOLD analysis project Ga0334722, IMG submission 207210) | Sediment microbial communities from Yellowstone Lake, YNP, Wyoming, USA - C3_bottom | ecosystem: Environmental > Aquatic > Freshwater > Lake > Sediment | place: USA: Wyoming | collected... | reverse complement strand
TGACCCTGCTTGCGCGTTCCCAGAATCTCTGTCAGGAGATGTCCCAGGCACTCTACCGGATGGTCCACGACCTGCGCCCGGCCCAACTCGACGATTTCGGCCTGGTCCCGGCCCTGCGCCACTTAACCGAAGAAAAATGGTTCAGCCGAAAAATTGCTATTGCCTTTGAGGCGACCGGCGACCAGAGAAGGGTTGATCCGGTGACCGAAACCGTTCTTTTCCGGGTGGCCCAGGAGGCGTTTACCAACATTCTCCGGCATGCCCACACCGATACGGCGAGCCTGCGGATTCTCTTTGAAAAAGACCAGATCATCCTCACCATCAAGGATCAGGGTGCGGGATTTACCCCTGCCTTTAAAGGCCAAGGCTTCGGCCTGGCGGGGATCACCGAGCGGGTAGAACTGATCAACGGCAGGGTGGAGATCGATTCGGCCCCCGGCAAGGGAACCACCATCACCGTGATTGCCCCGGCCAGACTCGACCAGATTATCCCCGCCGCCAGGCCGAAGGCAGAAGCCGAGCCGCCGCCTGCCTGAATTTCCCCTCCCCGCCCGGCAGCAAAATAGCTCGTTCGCGGGACGGGACACCCAAAAATCCCCCCTCACGGGGTACGCTTCGCAGGGAAGATTTTTATTGTAAAAATATACAGGAGTAAGCCAATGGCCCTGATCACCATCGACCGGACACGATGTAAAAAAGACGGAATCTGCGCGGCGGAATGTCCGTTCAGCCTCATTTCGCTGACCGGCGACGACGGCTTTCCGGAAATCCGCCCAGCCGCCGCCCGCCTCTGCATCCAGTGCGGGCATTGCGTGGCGGTATGCCCCCATGGCGCCTTGAGCCTTGCGGCCATGAAACCCGGAGATTTCCAAGCCATCGGCAACGGCTCCCCGCCCACGCTCAAGAAAACCGGCCTGCTTCTCACCACCCGGCGCTCCATCCGCTCTTACGAACAGCAAACGGTTCCCCGCGACCACACCGAACAGCTTCTCGACCTGTGCCGCTGGGCGCCGTCCGCCAAGAACGCACAGCCGGTGCATTGGCTGGTCCTGGAAACCCCCGAAGCGGTGCGGCATCTGGCCGGGCTGGTCGTGGACTGGCTGCGGACCGGCACCAGCTATCCCGGCATCGTTGCCGCCTGGGACCAGGGCAAGGACATGGTCCTGCGCGGCGCGCCCCATCTGCTGGTGGCCCATGCCCACAAGGACAGCCTCAAGCCGGAGATCGACTGCACCATCGCCCTGACCTATTTCGACCTGGCCGCCGCCAGTTGCGGAATCGGCACCTGCTGGGCCGGCATCCTGATGAGCGCCGTAGCAGCCGGGCACCCGCCCCTGCTTGAGGCCCTGGCCCTGCCCGAAGACCACCGGCTTTACGGGGCCATGATCTTCGGCTACCCGCGATTTCCGTATTTCAAGATTCCAGCCAGAAAAGAGGCACAGATCATCTGGCGCTCCTAATCCACCCGCACACCAAAAGGATGCACATGGACAGCAACAGCGAAAAGAAAAAGCCTAACCCGGAACGGGTAGCCATCCTCCGCTCCCTGCCTCTGGAGATCAAGAGCCAGATCACCGGAGAGGAGGCCCAGGCCTTCATGTATGATGAGGATTTGCCGGAAAGCCTTTTGGAAAAACTGAAGGACTATCTGGAGTAAGATGAACCGTACCGTTCGGCCTGAGCCTGCCGAAGCCCTGCCTTGACAAAAAACTGCGGTTCGACAGGCTCACCGCGAACGGTACAATTTTAACGGAATTATCTCATACCCAGCCCCGTCACCCGGCGAAGGCCGGTGTCCAGAGGCTCTTCGCATCACTTCGCCTGGCAGCACTTCTTATACTTCTTGCCGCTCCCGCAGGGGCAGGGCTCGTTACGGCCGATCTTTTCGCTGGTCACCGGAACCCGGCCCGGATTCACCTTGCCGTCCACGTACAGCCACTGCCCCTCTTCGCAGACAAACTTGGCCCGCTCATGCAGCCGGTGATCCTGGCCATGCCCGGAAAAATTGGCGATAAACTCCACCACCCCGGCCTTGTCCTCCTTCCCGCCTGCCTCGGTCTCCAACACCTCGATGCCGTGCCAGACAAAACCAGCCTCGTCGCTCAGATCCAGACTGGCCGGACGGGTACTCCGGTGCCAGGAGCGCAGGAGATAGGGAACATCCTGCACGGCAAAGGCGGCATAGCGTGAGCGCATCAACGCCTCCGCAGTCGGGGCAAGCTGGCTGCCCTCAATAAACGGCCCGCAGCATTCGGCAAACTTCAGGCCCGTGCCGCAGGGGCAGAGGCTCTTCTTCTTTTTCTCGCTCATCCCCACACCTTCCTTAAAGTATATTTGCTGGTCCCGATCCGGGAATACTTGTACATCCCGTTCGGACTGTGCCACAATATCTTTAATCTTCCCTCCCTTCAACCTCCTTCTGAGGTACTTGCCATGAAAACGAAAACCTACCTGATCATCGGCAACGGCGTAGCCGGGACCTCTGCGGCGGAAGCCATCCGCCAGCAGGACCCCAAAGGCAGCATCACCATCCTCAGCGAAGAGGATATCCCCTTTTACTACCGGATCAGACTCAACGATTTCATTGCCGGGGAGGTGGGCGAAGACAAGCTCATCGCCAAGAAAGCGGCCTGGTACCAGGAACAACGGATCGGCCTGCGCCTCAACACCCGGATCACCGGGCTCGATGCCGCTGGCAAAAGGCTGACCACCGCGACCGGCGAGGCGCTGGCCTTTGACCGTCTGCTCCTCGCCACGGGCAGTCATTCCTTCCTGCCCCCCATCGAGGGCATTGGCCAGCAGGGGGTGTTTGCCCTCCGCCACATCAAAGACGCCAGAGCTATCCTAGCCCAGGCCCCAAAAAGCGAGGAGACGATCCTCATCGGCGGCGGCCTGCTCGGCCTGGAGGCGGGCAATGCCCTGCGCAAGCTGGGCAAGAAGGTCACGGTGGTGGAATTTTTTCCCCGCCTCCTGCCCCGGCAACTGGACGACAAAGGGGCCAAACGGCTCCAAAAACTCATGGAGAAGATGGGCTTTAGCTTCCGTCTCGCCGCCATCACCAAGACCATCACCGGCAGCAATGGCCGAGCCGAGGGCATTGTTCTCGAAGGCGGCGACACCCTGCCCGGCCAGATGGTCATCGTCTCCGCCGGGGTGAGACCCAACCTAGAACTGGCCAAGACCGGCGGGCTTGATTGCGACAAGGGGATCAAGGTGAACGACCGCCTGGAAACCAGCGTCAGCGGCATCTATGCGGCGGGGGACGTGGCCGAGCATCAGGGGGTGGTCTCCGGCATCTGGCCCGCAGCCATGCAGCAAGGCAAGGTGGCGGGCGCCAACATGGCGGACGGCGAGGCCGAATACCACGGCACCACCATGAGCAACATCCTGAAAGTTGCGGGCATCGACGTCGCTGCCGCAGGCAACATCGACGCGGAAGGCCGCTATGAAGCGCAGGTGGTAACCTCCGGCTCGGTCTACAAAAAACTGGTCATCGAAAACAACCGACTCATAGGCTGCGTCATGGTGGGGGATACCAAAAACTTCAACACCATTACCCGCTACATCACGGAAAAACGGGATATCGGCACGCTCAAGAATACCCTGTTATAACCTGGGTTATTTAGGCCCATCCGGTTTTCTTCACATCAAAGATGCGCACAGAGATCGGCTGGCGGTTCGGGAACAAAGATTGAAGGCGTGCAGTATTCGCAGGCAGAATCGTCATCTTTCTTATCAATCAGCCTCCAGGATTTCAGCAGGATAAGCTCGGCATGAGTCTTTTTGCAATCCTCGCATACCCAGAGTTCTTTACTGTCTTTCATCTGATATTTGAAACGTTTCATTGATGCTCCGTACTTTTATAGGTTTTCCCCTCAGGCCGCACGGTAACAGGAATTGAGCAGATATCCAATGGGCTTTTATGTCGCAGCGAAAAACTGCCGAGTGCAACCTATGCGCAATATCCTTTGGCGATATTATCTTTGTTGGATATCATGAGGCCATGATCAAAACCTTCAAAGGCAAGGTGCCATTATGACCAAACGAGATTTTCCACCCATCCACCCAGGAAAGATACTGGTAACCGAGTTCCTGGAGCCAATGGGTATCACCCAGTATCGCCTGGCCAAGGATATTGGAGTGACCGCACGCCGGATCAATGAGATTGTGCATGGCAGGCGTTCCATAACCGCCGACACGGCGCTCCGCCTTGGACGCTTCTTTGGTATGGAGGCGCAGTTCTGGCTTAACCTGCAGACCCATTATGATATGGAAGTAGCCCAGGAAGCGCTGGCAGACCGGCTGGATACAGAGGTCCATCCTTTTTCGCATGCGGCATAATAACGAGAGAAATAGGAGGTGCCCCTAACTATTCCACATTGATAATCAGACGCTACAGAATAATTTATTAGGTACTCTGGTATATGAAAAAACTTTTAGTTCTTGTGGTAGCAATACTCGCGGGCTACGCATATTTAAGCAGTCAACACAGCACCAGCAAAAAAAACGTGTCGGATTCCATTTCCGACCAAAGCGCGAGCAAAATCGATTCTGTTATTGCTGAGGCATTTGCAAACCACAAAAGCAATCTGCAAGTTTCTGGCGAAGGCACAGTCATCAGACTATTACCAGACGACAATAGCGGGAGCAGACATCAAAAATTCATACTCGCCCTTTCTTCCGGTCAAACGATTTTAGTTGCACACAATATCGACATTGCCCCCAAAATTGGATTTCTTCGCGAAGGAGATTTCGTACAGTTCTCAGGCGAGTACGAGTGGAATGAAAAAGGGGGAGTTCTTCATTGGACGCATCGAGATACTAATGGCTCTCATGTGGCGGGCTGGCTGAAACACCAAGGGCAAACGTATCAATAAGGAAAAACAGGAACGTTCCCCCTATTTTTGATCAATCTCAGAAGCCCCTATAATGCGGTCATGCCCCTGACCGGCACTGAAAATAGTCAGCAGCCTCCGATACGCCCCATCGGCCACTGCCAACTCCGCATGGCTCCCCTGCTCAATGATCTTGCCCTCGGCCATAACCAGAATATGATCCGCCCTACGTATGGTAGAAAGCCGGTGGGCAATAACAATGTTGGTCCGTCCGGCAAAGGTCGCACCAATGGCCTGCTCGGTGAGCATCTCGCTTTCCGGGTCCACGCTGGCGGTGGCCTCGTCCAGCACCAGGATGCGCGGCTCTCGGGCCAGCACCCTGGCAAAGGCCAGTAACTGCCGCTGTCCGGCGGAGAGGTCCATGCCGCCCTCGCCCACCTGGGTTGCAAGCTCCTCGGGCAACTGGCGGACAAAGCGGGCCAGTTGCGCTTTTTCAAGAATCTCCCACAGCGCCTCGTCGGTCTTTTCGACATCGAGCAGGACATTCTCCCGAATGGTGCCGGGGATGAGCAACACGTCCTGCATCACCAGCCCCACCTGGCGGCGCAGCCAGTCCGGATCGAGAGCGCGCAGGTCGATGCCATCCAAAAGAATCTCCCCTGCATCCGGGTCGTAGAACCGCTCCAGCAGGTTGATGATCGTGGTCTTGCCGCTGCCGGTGGCGCCGACGATGGCCAAGGTCTGGCCAGAGGGAATCTTCAAGGTAAAATGATCCAGCACCGACCGTTCGGACTCGTAGCCGAAGCACACCTCCTTGAACTCGATCTCGCCCTTGCCGGAAGTGGGGCGCAAGGGCACAGCTGCCAGCGGCAGGGTCTCGTGGGTATCAAGCAACTGAAAGATGCGTTCCGCCGAGGCCAGGGCCGACTGGACAATGGAATACTTCTGCGACAGCTCGCGCAGGGGCTGAAAAAAGAGCCGCATGTAGGAGAGAAAGGCCACCAGCATCCCGATGCTCATCTTCCCGGCCATGACCTGGCTGCCGCCGTACCAGAGAATGGTGCCGACGGATATGGCGCTCATCAGTTCGGTCAGCGGCAGAAACACGGCAAAGACCCTGATCTGATAGAGGGCCTTTTCAAAAAAGGCCTGGTTCAGCAGGGAAAATTGCGCCTGGCTGGACCGCTCCCGCAGAAAAAGCTGGATGAGCGACACGCCGGAGAGCGACTCCTGCAAGAAGGAGTTGATCTGGGCCAGATGGGTGCGAATCTGCCGAAAAGCGTCGCGAGCCAGGCGACTGAACCAGAGGGTGTTGCCCACCATCAGCGGAAGAAGCAGGCAGATGCCCAGGGTCAGCCGCCAGTTCATCCAAAACAGTATCCCCAAAATGCCGAGGAGCTTGACCCCGTCGTTGAACAGGGTGACGATCACCGAGGTGAACATCTCGTGCATGTTCTGGATATCATTGGTCAGCCGCGTTACCAGGCGGCCTGCGGGGTTGCGGTGGAAAAACTTCAGATCGAGGTGCAGGAGATGGACAAACATCATCTGCCGCATCCGGTGCATGATCCTTTGCCCGGTCCACTCCAGGATCAAGACCTGGACAAAGTTGCCGACAAACTCGAAGGCCATGAGGCCGCAAAAGGCAAGGGCCAGGCGCTTGAGCCCTGCAAGGCGGACCTCGACGGCAGGCCCGGTGTTGAGGATGAAGTCATCCACGGCCAACCGGATCAGGTAGGGCAGAGACAAGCCGCAGCCCACCACGACAAAGGAAAGCAGCACGGCCAGCAAGGCTCCCAGCCAATACGGCCTGCCCAGAAAGACTATCCGCCGCCACAGGCTGAGATCGCCGAACTTACCCAGTTGGTCTTCTTCGAAATAGCCGTAATTATCCCGCACCGTTACAGCTCCTCTTCCCGGTGACGGTGCATCTGCTGCTGATGATACATGGTGCGGTAAAACGGGCTGGTCGCCAGCAGCTCGGCATGGTTGCCCTGGGCCAGCAGCCGTCCTTCTTCCAAAACCATGATCCGGGCTGCATCCCGCAGGGGGGCGATCCGGTGCGAGACAATGAGACAGGTCCGCCCCGGCAGATAGACGGCCAGGCCGGAGATGATCTCCTGCTCGGTTTCCAGATCGACGGCAGACAGGCTGTCGTCGATGATCAGCAGGGGCCGGTCAAGAAGAATGGCCCGAGCCAGGGCGATGCGCTGCCGCTGGCCGCCGGAAAGCGTGACGCCGCGCTCGCCAACCCGGGTCTGATATCCCTCGCTGAAACCGAGGATTTCTTCGTGGATGCGGCAGATTTTGGCCGCCGCCTCGATCTGCTCCTGGCTGGCGCCTGGGTTGCCAAAGGCGATATTCGCGGCCACGGTATCGGAAAAAAGCAGCACATCCTGCGGCACATAGGCAACCCGCTCACGCACCGAGGCCAGGGACAGCCGGTTGATATCAACGCCATTGAGGAAGATGGCCCCATCCGGCACGGGATATTGCCGGGCCAGCAGATGACATAAGGTGGATTTCCCCGAGCCGCTTCGGCCCACAAGGCCGACAATCTCCCCGGCCCGGATGACGCAGCTCACCTCGGCCAAGGCTGGTTGCTCCTGCCCCTCATACTGAAAATGGAGATGGCGCAGGCTGATCTCTGTTTGCCCGGCGGGAAAGGCGAGGGGCTGCGCCGGGTCCGCCAGGGTAGGGCTGGCGGTCATGACCTCGCCCAGCCGTCCGAGAGAGGTGAGCCCACGCTGGAACAGATTGGCCACCCAGCCCACCGCCATCATCGGCCAGGTCAGCATGTAGAGATAAGAGATAAAGGCGACAAAATCGCCAACCGTGATTACGCCGCCAATCACCAGCCGCCCGCCGAAAAAGATCGCCAGCAGCAGGCTGGTGTTGCCCACCAGCCCGGAGATGGGAAACAGGGTGCCATGCACCCTGGCCAGACGGATGTTGTCCTGCTGGTACTGACGCCCGAGACGATTGAAGCCCTCGGCTTGCGGGGCTTCCTGGGTGTAAGCCTTGAGCAGGCGGATGCCGGTGATGGTGCTGCGGGCAAACTCGGTGAGCCGGGAAAACTGCTCCTGCACTTTAAGAAAACGGCGATGCAGCCGGGCGGAGAGCACCCTGGTCAAGAGCGCCAGAAAAGGCATGGGGATCACGGCGATCAGGGTGAGGTGCGGACTGATATAGGCCATGCAGGCCATGGCGGCGATGCCCATGATCGCAGCATCGGCGCAGGCCACCAGACCCATGCCCCCGGCCAGTTGCACTGCGGCCAGATCGTTGGTGGCCAGGGCCATGATCGCGCCCACTGGTTTTTTTTGAAAAAAGGGCCGGTCCAGGGTGAGAAGATGGCGGAAAAAATCATCGCGCAGGTCGCGCTCCACCAGCCGGGAAAAACCGAGAATCAGATACCGCCAGACAAAACGGCAGCCAGCAATGCCCAGGGCAAGCAGGAAAATGGCAAAAGCGCTTTGGGCCAAGGCAAGTTGGCTGGCCGTGCCGTGGGCCAGGAGATCCACCGCCCTTTTCACCAACCGGGGGATGCCCAGTTGCAGCAGATCAACAGCCAGCAGGGCGAAAAGCCCGCCGATGAGGCGGGGGGAATATCGCCTGATAAACGGGCGGATAAGCCCCAGGGCGGACATCCCGGTCGCCGCCCCTGGCTGCTGCTGTGTCACGCATTACCCCTTGGCATAAAACCCGCTGGCCGCATCATTTACCGCCCATGGTCCGCAGTGCCAATCCCGAAGAACGGGATTTCTGCCGAACCGTTTTATTTGAGGAAGGAACAGCAATAATCCGTAAGGGTTTTCACCTTCAAGTCGAATTTGGAGTGGGCCGGAACCTCAAAGGATTCGCCGCCTTTGATCGTTTGCCAAGCCGACGCCCCCGGCAGCATGACATCCAGGTCTCCGGCCAATATCTCCATGAGTTCCTTGTCCGCCGTGTTGAATTCGTACTCTCCGGGCAGCATGATGCCCAAGGTCTTTTTGGCGCCGTCGGCAAAAATCACGCTGCGGCTGGTGACCTTGCCGTCGAAATAAACATTGGCCTTTTTCACGATGGTGACATTGTTGAACTCGGACATGGTGTTTCCTCTCAATCGGTTTTTCGATAAAAATTCCCGCGCCAACACACAGGCGGAAAGACTTGCTGCACAATGCAACCTCGTAGGTTCTTTATAACCGCCCCGAATAAATTGCAAGAATTTGTTGCTCTCCCTGCCCCGATGCCGACAAAAGAAAAAGGCCGCCACTGTGGGCAGCCCTTTTCCTGCATCATCGCATTTTTCTGTTTCAGACAGAGCGACACACCCTGCCAAACCCGCCGGGAATGGAGCCCGAGGCCCAGAACGCCGTGGCTTGTTTGAAATCCATAAACCAGTAGCCGCCGGGTTTACGCTGGTCAGCGAGAAAAACAAAGGGCTGCTCCCTGGAAAAACAAGGGTGGAGATGAGCGCCCTTTGCATTCGCCTGCGGCTCCAGAAGGGAGAAGGCCTCTTCCATGGTGGGCAGCCGCCAGTCGGCAAATCCGGCAAAGCGCTGACGATTGAGCTCTGCCACATATTTCTGCACGTTGCGGATGGCGGTGAGATCACAGCCGCCCCGTTGCCACATGAGCCCGGTGGCATGGTCGGTAACGGTCAAGCCATCGCCGTTGTCCACCAAGGCATTGCTGAAATTGCCCTGAGGGTTGTGGCGGCTGTCATAAAAATTATGCTTCGCGGCCAGGCCGGCCACTTCCTGCTCAGTGAGCACGGTCCCGGCGGCGCGCAGGCTGGTCTTTTTCAGGGCGGCGGGTAGAGGGGCGCCCTTCTTGGGCAGCCCTGTTTCCATGTCCTCCGGCTTCACGGAGTTGTCCACCAGCTCGATCCGGGAGAAATCTTCGCTTTCGATGATTTTTTCCAGCAGCCACTGCTTGATCCCCTCATCAATGGCGTAGCTCTTGTCGCGCATGTCCGTGCCCTGCCGGGCCACGCATTTTTCCAACATCTCCTGCGGGCAGTCGATGTAGGCAAGAATCTTGGCGTGCTTGACACCCCGCTCCATCAGGCAGAGCTTGGCCGGCGAACTCCAGTTATCGATATAAAAATAATAGTGGAGCTCCGTGTTGCTGCGGATCCGTTCCTGGTCCTTGCCGCCCCAGCTTTCAAACATGGCAAAGGTATCGGCAGGGGTGATATCCCAGTCAATTGTCAGATGATGCCCAGCCATGCCCAATCTATCCGCTAATCCCATAGCACACCTCCTCGGTTTTATTTAGGGTCCGTTACGGAATAACCATCGCCGCTGGCACTGCTCATTTTGACCATTTCGTTGCGGCCCCTTACGCCGTTACACTGCTGCCGATCACGTCATTTCAATGTTACGGTCGCCGTTGACAGCAGCGTAAGCGGCGCTGCTATTTTTAAACAACGGCTTACTTCCTTGTGCGGAAAACGATATAATGAAACAGTTAGTTTTCAAACTAGTAATTATTATCAATAATAGTTACGCTTTTCTTTCCACGCAAGGGGAATTATGCCATGAACAAAGAAAAATTTACCAAAGGCGCCGGGTACCCGCTGCCCATGGGCTCTTTCCTGAAGCCGGAGGGAGTCAATTTCGCCGTGTTCTCCCGGCATGCGGAGGCCGTCACCCTGGTGCTTTTCAAATCCGGCACCGAAGCTCCCTGCGCCGAGATCCCCCTTGATCCAAAGATCAACCGGACCGGCCACATCTGGCACATCCTGCTCCACAACCTTGACACTAATCTCCGCTACGGCTACCGCATGTCCGGCCCCTTCGACCCAAAGGGAGCAGGCCATTTCTTTTCTGAGAAAAAGCTGCTGCTCGACCCCTACGCCAAAGCTCTTACCGGCGGCTCTGAGTGGGGGGTTCCCTACTGCCGCACCGGCCTCTGCGGTCCTTTGAGTTCCTTCCAACGGCGCTGCTGCATCATCGGCAACGACTTTGACTGGGAAGGCGACCGCCCCCTCAATATCCCCCTGGAAAAGAGCATCATCTACGAACTCCATGTTCGGGGCTTCACCCGTCATGCGGGTTCCGGCGTGGCTCATCCCGGAACCTACCAAGGGCTGGTGGAAAAAATCCCCTATCTTAAAAAACTCGGCATTACTGCGGTGGAGCTCCTGCCGGTCACCGAATTCAACGAACTCGAACTCACCAACCGCAACCCCTTCACCGGGGAAAGGCTGAAAAACTTCTGGGGTTACAGCCCCATCTCATTTTTCGCCCCCAAGGCCGCCTACGCGGTCAATGGCCGCAACGGCAACCAGGTCCGGGAGTTCAAGGAAATGGTCAAGGCCCTGCACCGGGCCGGGATCGAGGTGATCCTCGACGTGGTTTTCAACCATACGGCGGAAGGCGGCGGCGACGGGCCGGTCATCAGCTTCCGGGGTCTGGACAATGTCATCTACTACCTGCTGGACCCGCAGAGCCGAGAATATCTCAACTTCTCCGGCTGCGGCAACACGGTAAACTGCAACCATCCCCTGGTCCGGCACCTGATCATGGACTGTCTGCGCTACTGGGTGATCGAGATGCATGTGGACGGCTTCCGCTTCGATTTAGCCAGCGTTCTGGGCCGCGACCAGCAGGGCAATGTGCTGAGTAACCCGCCCATGGTGGAAAAGATCGCCGAAGACCCCATCCTCGCCCACACCAAGATCATTGCCGAGGCCTGGGATGCAGCGGGCCTCTATCAGGTGGGGAGCTTTTCCACCAACAGGCGCTGGGCCGAATGGAACGGCAAGTTCCGCGACGATGTCCGCCGCTTCCTCTGCGGCCACGAAGGCATGGTGGCGCCGCTCGCCACCCGCATCGCGGGCAGCGCCGACCTCTACCAGGACGATGGCCGCAGGCCGCACAACAGCATCAATTTCATCACCAGCCACGACGGCTTCACCCTGTACGATCAGGTCAGCTACAACGAAAAACACAACCTGGCCAACGGCGAAGACAACCGGGACGGCGGCAACGACAATATGAGCTGGGACAGCGGCAGCGAAGGGCCGACAAACAACACGGCCTTAGCAGGGCTACGCCTGCGGAGAATCAAAACCTTTGCCACGCTTCTCATGCTTTCCCAGGGAGTACCCATGCTGGTGGCGGGCGATGAATTCGGGCGAACCCAGCAGGGCAACAACAACGCCTACTGCCAGGATAACGAGATAAGCTGGCTCAACTGGGAGCTGGCGGAGCAGAACCACGGCCTGCTGCGATTCTTCACCCAGCTCATCGGCCTGCGGAAAAGACACCCTGTCTTTCAGCGCACCGATTTTTTCCCCGCCGCTGAAGAGAACCCGGAAATCGAATGGCAGTCGACCACGCCGGGGAGACCGGACTGGTCGCCAGGCTGCAAGACCTTGGCCTTTGTGCTGCATGGAACCACAGCCGGGATGCGGCACGACGATGATTTTTTCGTGCTGCTCAACGGCGGGCATACTCCGGAGGACTTCATCATTCCGGCGCCGCCCACCGGTCGGCTCTGGCATAAATTACTGGACACCGCAGCCCCCTCGCCCCAGGATCTTATTGCCGAAAAGAAAGCGCCGCCTGTAGGCAGCGCGACAATCACCGTGGAGAGCCTAGCGGCCATGGCCTTCATCTCAAAAGCCAGCTGATCCTGCCACGACCTGCTACCATGAAGCTCCTGTTCCTTGGCGATTCTCTTGTCGAATTCTACAACTGGCAGACCCGCTTCCCTGCGCACACGGTGATCAACGCCGGAAGGGCCGGAGAAACCGTGGCTGGCCTGCTTGCCAACCTTCCCAGGCTTCTGCGCCGCTGCCCCAATCCGGAGCGAGTGCTGATCATGATCGGCACCAACAATCTGCTCCGGGAAGATTATGCCTTTCTGCCGGACTACGAAAAAATTTTGGCCGCGCTGGTCGCCACGCTCCCGCCGGAACGCATTACCATCACCAGTCTGCCGCCCATCCAGGCCGCCCACCTTGCCCCCTCCGCCGTCCCCCGCCTGAACCAAGGCCTGCGTCAGCTCAGCCAGCAGAGAAAAATCGCGTTCCTCGACCTGTTCGCGGTTTTCAATACGGAGGCCCAACCCGTTGCCGCCTGCTTCACCGACGATGGCGTGCATCTCAGCGGCCTTGGCTACACAATCTGGTCTAACTGCCTTGCCCGCAGCCTGTAGCAAAAACCTTCAGCACCTTCCTTGCGCATGCACATTTTTAGGTGCAATATCAGACAAATTTGTTACAATCGCTTGCGCATTGCAAAACGATACATACCAAACCGTAAGAAAGACCCCGGGAGAAACCATGCCTGAAAATAACCGCGAGCCCATTGATCTGGCTACCCTGTACGAGATAACCAGGGCCCTGGCCTCGTCGGACGACCTGCGCAAATGCCTGGAAGAAAGCCTCACCGTGCTGGCCGGGCGCACCAATCTGGGCAACGGGGCGGTAACCATCGCCAACCCGCTCACCGGCCAGATCGAAACCGAGGTGGCCCCCAGTATGACCGCAGAAGCCCGGAAGCGCGGGATCTATAAATTCGGCGAAGGCATCACCGGTCGGGTGGTTGCCAGCGGCTCCCCCATCGTGGTGCCCCAGATCAGCCAGGAACCGCTTTTTTTGAACAAAACCAGAGCCAGGGCCGAGAAAACCCAGGAGTCCCTCTCCTTTCTCTGCGTGCCCATCAAGCACGGAGCCACCACCATCGGCGCCCTGAGCGTGGACCGCAACTACCAGGAAGGCATCGATTTTGAAAAAGATCTCCAGTTTCTCACCGTGCTCTCCGGCCTCATCGCCCAGACCGTGGTCCGCATCCAGGCGGTGAACCAGGAACGGGAGCGGCTGGTTCAGGAAAACACTCAGCTGCGGCGGGAGCTTTCGGAAAAATACCGGGTGTCCAGCATCGTCAGCAACTCGAACCGGATGCAGGAGGTGTTCGAGATGATCCACCGGGTGGCGGATTCCAACGCCACCATCCTGCTCCGCGGCGAATCCGGCACCGGCAAGACCATGGTGGCCAAGGCCGTTCACCACAACAGCAAGCGCGCCAAGGCGCCGTTCGTAGTGGTCAACTGCTCGGCCCTGCCGGAAACCCTGCTGGAAAGCGAGCTGTTCGGCCACGAAAAAGGGGCCTTTACCGGGGCGCAGGCCGCCAAGAAGGGCCGCTTCGAACTGGCCGAGGGGGGCACCCTGTTTCTTGATGAAATCGGCGAACTGAGCCAGGCCGTGCAGATCAAACTGCTCAACGTGGTTCAGGACCGCGAATTCCAGCGCCTGGGCGGCATCGCCCCCATCAAATGCAACGTCCGCCTGATCACCGCCACCAATAAGGATCTGGAAAAAGCCGTGGAAGAAGGCTCTTTCCGGGAAGATCTCTATTACCGGCTCAACGTCTTCCCCATCTACCTGCCGCCCCTGCGGGAGCGACGCACCGACGTCATGCTCCTGGCTGATTTCTTCCTCCAGAAATACAACGAAGAAAACGGCAAGCAAATCCGCCGCATCTCCACCCCGGCCATTGACCTGCTGGTCCAGTACCACTGGCCGGGCAATGTCCGCGAGCTCCAGAACTGCATCGAGCGGGCGGTGCTGATCTGCGACGAGGATTCCATTAAGAGCTATCACCTGCCGCCCTCGCTACAGACCTCGGAATCGGTGAGCGAGCGCAACCCGGTTTCCTTTGCCGCGGCGGTGGAGAACTTCGAGCGGGAGCTGATCATCGACAGCCTGAAAAAGAGCCAGGGCAACCAGACCAAAGCCGCCCAGCTGCTGGACACCAGCCTCCGAATCATCAACTACAAGATCGCCAAGCTCAACATCAGCCCACGCCAGTTCAAGCTCAGCAAGTCTTAGGCCGGAAGATGACCGTTCTCCTGCACCTCTGCTGCGGCCCCTGCACCATTTTTCCGCTCACCGCCCTGCGCGGCCAAGGCCTCACGGTGCGGGGTTATTTCCATAATCCCAACATCCATCCATTCCGGGAATTCCGCCAACGCCTCACCACGGTGGAAGATCTGGCGCAGCGGATGGCCTTGCCCGTGGAGTACGAACGGGAATACGGCCTCAAGGAATATCTGCGCCGGGTGGTGTTCCACGAAGAGGAACGCTGTCCGCTCTGCTACCGGATGCGCCTTGAAGCGACGGCGAAAAAAGCCAAGAAAATCGGGGCGGACGCCTTCAGCACCACCCTGCTCTACAGTCGTTACCAGCGCCACGAAACCATCCGGGCGCTGGGCGAAGAGCTGGCGGCACAATTCGGGGTGCCATTTTATTACGAGGATTTTCGGGTCGGCTGGCAGGAGGGGATCGACTCCAGCCTTGAGATGGGACTTTACCGGCAGCCTTACTGCGGCTGCATATATAGTGAACAGGAGCGCTACGACAAAAAGTTTAAAAAGGGCAAGAGCATCGCCTGACAAAGAGGCCGCCTACCTCCCCTCGATATCCCCTGCCATGGCCGCCTCCACGATGGCGCTTACATGAATGGCCGCCGTGTTCAAGAACGGAATACCAAAGGCCTCCCGGTCAAGGATCAACGGCAGCTCGGTACAGCCGAGGATAAGGGAATCAATGGCATCCCGCGCGATCATTTTTTCCACGATGGCCAGAAGCTCCTGCCGCGTCGAATCCTTGATGATCCCCAACTCGATTTCAGAAAAAAGCTTTTCGTGGATAAACTGCTGCTCCTCCAGAGAAGGAACAGAGAGCGACATCCCCCGCGCACGGAATGGCTTGCTGTAAAAATCCGCCGCCATGGTGAACTGTGTCCCCATAAGACCGGGGCGTTTCACCCCCAGGCTTTCCGCTTTCCCACAGGTCGCCTCTACGATACTGAGCATGGGCAAGGGAGAACGCCTTGCCACCTCGTCAAAAACGACATGCGGGGTATTGGAGGCAATAACGGCAAACTCCGCCCCGGCACGGTGAAGCGCCTCAAGCCTGAGCATAAGCCACTCCGCCAGTGCCTCGAGATTCTTTGCTTCCAAAATTTCAAGAAGCTCCGCCAGATCCGCACTATAGATGACGACCTCGGGAGAATGCAAGCCACCCGTAAGGTTTCGAAAGGCGTCGATAATACCTCGATAATAATCCAAGGTTGATTCCGGCCCGATCCCGCCGATAATCCCGATTTTTTTCATCAGAGCTTTGCTCCCTGTTCAATTGCCCCAGCCCTCTCAAAACCGGAATGTCCGGCAATAATTTAACCATGCCAGAAAGCTCGTGCACCATGGCTTTACAAGCGGCACGAAGCTATCCATTACTGAAAAAAAGAGGACAAACTAATAATGGGCCTTACCCAGCAAACAGGGAAGGCCCATCAGGGTAAACAGCATGTGCGCCGGAGGTTCTATTCCTTGGCTGTCCCACCGCTGCCGCCGGGCATGATGCCGAAGGCGGAGGGCAAGGATTTCCAGTCCGGCAGGGAAACCGTAGGCACGAACCGGCGCCAGGTTTTCTCGATGCCCTTGCCGGACTTCAGCTGGGCCAACAATTCCGTGGCTTGGGGCTTGACGCTGGATTCGGGATAATTGGCAAGCAGATACTCAAGCCGCCCCTGGGCCTGCGTGTCCTCATCGGTTCGCACATAAAAAGTGGCGACGGAAAATTCATGCTGGGCCAGAAAATCCTTGGCAGCCTGAGTCCTGGCCGAGGCCTCGACAAAATAGGGCGACTTGGGGAAAGAGCGGTTCAAGCGTTCAAAGGCCTGCACCGCGTTCTGGGCGTTGCCAGGGTCCCGGTCATGGGTGCCGATCTGCGAATAATAACACATGCCGACCTGGAACAGAACATAGGGAACAGCCTCATTGGTCGGGTGGTTGGACTCGAACTCTTCATACATGGTCTTGGCTTCGCTGAACTTGTCCATGTAGTAATTGGAATCAGCAGCCTTCAGCTCGGCCAAGAGCGCCACTTCACTGAAGGGAAACCGATCTTTTATCTCCATGAAACGCTTCAAGGCCGAAGTGTATTTCCCGCGATTAAAATCGGTCATCCCCTCCATGGCCAGGGCTTCCGGGGTTTCCGGCGCTGCCTCGGAGCCGAGACCCACCCAGCCCAGCATGGTGTCAAGGGTCGCGCAGCCGCTGAGTCCGGCGGCTAAGGTCATCATGGCAAGAGCCAGGACACAGGCCCGAAAAAATCGACGATTCTGTTTTGAAAAAATCATGTCCCGCTCATCCATTTCAGCAAAAAGAGAAAAGGCCCGGCGCACAAGAACCGGGCCTCGAAGCCATCACCTGTAAAATCAGAGCCTACAGAGCCTTTTCGATCATGGCCTTAAGCTGCTGCTTGCCCACCGCGCCGGTCACCTGATCGGCAACCTCACCGCCTTTGAAGAGAATCAGAGTGGGAATGGCCCGAATCCCGTATTTACCGGGAGTGACAGGATTGTCATCGACATTCATCTTTCCGACCTTGAGCTTGCCTTCAAACTCGGCGGCCAGCTCGTCGATGACCGGTCCAATCGCCTTACAGGGACCGCACCATGGCGCCCAAAAATCCAAGAGAAAAGGAACCTCGGACTGTAGAGCCTTTGCGCCGAAATCACCGTCGGAAATCTGGATAACCTTGTCGCTTGCCATAATTTTCTCCTTGTATTTCATGGGGATAATTGTATTCAGAGGATATTGGGCTCATCTTACAAAGGGAACCCTGCGCTGACAAGGAAAATCTTGTGCGCTTCGCCTTCACTCCGGGACTAAAAGACCAGAAACTGCAAAGAGCCGCGTCTCCTTCTTGACAACCACGGGGCCGTCGCTATATGGTAATTGGCATGCGTACACGAATCTGCCCATTCTGTAAGGAAGATATCCACGACCAGGCCTTGGTCTGCCGGTATTGCCGGCGAGACCTGCCCCCAGTGGAGCAGCCTCGGCGGAAAAACTCCCACGCCTGGCTGGCGGCGATCACCGCCGCAGGCATCATCGTGAGCGGCGCAGCCTTTCTCGCCGCCGAATTTCTGCGGGAACGGAAAAACTGGCTCACGGAACCGACCCGGCCACCAGAATCACAAAACCCGCCTGACTGACCAACCCGGCCTGGGAGCGCTCCATCTCCCGCAACGCTTCCGGCGGCTGGATCAGGCTGGAGCGTATTTCCTCCACGATAAAACCGCACCCAACCAGGCATTGTTCCACCTCGCTCGACCCATAAAACCGGGCCTGTTGGTAGAACGGATGCCCAGCTTCTTTTTTTTGCTGGAGCATTCTGCCCCAAGGGCTATCCGCCACAATGAGCCCCAGCACCAGATGCCCGCCGGGCTTGAGCACCCTCCGGCATTCCAGTAGCACCGGGCGGGGATCAACGAGAAAACAGAAGGTGAAGAGCAGCAGCACCGTCTGCATGCTTTGCCCGGCATAGGGCAGTGCCTCCCCCACCGCCTGGCTCACGTGCACCCCCCGTTTTTTGGCAAAATCCAACGGGGACAGGGCCGGATCAATCCCAAACTCCACGCCCAGGGCCTCGGCAAAACGACCCGGACCGACACCGATCTCAAGCTTCGGCCCCAGAAGCGGTGTGGCCAGCTCTTGCAGAGCGGCACGTTCAATGGCAAAGAGCAAGCTGTTCTCAAACCATGCATCATATTCCGCAGCCCGCTCGTCAAATACCTGCGCTGCCTGCCGCCAGAACGTCTCTTTCCCCATATCGTAGCCCTCGGTCATGAGCTGTCAGCTCCCAGCCCGGCTGTTTCCTTTTCCATAAATAATGGTTATGGTTACTTGCATTCCCCTGATGAGCAAGAAAAAAATCATCCAACCCCACACCCCGGATACCCATTCCCATGCAGGCTGAATCAAAATCCCCTTTCAGGCAATCGCTCGTTAACCCCGGGCAATTCACCATCACCCTCGAACTGGTGCCAAGCCGGGGAGGACACAGCCGGGAACACGATCGCACCCTGGAGCTGGCGGAAAAACTGGCCCGCGACCCGCGCATCCAGGCGGTGAGCATCACCGAAAACGCCGGAGGCCAGGCCGCCTTGTCCCCGGAGGTTCTGGGCCGCGAGATTCAAAAAATGGGCCTTGACGTGATTGTCCATTTTTCCAGCAAGGACAAGAACCGCAACCAGATGGAAAGCCTCCTCTTTGCCTGGGACCGTCTGGGCATCCGCGATCTGCTGGTCATCACCGGCGATTATCCCCAGGAGGGTTACCAGGGCTGCCCCAAACCCGTCTTCGACCTTGGCTCGGTGCATGTTCTGGATCTTATCTCCCGGATGAACCGAGGCAATTACGGCCCAGACCGGGGCCGGGGCGCCATCCAGCCCACCTCGTTTCTCATGGGCGTGGCCCTTTCCCCATTCAAACGACTTGAGGCGGAGCTGCTAATGCAGTACGCCAAGCTCCACCGCAAGGCCGAACGGGGCGCGGACTATATCATTACCCAAGTCGGCTACGACGCCCGCAAGTTCCACGAGGTGATCCAGTATGTCCGACAGAATAACCTGAACCTGCCGGTGCTGGGCAATGTTTTTATCCCGAACCTCACGGTGGCCACCCTCATGCACACCGGGAAAATTCCCGGCTGCATCATAACCGACGCATTGTACGCCGAAATCCGCCGCGAGGCGGCCAACCCGGACAAGGGCAAACAAGCCCGGCTGTTGCGGGGGGCAAAGCTGCTGGCCATCCTCAAGGGCCTTGGTTACGCAGGCGCCCATCTCGGCGGGCCAGGGCTCACCTATGAAAACATCGACTATCTCCTCACCACCGCCGATTCCTTTGCCGGAAGCTGGCAAAAACTGGTGACGAAGATGGGCTATTGGCATCAGAACGGCTTTTATTTCTATAAAAAAGACGGGAAAACCGGCCTCAACACCAGCGAGTCCGCGCCCTGCGCAGAAGGGCAGACTGGCTTGCAGGTCAACTACCGCCTGGCCCGACTCGTCCACAACCTGGCCTTTACCCAAGAAGCGCCGCTCTATCCCCTGTGCAAAAAAGCCTGCCTTGCCCTAGAAGGCGGCGGACTGGACAACGCCCTCACCCATCTGGAACATGTGACCAAGTTTCTCCTCTTCGGCTGCCAGAACTGCGGGGATTGCACCCTGGGCGACCTCGCCTTTGTCTGCCCCCAAGCCGGCTGCGCCAAATACCTACTTAACGGCCCGTGCGGCGGCAGCCGCGACGGCTGGTGCGAGGTGTATCCCGGCAAAAAACGCTGCCTCTATGTGCGGATCTACGAACGCCTCGCTGCCCACGGCCTGCCGGAATCCATGCGACATGGCTTTGTCCCCCCCCGCAACTGGGCGCTCAATAACACCTCCTCCTGGCTCAATTTTTTCCGGGGCCTGGACCACGCCGGAGAAGGCCTGAAATAGTCGCGACAAAAAAATATTTCCCATCCATATAATTAGGATGTATATTTCTTCTTTTTTTTCGGGTGACCGACCAGCATACCATACGGAATGTAACGGTTCAGCAGTGCTACAGATGCGAGGAAGAAGCCTACGAAGTGTGCTATTGCACATGAGCCAAGCCGATGACGAAACAGATGTGGTGCTGCTGGGCCGTTACATAATGAGGGACAAAACACCATGACATACTCAGACGCATCACGCCCCAAGGACGAATGCGGCGTTTGTGGGATTTTCGGCCATGAGGACGCGGCCAAGCTCACCTACTTTGGCCTTTACGCCCTCCAGCATCGGGGTCAGGAAAGCGCCGGAATCGTGGCCAGCGACGGCAGCCAGATCTCTCAGCACAAGGGAATGGGCCTGGTGCACGATGTTTTCAGCGAAGCCGATCTGCAAGGACTCAAAGGCCACCTCACCGTGGGCCATGTTCGCTATTCCACCACCGGCGCCTCCAACATCGTCAACGCCCAGCCGTTTACCGCCACCCACCAGGGCTGCACCGTGGCCGTGGCCCATAACGGCAACCTGGTCAATATCCGCAGCCTGCGCAACGAGCTGGAAAAAAAGGGCTCGATCTTCCAGTCCACCATGGACAGCGAGGTGGTGGTCCATCTGCTCGCCCGCTGCTCCCACCTTGGCCTGGACAAGGCGCTCATCGACACCTTCGAGAGCATCAAGGGCGCCTACTCCATCCTGCTCTTGACCGAAGACAAACTCATCGCCGTGCGCGATGCCGGTGGCTTCAGGCCGCTCTGCCTGGGCAAACTCAACAACGGCGGATTCATCGTCGCCTCGGAAACCTGCGCCCTCGACCTGGTCGAGGCCCAGTATGTCCGCGACATTGAGCCCGGCGAAATCCTGATCATCGACCGCGATGGCCAGCGCTCCCTCCACCTTGACACCAGCCAGCGCCGCAGCTTCTGCATCTTCGAGCAGGTCTATTTTGCCCGGCCAGACAGCGACATCTTCGGCATAAACGTTTACCAGAGCCGCAAGCGCATGGGCGAGATGCTGGCCCGCGAATGCAAGATTCAGGCGGATTTTGTCATGCCCTTTCCCGACTCGGGCAACTACGCGGCCATCGGCTTTTCCCAGGCCTCGGGCATCCCGCTGGAGATGGCGGTGATCCGCAACCATTACGTGGGCCGCACCTTTATCCAGCCCACCCAGTCCATGCGCGATTTTTCCGTACGGGTGAAACTGAATCCCATCCGCTCTTTTTTAAAAGATAAACGGGTCATCATCCTGGACGACTCCATCATCCGGGGCACCACCGGTCGCTCCAGGGTCAAGTCCCTGCGCGAAGCCGGGGTAAAAGAGATCCACATGCTGATCAGCTGCCCGCCCACCCGGAATCCCTGCTACTACGGGATCGACTTTCCCTCGGGCGGCGAGCTCATCGCCAACAAGAAAACCGTTGACGAGATCCGCGATTACCTGGGCCTTGATTCCCTCTACTACCTCAGCCTTGAGGGGTTGCTGGAAGCCTGCGGCGGCCCGCCGGACGGCTATTGCAAGGCCTGCTTTGA
>Ga0334722_10002332_pt1 | contig 21697 bp, 20 predicted proteins | sample C3_bottom_MG_FD_207210 | JGI IMG/M metagenome (GOLD analysis project Ga0334722, IMG submission 207210) | Sediment microbial communities from Yellowstone Lake, YNP, Wyoming, USA - C3_bottom | ecosystem: Environmental > Aquatic > Freshwater > Lake > Sediment | place: USA: Wyoming | collected... | reverse complement strand
TGTTTGAACTTATCAAGATCGATAAAGATTAAAGAAGCGACTTTAAGAGGCTCCACACCCTCACGATGCTCTTGTATTCCCCCACGAATCATCTGCAACGACTGATCGAGTTCTTGTATAAGGACTTCACGCTTTCGCGCTCCGGTAAGGTGGTCCATACCGTATCGCTCTTCTCTCTCCTCAAGTTCCCATTCAAGCAGGCCAATTTGTGCATCTTGAATCTCTTCAGTCGAGCGTTCCCGTATCGCGGGAGTTTTTTCAAACTTAGGAGATTCCATAGAGAAACTAGAACTGCACCTTCACTGGTTCGGCTGCCGCGGCATCAGCGGCGGCAAGCTCGAAGAGATCCATTGCTTTAAAACCGAATGTGGAAGAGATGAGATTCCCAGGGAAAGATTGGAGTGCCGTATTGAGCGTCATCACCGTTGTGTTATAGAAGCGACGAGCGGCTTGAATCTTATCCTCCGTGTCGCCAAGCTCCTTCTGGAGCTGGAGGAAGTTCTGATTTGCCTTGAGGTCTGGATACGCCTCAGAGACCGCAAAGAGAGTCTTGAGCGCACCGGTGAGTTGATTTTCAGCGGCAACTTTGTCAGCGGGAGCAGTGGCACTCATTGCGGCTGCACGCGCTTTCGTCACGTTTTCAAATGCGCTTGATTCGTGTGCGGCATAGCCCTTCACCGTCTCGACAAGATTTGGGATAAGGTCGTAGCGGCGCTTCAACTGCACGGCAATATCGGCCCATGCTTCCTTCGCCTGATTCACCAACGCGACAAAACGGTTATAGGCGAAAATAATCCAGAGCACAACGACTGCAAGAATGATAAGGATAATGGTGGTGGTAGTCATATCCACTAGTATACTCCAAAACCGGGATGCTATGCTATCGGCACCCTAATCATTAATCAGTATAAAAACATGAACAGAAATATTGTCGGTCTTCTTGCGGTGCTCGTTGTTATTGGCGGCGGTTGGTATATGTTCCGTGGAACTCCTGAAATTACACCTGTGGAAAACACGACCGAGACGTCAGTAGCTACAACAACATCCACAGGCACAGCTTCCACGACCTCTTCGGGCGTTACGATTATCTACAGTGCTCAAGGATTCTCACCTGCAAGCACCACTATTCCGCTTGGTACGACCGTAACTTTCGTCAACCAAAGCACAAAGAATATGTGGGTTGCATCGGCGAAGCACCCCACGCACACTGCCTATAGTGGAACCAGCTTGAGCCAGCACTGTCCGGATACGACAAATTCTGCATTTGACGAATGCACGGCGGGCGCTCCAGGAAGTTCATTCTCCTTCACGTTCAACAAAGAAGGAACTTGGAAGTACCACGATCACATCGATGCCTCTAAATTTGGATCTATTACCGTAACCGCATCCTCAACACCTGTACTACAAAATTAGTGAAAGTGCGTAAAGAAATAAATACCGAGCGGGATACACCACGCGAGCCAGTCGATGATGCCTTTCTTCCAGAGTTGCTGATACATCCGGCGATGGAGATAGAATTCTTGAAATGAAATAAGAAAGACCGCAGCAACAAGAAATGCGTAGATTGCATTCGAATTCCCGAAAAGCGATTCTGAGAGATATGCGGCAACAATCAAGAAAAGTATCGAGCCGGCGAGGTGGAAGACTTGCCGATACGCATCGAGTCTAAATCCATAGTGGCCGACGCCATATTTCCGTTGTATTCGCGCGAGTGTCGCATCGTAAGAACGGATGCCGCGCACCCACTGTCCGCTTATTTCTGTCTTAAACGGATAGAGACGGTCCGGTAATATCACGAGCGCGTGATACAGACCGGTACGTTTTTTTTGCATAGCTCTAGTGTACCGCTCGCGCGACTGCTTTCACTACACGTGGGTCAAGCAGGTCGGGGATAATCTTCGCCGCTGTCGGCTTCGAAATGAGTGCTGCGAGCGCATATGCGGCGCGGAGTTTCGTCTCTTCGGTGATCTTTTTCACCCCTTTGTCGAGTGCCCCACGGAAGATGCCGGGGAACACGAGGGCATTGTTTATCTGGTTCGGGAAGTCGGAGCGACCGGTCGCGACCACTGCAGCACCTGCCTTTACTGCGACATCCGGTAGAATCTCTGGGTCAGGATTCGCAAGTGCGAAGACGATTGCTTTTGGCGCCATACTCGCGACGTGTCTCGCTTTGAGGAGTCCTTTACCCGAAACGCCGATGAACACATCCGCGCCTTGCATCGCGAGAGCGATATCGCCCTGTACTCTCCGAGGATTCGTCAGTGCTGCAAGCTCTTTTTTATATGTATTCAAATCAGTACGGCCAGCATAGATTGTCCCGGTGCGATCAAGAAGAATAATATCCCTGACCCCCGCGGCGACAAGAAGTTTCGCGACTGCCGTGCCGGCAGCGCCAGCGCCGCTTATCACTATCTTCAATTTTTTCATATCTTTCTTCACCACCTTCACGGCATTTAGGAGCCCCGCGAGTACCACGATTGCCGTGCCGTGTTGGTCGTCATGCATCACGGGAATATCCAAAGACTCGATGAGCCGTCTCTCGATATCAAAACATTTCGGCGATGCAATATCTTCAAGATTAATACCACCGAAAGCTGGGGCAATGATTTGGATAGTTCGTACAATCTCGTCTGGGTCTTGTGTATCGAGCACGAGAGGCCATGCATCAACTCCTGCCTTCTCTTTGAAGATAAGCGCCTTCCCTTCCATTACGGGGAGTGCGCCGTAGGGGCCGATGTTGCCGAGGCCGAGCACGGCAGAGCCGTCAGAAATAATGGCGACGCTATTTTTCTTCAATGACATTTCTCGCGCATCCTCTGGATGTTTCGAAAGGTGCAGCGATGCAGACCCCACACCCGGCGTGTACCAGAGCGAGAAATCCTCTTTCTTCGAGAGCTTCACACGAGCCTTTGTCTCGATGCGCGCACCCTGCTTCTTATAGCGAGCTACTATTTTTTTTGCATCCATACTAAGCCGGCAGTATAGCGCAGAATGCGACTCCTGCGAGAGCGGTATACTGCACGGGTGAACGCCACCGACACTATCGAGCAGCATTTCACTCGACTAAAACCCGATCAGAAACGGGCACTGCACAAGCTCGGGATACGAACCATTCGTGACTTGCTGTATCACTTCCCCGCGCGCTACGAGTCGAGTGGCGATGTGGGAACGATTGCCGGCATCTCTGCCGGTGCTGAGGTCACACTCTACGGCACAGTGCGAAAGCCTGATATTCGTCGAACATGGAAGAGTCGCCGGCCAATCGCCGAGGCATGGCTCGAAGACGCTTCAGGGAAAATAAAAATGATGTGGTTTAGCCAGCCCTACATTGCAAAAACATTGCATGACGGCATGGTAGTGAAAGTGAGCGGACGCGTGGCGGGTGAAGGCGCGAAGATATATCTTGCCAATCCCTCCATCGACAAATCGCCCATCGCGCCCGATGCAGTGCATGATTCTCTCTTTACCACAGGTAATGAGCCTTCGAGCGAACTATATCCAATTTATCCAGAGAGTCAGGGAGTGTCCTCACTCTGGCTCATGCATGCGATTCGGAAAGTGTGTGAGACAAATGCTCACGAGCACTTCGACGATCCGATTCCACCTGAGATTCTTGCACGATACAAGCTCCCTTCACTTTCTGCTGCACTTGTCTTTATCCACGCGCCAGCGAAGCTTTCTGACGCCTCTGCGGCACGCAAGCGCTTCGCCTTTGAAGAAGTCTTTGCGCTCCAAATCGTGATGCAGAAGCGCCGTCGTGCGCTCTTAAGGGAAGAGGCCCTTCCGGTTGAAGTCAATCGAAAAGCGCTCGCAGACTTTATCGCATCCTTCCCCTTCCCCGCAACGAAGGCGCAATTGCACGCAATTGATGCGATTGTCGCCGATTTTGAGAAGACCCACCCCATGCTTCGACTCCTTGAAGGTGATGTGGGCAGTGGTAAGACCGCAGTCGCCGCGGCGACGGCGTACCTCGTTGCGACCTCACTCCCCAAAGGGAGAATTGCCGGCACACTCCAAGTCGCCTATCTCTGCCCTACCGAAATACTCGCGAAACAGCATTTCTCGACCTTCGTTTCCTACTTCCGCGACCACCCTATTCCCATTGGCCTTATCACGGGAAGCGAATGCCGCAAATTCCCTTCTCGTGTGCGCTACGAAGAATCGGCGAAACTTTCGAAAGCGGCATTCAAGAAAATGGTCGCAAATGGCGAAATACCAATCGTCATCGGCACGCACGCGCTCATCGAGAAGTCACTCTCGTTTAAATATTTTGCCTACGCCATCATCGACGAACAACATCGCTTCGGCACGATGCACCGACAAAAGCTCGCAACCAAGGGAGACATCGCTCCACATCTACTCTCGATGACCGCGACGCCTATCCCACGCACACTCGCGCTCACGCTCTACGGCGACCTCGACCTCACGGTACTCGACGAAATGCCGGTCGGTAGAAAGGTAGTGATGACCGAAGTGCTTGGAACGAAGGAACGCGAACGCGCGTATGAGCGAGTGCGAGAGGAGCTCGCGCTCGGCCACCAAGCATACGTTATCTGTCCACGTATCGACGAACCCGACCCGGCCAAAGAGCTCGCGCTCCAAGCGAAGTCGGTTAAGGCCGAAGCGGCGCGACTACAGAAAGAAGTATTTAAAAATGCGACTATCGACATTTTACACAGCAAAATGAAACCAGGAGAGAAAGAAGACGTGATGAAACGATTCGAGAACGGCGACATTAACATTCTCGTCGCGACCTCGGTGGTCGAGGTGGGGGTGAACGTCCCAAACGCCACCGTCATCCTTATCGAGGGCGCCGAACGCTTCGGACTCGCCCAGCTCCATCAGCTCCGTGGCCGTGTTATTCGCTCCACACACCAGTCCTATTGCTTCGCACTTCCTGAATCCTCTGGCGAGACAACACGAGAACGCATGAAGGCATTCAAGAATGCAAAGAACGGCTTCGAGCTCGCCGAATACGACCTCGCGCTTCGCGGCGCAGGAGAGCTTGTGGGTGGGCGGCAGTGGGGCGTCTCCGACATCGCGATGGAGGCGCTGAAAAACATTAAGCTCGTCGAAGCCGCCCGCACCGAGGTAGCTCATCTCGTCCTCGAAGATCCTGATTTAAAAAATCATCCTGCCCTTGCACTTCGTGCAACTACCGCCGACAGAGAGATGCATTTGGAGTAAGCGTGCGTTACAGTAGTGGGTACAACCGCCCTTAGCTCAGTTGGTTAGAGCATCGAGCTTATACCTCGAGGGTCCTTGGTTCGAGTCCAAGAGGGCGGACAAATATTGACTACTTTCATACGCAGTGGTACTGTACAGTCTGCTTTTGCTGTACCTTGTTGTCCGTTGTTGTTTCTCCAACACCTAAGAAAAGAGAGGAATGAAGAATGACTCCGAGAATGGAAATGAACGCGCGAGTGGAAAAGATACGAAGGAAGCCAAAAGACTGTCGTCATACCATCCCGGTTGACGATGAACCGCTCTTTTGCTTGAAGTACAAGGGCGGTGCGGTCGTACGGGCACAATTCTTCACCGGCGCAGTTGCCGTCATTCGCGGCGATGCAAAGATGCTGAATGAGAAAAATGTGCCGATTCTGCCGACGTTCACGGTAATTTGCCGGCGGAACTGCTTCAATGGCGCGCTGAAACAATTCCGGCTTGGTGTGCCAGTCGAGGTGATCGACCCAGGGAGTAAGAATTCATTCCTTGTCGTTTTGAAAGGAATGGAATCGAGTCCGATGATCGCCAAGAGCATGTGCCGTCCTGTCAAAACATGCACCGACACGACCCAAGGCTGCGGAAACTGTTGTAATCACAAAAAATAAACGGGGGAAAGGCCCCATATTCAATTCATAAACCCCGAGCTTGCTCGGGGTTTTGTATTTCAGAGCTCAACCGGAGCGAGAATATTTCCTTCCTCTTCCCTCTTTTTTGGAGTGATACCGTTTGCGATTAAGATTTTTTCAAACTCCTCGCGCTCGATAGTCTCCTTTTCAGTAAGTTCTTTCGCAATCGCGTCGAGTGCCTCGCGGTGTTCGTGGATAACCTTCTCGGCGAGCACTTTTGCTTCAGCGATGATACGAGAGACTTCAGCATCAATCTGCGAAGCAACCTGTTCAGAGTATGGTTCATTTCCGAGTTGTCGTTCCCCAAAGGCAATCGGCCCGAGCTTGTCGCTCATCCCGTAGCGCACGACCATGTCACGCGCAATCGCGGTGATAACCATGAGGTCATTACTGGGCCCTGTGGTGACATCGTCAAAAAGCATTTCCTCAGCGACATAGCCGCCAAGAGTCGCCGCAATATCATCGAGAAATTGTTTTTTCGAATGCATCCGTTTGTCTTCGAAAGGAAGTTTCAATGTGTACCCTGCCGCCCTCCCGCGACTGATGATTGAAATCTTGTGCACCGGATCGGCATTCGGGAGTATCGAAGAGACGAGTGCGTGACCAGCCTCATGGTACGCCGTGAGCTCTTTCTCTTTTTTTGAAAGAAGATGTGACTTACGCTCCGGACCGAGCATCACCTTTTCTATAGAGCGAATAAGGTCATACTGCGTCACTTCGGTGCGACTCTCACGCGCAGCGAGAATCGCGCCTTCGTTCATAAGTGAGTAGAGCTCAGCACCCGAGAAGCCCGGTGTACGTTCAGCAATCACAGCGAGTGCCACGTCGGGGCCGAGCGGTTTCGCGCGTGCATGAATCTGGAGTATCTCTTCCCGGTCGCGACGGTCCGGCAAGTCAATCGTCACGCGTCGGTCAAAACGTCCAGGGCGAAGTAAGGCAGGGTCGAGAACGTCAGGCCGATTGGTAGCCGCCATCACCACCACTTTTTCAGTCGGTTCGAAACCGTCCATCTCGACGAGAATCTGATTGAGTGTTTGCTCGCGCTCGTCGTTGCCGCCACCCACCCCCGTCCCGCGCACTCGTCCGACCGCATCTATTTCGTCGACGAAAATGATTGCGGGTGCGGCCTTCTTCGCCATCTGGAAGAGGTCGCGCACACGAGAAGCGCCGACGCCGACAAACATCTCCACAAACTCACTTCCTGAAATCGAGAAGAACGGCACACCCGCTTCGCCCGCGACGGCACGTGCAAGCAGGGTCTTGCCGGTTCCTGGCGCACCCATGAGAATAATGCCTTTTGGAATACGCGCACCGATATCAAGAAACTTTTTCGGACTCTTGAGGAAGTCAACAATCTCCAGTAACTCCTCTTTCGCCTCACGTGCTCCCGCGACATCTTTGAAAGTAACCCGCTGAGAGAGGTCTGCCGGGTCAATAATGCGCGCTTTGGATTGGCCAAAGGTAAATGCCTGCATACCCGCACCCTTCACCTGTCGCGAGAGAAACCAGAAAAGAAATGCGATAAAGAGGAGCGGTAAGAGTATCGGTGCAAGGGTGAGGAACCAGAATTGGAATCCCGATTGTCCTTGTATCGTAATAGAAACTTTAGAAAGTTCTGCAGGCGTCACTCCATAAGTCGCGAGCGTCTCGGGAAGTCCTGCAGAAGGGTCTTTGCGCGACGTTTTCTTCGTCGTATCGACGTAGGTCAAGTCGAGTGAATCGCCATTCACCATGATAGTGCTTATCTTCCCGCTTGCGACGTCGGATGCAACAACTGAGAGCGGGATGGTATTGCTGGGTTGTACAAAACCCGCGATGAGCGAATACACACTCATGAGAAGGAGGAATATGAGGACCGTGGTGACGAGATTGCCGAAGAACGAAGGACCACCGAGCCCTTTGAAGCCGCGGCGGCCGCCTTTCTTCGGCAGCCCTGCGACCGGCGGCGGTGCCGTCTTTTTATTTTTCGGTTTTTTGGGAGATACAGACGCCATGAAAGGTACTATACTCTTTGCATGAGAGAAGAGAAAGTCGCGATCATCACGAGCGGCGGCGGTATGAAATGTGCGTATGGTGCCGGCGCGCTCGTCGCACTCACCAAGAAACTCGGCATCACCGAGCCTGATATTTTTATTTCTGCCTCGGGCTCGGTGGGCGCGATGTTCTACTATCTTGCCAAGCAATACGACCATATCGAAAAGATTTGGTTGCGGTATCTCCCTTGTGCGGAGGTGGTGCGCCAGTTCCCTCCCAAACTCCGTGTCGATTATATCGTCGACACTATTATGCGCCGAGAGCTCCCGCTCGATGAACGCACGTTCGTAAAAGCGAAAACGAAATGGTTCGTTCCGGTCACCGACCTCGACACCGGCCGCACCGAGTACATCAGCAACAACACGTGGTTCGACCCGTATGAAGTGATGCGCGCGGCCAAGGCAATCCCCTTTCTCTACGGCGGCGCCGTACGTCTTGGCGGACACTCGTTTGTTGATGGCGATATCAATATGAATATGGGCGACCTTATCCGCAAGGCACGCAAAGAAGGTGCGACGAAAATCCTTGTCATCACCAACACCAATGTACTCTCAGGTGCTTTGAAATGGTTCACGAGAGTGTATGCACTCTTCGCAGGCCCGATGCTCCGACAGTTGGTATTAAACGACATCAAACGCACCCATTGGGACCATCTTCCTTCTGACGTTGAGATACTCGTCATCGGCCCTTCGTACCCACTCCCGATCGGTCTCGTCTCTCGGAGTCGTCGCGAAGTCGCACAGTCGTATCAGATGGGCTGGGACGATATACTTGCTAAACGCGTAGAAATCGAGAAACTATTCACATGACTCTCATTGCGAACAAAAAAGCCCATTTGAAGTACGCCCCGCTTGAACATTTTGCGGTAGGTCTTGAGCTGTTGGGTACTGAAGTAAAAGCGCTCCGGAACAAACTCGGTTCGCTTGATGGCGCGCGGGTGGTAGTGCGCGGTGGCGAGGCGTTTATCGTCGGTATGACTATTCCTGCGTATCAGGTCGCAAATGCGCCCAAAAGTTATGATCCGGAACGGACGCGTCGTCTCCTGCTCACGAAGAAAGAAATAGCCACTCTTCTCGCCGCAGAATCGAAGAAAGGGTTGACAATCATCCCATTTGAGGTGTATACTGCAGGGAGATTCGTAAAGGCACGTATCGCTATCGTCCGCGGTAAAGGCAAGTCTGACAAACGCGAAGACTTGAAGAAGCGCGACGCCGAACGCGAGACCGGACGTGCGTTGAAAAATCGTTGATCAATCGCAGAAAGCACAGAAATGGTATTCTGTTTTCTCTGGGGGTGACCGGCTTTGACGGTCTGTACTTTGAAAGACGTGCGACGCAGTGCACGCTCGTATGACACTTACAATCCAACGAGCAACCAAACTTGCCAAGAACACTCTTGCAAGCGTGAAGTCGCCATACTTCGGTATGAAGGACTTCACGTTCGCGTACGCGGTCGCCTAACGGCCTCTCGCCTCGCGACGTTCATCTTCCCCGGTTTCTACAGCGGGAGGAATGGGCGGAATGGTCTGTAGCATCGGTGTCCGGAATCCCGGCTGGTACACTTAAATAAGGGATCGGATAGGAGTGGTTTCGTCTGCGTTCCTCGCACCCTATCTTAGATATAACGTTGACTATGCGTCGTAGACTCGCTTTCAGAGCCAGGTTCGGACCGGGGTCCAATTCCCCGCACCTCCACCAATATAGAAAAGCCGCTCCTTTGGGCGGCTTTTCGTTTAGGTGCCATTTAGAAGATTCCGCGCAATGCTGTTATCTGCGGGTCTTCGTTCAGTTCCCTCTTGGGCTGTACTCCGTCAAAAGGAAACAAGGAGACTCCAAACGCGGCGGCTATTCCGCCGAGAATTCTTTTCAAGAGCTTCATGGATTCCTCCTTCTCGTGAATAGTCCGCCGGCGGCGACTTCCTCATATAGCATAGCAACGAGATCGAGCTGTGGAGGCCTTGTGCACCACTCTGTTGACTTCGTCCTCGATTGTACGTAGTGTGACCCCTGTAATTAGCCCGATTCTGGGATGTAATTCAACGTTCTTCAATCAAACGAAAGGGGTGGAAATGGAACCAAAAGACAGAATCATCGTTGCACTCGATGTCGACGCAACCGACAAAGCACTGGATCTCGTTCTGAAACTCAGCCCGCACGTCGGATACTTCAAAATCGGGCTGGAATTCATAACTTCCATGCTGGTTCAGTTGCTCACCGCCGGAAGCGAAATGGAGGCTAACTTCAAGCTCAACAAGCTTCGTGCGTTATTTAGCACACTCGACGGAAATGTGTTCTGGGACGGAAAATTCGACGACATTCCGAACACCATCGCTGGTGCATCGAGAGCGTTGACGAAGTTGCAGGTGAAAATGTTCAACGTGCACGCCTCATCGGGAATCGATGCAATGATGGCGGCAGTTGCTCACAAAGAGCAAGCGCTTGTTCTCGCCGTCACCGTTCTAACCTCGCGGGAAGAAAATGACGGCAACATGACGTTCGGTGGACCAACCAAGGCGAAGGTCCTGCAGTTCGCACGTGAAGCGAAGCTGGCCGGCTGCGACGGCATCGTGTGCTCGCCACAGGAGCTCGCTCTTCTCGGCAAGCGAAACGAGCTTCGAGGTTTGTTGAGAGTCACGCCGGGAATTCGTTCCAAAGACGATACTCCGGACGACCAAAAGCGAACCATGACCGCAAGTGAAGCCATCAAGGCGGGCGCTGATTATCTGGTCATCGGGCGGCCTATCACAGCCGCGAAAGATCCGGTCGAGTCTGCAAAGACGTTTGCCGGTCAAATTGCGTATGCGTTATCGCAAAAACAAGTTGCGTAGAGCCGCGGCTATTCATCAATTGATTCTCGAAGGAGGCACCATGAACGACCAACACGTCCAAGGGATTCTCAGTCGCGTCGGCGCAATCATCACCGACAGCCACATCGTCTACACGAGCGGCAAGCACGGCTCGGCATACGTCAACAAAGATGCACTCTATCCGCATACACGGGAGACGTCGGAGCTCTGTCTCCTGATCGCCGAGCGCTTCGCAGACGACAAGATAGATGTCGTCATCGCTCCGGCGGTCGGCGGCATCATCATGTCGCAGTGGATCGCCTTCCACCTCACCAAAATCACCGGGCGCGATGTGCTCGGTGTGTATGCCGAAAAAGAAGTCGGCTCGTTCCGCCATCCCGATAGTATCGGGAAACTCGATGTCCCGATAAAAATGGCATACGAGGAGACGGGAAGATTCGTCATCAAGCGCGGCTACGACAAACTCGTCAAAGGCAAGAATGTCCTCGTGGTAGAAGATGTGCTCACCACCGGCGAATCTGCCCGGAAAGTGGTCGTGGCAGTGCGAGCCATCGGCGGGAATGTCATCGGCGTGGGCGCACTCTGCAATCGCGGGAACGTTACTTCCGCAAATCTCAGCGTGCCGAAGTTCTTCGCACTCATCGACGTCGACATGGGCGCGTGGGCAGAGGAGTTCTGCCCGTTCTGCAAACGCGGCGACCGTATCAACACCGACGTCGGCAAGGGCCGCGACTATCTCGCACGAAAGGAGGTAGCGAAAAATCTGTAACCGCATTCAGCTCTTTACGAAAGAGCCGCAACCGAAGTCTGGTTGCGGCTCTTCTTTTTTATAATCTTAACGACGAGCTTTTGCGCGGTCGTTCTCAGTGAGGTATTGCTTACGCAAACGTACCGACTTCGGCGTAATCTCGAGATACTCATCGTCGGACATTATTTCCATCCCGCGCTCAATCGTGAGGTCAAATATTGGTACGAGCGTCAACGCTTCGTCCATACCCGAAGAACGGACATTCGACTGATTCTTCCCCTTCGTTGGGTTCGCCTGCATCTCTTCGCCCTTGGCAGTATTCCCTATCACCATGCCTTCATACACTTCTGTCGCCGGCTTGATATAGAGCTGACCGCGGTCCTGCAGGTACCAGAGTGCGTAGCCGAGCGACTTGCCGGTCGCCATAGAAATCATCGAGCCGACCTGACGCTTCTTGATCTCGCCTGCATACGGTTGGAATCCAAGTACGCGTGAGGAGAGGATACCTTCACCCTTCGTATCGATAATAAATATATTTCTATACCCCAAGAGTCCGCGTGTCGGACCAACGAGTGTGAGACGGACAATATTGCCGTGCTGAGTAAGATTCTGAAGTACAAAGGCCCGCTGACCCAGTTTCTCGATAATCGCACCTTGATACTCTGAGGGCGTATCGATAATCACCTCTTCAAACGGTTCGAGCTTCACCCCGTTCTCTTCGCGGATAATAACGTGCGGCTGGGAGACTTGGAGCTCATACCCCTCACGGCGCATGTTCTCGAGGAGAATCGCAATATGGAGTTCACCACGACCAGAGACGTTAAAGAGTTCAGCACTTCCAAAATCAACCTTGAGACCGACGTTCACTTCGAGTTCCTTGGTGAGCCGGTCACGTATCTGGCGACTCGTAACGTACTTCCCTTCTTTGCCGGCAAAGGGTGAATTGTTGACGAGGAAGTTGAGCGCGATAGTTGGCTCGTCGACCGCAATGGCCGGAAGCGGAGGCGCTGATTCGTTCGTGGTCACTGTCTCACCGATATAAATGTCGGGAAGGCCAGCGATGAGTGCGATGTCACCCGCTTTCGCTTCCGCAGTCTCGACGCGCTCGAGTCCTTTGAAGGTAAAAATCTTCGTGGTGCGGCCGGTACGGGTAGTACCATCTGGCTTTTTTATAAAAACTTGCTGGTTAGGGCGCACAGTGCCCTCGTAGATACGACCGACGGCGAGACGACCCATGAAGTTATCGTACGCAAGATTAAATGGCTGGAGCATCAAGGGCGCATCCGCATCAGCGGTCGCATTTGCTGCCGGTACCTTCTCCAATATTAAGTCTAGGAGTGGTGTAAGGTCCTTATTGGCTTCGGTACCACCCATCAAAAGATCGTCCGGTCTCATCGAAGCTCTCCCGTCGCGCCCGATCGCGTAGACAACGGGGAAATCAGATTGTTCATCTGTTGCGCCGAGCTCAAGGAAGAGTTCGAGTACTTGGTCGTGAGAACGTGCTGGGTCAGCGGCCGGCTTATCAATTTTATTCAAAACGACGATTGGCTTGAGACCCAATTCCAAAGACTTCTTCAATACAAAACGAGTTTGCGGCATCGGCCCTTCCTGTGCGTCGACGACGAGCAACACTGAGTCGATAGAGCGGAGCACACGCTCGACCTCACTACCGAAGTCTGCGTGTCCGGGTGTGTCGACGATATTAATCTTCGTACCTTTGTATTCAACCGCCGCATTCTTGGCGTAAATAGTGATGCCGCGCTCGAGTTCGAGTGCGTTAGAGTCCATCGTCGTACCCTCTGCTGCCGCACCTGTCTGCTTCAAGATAGCGTCAGTCAAGGCCGTCTTCCCGTGGTCGACGTGCGCGATGATAGCAATATTGCGAATTTCCATGAATTAAAAAATGGCCGTGAGGCCGGTGTGCTCAATATACAACGATTATGTCTTTTGTGCAATCACATCCAGAACGAGGCGATAGCGGCGATACCAGAAATAGACATGAAGCCAATGGTGACCCAACCCATGAGAGAAACGAACGGTTTATTGGCGTACTCCCCCATCACTTGAGTATCACTCGAGAGCCGCACCACAAAGAAGAGGATGATGGGTGCGACGATACCGTTCGCTACCGCGGCGTAGATAAGCGCCTGAATGGGGTCGAGATGCACGAAGTTCGCGACGATACCGATACACATCGAAACGATGATGACGCCATAAAAAGCATAGGCCTGATTCAATTTCCGATAGAGGCCATAATTCCAGCCGAAACTCTCTGCGAGCGCGTAGGCAGTCGAACCGGCAAGCACCGGCACTGCAAGGAGACCGACACCGACGATACCAATCGCAAAAAGAAGGAACGCGAATTCTCCAAATGGCTTGAGTGCAAGCGCGGCCTGATCTGCGGTAATGATATTGGTAATACCGTTCGCGAAGAGTGTCCCCGCGCACGCGGCGATGATAAAGAAGGTGATGAGATTTGAGAACGCCATGCCGCTCCATACGTCGGTGCGCATCCGCTTCACCGATTGCGAATTCACCTGTTCTTTCCGCTCTTCAACCGTCTTTTCGCCCTTCAGAATTCTCTCCTCCACTTCTTGAGAGGTCTGCCAGAAGAAAAGGTAGGGTGAGATTGTCGTCCCAAGTATGGCGCAAACAAGAAATAATTGTTCTTTAGAAAAGACGATTGAAGGAATAACGGTGTGGTAGAGCACGTCACTCCAATTGAGCCCCACCGAGAACGCAACAACGGCATATGAGAGCAGTGCGAGCGCGAGATATTTGAGATATTTTGCATAGTGCGCGTAGGTGGTGAATATTTGAAGCAGGAGACTGATGAGTGCGAAAAAAATAACGAGTACTTCGGCTCCAATAGAGGGAAGGAGAAGACGTGTAGCAGCTGCCATCGCACCGAGGTCGGCTGCGATATTGAGCGTATTAGCGAAGAAGAGGAGCGCCGTCGCCGCGTAGAGCGCACCTGCGGGATAATGTCTGCGGATATTCGCCGCGAGTCCTTGTCCGCTTACGAGCCCGATCCTCGCGCACATCTCCTGCACCGTCGCCATAAAGGGAAAGGTGAAGAGCGAGAGCCAGATGAGTTGGAGACCATAACGTGCACCCGTCTGCGAATACGTGGCGATACCCGAGGGATCGTCATCCGCCGCACCGGTAGTGAGCCCAGGGCCGAGCGTATCCCAATATTCCTCTGCACGCTTCAGTGGCTTCCCAAAAATCTCCTCCATAGTGCCTCCACTATATCACTCCCTTATTTCATTTTTCGAGGTCAAGAATTTCGTCGATGCGGATTTGTGCGACGAACTCTGGTACGTGGGAAACAAGTATCATTGCACCCGCGTATTCGTCGAGTGCTTTGGCGATAACCGGTAGGTGGCGGAAATTGATATGGTTCGTCGGTTCGTCGAGAATCAGGAGTCCGGGGCGTTCAAGCACGAGCGAGGCGAAAGCGACAAGACCCTTCTGTCCTTCGGAGAGACTCCCTATCTTCGTCTCCATAACGTCAGCCGTGAGGAGGAATCCGGCAGCGATTGCGCGGAGCCGCTGCTCGTCCGGCTGTCCCATCGCGGTTCGGAGCGCTGCGAGCACGGTTTGGTCGAAGTCGAGTGTGGAGAAATCTTGACGATAGTAGCCAATTTTTGTTCCAGCCGTTATTGCTACGCCTTCAGGTGTCCCGAGGGCAATCCTTTCAAGCAACGTACTTTTGCCGATACCGTTCGGACCTTTCAAGAGAAGATGGGTATTCTTGCGGAGTGAGATATTTACTTTCTTCTTTACCACCGGCTTCTTACCTTTTAAAACGGAATACGAGGTGAGCGCGAGCACTGTACCACTCAACTCACTCTGCGCGGGAATGATAAACGGCCGAATCGTTCGGTCTTCTTTGCGCACATCTACCTTCGCTTCTTCCATCTCCTCGACTTCAGTGCGCATCTTCTTCGCGACGAGACGCATCTTCCCTCCCTTCTGCGCAAAGAAGTTCGCTTTATCTTTATTTTCTTGAATCTTTTTCTCGAGCTGCGCATTCTTGCGATTCTCACGGTCGATACGGGCAGAGATATCGTTCAATACGTCTGTATAGTTCCCCGGGTACTGCTCGACTTTGCGGGTGAAGACGTCGAGATAAAGCACACCGGTCGTGAATGCATTGAGGAATTCTGCATCGTGCGAAATCACAATGACTGTTTTCTCGTAGTCGACAAGAAACTTGGTGAGATGCTCGATGCCTGCCGTGTCGAGATTGTTCGTCGGTTCGTCGAGAAGCAGGAGGTCCGGGTTTTGAATAAGCGCCGAGGCGAGAAGAAGGCGCGCCTGCTGACCGCCCGAGAAACTCTTTATCACACGGTCGTGAAGCTTCTCATGATGCTTTAAGTTCACTACTTCAAGTACTGCATCGATACGTGGGTCGATATCATACACCGGCTCCGTAAAACATTTCTGGAAAAACTCGCGGACCGTGAGCGTCATTTGGTCGCGTGGGATGACTTGTGACGCCGTCGCGACGCGCATACCGCGGGAAACGTGTATCTCGCCAGACTCTGGTTTGAGCTCTCCGGTCATGAGCGCAAATAGAGTCGACTTCCCTGCACCGTTCTGACCCATCACTGCCATCTTCATCCCGCGGCGAATAGGGAAATCTACCTCCTCAAGGATCGGCTTGTTGTGCCCATATTCAAACGAAACTTTCTCAAAGCGTAGAACGCTTTCTTCGCGACTCATTGGGCTACCATAGCGTACTTCCTCTGAAAGAGGAAACGGGATATTTGACTTTTAATACAATATGGAGTATAATAGAACCTAGACAACCAACGGAGGCCGTCATGGCAAATAGAGATAGGCTCCTCACCTTTGAGGAGTTCGAACGAGAAAGAAACAACTTTCACTTGCATTTCGTAGGACCAGTCGGGAAGCACGCCTTTGGCGACGCGTACCGAAGAAGCGTCCCCTACACACAGTGTGTAGATGCCGACCGCGGATTCGCGAAATTGGCCGCGGAGTTGTGCGAGCGGAGAGATTTCTCTTCACCTGAATACCTCGAGAAGCTCTACAGGGCGTACACACGTATGCACGCGTACGCCGAGACGAACTGGGAAATATTTGAGTGATCCCAAAGGTCTTTAAAAGGGTCCCGGCGCTTCGGCGTCGGGATTTTTGTTTTTATTATGAAAATTAGCGTATAGTGCCGCTATGACCGACGAATACCCAATGCGTATCAACAAATACCTCGCCCACGAGGGTATTTCGACGCGCCGAGGCGCGGACGAGCTTATTGCCAAGGGCAAAGTGTTGATTAATGGCCGTGTCGCCACCTTGGGCGAGAAAGTGCAAAAAGGCGACACCGTCGAACTCCGCGGCAAGACAACGCCGAAGAAGTATCTCTATTTCGCGTATAACAAGCCGGTCGGCGTTATCACCCACTCGCCGCAGATGGGAGAGAAAGATATCAAACAAAGCGCCGCATTATCACCGGACGTCTTTCCGGTCGGCCGCCTCGACAAAGATTCGAGCGGGCTCATCATCCTCACGAACGACGGTCGCGTGACCGATCGCCTCCTCAGTCCAACGTATCATCATGAAAAAGAATATCGCGTGCGCGTGAGCGAGACACTTCGTGAGAGTTTTAAAAAGACGATGGAAGCGGGCGTCGATATCGAGGGGTACCTCACGAAGCCCTGCTCCGTACGCAAGACTGGCCCGAAGAGTTTCAATATCACCCTCACCGAAGGCAAGAAACATCAGATTCGCCGTATGGTCGCGGCCCTCCACAACACGGTTATGGAACTCGAACGTACGCGCATACTCAATATACGTTTAGAGAATCTTGCGACAGGAACGTGGCGCATTATCGGAGGAGAAGAACTTGCGACGTTCCTCGCGCAGATCGGAATGAAGTAAGTTTATTGAAAAAGTGCCTCGAGAAGTGCGTCGGTTCCTTTCATAGTGTGTGCCGAGTACGGGAATATGGCTGTCTCGTGCGACGCTTCTTTAATCGTGCGCAGTTGTGCCGAAAGCTCCTTTTGATTTAACTTATCGGCTTTGTTCGCAATGATGATGACCGGATGACCTTTCCCGCGAAGTACGCGCAACATTTCTTCATCGAAGTCAGTCAGCCCTGCTTTGACGTCGAGTATGAGCGCCACTTTCTGCGGCCGTGCGCCTGAGTACATCAGATACCACAAAATAAGTTTTTCGATTTTCTCTTTTTCTTTCGGTGACTTCTTTGCGTAGCCGTAGCCCGGAAGGTCGACAAAGTAGCACTTTCTATTATTAATCGAGAAGAAATTTATCTCAGTCGTCTTGCCGGGCTCTTTACTGGTCTTGACCAACTCCTTCCGATTGACGAGCGCATTGATGATGCTCGACTTCCCTACGTTCGAACGTCCGACAAAGGCGAACTCCGGTACGCCATCAGAGAGGATGTCGTCCGTCCCAATGATTCCCTTCACAAATTCTGCGGTATTGATTGTCATAGATGGCTGTTGCTCCTACGATACATGACTACCGGCAACAAAGCCCGTCGTCCAACAAAGCTGGAGCGAGTAGCCGCCCGAAGGTCGTGTGATATGGAGCAAGTCTCCGGTCACCGAGAGATTCTCATATTTCCGGCTCCGCATCGTCCGAGTGTCTACTTCGGTAAGCGAAAGTCCTCCATCTGCGACCACGGCTCGATCGAAACCCATGAGTCCTATGATCGTGAGCGGCACGCGTTTCAAAAGCTCGGCGAGCTGTCGTCGATTTTCTTTTGTCACACTGTGCACTTTCGTTTCTGGATTAATATTCGGGAGAAGCGAGAGAAATATATCGGCGGTCCCTGGCGGTACGATATCTTTCAGCACGTTCTTCAATAATTTATTTTTATTCGCATCAAAAATTTCTGTCAGTTTCCGGTCGAGCGCGCCCTGCTCTACCCCTGGGAAGACATCAATGACTGCCGTGACAACCCCTTCGTGGAGCAGGTCGGCAACCTTCCCTGCGCTGTTGAGAATCGTGGGTCCCGAGATACCGAAATGTGTGAAGAGAAGTGGGCCCGAACGTGCAAACCTTCTCTCTTTGTTCACAAAGAACGTAATCTTCATTGCAGGCAGTGAGATACCTGCAAGCTGTGTGACCCATCGCTCTTTTACCTTCAGCGGCACAATGGTCGGAGTCGGTTTCTCTATCGTGTGTCCAAGCTCTTTGAGCCAAGAGAATCCGTCTCCGGTCGAACCCGTTTCTGGATGTGAGACACCGCCGGTCGCGAGGATATACGTGTGTGCAGAAAAATCTCCAGCGCTGGTCTGTACTTTTTCTATGCGTTTGTTCACTACCACAAGGTGTCTGACCGAGACGTCCGTACGCACGTCGACCTTTCCCGTAGCAAGATACTTCACGAGAGTAGCGACGACGTCGGTTGCGCGCTCAGTCGCGGGGAATGCTCGCTTGTGTGCCTCCACAATAAGCGGCAATCCTCTTGATTCGAAAAATGAAAACGTATCCTTCACGCAAAATTGCGAAAACGTTGTGTGTAAAAATTTATCAGCGTCGCCGTATTTTGAAAGGAATAGTCGTTCATCTTCTTCCGCATTGGTGATATTACAGCGACCGCCACCGGTAATCGCGAGTTTCTCGCCAAGCTTTTTATTCTTCTCGAGCAAGAGGACACGCTTCCCTGTTTCAGCAGCACGCCCAGCCGCCATCATGCCGCTTGCGCCGCCGCCAATAACTATGACGTCATAGGGACGAGTCGAATGTGGCATGCCGATTAGGCTTGGAAATTAATCTCGAACGGATACATTCCCATACCGCACATTCCTTTCAGGGGACCCACTTTTGGATCTGTGACGACGATATCAATCGTGCCGGTCGAAGGGAGACTCTTACTCACATTCATGCTCGGAATACGCACCGAAGAAGAACAGTCGAATGTTCCGTTGGTGTGGAAGCGGATAATCGTAGGGATACCAGCCTTCGCCGTGCTTGTGCGCGGCGTGTAGCCACCTTTGGCTTGTATCTCGATAATCTGTTGGCCGTCGACCATACTGACATTGTTGGCAGGTGTTGTATCAACTGCACCTGCACTCGAGCCATTCTGGGTGAGTAGGAATGCTCCGCCGATAAGCAAAGCGGCGACAATGATAGATACGGAAGTTGAATTCATGATGTGTGAATGATACCTAGAAATTGAACACAGGGGAAATGAGCCCGATGACCACCAAACTGTTGATGATATTGAAGAGCGCAAAGAGTATCACGATAAGCCCTGCTGACTTGAAGAAGATTCCTGCCTTTTTACTATTGGTGATGCTGAAGGAGCTGAACCCGATAAGCGCCAAGACCGGCAAGGTGCCGAGTGCAAAAGAAAGCATCGTGAGACCGCCGATGAGGAAGCTCCCGGTCGTGAGAGAGTAGAGCTGCATCGCCTGTGTGAACCCACACGGCAAGAAGAAGGTCGCGACGCCGACCAGAAGTGGCGTGAGCATGTGATTCAGCTTCGACACACCGATTGCGTGTTTGGAGAGGAACTTCGGCATCGCCGGTTGAAATCGTTTCGCCCACGGAAATACATCGAGTAGGTTGATACCGAGCAAGAGCATCACGATACCGACAAGAAGCCCGAGGACAAAGGTCCCCGTCGTACCGAGAGTAAAGGCAGAACCGAGTGCACCGATAACGCCACCAAGGACGAAGAAGGAGACAATGCGTCCGGTGTGGAACAAAATCTGCGGACGCACCTTATCTCCTTCCCGAGCGAAGGTGGCGGACATCGAGAGCACGAGCCCACCCACGACCGCCATGCACGTCGAGAGTGATGCGATAACGCCAATCAGAAAGGCCGTGCCATAGGAGACAGTGCTCGTCTGTATCAAGTTTACGATGCCGAGCTTCTGAAGCAGGACAAAGAGTACGGCAAAGGCAATCGCAATCGGTACGGCGACGGTAAAGTCTGCCCAGTTCCCGTTGTGAGCCTGTTTGTCGACCGAGAGTGTGTAGCCATGTTTTGTGAGCACCTGCGAGAGCGTCTGCGCAATCTCTTCGGGAGTCTTCTCGCCGAAGTCGCCCTCTACCTCAACCGTCCGCGTTGTGAGATTCGACGTCGCGCGCGAGACATATCCAAGCTCCTGCAATTCGCTCTCGGTCAGGAGCACGCAGGCTTTGCAGTGCATCCCGTTCACGTGAAAGGTGTGTGAAGTATTTGTTTCCATAATTATAATTGTTTTGTTTTAAGTCGAAGCGAATTACTCACGACTGAGACACTTGAGAAGGCCATCGCGAGCCCTGCGAACATCGGATTCAAGAGCCACCCGAAGAACGGGAAGAAGAGACCGGCAGCAAGTGGGATACCGACGATGTTATAGGCGAAGGCCCAGAAGAGATTCTGTTTGATGCCACGCATGGTGAGTTTCGACAGGCGTATCGCCTTCACGAGTTTGCTGATATCGCCATGGAGAAGTGTGATACCCGCACTCTCTATCGCGACGTCAGTGCCAGTGGCCATCGCGATACCGACATCCGCTTGTGCGAGCGCAGGAGCATCGTTGATGCCGTCGCCCGCCATCGCGACAATCTTCCCTTCTGCTTGGAGCTCTTTAATTTTATTGAGCTTGTCTTCCGGCATCACCTCGGCGACAACCTCGTCGATACCGACTTCCTTCGCGATAAAGTCTGCCGTTTGTGCGTTATCGCCCGTGAGCATGACGACGCGAATCCCAAGTATGTGGAGCGCGGTGACCGCTTCTTTCGCTTCCGGCTTTATCGCATCAGCGACAAGTACGATACCGAGAACCTTGTTTGCCGTTGCAAGAATGATCGGAGTCTTCCCCTCGCGCGTCTCGCGCTCAATCGTATGAGCATCAAGCGTAAGTCCGAGCTCTGCAACAAGACGCGGGTTGCCGGCGAAATATTCGACCCCGCCGATTGTACCCTGCACGCCCTTACCCTTTATCGCCTTGAAATCTTGCACGGATTGCAGAGCGATGGTGCGCGCGGCGGCATACGAGACGATTGCACTCGCGATCGGATGTTCAGACTTGCTCTCGAGTGTTCCGAGAAGAGAGAGGAGTTCTGTTTCGCTCATCTCACTTTGGTTTTGTACACTGACCAATTCCGGCTTTCCTTTCGTAATCGTCCCTGTCTTGTCGACAACGACCGTCGTCACTTTATGCAATTTCTCAAGCGTACTCGCGTCCTTGATGAGAATCCCCTCTTTCGCACCCTTGCCGACGCCGACGATGATTGCCGTCGGCGTCGCGAGTCCAAGTGCGCACG
>Ga0334722_10002331_pt1 | contig 21706 bp, 23 predicted proteins | sample C3_bottom_MG_FD_207210 | JGI IMG/M metagenome (GOLD analysis project Ga0334722, IMG submission 207210) | Sediment microbial communities from Yellowstone Lake, YNP, Wyoming, USA - C3_bottom | ecosystem: Environmental > Aquatic > Freshwater > Lake > Sediment | place: USA: Wyoming | collected... | reverse complement strand
ATCGCCAACATGAATTACTCGATCTCGAACAACGCCGAGTATGGCGAGTATGTCACCGGTCCGAAGGTGATCAACGAATCGAGCCGCACCGCCATGAGAGAAGCGCTGAAGAACATTCAGAGCGGCGAGTATGCCAAACGCTTTCTCCTCGAAGGCATGACCAATTATCCGGAGATGACGGGGCGTCGGCGTTTGAATGCAGCGCACCAGATCGAGATCGTGGGCGAGAAGCTCCGCAGTATGATGCCCTGGATCACTGCCAACAAGCTCGTGGACAAGAGCAAGAACTGAGACGGCAGAAGCCAGAAGTCAGGAGAAACCTTACCCGCATGATGAAAAACTATGGAATACCCGTTGCCTCCGAAGGATGGCCGTTCATCATCCCGCTGGCGTTCGTTACTGCGCTCCTCTTCGCCTTCGGCTGGAAGAACACGGCATATGTTTCGCTGGTGCTGACGCTTTTTGTCCTGTTCTTTTTCCGGGACCCGGAACGTATTCTTCCGAAAGGAACGGATCTTGTCGTATCCCCTGCCGACGGCAGGGTGATCGTGATCAAGGACATCTACGAGCCTGACTACCTCAAGCAGGACGTGAAGCAGGTCAGTATCTTTCTTTCGGTGTTCAACGTCCATGTGAACCGGGCGCCGGTGGGCGGCACGGTGGAGATGGTGAAGTACAACCCCGGCAAGTTCCACGTTGCCTCGGTGGACAAGGCATCGCTCGATAACGAACAGACCGGCGTGGTAATCGTGAACGGGAAACACAAGATCCTCGTCAAGCAGATCGCCGGGCTTATTGCCCGCCGTATCGTCTGCTATGCAAAACCCGGCGACGTGCTGATGCCCGGCGAGCGTTACGGACTGATACGGTTCGGTTCGCGGGTGGACCTTTTCCTTCCCAGGGACACGGAACTGAAGGTCAAGGTAGGCGACAGGGTCAAGGGTGTGCGGGACATCATCGGGGTGTTGAAATGAGAAAAGGGATCTATATCCTTCCCAACCTCATCACGCTTTGCAGCATGTTCTCCGGATTTTATTCCATTGTTGCGGCTTTCAACTCTGATTACGAGCGGGCGGCATGGGCCATCATGATCGCATCCGTTTTTGACGTGCTGGACGGATGGGTCGCCCGGCTGACGCATACGGCGACGCGCTTCGGCATCGAGATCGACTCCCTGTCTGACGTGATCTCCTTCGGAGTCGCCCCGGCCATCCTGGTCTACACATGGACACTGTCGTCCTTCGGGAAGGTTGGCTGGCTCGGCTCGTTCTTCTTGGTCGCCTGTGCTGCGCTCCGGCTTGCTCGGTTCAACGTTCAGATGGGCGGCGCTGAGAAAAAACATTTTACGGGGCTTCCGACGCCTGCCGCCGCCCTGGTCATTGCCACGACTGTTCTTGCCTATGCCGAGCTCATCCGGATATTTGAACATCTGGGGCTTCTGTCGCTCGCGGACATGCTGGGCAAAGACTACTGGGTGCTGGGCCTTACGTTCCTGCTTGCAGGGCTCATGGTGAGCAATATCACGTATCACAGCCTGAAGGAAGCCAATTTAAAAGAGCGCCGTCCCTTCGGGCTGCTGGTGGTCATTGCAGCGTTCCTTGCAGTTGTCGCCTATCATCCGTCGTTTGTGCTGTTTCTGGTTTCCATGTTTTATGTGGGCCTGGGCCTCGCGGAAGCGCTGTATAAGCTGCTTCGAAGTAAGCCGAAGGAAGTTGCTGCTTAGTCTCTCCTGATCGCAAGGGTCGTTTCGACGGTGAGTGGGCTGAGAGATCCGCATATGCTGATCTCTCTTTTCTATTTATGAACAGGTTGTCTGCATCGCGCGCCGGCCCCGCCCGGGCATGACGCGGAGGAGTCTATGGATACCCGTATAAAAATATTCGATACCACACTTCGCGACGGAGAGCAGTCTCCGGGCGCGAGCATGAACGTTGAAGAAAAGATCACGCTGGCGAAGCAGCTTGCCCGGCTCGGGGTGGATGTCATCGAGGCGGGGTTCGCCATCAGTTCTCCCGGCGATTTCGAGGCCATCAAACGCATCGGCGCCGAGGTCGAAGGGCCGGTGATCTGCAGCCTCGCCCGCGCGCGCAGGGAAGACATCGACCGCGCCTGGGAAGCGCTCCGGGACGCGCCAAAGCGACGGATCCATACCTTCCACTCCACGTCCGATATCCATTTAAAGCACCAGTACCGGATCTCGCGCGAAGAGGCGCTCAAGCGCTCGGTGGAGATGGTGAAGCTTGCCCGCTCCTACGTGGACGATGTGGAGTTCTCTCCCATGGATGCCACGCGGACCGACATCCCCTATCTCTGCGAGGTCGTGGAAGCCGTTATCGAGGCCGGCGCAGGGACCGTGAACATCCCCGATACGGTGGGCTATGCCATGCCCGAGGAATTCGGCGCGCTGATCAGGACGGTCCGGGAAAAGGTCAAGAACATCGACAAAGCGGTCATCTCGGTCCACTGCCATAACGACCTGGGGCTTGCCGTTGCGAACGCGCTCGCTGCCATTAAAAACGGCGCCGGGCAGGTGGAGTGTACGATCAACGGCATCGGCGAGCGCGCCGGGAACTGTTCCCTGGAAGAGGTGGTCATGGCGCTCCGCACGAGGAAGGCCTACTTCAACGCCGATACCGCTGTGCGAACCGAGGAGATTATCCGTTCGAGCAGGCTGGTGACCAAGATCACGGGCATTCCGGTCCAGCCGAACAAGGCCATCGTGGGCGCCAACGCTTTTGCGCACGAATCGGGCATCCATCAGGACGGCCTGCTCAAGGAGCGTTCCACCTACGAGATCATGACCCCCGAGTCCGTCGGCCTGCTCAAGACAAACCTGGTGCTCGGCAAACATTCCGGCCGGCACGCTTTCCGGGACCGGCTGAAGCAGATCGGCTACGACCTCTCCGAGGAAGATCTCAACAAGGCATTCGAACGGTTCAAGCGCCTGGCCGATCAGAAGAAAGAGGTCTTTGACGAGGACCTCGAGGCCATCGTTTCCGACGAGATACAGCAGATCCAGGAAGTGTATGTGCTGAACCATCTCCGGGCTGAGAGCGGCACCGGCATGACGCCGACGGCAACAGTGGAGATGGTCGTGGACGGCAAGCAGGTCAAGCAGACCGGCCAGGGCGACGGCCCCGTCGATGCAGTGTACCGCACCATCGCCGCCATCACGAAAACACCGAGCAAGCTCGATGCCTATCTCGTCAAGGGCATCACCGGCGGAACCGATGCGCTCGGCGAGGTGACCGTCAAGGTCGAAGAAAACGGCAAGAAGGTCACGGGCCACGGAGCGGACACGGACATCATCGTGGCGAGCGCCAAGGCCTACGTGAACGCCCTGAACAAGCTGGAATACTGGAAAAAAGGCAGGGCAAAAAGTAGTTGAAACCAATAAGGGGATATTGTATATTCACCAGACTATGATGACAATTACTGAGAAGATACTGGCCGCACATTGCGGGAAAAAAGAAGTCGTTCCCGGTGAACTGATCAACGCGAAGCTGGATCTTGTCCTCGCGAACGACATCACCGCGCCGATCTCGATCAAGGAATTCCGGGGCGCCAACGCAAAGAAGGTGTTCAATTCCGACCGGATCGCGCTCATCCCCGACCACTTTGCGCCGAACAAGGACATCGCATCGGCCGAGCAATGCAACATGCTCCGCCAGTTCTCGCGCGAGCACGACCTGTCGCTCTATTTTGAGGTCGGCAAGATGGGAGTGGAGCATGCGCTCCTTCCTGAACAGGGCATCGTGGTGCCCGGAGATGTGGTGATCGGCGCAGACAGCCACACCTGCACCTACGGCGGATTGGGAGCCTTCTCGACCGGCGTGGGCAGCACCGATGTTGCAGCAGCCATGATCACGGGCGAAGCCTGGTTCAAGGTCCCCGAGAGCATGAAGTTCGTCTATAAAGGCAAGCTCGGCAAGTGGGTCAGCGGCAAGGACATCATCTTGCACACCATCGGCGACATCGGCGTGGACGGAGCGCTTTACCGCGCCATGGAGTTTTCCGGCGACGTGATCAAAAAGCTTCCCATGGCGGGGCGCCTGACCATCTGCAACATGGCGATTGAGGCAGGCGGCAAGAACGGCATCATCGAGCCTGATGAGATAACCGAAAAATATGTTTCAAAGCGGGCGCAGCGCAAGTACAAGTTCTACAAGAGCGACAAAAAAGCGGTCTATGTTGATGTGCGCGAGTACGACCTGACCGGCATGGAGCCGCAGATCGCCTGCCCGCATCTTCCGGAGAACGTGAAGCCCGTGAGCCAGCTGGGTTCCATCAATATCGACCAGTCCGTGGTCGGCTCCTGCACCAACGGCAGGATCGAGGATATGCGCGAAGCAGCTAAGGTCATCAAAGGCCACAAGGTGCATCCCTATGTGCGCATGATCGTGATTCCTGCAACGCAGGCGATCTACAAGCAGTGTATTAAAGAAGGACTGGTGGACATCTTCATCGATTCGGGAGCGGCATTCAGCACGCCGACCTGCGGCCCCTGCCTTGGCGGCCATATGGGCATCCTTGCTGCAGGCGAGCGCGCCATTGCCACGACGAACCGCAATTTCGTCGGCAGGATGGGTTCTCCCAAGAGCGAGGTGTATCTGTCCAACCCGGCCATTGCAGCGGCATCGGCCGTGCTCGGCAGGATCGGCAGACCGGAAGAGCTGAAGTAAAATACTTTATTGGACACGGATTAACACGGAAAAGACGGATTTAGGATCAAAGAAGTCAGTATTGATTATGTTTTTTCAATCCGTGTTTATCCGCCGTTTCCGTGTCCAAAAGAATTATCTTGAGGTTTACTATGAAATTCAAAGGCAATGCATGGAAATTCGGGGCTGATGTGGACACGGACGCGATCGTCCCTGCGCGCTATCTGAACACGTCGGACCCGAAAGAGCTGGCAAAGCACTGCATGGAGGACTCCACCAACCCCGAGTTCATGAAAAAGATGAAAACCGGCGACATCATCGTTGCCGACAAGAACTTCGGATGCGGGTCGTCGCGCGAGCATGCGCCGATCGCGATCAAGGCAGCGGGTGTGTCCTGCGTGGTCGCCAAGAGCTTTGCGCGGATCTTCTACCGGAACTGCTTCAACATGGGGCTGCCTATCTTCGAGAGCTCGGAAGCGGTAGACGGCATCAAGGAAGGCGACCAGATCGAAGTGGATGCGGATAACGGGATGATCCGCAACCTGACGTCAAATAAGACCTTTAAGGCGACACCCGTGCCGCCGTTCATGCAGGAATTGATCGCTGCAGGCGGGCTTATGGCGTATACCAAGAAGAAGGCAGGATTGTAGTTGACGGCGTGCTTCAAGCTGATGAAGGCGCTCCAGCCGCCGGACAGCAAACAGCCGGCATGTTCTCTTTGCGAACCCTGCGTGTATTTCAGCAGGAACCTCGACCTGTCCTACTCCTCACCCAATGGGCCATCCCCGCATTCCTGCGGTTTAGATTTCCTTCCTGGTGACGACAACTGTAACGAGATGCGGACGAGCAATTGCAGTGCGAGAAAACAGTAAAAATAACATTTGGATCGTTTTTTACGTCATATAATTTGTTTGAGAGGAATCATCATCCATGGCCAAGACCTACAAAATCGCATTGCTCCCCGGTGACGGAACAGGACCCGAAGTCGTCAAGGAAGCGGTAAAAGTCATCAATGCGGCGGCGTCAAAGGGCGGTTTCAAACTTGAGTTCACGTCCTTCGATTTCGGAAGCGCGCGCTATTTGAAGACAGGCGAGACGCTGCCGGACAGCGCCATCACTGAATTCAAAAAGTTCGACTCGATGTTCCTCGGGGCCATCGGGCATCCCGATGTGAAGCCGGGCATCCTGGAGGCGGGGATCCTGCTCAAGATCCGCTTTGCCCTGGACCAGTACATCAATCTCCGTCCCGTGAAGCTCTATCCCAACGTGGAGACGCCGCTCAGGGACAAAGGACCCGAGGACATCGATTTCGTGGTGATCCGCGAGAACACGGGCGGCATTTACACGGGGCACGGCGGCGCAACGCGCGTGGGTACGTCCGAGGAGATCGCAACGCAGCTCATGGTATACGACCGCCGTACCGTGGACCGTTGTCTTAAATATGCGTTCGAGTTGAAGAAAAAGCGGAACGCCATGAACCCCAAATATGCGGCTAAGCCGATCACGCTGATCCACAAACGGAATGTGCTGACCCATTGCGGCGATCTGTGGTACCGGGCATTCGAAGAAATGGGCGCGAAGCAGTATCCGGAGCTTAAGCGCGACTACAACCACATCGACGCCGCGAATATGTGGTTCGTGAAGAACCCGGAATGGTTCGACGTGGCGGTCACGGAGAACCTGTTCGGCGATATCATCACCGACCTCGGCGCCATGATCCAGGGCGGGCTCGGTGTTGCTTCCGGGGGAAACATCAATCCCGACGGCGTCTCCATGTTCGAGCCCATGGGCGGCAGCGCGCCCAAGTATGCGGGCCAGAATGTGATCAACCCCATGGCGGCCATCGGCGCAGCCATGATGATGCTCGAATCGCTCGGCGAATCCAAGTCCTCGCAGGCGATCGAGGCTGCGATGATCGCGACGATGAAGAAGATGAAGAGCCAGGCCGCCGGGAAGATGGGCTACTCGACCACGGAAGTGGGGGATATGGTGGCTGGATCACTTTAATTGCGGAATTCGGACATCGTGGTCTGTGACCATTGCGGATTGCGGAATGAAAACAAAAGGGGAATAGAGCAATGATGCGAGTAGGATTTATCGGTTGGCGCGGCATGGTGGGCTCGGTGCTCATGGGCCGGATGAACGAAGAAAAGGATTTCGACCTGATCGACCCGGTGTTCTTCACCACCTCGAACGTGGGCGGCAAGGGGCCGAATGTCGGCAAGGATGTGCCGGCGCTCAAGGATGCGAAAAGCATTGATGCATTGAAGACGATGGATGCCATCGTTTCCTGTCAGGGCGGCGACTACACCAACGAGGTCTATCCCAAACTGCGCGCTGCAGGCTGGAAAGGCTATTGGATCGACGCCGCTTCATCACTTCGCATGGAAAAGGACGCCATCATCATCCTCGATCCGGTCAACATCAATGTGATCAGGGACGGCATGGCAAAAGGCGTCAAGAACTACATCGGCGGCAATTGCACGGTCTCCCTGATGCTCATGGCGCTCGGCGGGTTGTACGAGCGGGGACTGGTGGAATGGATGAGCGCCATGACCTACCAGGCGGCATCGGGCGCCGGCGCCAACAATATGCGCGAACTGATCAAGCAGATGGGCTCTATTCACGGCCATGTTAAGGGTCTGCTCGACGACCCGGCCGGCGCGATCCTCGATATTGACCGCAAGGTTTCCGACCACATCCGATCAGATGCCTATCCCCGGGAGTTCTTCGGCGTGCCGCTTGCCGGCTCGGTCATTCCCTGGATCGACAAGCAGCTCGAGAACGGCCAGAGCAAGGAAGAGTGGAAGGGGCAGGCCGAGACGAACAAGATCCTTGGCAGGGAAGGCAACCCCATCCCGATCGATGGCACCTGCGTGCGCGTCGGGGCGATGCGCTGCCACAGCCAGGCGCTGACGATCAAGATGACCAAGGACGTGCCGCTTGCCGAGATCACGGATATGATCGCGAGGCACAACAAATGGGTGAAGGTCGTGCCGAACGTGCGCGAGATCACCATGCGCGAACTGACTCCGGCGGCGATCACCGGAACGCTGACCGTGCCAATAGGGCGGCTGCGCAAAATGAACATGGGTCCGACGTTCCTGAATGCTTTCACCTGCGGCGACCAGCTCCTGTGGGGAGCGGCAGAGCCGCTTCGCAGAATGCTGCGTATTGTCGTGGAAAAATAGGACGGAATGTTTAAAAAAAAGAGCTCATATGTAGTTGCTGTTGTCGGCGCAACCGGTGCCGTGGGCAGGGAAATGATCGAGATCCTTGCTGAACGGGATTTCCCCGTGAGCGAGCTCGTGCCGCTGGCATCGGAGCGCTCCGCAGGCGAACGGGTCTCGTTCCGGGACAAAAGCTGGGTCGTTAAGCAGTTGTCCAAGGACTCCTTTAAGGGAGTGGATATTGCGCTCTTCTCCGCTGGCGCCGAGCGCAGCATGGAGTTCGCCCCGTCGGCAGTGACGTCGGGCGCGGTCGTGATCGACAATTCGAGCGCTTTTCGCATGGCTCCCGGCGTGCCGCTCGTGGTGCCGGAGATAAACGCTCACGCGGTCGCGGGCCATGCGGGCATCATTGCGAACCCCAACTGTTCGACCATCGGCATGGTCATGGTGCTCAAGCCGATCCACGACGCGGTCCGGATCAAGCGCATCGTGGTCACGACCTTTCAGTCCGTATCCGGCACCGGGAAGGATGCTATCGACGAGCTGGCAGGCCAGACCGTGGCACTCCTGAACTTCAGGGATATCGAAGCGAAGGTCTATCCTCACCAGATCGCGTTCAACTGCCTGCCGCATATCGATTCCTTCCTTGAGAACGGCTACACCAGGGAAGAGATGAAGCTGGTGAACGAGACGAAGAAGATCCTGGAGGACGACTCGATCCGCGTGACGGCGACCGCGGTCCGCGTGCCCGTGTTCCGCTGCCACGCTGAGTCCGTGAACATCGAGACGGAGAAGAAGATCTCGGCCAACGAGGTCCGGGCGGTCCTCTCCTCCGCTCCCGGCGTGATCGTTTACGACGACCCGAAGAAGGATCTCTATCCGCTGGCGATCGACGTTGCAGGCAAGGATGAGGTGTACGTGGGAAGGATCAGGGAGGACGAGTCAATCCCGAACGGGATCAATCTGTGGGTCGTGTCGGATAATCTTCGGAAAGGCGCAGCATTGAATGCCGTGCAGATCGCCGAGCACTTGATAACGTGAACCGCCGGACTTCAGCCTGAGCACCGGAGCAGTGACAAAACCGCTATGTATAACCTTATCTCAAAAATATTCGACAAGCTTGAACGCGGCCTGAGCCCCCGGGACAAAGCCATCATTGTTTCGATGATGCTTGTTATCTCGGTCCTGGGCATTGTGCTTGCGGTCCGCTATTATAACTACATCCAAAAGAACCCTGAGTTCTGCAACAGCTGCCATCTCATGGAAGAGGCGTACACCGCGTGGAAGCTCTCGGGTCACCGGAACATGGTATGCCAGGAGTGCCACCAGCTCGGCATGATCGAACAGAACCGGCTGCTGGTGAAGTTCGTGTTTTCAACCGATAGAAAAACGCCGGAGCCGCACGGGAACGAGACCCCCTGGAAGACCTGTACCAAGTGTCACTGGGATGAGGCTGCCCAAGGCTCCCTGACCGTGAACAAGTCAACGGGCCATGCGCGGCATGTGTTTAACGAGAAATTGCACTGCAAGGATTGTCACGACCGGAAAGTGCATTCGTTCAGGCCGGAGAAGGACGCCTGTCTGCGATGCCATAAGGATTGGCAGATCCACGGGGTAGGGATGGAGAACATCTCCTGCCTCAGGTGCCACGCATTCTCTCCCAAGAAGCAGGAGACGTTCATCCCTGATCGGGAGCGGTGTTTATCCTGTCACCGGAAGTCTTCGAAAACAAAATTCCCTGACCGCGTGCCGATGGCAAGGCTCAATTGTTATGAGTGTCACAAGCCCCATGCACGCATCAAGCCGTCCGACGAGGACTGTCTCCGCTGCCACACCAGTGAGGTGCTGTTGCTCAAGCCGGTCCACCGCTCTACCAGCCACTGTGTGAACTGCCACGTTCCTCACCGGTGGATGGCATCACGCTGAAGAGCCTAAGCCCGCTTCCTGACCGTCTTCGGGAAAAAATCGTTGGGCTCCACCTTATAGATCCGGGAGAGCGTCACGATCTTCTGGAGGCTGGGGTTGGTCTCCTGCCCGGATTCAAGGCGTGAGATATAGCCCTGGGTGATCCTGCCTCGATGGTCAGTGGCCTGCTGCGAGAGACGGGCCACCTCGCTCATGGACAATTTTTTCTTACTGCGCATTTTTTTGAGCTTTTCTGAAAGGTTCATATAGGACATTATATACCTTGCTTCTTTAATAAAGTCAACAAAAAGTTGCATAAATTTATTTTTCTATTGTTTGAAAATGCAAATATATGTGTTATAATTACATTTATTAATGAACATACATTTGATACTGCTATGGCAGCACTCATACAAAAAGAAAAAGTGAGGTGAACGCCATGTACCGAATTGAACTCCTTGAAAAAAAGCGTTTGGAAAAAGGCCTGAGCTATACTGAGATTGCCGATAAATTAGGCATGCATAAAGTAACGGTATCTCGGACGCTCAAAGGAACGACCTTGAAGCCGAGAACGGTAAAGTTGCTTGCAGACTATCTTGGTGTCGAAATGGAACGGATCGTGCAATAGATCCACCCCGGTTTATTTTATTATTGATTGCTGAAAAGCTAGAGGGTAAGGCAGAGATGCCTTGCCCTTTTTTATTTTTCCAAGCATGAAATGATATGGTAAAATGACGCCCATTGCTGCCCATGGGAGGAGAAGTCGTGAACGAGTATCTGACTGTTGCCCGCGAAGCAGCGCTGCTTGCCGGGCGGCTGCTGAGGGAAAACCTTGGCGGCAGGCGAACCATTGTGTTCAAGGGCGATATCAATCTTGTTACCGAAATGGACACGCGTGCCGAACGTGTTGTCGTGGAAACGCTGCTTCACGCCTATCCCGACCACGGGATACTTGCAGAGGAAGAGGCAACGATAGAGAAGGATTCGCCCTTTCGGTGGATCATCGACCCGCTTGACGGGACGACCAATTATGCCCACGGCTACCCTTGTTTTGCCGTTTCCCTTGCGCTCGAATCCGCCGGCGAGGTGATCGCCGGAGTGGTCTATGATCCGATGCGGGAGGAGCTGTTCTCAGCGAGCAAAGGCCTTGGCGCTCATTTGAACGGACGTCCCATCGGCGTATCCTCCATTGATAGTCTTATCCAAAGCCTGCTTGCAACGGGATTTCCCTACGATCGCCGCGTACATGAAAAGAACAACCTTAACCACTTTAATGAGCTGCTGATGGCGTCGCAAGAGGTGCGTCGCGACGGGTCGGCGGCTCTTGATCTCTGCTCTGTTGCAGCGGGACGCTTCGACGGTTTCTGGGAGCTTAAATTGAAGCCCTGGGATGTGGCTGCTGGCATTTTGATCGTGCGCGAGGCCGGCGGAACCGTTTCCGATTTCAACGGCAGGCCCTCCCGTATCCATGACCAGGAAATCGTGGCCAGTAATGGGAAGATCCACAGCCAGATGCTCACGCTGCTGCAGAAATGACAGAATGATTGGCAGACTAACAAATAAGACCCTCTCTGATGTTTCCCTGGCCTGTTGTGCTGATTACGAGCCCGAGCGGGTCGGCCAGGCCGTGCGGCGGGCCGTCGATTTGCTCGGTGGCATCTCCGCGTTCGTCAAACCGGGAGACCGGGTCCTGATCAAGCCGAATCTGCTGAAGGCCTGTTCGCCGTCCGGCGCCGTAACAACGCACCCCGAGATACTTCGTGCCGTTATACGGCTGGTCAGGGAGGCCGGAGGCAAGGCCCTCGTCGGCGACAGTCCCGGATTCGGCGAGCTCAGGAAGGTATGCGAACGATCGGGGATCATGGACGTGGTCCTGCAGGAGGGAGCGACCCTGGCGGACATGGAAGAAGCCGTAGCCGTGAAGAACAACGGACAATTCCAGCGGTTCGAGATCGCCCGCGCGGTGCACGAAGCAGACCTTGTCCTCAACCTGCCAAAGCTCAAGACCCACGGTATGATGACCCTCACGGGCGCTGTAAAGAATCTCTTCGGCTGCATCCCCGGTCGGAGGAAAGTCCAGTGGCATTTTAATACCGGCGTGAACCGCGATGCTTTCGCGCGGATGCTCGTCGAACTCTCGGCGCTCATTAAGCCGCGTCTTACCATCATGGATGCCATTGTCGGCATGGAGGGGAACGGGCCGGGAAGCGGCGACCCCCGCCCGATCGGTGTTGTTCTCGCGGGTCAGGACCCGGTGGCGCTTGATGTCGTCTCAGGCGCGATGGTCGGCGTTGACCCCTCCCTCCTCTATGTCGTGAGGGCCGCGGCAGCGGCAGGCATCGGCGAGACGCAGCTGGAACGCATCAGAATTCTCGGTGCAGCACTGGAGAGCGTCATGGTCAGCGGATTCAGGCTTCCGCCTCAGGAGCATCTTGAGTGGAGAGTCCCTGAGTGGACCCGCGGTTTCCTTAAGGATGCGCTGACCACGCGACCGGTGATCGATCACGCGCGGTGTATTCGCTGCGGCATCTGCCAGGGGCATTGTCCGCAGGGCGCGATCGACAGCGCTGCCGGCCGCCTCGAGATCCGTTACCGTAATTGCATCCGCTGTTTTTGCTGCCAGGAATTCTGCCCCCAGGGGGCTATAACCGTGGGGCGCGGGTGGGCGCTTAAGCTGGCGCCTGCGCGGCGCTAGCGGTAATAGTACACCTCACGTGAGATCATTCATGCCGTTCTCCCGGCGGATCCTCTGCCTCATCAACGCCTGTTCCTTCCTGATCGAACGTAACTGATTCCAAGGTCAGATCATCGTCATCATCCATCTCGTACACGATCTCCTCGCCGGCTGCCTGCATCGCATCGATGCCGCGTTCCCGGAGCTCGCAGTGGATGAAGGGCTTTACGGTTACCGGAACCCGCGGGTCTCCATACAGCTCACGAAGGTCCTGTGCGGTCATGCGGCTGAAAAAACGGACGCAGCTTGATAAGGGCGTCTGCGCATTCCGGACAAGCGACAGGCGAACAGTGGCACGGCAGGACCAGTTTGGATGCTCGGCGATGATGCGGATGGTCTCCGGGAGGCTGTTCCCTTGACTGATGTATTTGAAGAGGTGGCTTTCCATGAGGTGCGGGTTCCCGAGGCAGGTGTTAACGATCTCGGCGTCGCGGCTTTGCAGGAGCCTGAACAGGACGTTCCCGGCGGCTCTCCGGGCAAGGGTCTTTTGAATGCCGAGGGGTAAAGCGGGGATGCGTTCGATGATCATTGCTTCGATCTTTTTCCTGTAGGGGAGGGGAAGGAAATGATCGCGGGTGATATCAGCAAGATCAAAAAGCCGGAGGTGCCGCGCGAGCGAGAGGGAAATGAACAGCGGCGTTTTCGGATTTCTTGCGATGGCCTTTCGGAGAGGATAGCTTTGGGACCAGCGAAGGTCCTTTGCTATCGCTTCGAGGATGTCGCCCGGCACGTTCCTTCTGTTCGCGATGATCAGTGCATGCTCTTCGGTCAGCAGCCTGTTCGTGAGCAGCGCCCGCAGGACCTTGGGCGAGGGGTCGTGAAGGAAGGACTCGATGCTTTCTTCCCGCGCAAGTGCTGCCTGTTCGATCCGTTGTTCCATTTTCTTCTTCGTCCCCCTATCGCACAGTATACGATTTTTCAAACCTATTGACAAATCGTATCGTTTTCTGTATTTTGTTACCTCAACGACCTGTATTAAGAAGGTTTTTTTGTTCACCCGGGATTTCGCCAGAGTATGCTTTTCTGTGTTCTGCGAGGGTTGCAATGGAACGAACTCTTCTTCTGAACGCGACATTCGAGCCGTTAAAGGTCATATCATGGCAGAAAGCGATCATCCTGCTGACTCAGGGCAAGGTTGAGGTGATCGACTTCTATGACCGCGACATCCGGGGCGTGTCGATCACGTTCAGGCTCCCTTCCATTCTGCGTCTGCTCAAGCTCGTCAAGATAAAACGCGCCTGCAAGGACGTGCGGTTCTCCCGCGCGAACATTTACCAGCGCGATAAGTACACCTGCCAGTACTGCAAGACCAGGTATCCAGCTGAGGAACTCACCTTCGACCATGTTGTTCCGCAGGTGCAGGGCGGCCAGGCCACGTGGGAAAATATCGTTACCGCCTGCCTGCGGTGCAATAACCGGAAGGGCGGAAGAACTCCCCGCGAGGCAGGGATGCGCCTGGTCCGACAACCGGTCAAGCCGCGGTGGATGCCGGTGGCGACGCTCACCCTCGCGATCAAGAACACGCCCTTGAGCTGGCGCGATTATCTCTACTGGAACATCGAACTGAACCGTGACGGCTGAACGAAAGAACGGTATCACGGGGACGGGCCCCTTTCCCTCCCCGCTTTACGATGCTGCTGCTGTCTCCCGCCCAAGGTGGTTTTTTTCTTGTCAAGAATTTCGTTTGATGTTATAGTCGAACACGCTCACCGGATATCCCTGCTGGATGGAGGATCAGTGCTCAAAAAATCAATACCGACTGCCCTGTCTTTTCTGCTGATGCTCTGCGTTGGCCAGGCAGGGGCATTCCCGAACTTTACGCAGAACGAGTTCACGACCGCAGAAAGCCTCGACCCGGGGATGACGCAGACAGGCATCAACTTCACGCTGGGCGATCACTACAAGTCCTACTATCCCGAGATCCGCTACGGATTGGGTGCGCTGATGGAGGTGGGTGTAAAGTTCGGCATAACGTCGGCGCGAATAAACGCCGAGGACAAGGCGGGAGCGCTGGTCGGCATCGATCTGAAGTATCAGCTCATCAAGGAATCCGACGGAATACCGCTTGACCTGGCCGTTGACCTCGGTTTTGACAATACGATCATCAGCAGCAGCAATGCCAGCGAGGTTTCCTTTTCCACCATTCTGAGCAAGAGCTACCCGCTCACGGAGAGGGGCTATAAGTTCACCCCCTACGGCGGCCTGGAGATGGCTTCGCTCTACGGATCACTGCCGGGGCTCACGGAAGATACTTCGCTTTACATTCTGGCCGGATTTGAATGGAAGCTCAGCCAGAAATTCATGCTCCTGATGGAGCTGAAGACGGGCGATCACACCCAGGGCGGTCTCGGCATCAGGTTCGAGTATTAAGGGCGATTGAGCCGCGACACCGAGCTCATCTGCAAGTCAAACATAAGTAATCCGGATTTTTACCACTATCATTATGCCGCTTCCGCGCACAGGTAACATTAAATACATACCGCTTGCGGTCATTTTCGAGGAACTGGGAGCGGAGAAGGCCACGGGTACACTGACGCTCAGGAGCGAGCGGGTGGAAAAGTCAGTTTTCTTCAAGGGAGGCCAGGTAATTTTCTCCAAGTCAACGGATATTCATGACCGTCTTGGCGAGATACTCGTGAAGGTCGGCAAGTTGACGAGACAAGACCTTGACAAGGCGCTCGTTCTGAACCGGAAGCACCTCGGGTTGAAAAAGATAGGCGCAATCCTTGTTGAGAATGGCATGGTAACTCCCAAAGATCTTTTCAATGCGCTCAAGACCCAGGTGAATGATATTATTGTCAGTCTTTTTAACTGGAAAGACGCCGAGTATTCCTTCACCGAACAGCTTCCCGCCGATGTCATTCCCCTCCAGATAAATATCCAGGGTTTGACCTCAGATATGGTCAAACGCTTCAAGAAGCAGACATAGCGGACCCGGCCGGATTCGGACCAACGCCGGGGTCGGTCCTATCGCTGATGATGCCGGCAATTTTCAGTTATCCTTTCCATGTAAAGCTGGTATAATTCCAATCCATCGCAGGCAAACAGGGAGAACCGTCGTGAAGGCCCTTGAGCAAACCTCATTTCCTGAAGTGGCTGCACGCATCAGTGCGCTTTACAACGAAGAATCCGATGCTTTGCTCCTTGCCATGCTGGGGCAGGAGTATGTCGTTCGCCACGAAGGTATCTTTCTTCACGGCCAGAAGGCACCCGAGAGCCATACCGGGGTAATTCTTGATTATCTGTTCTCGCACGGAACGGTCCAGGACACGCTGCCGTGGCGCAGTATCGGCGATTTTACCGGCCAGACGCCCGCAGATTTCCGGAAAAAAGTAGAGCTGCCGGTGGCGCAATATGCGGGTGATGTGGTCGCCCGTGCCAGCACGGTGCTGCCGATGATCGACGCAACAACCGTACCGAGCCTGATCGGCAGCGATCTGGCGATCACGGTGCGCGCCTTGCCGAAGGTCTCCCTGCATGTGGAGCTTTCGCAGGAGAACCAGGATTTTCCCGCCGAGGCATGGGTGCTGTTCTCGCACAATGCACATGAGTTCCTGAACACGGCGAGCATGCAGGCGCTTGGGGAGATCTTCAAAGAACGGCTCCTGGGCCTGCTCAGAATCTACTGATGACGAATGCGGAATGCGGAATGCCGAATGCCGAATTGAACGCAAAGGACTGCCTTGTTCTCGCGCTGGATGTCGACAGCGATACGGAAGCGCTCGGTCTTGTCGATGAACTGAAGGACAGCGTCGGAATGTTCAAGGTGGGGCATCAGCTTTTCACCGCCTACGGCCCCGACATGGTGCGCCGGATCATCGGCAGGGGCGGCCGCGTCTTTCTCGATCTGAAATACCATGACATCCCGAACACGGTCGCGAAGGCCGCTGTAGAGGCCGTCAAGCTCGGCGTGACCCTTTTTAACGTCCATGCGCTGGGCGGTCTTGCTATGATGAAGGCGGCGGCGCTTGCCGCGGGAGAAACAGCGGAGAAACTGAACCGCCCCTGCCCGACCGTTCTTGCCGTCACGATCCTGACGAGCATGGATGAACGAAGCCTGCGCAGGGAGTTGAAGATCACCCGGTCGCTCCAGCGGGAGGTGGGACATCTCGCGCGCCTTGCCCAGCGGGCCGGCATGCACGGCGTCGTTGCCTCTCCGCAGGAGATCAAGATGCTCAGGAAGTCCATTCAGGGGAAATTCATTATCCTCACGCCGGGCGTCAGGCCGGCATGGGCAGCAGCGGACGATCAGAAAAGGATCATGACGCCGGCCGAGGCTGTTCATACCGGGGCGGACTACATCGTTGTCGGAAGGCCGGTGCTGAAAGCAGCGGACCGGAGAGACGCTGTTCAGAAGATCCTGGACGAGATCGCAGCACGCCGGATCTCGCCAGCGAACACGTCAACAGCCGGGAGCCCGTCGTAAGCGCGTTCAGACACCTGTCCGGCATCAGATAAAAATAGGTTCATTCGTAATAAAGTTGAAAACATAATCCACACCACGGAGACACTGAGGCACAGAGGAAGGCAAAGATCTTTTGACACTGAAAAGACATGATTTCTTATGATTTGCGCGGTGCTTCATAATTCTTTAGAATTTTTCAACTAAAACGCGAAAGAGCCTAAAAATTCGATCAGAAGCGAGGTATCTACAAAGCATGACCCAGGACGAAGTATTAGCCATCTACCAAAAGACCGGCGCCCTGCTTACGGGCCACTTTCTGCTTTCTTCAGGACTGCACAGCGAGCGTTATTTGCAGTCTGCGCTGGTGCTCCAGCAGCCGGACATTGCCACCAGCCTCTGCGCCGCGCTGGCAGAGAAATTCAAGGACCAAAAGATCGGCGCGGTGATCGCTCCGGCCCTGGGCGGGGTGTTCGTGTCGCACGAGACGGCCCGTGCCCTCGGCGTGCGCGCGCTGTTCGCCGAGCGGGTGAACGGTGAATTGACGCTCCGCCGCGGCTTCACCATCAAACCGGGAGAGCGCATACTCGTGGTGGAGGACGTGATCACGACGGGAAAGTCCACCCGGGAAACGATCGCGGTAGTGCAAAAAGCGGGCGGCGTTGTCGTTGCCGCGGCAAGCCTTGTTGACCGGTCCGGAGGCAAGGCAGAGCTCGGCGTGCCCTACAAGGCGCTGGTGACGCTTGAGGTCCCTTCGTTCACTGCCGAGGACTGCCCCCTGTGCAGGGCGGGGAGCGCGCCGATAAAGCCGGGCAGCAGGGGACTGAAATAAGCAGCGAAAAGCATCGCCGTTCGCGGCTGGTGCGGAAGGCCCCTGTACTTCGAGAAAGATAAGCGAAAGGCAGTCGATTTCCGCGATCAATGACCGTGCGTAATGCTTCGGGAACGCACTGCCTTTGTTTTCTCGTTCCCGCCTGATGAAGGATTTTGAAGCGCCGCCACTATCTGCTGCCATAGCCTCCTTCTGCAACGAAACAATCCGCACGATCTGTCCCCGCATGCAAGAACCAACGCACCGCTCCTCCTCATGACCTTGTTCGCCAAAGGATCTGGACCCGGTTCTTTCGAGGAGTACGTGCGACCGACGACGAGCTCAGCAATGAAACGCTGTTATAGATACCGCAGCGCGATGAAAATGATCAGACGCGGCAAGTCTGCGGCAGTGACCGGCAGTCGAAGCAACGCCACGCAAAAACATCTCCCTGTGCGACAACGTTGCCGTAAGACCCTGTTTTTATGCAATAGAATTGCTGTTAAGAGCTCATCCAACGCGCAGCAACAGATAGGACTGCATATTCTGCGCCTATCGCATTACTTTAAATTAGAATTAGAGTTTGACGCGTTTGGCGCTTTTGCTATAATTGAACCAGAAGGAAAGGCGGCGGCTATGAGCAAGAGCGCATTATCAGAGGAAAAGACAGGCTATCCCGACGGAGTGCCTGATGAGGTTTTGGAAGACCTTGCCGATGAGTTCTCCGAGGACGAGGAAGAGGAAGAAGAAGAGCCTTCTCCTGTTGAAGTTGCAGAGGCTGTTGAGGAGGTCGGCGGTGCCGACCTTGTCGACACCTACCTCAAGAACGTAGGCAAGTTCCCCATGCTCAAGATAGAAGAGGAGCAGCAGTATGTTCGCATGCTTGAGGAGGGCAAGGCTCAGCTCAAGGAGATAGCCCTGAACTCCCCGCTTGCTATACCTCGCGTGCTGGCGATCGGCACCAATATCAAGCTGGGACTGGTGAAGGCGCAGGACGTGCTCCGCTATCCCGGCGAGTGGAAAGACTCCTATGAAGCCGACTTCATGCGGCTTTACAACCGGCTCAAACGCCAGATGGCAAGGCGCGATGTGGCGCGGGCGACCGCCACGCTCCACCAGATGAGCCTCTCCTACCGCGAGATCGAAAAGATGATCAAGAAACTCCTCTTTATCGGGAAGCAGCTGGAGCGCGGCGTCTGCAGCGACGTTGACCGGCTCGGCCTGGACGAAGAGACCCTGCAGGACATGGTCCGGCGGATCGAGGCAGAGGAAGAGAAAGCCAAACTTGCCAAGGATGAGCTCGTGAAGGCAAATCTGAGGCTCGTCGTATCGATCGCGAAAAAATATGTGAACCGGGGACTGACGCTGCTTGACCTTATCCAGGAAGGCAACATCGGACTCATGAAGTCCGCGGACCGGTACGAGTCGGGGAAGGGTACCAAATTCAGCACCTATTCGACCTGGTGGATACGGCAGCGGATCACGCGGGCGATCCTCGATCAGGCGCGGACCATACGGCTGCCGGTGCACTTGATAGAAGAGAGCACCCGCATCAGCCGCATCTATGCCAGGTTCATGCGGGAAAAGGGGCGGGAGCCTGCTCCCGAAGAGGTCGCAAAGCTCATGGGGCTGTCCGTGATCAGGGTGAACGAGATCCTGCGCGCCATTCAGGAACCGGTATCGCTTGAGACGCCGATCCTGTCGGAAGAAAAAGAGTTGAAAGACGTCATCATCGACGACAAGTCCATTTCTCCCTTTAAGATCCTTGAGAACAGCGAGGCGTCCAATCGCATCGAGGAGGTTCTGTCGTCGCTTTCAGAGCGGGAGGAAAAGATCATCAGGATGCGGTTCGGCATCGGCGTAGGCAGCGAGCATACGCTCGAAGAGGTGGGGAAGTTCTTCAGCCTGACCAGGGAGCGCATCCGGCAGATCGAGATCAAGGCGCTCAAGAAGCTGCGCCACCCTGCGCGGAGCAAGATGCTGCGGGAGTACGTATAGCCTAGGCGTTCGTTAACGGAATGAACTCGATATCGGCGACGATGCCGGTTACCTCGGCAAGGGAAGGAGTATCGTTTTCGGGGTTGCTGACGTAGGCTGCCAGAAGCGCGCGAGTGCCGTCCACCAGGAACCAGATCCTCCAGTGCGACGGCGTTTCTTTGTCCTTATGGAGATAGTCGATCGTGGCGACAGCCATATCACCGCGCTCTTCCACCTTTACTGCTTCCCGGGGAAAAGGGATGTCCCGCTCCTCAAGAGTATCTTCGAGCAGCATCCTCGCAGCATCAGCAGGAGAAAGCGATGTTTCCTCCCGCTCGATGAACGAAAGCTGCACCATTCCCGGCCAACCCTCTTTTTCCAGGAGAACAAATCCCATTTCCTCCCGCTCCTGCCACCCGTCAGGAAGAAAAAGGTTTATCCATCGCTCGTATGTTACTTTTTTGCCCATAATGGGTCATTGTAGAGGAAGCACCCTGGGCAGTCAAATGAGTTTCACAAATAGGGAGGAAAGAACTGTTTATAGGTAGGATAACTTCTTTAAAGTATTTATGATATTTGCAGCTTCCAAAGCAGGCAATGCCTGTCCGTCCAAGGTCAACTCAGGCCTCAGGGGCGGTTCGTATGCAGCCTGTATCCCGGGCACGTTAGTTGCGATTTTCAACGCCGCTTGCGCATAGATGCCTTTTGGGTCCCGCTTTATGCATATATCCTGCGGGCAGAGAACATACACTTCCACGAATTTCCCGATTGTCTGGCGGGCCTGGTCACGATATTCCCGCTTATTGGCCGTTGCATCGAATATCACATTGATCCCGCTTCGGGTGATCAGGCTGCCGATCTGCACCAGGGCTCGATAGAATCGGCTGCGCTCCTCATCGCTGTAGGTCGGTCCCGGCGTCAGTATCTTCCTCATCTCGTCCGACTCGAGCACGACCACGGACACGTCGTGGCCATGGAGCAGCTTCACCAATTCTCCGGTGATGGAGCTTTTGCCCGACGCAGGCATGCCCGTAAGCCATACGGCAAATCCCTCCGGCAGGTTCATGCGAGATACCTCTTCACGTCATCAGGGTCGAATCGATCGGCCTTGAGCACGTTTTCGATGAAATGAAAGATCGTTTTTCGCACCTCTTCGGACAGGTGCGGATACCATGCCGGGCTTGCGATCACGAGGCCCCGCCATGCGTAGAACGGGGCGATGACCTCGAGCAGCTCCCGGTCCCCAGTCGTTGCGAGGTAGCGGTCCCAGAAGGAATGAAAGAGTTTCTCAAGCTCCCCTTCAAGGCTGCCGGAACGCTGGAGCGAAAAGAAGAGGTAGTTGATCGTCATGGTCGCCACATCATCGGCAGGCTCGCCCCACTCTCCGCGCGACCGGTCCAGGACCGCGAAGTCCGTGCCGGAACGGAACAGGATGTTCCAGGGGTGAAAATCACCATGCACCCGGCAGAGGCGATGGGTGCGGCCCCTGATGCGCCAGCGCCAGTCGATGCAGGCAAGCTCGATCTCTTTGAGCAGCGGCTGCGTGATGAATTCGAATTGGGCAGGATAGTTGTCGATCATTCCCATGATGCATTCGCCGTGGCCCATAAGGTCGCGGATGCGGCGCGTATAGAGGGCGGGTGCGGCGAGCCGTTCTGCGTGCACCATTGAGAGGTAATCGGCAAGCGCCAGCGTGCGGTCAAGATCCTCTTCCGAAGCCTTCCCCGAGTCCCTGATTCGCTCCAGGTCCTTGAAGTACCCTCGTCCCTCCGCATATTCCGTAAGCAGGAAGAATTCTTCTGCGCTGCCCGTCGAAACGATCCTGCCGGAACTCGTAAAGGCTCCACAGTCCAGGGATTGAACATGGCGGGGGAGGCTGTTGAAGGCGGCATGCTCCCAGAGGACGGCCTGGGCACGGTCGGAAAAATGGTCGTGGCCGTAGGAAGAAGGGGCCATGGTCTCGAGCACGGCTTTTTTCCACAGACCCGAGACCTCGTATTCCAGAAAAAGCGGCGCTCCATAGCCGAAGCCCTTGAGATCGTCGCC
>Ga0334722_10002329_pt1 | contig 21721 bp, 19 predicted proteins | sample C3_bottom_MG_FD_207210 | JGI IMG/M metagenome (GOLD analysis project Ga0334722, IMG submission 207210) | Sediment microbial communities from Yellowstone Lake, YNP, Wyoming, USA - C3_bottom | ecosystem: Environmental > Aquatic > Freshwater > Lake > Sediment | place: USA: Wyoming | collected... | reverse complement strand
CCAGGTTTTCCGGGAGGTGTGCGACTCGCTCGCCCACCACGGCTTCGAGCGCCTGATCGCGGTCAACGGCCACGGTGGCAACATCGCTGCCCTCACCGTCGCGGTGAACTACACGATGGAGACGACCGGTCGCCGTGTCTTCCTCGTCCAGTGGTGGGATCTGGCCGCCGACGTTCTGGCCGCGATCGAAGGCCCGATGATCCACGCGGAAGAGGCGGAGACCTCGCTTGCGCTCGCGCTCGGCCAGCGGGTGGTCGAGTCCGAGGCGAGCCGCGACGCTTTCGACCGCGGCGAGGCGGTACGGGCGGCCGGCCTCCCGTGGACCTCGTTCGGCAAGTACGGCATGACTCACAAGGGTCCGGGCGTCGTCGTGCCGATGGACATGCTGCGCGACATCAGCTCGTCGGGCGTCATCGGCGACGCCACGAAGGCGCGACTCGAGACCGGCGAGCGGGTCGTCGCGGCCCTCATCCCGCGGATGGTTCAGGTGGCCCGCGAGTTCGCCGGTGGGAGCGAGTGACGCGATCCAGCTCCGAAGGCGAGTTGACCTGCGCATCGGCGGGTTGTATACAGGCTCTGTGTCGTGACACGGCCCACAGGTGTCTTGCGGCACGTGATCTTCTCCAGCGGGCGGCGAGGCGAAAGGAGATGGCAGCATATGAGTGACGACTACGAGCTCGATACAAACGAGCTCGCCAAGCAGCTCTCGTACTCCGTGGAGGAGACGGCGCCTGCTGATGACCAGAACGGCATGTCCCGTCGCGAGCTGCTCAAGCGCGGCGGCGTCGGAGCGGCGGCTGTCGCCGGGCTCGGCGGCCTTGCCGGCGCCGCAGCGGCCGCGCCCGCGAAGACCGGCGCGTTCACGGGGACGCTGCGGATCATCACGCTCGGCGTCGAGTTCCCCACACCCGAAGTCCAGAAGCGGGCTGAGAAGGACCTGGGCTTCAGCCTTGCTCTGACGCCGACGGACGAAACCACCATGGTGCAAAAGGCAATAACTGCGCCTGACACCTTCGACGTCTTCGGCGGCTACAACTACCAATACATGCAGGCGTTTTCGTCGAAGCACCTGCTGCCGATCGACACCACGAAGATCAAGGCCTGGGGGGAGCTGTACAAGCTGTTCGCCTGGGGCAAGGTGCACCCGGGGGCGAAGGGCGAGACGTACGGCGACGGCGACGCACCGTTCCGGGCGATCTTCCTCAAGCAGGGCACCAAGGGGCTGCCGCTCTCGAAGGAAGGGCCGAAGGCCAACAAGGACATCGTGCAGTGGATCGACGAGACGACCGGCAAGCCCTACGGCGGCCAGCCGATGCCCCGCTACATCCTCGGCACGCCGGCGCACTACAACGCCGACTCGATCGGCTACAACGCCGACGTGCTCACAAAGGCGCCCAACCAGGTCGGGTGGCAAGAGCTGCTGAACAAGAAGTGGCAGGGCAAGGTGGCTTTGTTGAAGGGCCCGGGCATCGTCATGCAGGACGTCGGTAACGCGCTCAAGGCGCTCGGGATCTTCAAGCCCAAGGACATGGGCAACATGACGAAGGCCGAGATCGACCGGGTCGTGAAGGTCGCGACCGCGTACAAGAAGGCCGGGCAGTTCCGGGCTTTCTGGGCCAACTTCAACGAGTCGGTCAACCTGATGGCCTCGAAGGAGGTCGTGGTCGAGTCGATGTGGTCGCCCGCCGTGGCGCTGCTCGTCGCCCAGGGCATCAACGTGAAGTACGCGGCGCCGCCCACGGGCTTCCGCGGCTGGTGCAGCGCCAACGGCATCGCGGCGCACGTTGCAAGCGATCCCGCCAAGCTGCAGGCCTGCTACGACTACCTCAACTGGATGTACAACGGCTGGCTCGGCGCCACGATCATGCGTCAGGGCTACTACATCGGCAACGGCAGGACGTTGCTCAACTGGATCAAGACGGCTGGGGGTTCCGATCCGGCCGGTGGCGAGCCGTTCAAGGCGGACGAGTACGCCTTCTGGTACGGCGGCAAGCCCGCCGCGCGCGACATGCCGGGCATCACCGGCAAGGTCGGCGATATCAAGAAGGGCTCGGTGCGCGACGGCGGCTCGTTCAATCAGCGCATCGGCCACTACTCGTCCTGGAACTCGTATTTCACCGAGAGCGTGTACCAGATCAAGCGCTGGAACGACTTCCTCGCCGCGTAGCGCTTCATGGCAGAGGACGTCATCGCGTCAACTGAGGGGGCGGCAACCGCCGCCCCCTCTGCCGCAAGAGGCCCAGGCCTCGACCTGATCAACCTGACGAAGGAGTTCCCCGGCGGCACGGTCGCCGTGGAGGACGTCAACCTGCACGTCGACCACGGCGAGTACGTCGTCCTGCTCGGCCCGTCGGGCTGCGGCAAGACGACGACGCTGCGCATGATCGGCGGGCACGAATACCCGACCAGCGGCGACATCGTGCTCGACGGCCAGTCTCTCGTCGGCCTACCGCCGCACAAACGACCGACGACGACCGTTTTCCAGCACTTCGCACTCTTCCCGCACCGTTCGGTGCTCGACAACGTGTCGTTTGGCCTCAAGATGGAGAAGGTGCCAAAGGAGAAGCGGCGCCAGCTCGCGATGGACGCCCTCGAGATGGTTGGGCTCACAGAGCTCGCGGGCCGGAAGCCCAGGGCCCTCTCGGGCGGCCAGCAGCAGCGCGTCGCACTGGCCCGCGTGCTCGTGACCAAGCCGAAGGCGCTTCTTCTGGACGAGCCGCTCGGCGACCTCGACCGGCTGCTCCAGCTGCGGATGCGCGTCGAGCTCCGCAACCTCCAGCGCCAGATCGGACTGATGTTCATCCACGTCACGCACAACCAGGAAGAGTCCCTGTCGATGGCCGACCGCATCGTCGTCATGAACGAGGCCCGCATCCAGCAGATCGCCGACCCGCTCACCATCGCCACCAAGCCGGCGACCGAGCTCGTGGCGCGCTTCATGGGCGACAACAACATCATCCGGGGCAAGGTCACAGCCCGTGATGGCGACCGGCTCGTGGTCGAGGACGAGCACGGGGTGCGGGCCAGCGTTCACGCTCCGGGGGATGGGCGTACGATGGGCGATGCTGCGATGGTCTCCGTGCGGGCTGCGGCCGTTGATATCGCCGACGGCGAAGCAGCCGACGTGGTCAACACGGCCGACTGCGAGATCGTCTTCGTCGAGTTCCTGGGCGACCTCGTCAAGGTGCACCTGACGGCGGGAGGCGAGCGGCTGCTCGTCAAGGTCCCGGGCGACCGCTACCCTGCGCTGCGCGGCCGGGAAGGCGAGCGGTTGAGGATTGCCTGGAAGGAGGAGGATGTCCAGCTCCTCTCCGCGTGAGCCGCACCTCGACGTCGAGGAGATCGAGGAAGCCGAGGAGCTCGAGAGGGAACCGCGCGAGGAGCGTGCGCTGGGAGAGCCGCGCGGCGGCCGAGGCGGCGGCTGGGCGACGCTGGCCTGGGGCCTGCCGGGATTCCTCTGGCTGGGCTTCTACCTCGTCGCGCCCCTCACGTTCATCGTGCTCGTCAGCTTCTGGACACGCACCGACACGGGCTTCGTGCGCGACTGGACGGGAGCGAACTACGGCGCGCTGCTGCACCCCTTCAATCTCGACAACGCCTACTGGCAGAACATGCTGACCTCCTTCGAGACGTCGGCGATCGCTGTGGTGGCCTGTCTCGTATTCGGCTTTCCGGTCGCGTACTTCCTCGCCATGAAGGTGGAGAAGCTGCAGAACCAGATCGCGCTCTTCATCATCGCGCTCGCCCCGTTCTGGACGAGCTTCCTCACGCGGTCGGTCGCCTGGGCGTACCCGCTGATGGGCCGTGAGGGGGCGCTCAACCAGTTCCTGCTCAAGCTGCACATCGTCAGCCAGCCCGTGTCCGCGTTCGGCTTCTCGACGCTCTCGGTGCGCCTGGCGATGATCCAGCTCTACATCCTGTTCATGGTCACGCCGATCTTCTTCCTGCTCGGCCAGGTCGACCGGTCCGCTCTCGAAGCCGCCCGCGACCTTGGCGGCAACTGGTTCAGCACGTTCAAGGAGGTGATCCTGCCGCAGACGATGCCGGGGATCGTGATCGGGTCGATCTTCATCTTCGTGCTCACGATGGGCGAGTACGGCACCGTTTCGGTGATCGGCCAGGGGGCAGTGTCCTCCGTCGGCACGTTCATCGACAACCAGATCCTCGCCATCCAGTACCCACAGGGTGCTGCGTCAGCCGTCCTGCTCGTGTTCGTATTGATCATCGGCGTCTTCGGGATCACGCGGTTCGCCAACCTGCGCGAGGAGCTCTGAGATGACGACGATCGAGGCGACGACGGCGAGGCCGCAAGACCGGGTCGTCAGACGGGAGCTGAAGCCCCGCCGCGACTGGGCGAAGCTGGGCCTCGGCACGTACTTCGTGATCTTCCTGATCTTCCTCTACGCCCCGATGGTCCTGATGGCCATCCTTTCCCTCCAGGGCTACTACGGCGGCGTCACGTTCCCGTTCAGGGGTCCGGCCGGGTTCGACTGGTGGCGCTCGATCTTCCAGACGCAGGTCGGCGGCCTCTACACGCACGCCGAGGACATCAGCGCCGCGGGCCGGCGCTCGCTGTGGATCAGCCTGGCTGCCGGAGCGGTTGTCGCCTTCTTCGCGTTCACGATCTCGATGGCGTTCCGGCGGCGGTTCCGGGGCGACGGGATCGCGTTCTACGTGGTCATGCTCGCGCTGATGACGCCGGGCTTCCTGCTCGGGCTCGGCACGCAGCTGCTCTGGAAGGCGATGGGTGTCCACACGTCGCTCTGGTGGTCGGCGCTCGGCGCCAACACCGTCTGGGGCATCCCGTTCGGCTTCCTCGTCATGCTCGCTGTCTGGAATCGCTACGACGACCACATCGAGGAGGCGGCGCGCGACCTGGGGGCCGGTCTGGCGACGACGTTCCGGGAGGTGACGCTGCCGCTTGTCTGGACGGGCATCTTCGGCGCCGCCCTGTTCGGCTTCACGCTCACGTGGAACGACTTCGACCGCACGGTCCTGCTCGTGCTCGACAACACGCTGCCGCTGCAGATCGTCGGCCTGATCCAGGCATCCGCGATCCGTCCCGACCTGTACGCCCTCGGCACGGCGACGACCCTCGTCACCTTGACTCTGATCTTCAGCGTGCTGATCGCGGTGACGATCCGTCTGCGGTTCCGCGCCCGCCGCGTGGAGCGAATCGAGGAGGAGCTCGGGCTGGACGGCGGGATCGACGTTGGCGCCGCCCAGTCGGGCGGCTTCTCCTCGTAGCCGTACGGGCGGTGTCCCGGCGATGAGCGGAACCGTCGTCGTCGTGTCGACCGGCGGCACGATCGCGATGCGCCCGGAGCCCGGGACCGGCAAGCTCGTCCCGCTCGTGTCCGGCGACGAGCTGGTCGAGACGATCGGCTGGCCGGACGCCCCGCCGATCGAGCTCGATGACTTCGTCCAGGTGCCGAGCTTCGACGTGCACGGCGACCTTGCGCTCTCGCTCGCCCGGCGGGCGCTCCGGCACGCGGCGCGCCCCGAGGTCGCCGGTGTCGTCGTGCCGCACGGGACGGACACGATGGAGGAGAGCGTCTACCTGATCGACCGCCTGCTCGACTCCGACACGCCCGTCGTGCTGACGGGAGCGCAGCGCGGCGCCGACCAGACCGACGCGGACGGGCCGCGCAACCTGAGAGACGCGATCCGGGTGGCCGTCTCCGAACAGGCGCGCGGTCGTGGAGCCCTCGTCGTTTTCGCGGGTGAAATCCACTCGGGGCGGGAGGCTCGTAAGGTCCACACGAGCGCGGTGCGAGCATTCGGTTCTCCCGGCTACGGCCCGGTCGGCCACGTCGATGGCGACGTCGTCTCGCTGCGGCGCTTTCCGTCTCGTTCGCCGGCATTACCCATGCCCGAGCGGCTGGCCATGGTCGACCTGCACCGGCTGTACGCCGGCAGCGATGGGCGTTTCGTCCGCCTCTCGGTGGAGACGGGCGCCGAGGCGATCGTGCTCGAGGGAACCGGCCGCGGCAATGCCAACGACCAGGTCGTCGGCGCCGTGCGCGAGGCGAGCGAGCGGGACGTTCCCGTCGTGGTCTGCTCGCGCTGCCCGGCCGGGAGGGTCGAGCCGGTCTACGGGCGTGGGGGCGGCCGTGACCTCGCCGAGGCAGGCGCGCTGTTCGCAGGCGATCTCGCGGGGCCGAAGGCTCGCGTCCTGCTGCAGATTGCGCTCGGCGCGGGGCTCGACGTGTCGGCTGCGCTGGCGGCAGAGGCAGCTGGCTAGGCGTGCGCGCACACGCGCTCGCCGCCGTCGCTGCCGTTGCGCTCGGCGTCTCGGTGGGGGTTCACGTCGGTGAGTCAGGCCCGCCGAATCGCGCGGAGGTTGACGTCTCGAGTCTCCCGGGTCCGCAGACAAACGCCACGATTGCCGTCGATCCGCGCAACGACGAGGTCCTCCTGGCCGGCTCGAACAGCCTCTTCGAGGGAACCGAGAGGGTGTACGGCTCGATCGACGGCGGGCTGACCTGGGACGCGGCGACGGTCACGCCGCCGGTTGGCGACGTCCACGCGTCGTGCTCCTCCGACCCGGGAGTCGCGATCGACCGGGCAGGCCGCCAGTTCTTCTCCTTCGACCGCGTCGCGCCCTGCAAGCCCGATGCGCCGTCACACGTGTACGTCGCAGAGCGTGAAGGATCGGCAGGAGCCTGGTCGACGCCGGTGCTCGTCGCGCGTCTCGGGACGGCTCGCACCGACGACAAGCCGGCGATCGCCGTCGACAACTCCCCGGTCAGTCCGTATGCGGGTCGCGTCTACGTGGCCTGGGCACGCGTGTCGCGGCGGGTCGTCTACTCGATCGTCCTGAGCCACTCGGACGACCACGGCCGCACCTGGTCGCGGCCCGTCAAGGTCAACCGTGCCGGCGACGAGCTGAACTACGCGAGCATCGGGATCGCCCGGAACGGCGTCGTGTACGTCGGCTGGACCGACTCGTCTCGCTACAGCGTCGAGATCACGCGTTCGACGGACGGCGGAGCGCACTTCGGGCCGGAGCACGCCGTAGCCGGCTTCTCGCTCATCCCGATTCCGCACTGCGGCATCGGCATCGTCCTCCGCGCCGACCCGCACTCGTGCATCCAGGCGAATCCGACCGTCTCGGTCGATGGCTCCGGCGGGCGGTTCTCCGGCCGCGTGTACGTGAGCTACACCGGAACGGCGTTCACCGGCGACCAGGGGCCGGCGCTGACCACCTTCGACTCCCGGCTGCGCCCGCTGGCCGGCTCTCCGCTCCGCGGACAGCACCGCATCGTCGGCCGCAACCCCGCCCACCGCTATGCGACCCAGTTCTGGGTGCAATCGGCGGTCGACCAGACCGACGGAGCGGTCTGGCTTTGCTTCTACGACACGGCGGGCGACCCGGCGCAAACGAGGGCCCATTACTCGTGCAGCGTCTCCCGCGACGGCGGCCGGACCTTTTCCCGCCCGGTTCGCGCCGCGTCGGTCGCCTCGGACGAGTCGCTGCCGGGGGCACGGCAGTACGGCTACTATCAGGGGCTCGCGGTCGCGAACGGCGTAGCCCACCCGATCTGGACGGACACGCGCCACCTCGCCTCGCTCGCCGAGGAGATCTACACGGCGAGGCTCACGCGAGCCGACTTCGCCTCCGTGCGCTAGACGAAGCCGGCTCGCTGCACGGCTCTACCCAGACGCGCGCGGTGAGCGCTGCGCGAAGTCGTCGGCGATCTCGTCGAACGTGGCCCAGCGGACGCCGTCGTGTCCGTTGATGTGCTCGATCATGCGCTCGAGCATCAGGATCACCTGGGGTCGGCCGCTCACGTCCGGGTGGATGGTCATGCCAAAGACGGCGTAGTCCTCTTCCCGGTAGATGTAGTCGAACTGGTCGCGCCAAATCTCCTCGAGGTGCCGCGGATTGACGAAGCCGTGGCTGTTCGGCGCGCCCTTGATGAACATCATCGGGGGCAGGTCGTCGAGGTACCAGCTCGCGGGGATCTCGATCAGATCGGTCTCGTGGCCGCGGACGAGCGGCTTCATCCACTCCTCGGGCGATTTCGAGTAGTCGATCTTCGTCCACGAGTCGCCGACCCGGACGTAGTACGGGAGGAAATCCTTGTGCATGAGGCTGTGGTCGTACTTGATCCCGTGCTTCAGGAGGAGCTCGTTCGTGACGTTCGAGAACTCCCACCACGGCGCGACGTATCCCGTCGGGCGGCGTCCGCTGGCGCCTTCGATGAGGCCGATGCACTTGATCAGCACGGCCTCCTCCTGCTCGGGCGTCATCGAGATCGGGTTCTCGTGCGAGTAGCCGTGCATGCCGACCTCGTGGCCCGCCTCGACGATGAGCCGTGTCTCCTCGGGGAAGGTCTCGATCGAATGGCCGGGAATGAACCAGGTCGTCTTCAGGCCGTACTTGTCGAACAACTTCAGGAGACGGCGGCTCCCGACCTCGCCGGCGAACAGGCCGCGCGAGATGTCGTCGGGTGAGTCCTCGCCGCCGTAGGAGCCGAGCCAGCCGGCGACCGCGTCGACGTCGACGCCGATGCAGCAGAAGATCTCCTTCGCCATTTCTCCTCCCTCATGGGGTGCTACACGATCAGGTGCTACAACGCTACGACATGTGCGCTCTCTGTGGCGTGCTTCTGGACGAGCACTGGTCTGAACAGGATGCGGCCGAGCAGGGCGGCGGCCGCCGGGCGCGCTTTTTCAGGGTGAAGCTCGCGAACAGGGTGCTCGATCACTTCGGTCTGCGGCTCGACGACTGGGGAGGGCGAGTCTACGTCCTTCGCGATCGCAAAGGGCGGTCTGTCGTCGTCGACAACCTGGGCGTGCTGTGGGTCGAAGCGGAGCGCCTCGCCGGTCGAGCCCTCGACCCGCTCGACCCCGGTCTGGTGCACGCCCTTGGCAGCTGACGGCAAGCTTCCCGTCGCGCTCGTCACGGGCTTCCTCGGCAGTGGCAAGACGACGCTGATCTCGAGCCTGCTCGGTCATCCGGCGATGGGCGAGACCGCCGTGATCGTGAACGAGATCGGCGAGATCGGCATCGACCACCATTTGCTGCGGCGGGTCGACGAGCGCACGGTGCTGCTGAAGAGCGGCTGCCTCTGCTGCACGCTGCGCGGCGACCTCGCCGACGAGCTGCGCGACCTCCTGGGTCGCCGTGAGCGCGGCGAGATACCGCCGTTCAGACGTGTCGTCGTCGAGACGACGGGGCTCGCCGATCCGGCGCCCGTCGTCTACACGCTGCTCTCCGAGCCGGTCGTCAAGCACCACTACGAGCTGGAAAGCGTCGTCACCACGGTCGACGCGCAGCACGGGCTGTCACGCGAGGAATCCGTACGGCAGGTCGCCGCCGCAGACACGATCGTCGTGACGAAGACGGATCTGATGCCGGCGCCCCTGCTTGCGGAGCGTCTCGCGCGGCTCAACCCGGCCGCGCGCGTGCTCGAGGCCAGCTTCGGCGACGTCGATCCGGATCTTCTGTTTGCGCCGCCGGAGCACCCTCGCGAGCCCGCCACGCGCGAGAACGGCGCGGTCCGCGACCACGGTGATGTACAAGCCGTCACCGTCGTGCTCGACGGCCCGATCGACTGGACGGCGTTCGGGATCTGGCTGACGATGCTTCTGCAGGCCCGCGGCTCCGAGATCTACCGCGTCAAAGGACTGCTCGACGTCGGCGTGGCAGGGCCGGTCCTCTTGAACGGCGTCCAGCACGTCGTCCATCCGCCCGTCCATCTCGACGCGTGGCCGGACGGCGACCGCCGCTCGCGCCTGGTCTTCATCGGCCTCGGGCTCGAGCGGGACGGGCTCGAGCGCTCGCTCGCCGCGTTCAACCGCGCTGCGACGGGCTAGTCGGCCGCCAGGTCGGCGACCGTCGCGCGGCTGGCCGCCACGAGATCCGCGGGCGCGAGCTCGAGCGTGCCGTCGTTCCGTCCCGCGCCGCAGAACGCGCGCGGCAGCTCGAGCACCCGTCGGTCGACGACCACCGTCACGCCGTCGCGGTCGACGAGCGGGCAGACGCCGCCCGGCTCGAGTCCGAGCTCCTCGCGCACACCCTCCGGAGAAAGGGGTGCGATCCGGTCTCGCCCGACCCCGAGCGCTCGCGCAAGGCGGCCGAACTGCAGCCGGTCGGAGCCACGCACGGCGGCAAGGACGACGCTGCCGTCGGCCGTGAACGCGAGCGTCTTCACGTGCTCCTCCGCTGGGAAGGGGAGGGCAGCGAGGATCTCGGCCACGGTCGCCACCGGCACGTGCTCGTGCAGTACGAACGGGATCCCTGCATCACGCAGGATCGCCTCGGGCGGGCGGTCCATCAGTACGAGCGCGGCATGCCGAGCACGTGCTGGCCGAGGTAGGCGAGGATCAGGTTGTTGGAGACCGGCGCCACCAGGTAGAGGCGCGTCTCGCGGAACTTCCGTTCCACGTCGTATTCCTCCGCGAAGCCGAAGCCTCCGTGCGTGTCGAGGCAGGCGTTTGCTGCCGCCCACGAGGCCTCCGCCGCGAGCAGCTTCGCCATGTTCGCCTCGGCGCCACACGGCAGCCCCTGCTCGAACAGCCAGGCGGCCTTGTAGCGCATCAGGTCGGCGGCCTCGATCTGGGCATGCGCCTCCGCGATCGGGAACTGGACGCCCTGGTTGGCGCCGATCGGACGGCCGAAGACCACCCGCTCCGATGCGTACGCTTTCGCCTTCTCGACGAACCAGCGGCCGTCGCCGATGCATTCGGCGGCGATCAGCACGCGCTCGGCGTTCATCCCGTCGAGGATGTAGCGAAAGCCGTGTCCTTCCTCGCCGATCAGGTCGTCGTCGGGGACGAACACACCGTCGAGGAAGATCTCGGTCGTCGCGTGGTTCATGAGCGTGCGGATCGGCCGAATCGTCATTTGGCCCTCGGCCTGCGCCCGCTTCAGGTCGACGATGAAGGTCGAGAGGCCGAGTGTCTTCTTCTCCACCTGGTCGGCCGGTGTCGTGCGCGCGAGGAGGAGCATCAGGTCCGAGTAGAGGGCCCGCGACGTCCAGATCTTCTGACCGTGGACAGCCCAGCCGCCGTCGGTCTTGGTGGCGGTCGTCTGGATCGAGGTCGTGTCGGAGCCGGCTGTGGGCTCCGTGACGCCGAAGGCCTGCAGGCGCAACTCGCCGGAGGCAATTCTGGGGAGGTAGCGCCGCTTCTGCTCGTCGGAACCGTGGCGGAGGATCGTGCCCATGATGTACATCTGCGCGTGGCAGGCGCCGGAGTTGCCGCCGGACGCGTTGATCTCCTCCAGGATCACGCTGGCGGCTGTGATCGACAGGCCTGCACCGCCGTACTCTTCCGGTACGAGCGCGGCGAGCCAGCCGTCGCGGGTCAGCGCCGCGACGAACTCGTCGGGGTAGGTGTCGGGCTCGAGCGCTCGCCAATACTCGCCGGGGAAGCCTGCGCACAGCCCGCGCACCGCCGCACGGATCTCATCCAGCTCGTCCGGCGTCGAGAAGTCCAGATCAGCCTCCGTCGCGCTCGAACAGGCGCCGGGCGATGATCAGCTGCTGGATCTCGTTCGAGCCCTCCCCGATCAGCAGGAGCGGCGCGTCGCGGTAGTAGCGCTCCGGCCGGTACTCGAGCGAATAGCCGTAGCCGCCGTGGACGCGCATGCAGTCGAGCGCGTTCTCCTGCGCCGCCTCGGTGGCGAAGTACTTCGCCATCCCCGCCTCGAGGTCGGCGCGGTCGCCGCGCGTCTTGGCCTGCGCCGCCTGGAGGACGAGCAGCCGCGCCGCCTCGGCGCGCGTCGCCATCTTCGCGATCATCAGCTGGACGGCCTGGTGCTGCGAGATCGGCTTGCCGAAGGCTTCGCGCTCGCGGGCGTAGCGGACAGCGTCGTCGAGCGCTGCCCGAGCGAGGCCGGCGCCCCGCGCCGCGACGTTGACGCGGCCCGCCTCGATCCCGCTCATGAAGTACTTGAACCCTTGCCCGACCCCTGCCTCGCCGCCGAGCACCGACGACGCGGGCGTCCGGAAGCCCTCGAACAGCAGCTCCGTCGTCTCGACGCCCTTGTAGCCGAGCTTGCGCAGCGGCGGCATCGGGATCGTCAGGCCCGGCGCGGCGCCGTCCGGGTCCTTCTCCACGAGGAAGCCTGTCATGCCGAGGTGGGGCGGGTCTGTGGTGGGGTCAGTCTTCGCCAGCACGGCGATCAAGCCGGCTCGCCAGGCGTTCGTGACCCACATCTTCTGCCCGGCGAGGACGTAGTCGTCGCCGTCGCGCGTCGCCGTGGTGCGGATCGCTTGGACGTCAGAGCCCGCGTGCGGTTCGGACATCGAAAATGCAGCCCGGATCTCGGCCGAGGCGAGTCGTGGCAGCAGCCGTCGACGCTGATCATCGGTCCCATGCAGTCGGATCATGGTGGCGGCGATGAACGAGCCGTTCATGATCCCGGGCAGCGTCACCCAGCCGCGCGCGAGCTCCATCTGGATCAGCGCGTAGGTGTCGAGGCCGAGGCCCAGACCGCCGTACTCCTCGGGGATCGTCGTCCCGAACAGCCCCATTCCCTTGATGGTGTCGACGAGCTTGGTCGGGAACTCGTCCGCATGCTCGAGCTCCGAGGCAACGGGGATCACGTCCTTGTCGACGAACGCGCGAACGGCGGCGACGATTTCCGTCTGTTCCTCCGTCAGCGCGCCAATGCTCACAGGCCAACCGGCAAACCGGGGTCTGGCCAGAAGGCCAGACCCCCGCGTCGCGAGGGGCCAGACCATCTGGTCTGACACCGGTTTCTACGGCCGGGCACCGCGAGCAGGTTCTCGGGGTAGAGCGCCCGAGGAACGCGCATCACCGCTGGGGTTGACACAGGGCGTCTCATACGCGCGCGACCTCCCTGAGCGTCAGCGGGGTGAGCGCGGCCGTCAGGTCGGCTTGGCGCTCGAGGGTCAGGATCGCGTCCTCGAGGGCGTCGACCGCGCTGTTCGGCAGCACGAGCGCTGCGTTCTCGCGGAACTTGGTTCGCACCTCGTCGGCAGACAGCGGGTTCTCGGGCCCGCCCTGCTGGTACGGGAAGTCGCTCTCGAGCATCTCGCCGGAGACCAGCGTCACGCGCACGCCTCCCGGAAACGCTTGTGGATAGGTCGGGTAATCGCGGGTCTCGTACCGGACTTTGCGCGCGACGTCGAGCACCTCGGGATCGTTGATCGCCTCGTCGGTGAAGTCTGCGACCGCAACGTGACCGCGCACGAGCATCGATGCGGTTGAGTACTGCAACGAGAATTTTCCTTCGTACTCCGAACGCGGTGTCTGCTTCCGGTCGGCCGGCTCGAGCACGAGCGACACGCCCGCCTCCGGCACGGTGACGACGACGTCTGCGATCTCGTCCGAGGTCAGAATTCGCCCGCGGAGCGCGTCAGAGGTCGCTCCGAGCGAGCCGTGCATGAAGTGGCAGACCGGGAACGGCTTGTACGCGATGCGCGGCGTCTCCCAGCGCTCGCCGAGGTCGGCGAGCTGGCCGGCGATGTCGACCTCGCCCTCCGTGGCGCCGAGGAACGCGTGGTAGAGGCCGAATTTGCCCTCGATCACCGATTGCGGCCCGACCGCACCGTGGTGGGCGAGGCGCGCTGCGAGGTGGGCACCGTGCGCCGCCCAGGCTGGGTGGATCGGCTTCGTCGGCGTCCCGTCCGCGAGGTAGGCGAACAGGCCCGACGCCATCGAGCCGACGATTCCGAGGGCGCGAGTGGTGGTCTCGCCGTCGAGCCCTGCCAGGCGGGCCACTGACGCGACCCCGCCGAAGATCCCGCAGATCGCGGTCGGGTGGAAGCCACGCGCGTGGAACTTCCCGGATGCGGCCATGCCCACGCGGCAGACGACCTCGTTCCCCGCCACGATCGCGGCGAGGACGTCGCTTCCGGCCGCCCCGTAGAGCTCGCCCGCGGCGAGCGCCGCAGGCGTGATCACCGTGGAGATGTGCGAGACCGAGTCGGAGTGGGTGTCGTCGAAGTCGAGACCGTGGCAGAGCATTGCATTGGCGAACGCCGCGTTCGCAGCGGGGAGCCGGTCGCCGAGGCCGATCACGGTCGCCTGTGGCTCGCCGGCGAGCTCGCTCATCGTCATCCGACCTTCGACCCCGTTTCCGGTCGCGTGCGCTGCGAGACCGCAGCCGAGCACGTCCAGCACGTGGAGCTTTGCGTGCTCGACCACCTCCACGGGGATTTCGTCGAGGTTGATGCTCGTCGCGAAGGCCGCGATCGTCTCGGCTGCGGTCATCTCACACCGTCCAGTCGTCGTCGGTACCGGGGAACATGTCCTGAACTTCCGGGGCGCTGCGCTTGTAGACCATGAACGTCCGCTTGAACTCGATCACGACCTCGCGCCGCTGATTGATCCCGCGGCAGCGCATCGAGACGATCCCCATGTTCGGGCGGGACGACGACTCGCGCTTGTCGAGGATCTCACTCTCGGCCCAGAGCGTGTCGCCCTCGAACACCGGCTTGGGCAGCACGATGTCCGTCCAGGCGAGGTTGGCTGCGGCGTTCTCGCTCGTGTCGGGGACGGTCATGCCCGTGATCAGCGCGAGCGTGAAGGCCGAGTTGACGAGCGGCTGTCCGTAGAGCCCTCGCTCGGACTGCACCGCGTTGAAGTGCACCTGGTTCGTGTTCAGCGTCAGGCAGGTGAACCAGATGTTGTCGGTCTGCGTCACCGTGCGGCCGAGCCGGCTTTGGAACACGTCGCCGACGTCGAAGTCCTCGAAGAAGCGGCCGCGCCAGATCTTCGGCGCCGCCTCGGCATCCGTTCCCATGGCTATCTCCTCTCCGTTTCCGCGAGCAGCCGCCGCGCCCGCTCCACCACCGGCAGGTCGATCATCGCTCCATCGAGTGCGACAGCGCCTCGACCCTCCCCTGCGGCAACCTCGTACGCGGCGAGCACCTTTCGCGCCCACGCCAGCTCGGACTCGCTCGGCGTGAAGGCGCGGTTCACGACGGGCACCTGCGACGGGTGAATGCACGCCTTGCCGCGGAAGCCGAGCGAACGTGCGAGCCGGCACTCCTCCTCCAGCGCCGCGTCGGCCTCGATGTCGAGGTGAACGACGTCGAACGGCGAGCGCAGCCCGGCGGCGACCGAGTCGAGCACGACTTTCGAGCGCACGTAGACGAGCTCGAGGCCGTCCCGGCGCGGCTCGAGCCCGACCTCCGCGCCGAGGTCGACGGCGCCGATCTGAAGCGCTGTGACGCGCGTTCGCGACGCGATCTCGTAGGCGAGCCGGACTCCTTGCGACGTCTCGACGATGGCGACGACGGGCGGCCCATCCGCGCCGAGGGTGTCGACCGCGGCCGGGCTCGCCTTCGGCAGGACGATCGCGTCGGGCTCGATCGCCGCGACGGCCGCCATGTCGCCGGCGTGGAACGCGGTGCCGACCGCGTTGACTCGGACGAGCCGAAGCGGCCCAGTTCCCACATTCGGGCCGGCATTCGGGTTGGTGACAGCGGCGAAGACGTCGCGAACGAGCGCGCGCGCCGCCGCCTTCTCGCTCGGTGCGACCGCATCCTCGAGATCGGCGACGACGGCGTCGGCATCAGACCCGAGCGCCTTGACGAGCTTGCGCTCGTCGCTGCCTGGAGCGAAGAGGAGGGAGCGGACATGGGAGAGGTCGGCGGCCGTGGCGCAGTTGTATGTCAGACATTCGGCGCCTGTCAACTTGACAGCCGCTCCGAAGTCAGACATAAACGCAAGCCTCTAGAGGCGAGCGAATCCCGGGAGGTCGAGGGCGTGAAAGCGGTTGTGTTCCACGAGTTCGGCGGTCTCGACGTATTGCAGGTGGAAGACCTTCCTGACCCTGAGCCTGGTCCCGGCCAGGTGTTGATCGACATCACCGCGAGTGCCCTCAACCACCTCGACGTCGACATCCGCGAGGGCGTCTCGCGCTTCCCCGTCGAGCCGCCGTTCGTGCTCGGCGTCGAGGTTGTCGGGCGGATCGCCGAGCTCGGAGAGGGGGTCGCAGGCTGGAATGTGGGTGACCGCGTGATGCCGCTTCTGATGGACACCTGCGGCGACTGCCGCTTTTGCCGCACCGGCCGCGAGTCGCTTTGCACGGCGGCGGGATTCATCAGCTTCTCCACGTCGGGAGGCTACGCCGAGAAGCTCGCCTGCTCGGCCGGACATCTGCTGCGCATTCCGGACGAGCTCGACGATGAGGCTGCGGCCGCGCTCCAGATCGCGTTCGGTACAGCCTGGCACATGCTCTTCACGCGTGGTCGGCTGCAAATCGGCGAGACGGTGCTGATCAACTCCGTCAGCAGCGGTATCGGCTCGGCTGCCGTCCAGCTCGCTCGACTCGGCGGGGCGACCGTGATCGGCAACGCGAGCTCGGACGAGAAGCTTGCCCGGGCGAGCGAGCTGGGGATGGATCACGGGATCAACCATGCGACCCAGGACGTCGTGGCCGAGGTGATGCGCCTCACGGACGACCGCGGGGTCGACCTCGTCTTCGAGCACGTCGGCGGGGAGCTCTTCCAGAAGGGCCTCGACTCGCTCGGCAAGGACGGGCGGCTCGTGATCTGCGGCGGTCACTCGGGTGAGGTCGTCCCGTTCGACATCATCCCGTTCTTCCGCATGCAGTGGCAGATCATCGGCTCGTTCGTCTACAACCGCGTCGAGGTGCAGAGCTGCCTCGAGCTTGCGAGCGAGGGAAAGATCACACCGCTCGTGCACCGGACGTTCCCGCTCGCCGACGCGCGTGAGGCGATGGCGACGATGGAGCGCCGCGAGCACTTCGGCAAGATCCTCCTCAAGCCCTGAAGGGAGCGCGATGAAACGGCTGGGAGTCGACGTCGGCGGAACCTTCACCGACCTGATCTTCGTAGACGACGAGGCCGGAGTGATCCGCGTGCACAAGCTGCCGACGACGCCGGAGGATCCGTCGACGGGGACAGTCCAGGGCATCCGCGAGATCGCCGCGGAGGCCGGTCAAGAGCCATCGGCTCTCGACCAGGTGTTCCACGGCACGACGATCGCTACCAACATCGTCATCGAGCACACCGGTGCCACCGTCGGGATGATCACGACCGAGGGTTACCGGGACATCCTCCACATCGCGCGGCACAAGAAGCCGCTCAACTTCTCGAACTACCAGGATCTGCCGTGGCAGCGCTACCCGGTCGTCCGGCGGCGTCACCGTCTCACCGTTGCCGAGCGCATCGTGGGAGACGGGTCGGTGCTGGTTCCGCTCGACGAGGATGAGGCGCGGCTGCGCGTCCGCGCGCTCAAGGAGGCGCAGGTCGATGCGGTGGCGGTGTGCTTCCTGTTCTCGTTCCTGAATCCCGTGCACGAGCAGCGGGTGGCGGAGATCGTGCGGGAGGAGTTCCCCGAAGCGTTTCTCTCTGTCTCGTCCGAGGTGGTACCGCAGTACCGGGAGTACGAACGCTTCTCGACAGTGGGCTTGAACGCATACGTGGGGCCCAAGGTTGCGTCGTACGTCGCGAGGCTGCAAGAGCAGCTGGGCGCGCTCGGCGTGCGCACGGGTCTCCACCTGATGACGTCGGCCTCCGGCGTGGCAACAGCGGAAGCCGCCATCCAGCGACCGGTGACCATGCTGATGTCGGGACCGGTAGCCGGGGTCGTCGGCGGCATCTGGGCCGGCAAGCAGTCCGGCTACGACAACGTGATCACGCTCGACGTCGGCGGCACGTCCGCCGACATAGGGCTCGCGCAGGACGGCCGCCTCCGCATGAAACACCTTCTCGACACGCGAGTCGGCCCCTACCAGGCGATGATCCCGATGGTCGACGTCGACACGATCGGCGCCGGCGGCGGCTCAATCGCGTATGTCGACGCGGGCGGGATCTACCGCGTCGGGCCGCGCTCGGCCGGTGCCGTGCCAGGTCCGGCCGCCTACGGCCGCGGGGGCACTGAGGCGACCGCGACGGACGCGATGGTCAACCTCGGCTGGCTGCTCCCCGAGGATTTTCTCGGCGGCGGCATGTCGCTCGACCGGGAGCTCGCGCGGCAAGCTTTCGCAGACGGGCCGGCGACGGCGCTCGGCATGAGCGTCGAGGAGGCGTCCATGGGCGCCGTCCAAATTCTCTCGCACTCGATGGTGCAGTCGATCGAGGAGAACTCCGTCCGCAAGGGCTACGATCCGCGCGACTTCGCCCTCGTCGCGGAGGGCGGGGCGGGCCCGCTCTTCGCGGTGCCGATAGCGATCGAGGTCGGGACGCCACACGTGATCGTGCCGCCCTATCCCGGAATTGCGGCCGCGATGGGGCTGATCGCGACCGACATGGTCTACGAGTACGGGGCGACGACGTACCAGCGTCTCTCGAAGCTCGACGTCGCGGCGTTGCAGAGGCGCTTCGAGGAGCTCGAGGAGCAGGCGGCCAAGCAGCTCGAGGAGGACGGGATCCCCGCCGATCGCGTGGTCGTCCAGCGCATCGTCGACGCCCGCTACCTCGGCCAGGGATACGAGTTACGGGTCGATGTCGCTTCCGGGGTGATCGACGAGGGTTGGATCGAGCAAGTGCGCGCGGACTTCCACGACATCCACGAGCGTGAGTTCACGCGACGCTTCGAGGACTCCGACATCGAGATCCCGAACATCCGGGTACGTGGCATCGGCCTGATGCCAGCGCTCTCGATGCCGGAGCTGGACGCCGGGGACGAGTCGCCCAACGCGGCCCTGCGCCACGAGGGCGATGCGTGGTTCCTGATCGACGGGAGTCTCGAGCAGGTGGCGACGCGCTACTACGACCGCGCCACGCTGAAGGCCGGCAACATGCTCGAAGGCCCCGCGATCGTCAACCAGTACGACTCGACGACCGTGATCCCGCCCGGAATCGGGGCTCGGGTCGACCGGTCCGGGAACATCGTGATCGACGTCGGGGCGTCGGCACAGGCCCGGGCGGTCGCCGCATCCGTAGGCATTCCGACGAGCGAGGGAGTCTGAATCATGTCGACGCTCGAATACGAGCTTGGGAAGCATCCGGGTCCGCCCGAGCGCGAGCGGGTCGACGTCGACCCCATCACGCTGCGGGTGCTCGGCGGTGCGTTCCATGCCATCGCGAAGGAGATGGCGGGGGTGCTCTTCCGCATGTCGTACTCGTCCATCATCCGCGAGTCCGAGGATCTCGGCGCCGGGATCTTCGACGCTCGAGGACGGGAGCTCTGCGAGTCGGACTCGACGCCGATGCACATCGGCTCTTTGCCCTGGTACATCCGCGGCTTCATGCGTCACCTCGAGGGCAAGGTCGAGGACGGCGACGTGATCATCCACAACCACCCGTACTTCGGGGCCTCGCACACCCCCGACATCGCGGTTGCCGTGCCGATCTTCCACGACGGCGAGCTGCTCGGCTTCGCTGCCGTGACAGCGCACGTGCTCGACGTCGGCGGCTCGTTCCCGGGGATCAACGCGGACGCCTTCGACGTGTACGCCGAGGCCAAGATCTACGACGGGTTGCGTTGGTATCGGGCGGGTGAGCTGAACGAGGACCTCGACCGGATGGTCTTCGACAACGTCCGCACTGAGACGATGAACCGCGGCGACATGAACGCGATGATGGCTGCCTGTCAGCTCGGCCGCGACCGCATGCTGCGGCTCTTCCAGCGCTACGGCGTCGAGACGGTGATGAGCGCCGCCTACAACTGGATGGACTACTCGGAGAACATGCTCCGTGAGCAGATCCGCAAGCTCCCCGACGGCGTCTACACCGCGCCGACCGGGTGGCTCGACGACGACGCCCGCAACCGAGGCGTGCGGCTGCGCGTCGAGACCAAGGTGATCGTCGAGGACGACGAGATCACCATCGACCTGACCGGCTCGAACCCAGAGGTGCCGACCGGCTACAACGTCCCCTTCGAGGGCTCGCTGCTCGTCGGGGCCTACTACGCGGTGCGCACGATCTTGCTCGACGAGGCGACCTTCCCCGAGCACGTGCCGCAGAACGACGGCGTCTTCCGACCGGTGAAGGTGATTGCTCCGAAGGGGACGATCTACAACCCGACCTTCCCGCGGGCGTGCTTCTCGCGTTTCTGCCAGGTTCAGCGGGTCGTCGACAACACGATCCTCGCACTCGCAGACGCGCTGCCCGAGGGAGTGACGGCGGGCAACTCCGCGGGTATCCACTTCTGCGCCTACTCGGGGTTCTCGGAGGAGATGGGCGAGTACTGGCTGTATCTCGAAGTGAACGAGGGAGCCTACGGCGGCCGTCACGGCAAAGACGCCATGGACTCCGTCGACAACCTGATGGCGAACACGCGCAACAACCCGATCGAGGAGCTCGACCTGCGCTTCCCGATCCGTTGCGACCAGTACGAGCTTCGTCCCGAGCCGGCCGCGCCGGGCCGCTGGCGCGGTGGGATCGGGATCATCCGCCGCAACCGCTTCCTCGTCGACGGCATCTACTCGTGCGAGGGGGATCGCCAGACCGACCCGCCGCGAGGGATCTTCGGCGGCTGGGACGGGCTCGTCGCGTCGTGCCGGAAGAACCCGGACACGGAGCGCGAGCAGGTTCTCGACGCGAAGGTGACAGGCGTCCCGTTTCGGGCCGGTGAGTTCATCGAGTTCAGGGAGCCGAACGCCGCCGGCTACGGCGACCCGCTCGATCGGCCCGCCGAGGCCGTGCGCGAGGACGTGCTCGACGACTTCACGACGATCGAGCTCGCCCGCGACGCGTACGGCGTTGTCTTCGCCGACGAGCGGACGCTCGAGATCGACGTGCCCGCGACCGAGGCCTTGAGGGAGACCCTGCGGTCGAGCCAGAACGGGCACTCGCTGACAGAGCACTTCGCAGGTCGGGAGCTTCCGTCCGCGAGCGCCCCGACCTCTGTGGCGGGCAACGCCGAGTTCGGGATCGCTTGACGGCGGAGCGGCGCGCGAGCGTGCGACGGGCCGGCGGCTCGGGCACGGTGGTGAAGGCGTACGAGCAGGTGGCCGACGCTCTGCAGAGACGGGTCGTCACGGGCGAGCTCGAGCCCGGGGTGCGCCTGCCGACCGAGACGATGCTTGCTAGCGAGTTCGGCGTGAGCCGGACGACCGTGCGCGAGGCGCTCAGGCTGCTCGCGGCACAGAACCTCGTCCGCACAGCCAAAGGGGCGACGGGCGGCAGCTACGTGACCGTTCCCAGCGCCGGGCACCTGTCGGCATCGCTGCGCTCAGGCATCGGCCTGCTCGCGGATGCCCGCGACGTGTCGCTCGAGGAGCTGCTCGAAGCGCGCCAGCTGCTCGAAGTGCCCGCGGCGCGGCTCGCCGCTGTGCGTCGCGGCGACCACGACCTCGAGCGCCTGCGCGCGGCGATCCCGGGGCGCCCGCTCGAGCTCGCGGCGCAGGAGCAGTTCGCCTACAACTCCGAGTTCCACTCGGTCGTGCTGGAGGCATCGGGCAACGTCCTGCTGGCGATCGCCGCGCAGCCTGTGTTCGACGTTCTTCAGACGAGGCTGGTCCGCTCGAACCTCGGTGCCCGGTTTCACCGAACGATCAACGCCCACCACCGCTCGATCGCGGCGGCGATCGAGGCCGGCGACGAGGATGCTGCCGGCGGTGAGATGCACGATCACGTCGAGTATCTGCGCCCCTTCTACGAGAAGGCCTGGCGCGACCTGAAGAAGCACGCATGACCGAGCTGCATTTCGGCATACAAGGAAGCGGCCAGCTCGTCGGTGCACTGCCCGATCCCGGGTACTTCGCGGACGTCGCGCGGAGCGCCGAGGCGGCGGGCTACGACTCGATCTGGGCCGGCGATCACGTCTCGTTCGAGAATCCGATCCTCGACGTGACGGTGGCGCTCACGACGTTTGCCGCCAT
>Ga0334722_10002328_pt1 | contig 21725 bp, 19 predicted proteins | sample C3_bottom_MG_FD_207210 | JGI IMG/M metagenome (GOLD analysis project Ga0334722, IMG submission 207210) | Sediment microbial communities from Yellowstone Lake, YNP, Wyoming, USA - C3_bottom | ecosystem: Environmental > Aquatic > Freshwater > Lake > Sediment | place: USA: Wyoming | collected... | reverse complement strand
TATCCCGGAACGCGGTTACGAAAAGAGTACGAGCCATATCTCTACAAGGACATGGGTTGGGAGTACTATACCGGAGCATACGCTCTGTACGACCACCCAGACCAGGCCATGACGCCTGAGGTCCGGGAGGAATTGTTCTACGAGACCTCACTTGACGTACTTCGCCTCGGAAGGGTGCTGAAGCATATGTTCAGGATTCCCCGGCGGGGATTCCCTCATGCTCATATTATATCGCTTATGTCCCAGATACCGGTGCGTCAGGGGTATAAGCTTGCTTATGAGAAATGGAAGGCCACCCGGGACACGGTCCGGGAGAAAAGACGTATTAAGTGATAACGCTGCCTGATAGTTGATCAGGTGCCTGTTTTTTGTGCGTGCTGACATTCAGTAAGACAGAAACTATAAAGAACAAACATGAATCATATTGAAATATAATGGTATTATGGTTATTCGATTATATAGGAGAGGCGCATTTATTGCAGTTATAATTCCGGATACATCTCAGATTATCATGTACCGGGAGGTAATTACCTATGTCTAGTATATCCTTCACCCCCATGAGTGCCGCAGACGCTGAAGCAGAGCGACATCTTCTGACCGAGGACGTCCTGCGGTTCATTGCCGCCGGTGTTGATTCAGAGGTCCCGGACTTTAACGGCTACTGCCTCAGGATGTTCGCCCTGCATTATCAGGTGAATGCCATCTTCCGGGAGTTCTGCGACGCCAAGAAGGTCAAGCCCGGAGATATCTCTCGGTGGCAGGATATTCCCCTCGTGTACAACGATGTTTTCAAGACCCACCTTGTAGCATCCTTTCCTCTCGAAAAGTCCGTGATGGCATGCCTCACGGGAGGGACCACCAGCCTTACCCAGCGGGGCCGCATCTTCCGCGACGAGGACGGCAAGCGTCTGGTATTCGGCGCAAACCGGCAAATGACAGCATCTTATCTTTTTCCCGATTTTACAGAGGAAAAGCGGTGCCGTATCCTGATCCTTGCGCCGAGCCCGGAGTTAGCTCCCTCCATGGGCATGGCCATCGGCATGGACCAGACGCGGCTGGCCTTCGGTACTCCGGACAGCATGTTCCTGCTCGGCAAGACCGGCATCGATGTCAACAACCTGATCCGGGCACTGCGCGAATCCGAGACAAGCGGTGTTCCGGTGGCGCTCATTGGAGCGACCTCGGCGTTCGTCTATTTTTTCCAGGCCTGCCGCAAGAAGAAGATGTCCTTCCGCCTGCCGCCCGGAAGCCGGATCTGCGACGGGGGAGGGTATCGCGGCAAGTTCGGGGTCCTGACGCGCGACGATTATTATGCAATGGTGCAGGAGATCATTGGTATACCGAACTCCCACTGTGTGAACGTGCTTGGCGAAGCCGAAACGGCGACCAACCTGTTCGACGATTCTTTGCGCCGCTGTGTGAAGGGACTTGCGCCGAAAAAGCGCACCCGGCCGGTCCCGCCATGGTCGCGTGTGCTGGCCATGAGCATCGACGACCTCAAACCGCTGCCGGACGGCGAAGTGGGGCTTCTGGCGCACTGGGACCTGGCAAACATTCCCACGGTGCTTGCGGTTATTACTGACAACCTGGGATATACAACCGACAACGGCAGGGGATGTGAAATGGTGGGCCGCGCAAAGCTGGAAGGTGGCAAGGTCTCGCCGTTGCCTGATGAAGAAAGGACCGCCGGCGCTATGGGCGACACGCCAGTCTTCCGTATGCTCGAGCGGTATGTAAACTTCTCAATAGAGCTCAAAATGGCCATGGCCAAAGATCCCGGGATAGAACCGAGCATCAAGGAAGAGATCGAGGCGCGGCCCGGCTCGGTGCCTTCTTGCCCCCAGGTGGTGGACGAGATCCTTGTATCTCAGGCTGACCGGGAGGCCGCTGCATTGCGCGATGAGGCCCTCGGGGCGTTCAAGGACCAGACCGACCGACCGCTTGACTGGTTCGTCAAAGAGGCGGAGAAACAGAAGCTTGCGGACCATCCTAAGGGACTGCAGTCCGAGAAACCAGTAAATAAAAAGAGGACGAAAAAATGAGCGCAATGGTATCCGCTGGGTCACCACTGAAACTCACGATCATCGCATCACAGTATCCCTTTTCCGGTCGTGTGCCCCTGGTGCCTCCTATTCTCGAATACCTTGCCGCTTTGACGCTGCGTGAGCAGCCTGATGCGGAGATCACCCTGGTGGATGCTAACCAGCAGAAGATCGCTCCTGATGCGATACGAACGAATGTCGTCGCAATCAGCGCCATGACCGCAACGGTCACTTGGGCGTATCGCTTTGCCGACGACTGCCGTAAGCGGGGCATCCATGTCGTCCTGGGAGGTATTCATCCGACAGCCCTTCCTGACGAGGCGGCACAGCACGCGGACACCGTGGTAATCGGCGAGGCGGAATCGGTCTGGGGTGAGGCGCTTGCCGATATCAGGGCAGGGCGGGCAAAGAAGTTCTATCAGGGAGAGCGGATTCCCCTCGTGAACCTGCCGAAGCCTATAAACGGACAACTAAAAGGGAATTACCAGTTCCGTGCGTTCTTCACAATGCGCGGCTGTCCTTATCGATGTTCCTTCTGCTCGGTCAGGAGGTTTTTCGGAGACACCATCCGGTACCGGCCTATCAATGAAGTCGTCGACGAGGTCGAGGCCTGCGCCGGGAACGTATGGTTCAACGGAGATGACAATATCTGGGGCGGAAACGTTCAGCGCAGTATTGACTTGTTCAATGAACTGGCGAAGGGAACGAAGCGCAGCTGGTACGGATTCGGCGATCTCAGATCGGTTCAGGGACCTCAAGGGGCCCGTATGCTTAACGCGGCCCGTGAAAGCGGGCTTTTTTCCGTGTGGGCGGGATGGGAGAGTGATGACGCGCATCTCCGGGCATTCAACGCGTCGGGGAAACAGGGGGCGGACCGCGTGGCCGCAGTAAAGATGATGCAAGACGCGGGGATCGATGTGACGCTATTTGTCGTTCTGGGAGGCAGGCAGGATTCATTGGAAAGCTACAAAAGGACACTGGAACTTTCTGAAAAGCTGAACGTAGGTATACATCCCGTTTTGCTCACCCCTCTGCCGGGTACGGAATTATACGAGGAGTATAAAGAGTTTCTGCTGCCGGACCTCGGGTGGGATTCCTATGTGGGCGTAAAGGCCGTATTTGACCATCCGGCATCGGACATGTCTCCGGTGAGACGGGAGCTGGAATATCATCATCTTAATCAGCAATTGTTCCGCTTCAGCAGCATCATGAAGAGAATTGTTGCCCTTCCCCGCGCGGTATTTCCCAAGACCCATCTGCTGTCCTTCATGACACAGATGCCCATGAAACTGGCCTTCGGAAAGGCATATGACGACTGGAAAGCCGCTCTCTCGACGAATGTTCAGGAAACGGTGACAGCAGACCGCGGAAGTACGCCAATGTTGAGTGGCCGCGAAGTGTCTGCTCCATTTCGATGGCGTAACGTAGTGACGCAGGCAGGGCTTCTCAATGACCCTGATCTGCGCCGCATCTCTTTCAAGATCTACGGTTTGTGTCTTGCCGTCATTACCCTCGTTCATGTGCTGCATCGACTGGAACCGGGCGTATCCGTTACTCTCGATCGTACGAACGTTTTGCTCCACCAGATAGAGGAAATAACTTTCTGGGGTCTGACCATAGCTGCTATAGCCCTCTTCGTCTCTCGGCAAATCTATACAACCAGATGGATCGTTGCCGTAAGACGTATTGCCAGCGACAAGATCAAACGCTCGATGCTGGCTTTGAAAGAACTCGCTTATTCTGTATTGATCGGTGCCGGGGGATACTGGGCTTATGCTTGCATGGTTGAACTGTTGTGAAATGATGATAGCCGTCTTTCTTAGACACGCAGGGGAGTAGCTTTCAATGAAAAAAGGTATTACCATCTTCATCGGGTTTTTGCATGATTTTGCCGCAGGGTGCTGGGCTGCTTCGGTCCTTGCTGTCTACTGGGTGGACCGTATTGCGGCGCAGAGACCCGATTTAAAGATCACCCTTGATGTGCTTGAGCGGCAGTTCTTCTGGGCGGGGGTGGGATGCACCGTTGTCGTCCTGCTTGCAGGCATGGGCCGAACCTTCACCTATGCCTATATCGGCAACGTCTACGGAGAACAGTCCGAGCAACTTCGCCGGAAGATGCTGATCATCAAGCATGTTGTACTGTTCACGGTCTTTGGACTCGGCACGTGGTGGCAGTATGTGATGGCCTTTTCCTCGTGATGTCACGCCGCAATCGCATATTCCTTTTGATTTTCCAATAAAAAATGAGTATTATGCTTTTTGCATCATTATCTTCATATCAATCTTGCGAACCTATCGTGTTTTTGTAAGGGTATTGCTTTGTTGACAATAGTGATAATAAGTGCTACCATTTAAATAAGTAGGAATAAGGAAAATGGTAGGAGATATCTATGCAGATGGTAAAAATATTGCCTAAGGGACAAATAACCTTGCCGAAAAAGATCCGGGAAAGCCTCGGTGTTCATGACGGGGATTCTCTGACCATCGAGCAAACTGATGGTGAGATCATCCTTAAGAAGGGCAAGACCATCCACGACTTCATGGGATCGCTTCCGAATCTCGGCATGACCATTGATGAGATCCGGGAAAAGGCCGTGAAGGCAGGGGCGAAGGACCGTGCGTAAAGCGTTCATTGACACCAGTGTTCTGCTGAGAATGCTGGTGCGGGACGACGACCTGAAAGCGCGGGCCTGCCAACGACTGCTGAGGGAGTCCAAGCAGAAGGACATGCTTCTCTACCTTCTACCGGTCACGATCCTGGAAATCGTCTGGGTGCTCGAGAAGGTTTACAAGTTCGATCGGAAGAATATCCGCGAATTGGTTGAGGCCATCCTGAATACGCCGGAGCTTAAGACAGAACTTGACGACGTATTTAGAAAAGCGCTGGTTGTGTATGAAGAGAAGAACGTGAAGTTCGCCGACGCTGTGATGGGATACTGGGGGCTTGAGCGGAAAGTATCAACGGTATTTACCTATGACGAGAAGGACTTCAAACGCATCGACGGGCTCAACGTTCTCAAACCATAACCGCAGGTATGACATTCCTGCGGCACGCGAGTTTTTTATCAGAGGTTAGAATGAACAAACCAAAGAAAGTCCTCCTCATAACACCACCCTACCACGCGGGTGTCGTCGAATCGGCCGGTGTCTGGCTGAACGTCGCCTTCGTCTATCTTGCCGGCAGTCTCCGGCAGGCGGGCCATCAGCCCGTGATCTACGACGCCATGAGCGCCTGGCACACCTACGACGACATCCGGAAACGGATCGAAGCGGAGAAACCCGATGTGGTCGCTACAACGGCATTCACCGCCGGTATCGTCGATGCCCTCAAGGTCCTGAAGCTCGCCAAAGAGATCGATCCACGGATCACGACCATCATCGGTAATGTGCATCCGACCTACTGCTATGACGAGATATTGACCGCGCCGGGAAATCCTGTTGACTACATCGTCATGGGAGAGGGCGAGCATACCCTGGTTGAGCTTATGGATTGCCTTTCAAACGATGGTGATCCTGCGAAAGTACGTTCGCTGGCTTACTCCCGTGATGGCATCGTGCAGGTCACACCGCCCCGTCCCTTCATCCACGACCTGGACACCTTGCCCCTGGCCTGGGACTTGGTGGATTGGAAGCTCTATACCTACAAGCCGATGAAGAATTCGGTCCTGGCTATTGTCAGCACGTCGCGGGGCTGCAACCAGAAGTGCAACTTCTGTTCGCAGCAGCTGTTCTGGAAACGGAACTGGCGCGGCCGAAGCGCGGAGAACGTGGTGGCAGAGCTGGAGCATTTAAGGGACGCTTACGGGGTGGACGTGGTCATGTTCGCCGACGAGACGCCGACGCTCGACGGGAAACGGTGGGAGCGGCTGCTGGACCTGCTGATCGAGCGGAAGGTGGGAACGAAGATCTTGATGGAAACGCGGGTGGACGACATCATCCGGGACGAGCACATCATGGACAAGTACCGCCTGGCCAATGTGGACCACATCTACCTCGGTGTCGAGGCGACGACGCAGGCGACGCTGGATTCATTCAACAAGAACATCAAGGTAGAGGACTCCAAGCGCGCCCTGGACCTGATCAATGCACAGGATATTGTGACCGAGACCTCGTTCGTTCTCGGCATGCCCGATGACACGCCGGAAAGCATGGCGAAGACGCTCGAACTTGCAAAGTTCTACAATCCTGATATGGCGTTCTTCCTTGCCATCGCACCGTGGCCCTATTCAGAGATATATCCGCAGCTGAAGGACTATATCGAAGTAAAGGATTACAGTCGGTACAATCTTGTCGAGCCGGTCATCAAACCAAAGAACATGACCCTTCAGGAGGTGCAGGACTGGCTTGGCAAGTCCTCACGTGAATTCTATACCCACAAGATGAACACGCTCGACAGCATGACCCCGAAAAAACGGGAGTTCATGATCAAGGTCATCCATATCATCGCCACCAGCTCCTACCTCGCAAAGACGATGAAGGGCACCATGCCCGAGGATATCAAGAAACTGCTCCACGACCTGAAGGTCTGACGGTCCGCTTCCCTCATTTTCTAAAAACAAACCTCGTTTCGAAGAGATTCTTGATCTTTACGCGTGATCGCGAATGGGGTCGGAGGCCCGATAGAACGGCTGCCGGTTTTGCCGGCCCTGACGATCAGCGGCTTGGGCGCGCTCGGTGGGTTTACGGTCGATTATTCGGGTGGGGATTCGCTGGAAACATGCTGCGCGCTGTGCTACTCATACTGTTTTTGCACGCTGCTGTAGACAGTGTGCGAGATATCCTGAATTGCCCGAGTCAGCTCTTCAGAGGCGTTCCCGCGCGTCATGATGCAGAGGAGATAAGGATGGTTCGGGTAATATACGATGCCACAATCGTGCAGTTGCTTCGTTGCGTTGCCATTCGGAGTGATGAACTCACGTTCGCCGAACTTGTGAGCGACCGAGACAGTCGGGGGTACGCCTGCAACGATGCCGTTTTTGTACTCTGAGCGCGAGAGATACTGCAGCCCTTTTTCGGACATTTCTCGATTCAGATATGAGGCGTTGAACAGGATTCTAAAAAAAGATGCATATTCTTTTACGGAAAGCAAGTACTCTCCGCTCGTATCCGGGACAGGAACCCCGAGGTCACGGCAAAGACTGTTCAGACTCTCATTGCCGATGAAGGTCCCAAGAAGGAACGCTGCATCGTTATCCGAGAATGCGATCATCCGATGCAGAAGGTCATCGATCGTGTATGCGGTGCCAAGTGTTAGGGGGGGATAGACAATGATCTGGGGTCTGAAGCTGGTCTTGCGTGGGACGTGGCGCAGCTTTTTTTGCAACAACTGCTTGTCAGACTCAGCAGCGTGAAGAATCGACATCATCGTGATGACCTTGAGAAGGCTTGCCGGCGCGTAAGGCTCCTTTTCTCCTACTCCGAACCAGGGACCATTGTTCAGATCACGATAATAGACTGCAGCATCGATGATAGCCCCTCGGTCTTTTTGGTCCTTGATGAGCTTATTGATATTGTTCTTGAAAGGCAGCAGGGCTTTTTGGCGGATCGAATCATTTGCCTGCTCACATTCCAGAAGAGGATTGATGAATGTGTACTTTCCCTGTCGGGACTCAGACGGAGCATCTTCGCCCTTTTTCCACATCACTGCGGTAAGCGCGCCTACAAGAAGACCGATAACGAATGCGGTGATAGTGACGAACATCACTGTTCGATTCCACTGATAAGGTCGATACATACTTTCTCTGATTGTTGACTTTGCTGTGCTTTTCTTTTTCATGGAAATATGACCCTCGCTGCCGGTGCATACCATAAGTTTAGGTAGCGGCTCGGCAACGAATGAGAGATATTGCTTTTCGATCGTCTCTGAAACATATTTTTTTATTGTTCAAGCATCGTAATATACGTTATTAGATGATAAAAATCAAGCCAGAAGGCAACGAAGAAATCGTTGCAGCGAATAGGTGCGCATGTCCTGTGTTTGATCAGGCAAGGTGACGGGGAGCTTCCGGGATCGCGGATGTCTATTTTGTGGAGAGATGGTCAACGTATTAACCTGGAGAACGTGATCATCTCGGTGCGTGGCGTTAATAGTATACCCGTATTGTTCCGCGTTCGCAGGTATCCGTATCAATGGCCAATTCTAGATCGACTGGCTGAATAATGTTCGTGCTGGACTTTTCGCATGGCCACCGAAATAGTTAAGTCCTTCTGTCCCGTCCTCTGATCGCTCCTCTTGATATTACGACGAAAACGCCCTCCCGCATTTATTATTCGTTACGCGCTGGACGGCCGGGATTGTGGCCGATGCGTGTCAAGGAGAGCGACGTGGTTTCCCCTGTAGCAGATATTCGAATAAGCCCACGAGCGACCCCGCCATGACCGACAGGAACCAGAGGAACGATATGGACGTGCTGGCCTCGGCGGATATGCCCGTGAGGCCGAAGAGAACGACGAAGGCGCCTTCCCGCAGGCCGAGGCCGGAGATCGAGATAGGAACGGCCATCACGGTGATGATGAGGGGCACGAACACGAAGAGCGCGGTGAACGAGGGATGTTGGTCAAGGCCGAGGGAGATGATGTAGATTTCCACGATAGTGAGGACCTGGATCACCAGGGAGAGCAGAAAGGCGTAGACGAGGGCCCGCCGGTCCCTGAGCCTGTCGTGGAAGAACTCATAAAAGTCGGCGACAGCCTTGAACCGCCTTCCGATGCGCAGACCGAAGAACAGCAGGCTTCCTGCCAGGAACAGGATGAACAGGGAAGGCGTGAGCCAGTGCAGTCCCAGTGCTTTGAGAGCTTCATGACCGGCAAAGCCTGAGATGAGCCCGATGGACAGGAGCGCGAAATATCCAATGTACCGGTCCAGGAACACCGAGCCGAGGCTGCTGCCGCCCTGGCCGGTCTCCTTGTAGAGGTAGTAGGCTTTCACGGCGTCGCCGCCGACAGCGCCCGGCATGAAATGGTTGAAGAAGCTGCCGATGAGGCAGAGCGAGAAGAGCTTTTTCCAGGGCTGAGCATGTTTAAGCAGTATCCCCCAGCGCAGGGAAGCGAGAAAAATGGTCACAAGGTAGATCAGCGAGGACAGAACAAAGAACCGGAGGTCCATGCCCTTGAGATGGGAAAGGATGTTCTGAAGGCCTACCCTCCGGAGAACGAACGTCAGCAGGAGCCCGCTGACGGTTATCTTGAGCGCGATGATCAGCGCATTCTTCAGCTGCTTCTGGCTCACGGAAGTCCCTTCTCGATCCGGTAGCGCCGGACGGTCTCTTTTCGCCGACGGTCCGCTTCCAGTCCCTTCAATTCCCCTACGCGGTGCAGTTTCATCATGTTCGTGCTGCCGGCCACACCGATTGGCACGCCGGCGGTGATCACGATGAGGTCGCGTTTTTTCGCCAGTCCCTTCTCCAGCATGATCGCTTCCACGCCCCTGATCATGGTATCGGTGGTCTTCATCGCCTTCAGGATGACCGGGATCACGCCCCAGTAAAGAGAGACCTTGCGTGCGACCCGCTCGAAAGGCGTCGGCGCGATGATGTCCGCGGTCGGCCGGTGCTTCGAAACAAGGAGCGCCGTGCTGCCGGACTGGGTAAAGGTCACGATGGCGCGTGCATGCTGCTCCGCTGCGGCCCTGCAGGCCGCATGGGCAACGCTTTCATCCATGCCGCCGATCATGCCGCCGCTGCGTCTGTCCGGCGGCAGCGGTTCGAGGGATGTCTCTGCCTGCTCGGCGATGCGTGCCATGACCGCAATTGTTTGTACGGGGTACTTGCCAACCGCGGTTTCACCGGAGAGCATGACGCAGTCAGTTCCGTCGAGGATGGCGTTTGCCACATCGGATGCCTCGGCGCGCGTGGGCTGCGAGTTCTCGATCATGCTTTCGAGCATCTGGGTGGCCGTGATGACCGGTTTTTCCGCGTCGTTGCAGGCGCGGATGATCAGCTTCTGGAGCAGGGGCACCTGCTCGGGCGACATCTCCACGCCGAGGTCGCCCCGCGCCACCATGATCCCGTCGGCCGCGTGAATGATCTCTGCGAGATTATCGATCGCCTCGGGCTTCTCGATCTTCGCAATGATCGGGATGTTCGCGCCAGCCTTCCGGAGAAATGACCTGGTCGCGTTGATGTCGGACGCGGTGCGGACGAAGGAAAGGGCAATATAATCCACCTCCTGCGCTATGCCGAACAGGAGGTCCTCGCGGTCCTTCCGTGACAGGGAGGGGAGCGTGAGCTTCGCTCCCGGCAGGTTCACGCCTTTATGGCTTTTTAGGATCCCTCCCCGGACGACCTTGCACAGAAGATCTCTTCCGCTCTTGCGAAGGACCCGGGCTTCCAGTTTTCCATCGTCGAACAATATCGTATCGCCCGCTGTAAGGTCCCTGGTCAGACGTGGATAGGTGATCGATATCTTTTTGCCGGTGCCCACGATCTTCCTGGTCGTGATCGTGATCTGGTCTCCACGCTTAAGGGGTACGCCGTCATTTTGCATAGGTCCCACGCGGAGCTTCGGCCCCTGAAGGTCCTGGATGATGGCGATGGGTTTGTCTGCCCGTGCGGAAGCCTGCCTGATGAGACGGATGCGGCTTATGTGGTCCTTCCGATCACCATGGGAAAAATTGAGCCGCGCAGCATCCATGCCCGCCTTGATGAGCTTGGTGATGATGGCAGGTGAACTGGATGCCGGGCCGATGGTGGCGATGATCTTGGTTCGTTTGGACATTGAATCACCCCTCTGAGGAACCACAGATGAACACAGATTAACACGGTTTAAGCACGACTATACATAACGACCAAAACTCCTGCAGAAATCCGCTTAATTTGGATTATCCTGCGTATTTTATTGTGTCTTCATTTGTATCTGTGTCCATCAGTGTTCATCTGTGGTTAAATAGCACGTTACGGTTCAATGCTAATCAGTTCATACTTCTTCGTCCCCAATCCCAGCCGTTCGCATTCATCGATCTGGAGCTGAAGGGGACGGGGATTGAGAGATCCCAGGATGTCGTCGCCCGCCTTAAGCTTGGCATCATATGCCGCCGACTGGGGCAGGGGCGGGGCGGCACGGAGCATGTCCACCGACGCCTGTTCGATGGCCACGAGGTCGTCGGAGATCATGATGCCCTGGTCCTGGATCACCGGCACGTCGGCAATGGGCATGCAGTCGCATTCAGGTTGTACTTGAAAGAGGAAATTGACGTAGACCACCTTGTTCTTTTTGAAGGTCGAAAGCACGGCGGCTGCTGATTCCGCCATGCTCTTCATGAAGGTCTCATCGTCCTGGGGAAGGGTCAAGGCGCCTTCCTGGCAGACGCGGGAGCATCTTCCGCAGTGCCAGCAGGTCTCACCATTATAGGCGAACTCGCCATCCTTGAACTCGATGGAGTCGAGCGGACAGATCTCGGCGCACTGCTGGCAGAGCGTGCAGCGGTCCTTGTCCCACTGAAGACCTTTCTCGCCGTGGCAGTGCATGCCACCCCGGCCCTTTTGCCATCCCTGGTCGCGGTGCCTGCCGCTCACGCAGCCCATTGCCAGGTTCTTGATGGCGCCGGCATAGCCCGAGTTGATATGTCCCTTCGTGTGCGAGCAGACCACCATGGCGGGCGCATCATGGATCACCGAGGCGACGGCAATGCTGCCGAGCAGTGGTCCGGCCTTGACCAGGATGCTGTCTTTGCCATAAAGCCCGTCGGCCAAAACCACGGGAGCGCCGCAGGAGAGATGGTTCAGGCCGTTCTGGTTCGCCACCTCGAGATAGTCCAGCCCCATGATCCTGACCGTGTCCGTCACGAAGGGCTTGGCGCCTGTTCCTTTCACCGCGTCAACGACCTTCCGGAGCATGACCGGGGGGATGATGCGGAACGCGCCCTGGGAGCCCCAGTGGGTCTTGACCGCGACCCAGTCCTCTTTGGTGAAGCGGCTGGAAAGGTCGATCGATGTAAGAAGGGTTTCGAGCTTGCCCGGAACGCTGTCTCGATAGTTCCAACGGAGAGTGCGGGCAGAAGAGAAATAGACCTTAGACATTCTGTTCCTCCTCCTTGATCGTCAGACCGATCTTGTAGACATCTTTCTTATGCATCCCCAGGTCATGGGCCGTGATGGCGATGGCTTCTTTCTTGGAAAGGCCGCGATGGATCATAAGGTCCCGGAGATATTCCTCGGGAGAAATAGACTCCTGCACGGTCTCGGCAGCAGACGTCTGGACGATGATCGTGAATTCGCCCTTCATGCTGCCGGCTTCCAGCTGTTTCTTGACCTCAGAGAGCGTTCCCCGGAGGACCTGTTCGTGGACCTTGGTAAGTTCACGCGTAAGGACCGCCTTCCGGTCGCCCAGTACGGTGTGCATATCGTCCAGGGTCTGCAGAATGCGGTGGGGGGCTTCATAGAAGATCAGCGTCCGCTCTTCTTTGGTCAATTCTTCGAGCCGCTTCAGCCGCGCCGTATGCTTGCTTGGTAGAAAACCTTCGAACACGAACCGGTCCGTCGGCAGGCCTGAAACGGATAAAGCTGCGATCGCCGCGGTCGCACCGGGGATGGGGACCACGGGTATCTTCTGGTCAATAGCGAGGTTGATGAGAAAGTACCCGGGATCGGAGATGCCCGGCGTTCCCGCGTCGGACACAAGGGCCACGTTCTTTCCTTCGAGGAGGCGGGCAACGAGGACCGGCGCTTTTTCTTCCTTGTTGTGATCGTGATAGCTCGTGAGCGGCGTGTGGATGTCGAACTTGGTGAGCAGTTTCTGGGAATGGCGCGTGTCCTCGGCGGCGATGGCATCCACTTCCTTCAGGATGCGGACAGCACGGAGGGTGATGTCCTCGAGGTTGCCGATGGGCGTTGAGACGATGTAAAGGGTGCCGGTAGTCATATCTTTAAGGGGTCAGGGTTCGGGGTTCAGGGGACAGGTAAAAGCAGAATGACTGAACCCTGTACCCTTGCCCCTGTACCCTGAATTTAGTAGCTTTTATATCGGTTCGTTATCGGGAACCGTCTGTCCTTGCCCAGTCCCCGCGGCGTGATCTTGACACCCGGAGGCGCCTGTCGTCGCTTGTACTCGCTCGTGTCGACGAGATGGATCACCCGTTTCACGGTCTTCCGGTCGAAGCCCATCTTCAGTATTTCCCGGAAGGCCTTGTCATCTTCGACGTAGGCCTTCAGGATCGGGTCGAGGATGTCGTATTCAGGAAGGGAATCGCTGTCCTTCTGGTTCGGCCGCAGCTCGGCGGTCGGCGCCTTGGTCATGACTTGCTTCGGGATGATGGTCTTTCCCGTGAGCTTGTTGATGCACCGGCAGACGTCGTACACCAGGGTCTTGGGCACATCCTTGATCACGGCGAACCCGCCCGCCATGTCGCCGTAGAGCGTGGCATAGCCCACGGACATCTCGCTCTTGTTCCCCGTGGTGAGCACGAGCCAGCCGAACTTGTTCGAGAGCGCCATGAGGAGGTTTCCCCGGATGCGCGCCTGGAGGTTCTCCTCGGTCACGTCCTGCCGGGTCCTTGCAAAATCGCAACGCAAGGTGTTGAGGTAGGCATCAAAGGTCTGCGTGATGGGAAGTTCCATTACCTTTATGCCGATATTCCGGGCCAGTTCGCAGGCATCCGCGCGGCTTTCGTTCGAACTGTACTGGGAGGGCATGATCACGCCGAACACGTTCTTTTCTCCCAGGGCGGCAACTGCCACGGTGGCCACCAGAGATGAGTCGATGCCTCCTGACAGGCCGATCACGGCTGTCCTGAAGCCGTTCTTCTGCATATAATCCCTTGTACCGAGCACCAGTGCCCGGTAGACCTCTTCGCCGAGCGGGAGCGCCTTGACGGGCTTTCGGACGGGAAGGGGCTTCTTCCTCGGCCCCGCCTTCTCCGATATGACGACCTGGTCAATGGCTTCGAAGTGCCGCTCCGTTGGTTTGAGGGAAGTCGTTTTCCTGTCCGGGACCTTGATATCTACGACGAGCAGATCTTCCTCGAACTGCCTGCCCGTAGCTAGGAGCCTGCCCTTTCCGTCGATGATCATGCTCTGGCCGTCGAAGACCAGCTCGTCCTGCCCGCCGACGGCGTTGGTGTAGGAAATGATCACGTTGTTCTTTTTCGCCCGTTCCGCGAGCATCTTCAGCCGTTCCTTGCCCTTGCCCTTGTGGTAAGGCGAAGCGTTGATATTGACGATCACCTCGGCGCCTGCCAGCGCCTGGGAGCGCGTGGGCCCCTCGCTGAACCAGATGTCCTCGCAGATGTTCACGCCGATCTTCACGCCCTTGACCGTCAACAGGGGATAGCGGCGCCCCGGGTGGAAATAGCGGTATTCATCGAAGACGCCGTAATTGGGCAGGAGTATCTTGTGATAGGTGGAGACATGCTTGCCGTTGTGAAGCACGGCCGCGGCATTGTAGAGAAAGTCATCCTTGTCGACAAATCCGACGACAGCGGTGATGCCCTTGGTCGCGGCCTGGATCTCCCGGAGCGTCTTCAAGTTGTCCTTCACGAACTGCGGCTTGAGCAGAAGGTCCTCGGGCGGGTAGCCGGTCACGGCAAGCTCGGGGAAGGCCACGATGTCTGCGCCCGCTTTCTTCGCTCGACCGATGCAGTCGATGATCCTGTCCCGGTTGCCGGTGAGGTCGCCGACAGTGGAATTGATCTGGGCCATGGCAATACGAAGTGTTCTCATAATATATTCTCTTAAATAGGCTAAGTCTTAATGCTAATAAATTCCCGTTTGAAGTAACCCCTCCCGACCTCCCCTTATCTAAGGGGAGGAGTATATATACCCCCTCTTAAGGTAAGAGGGGGTTGGGGGAGTTAAGGTCCCCTCTTATCTTAAGAGGGGGCAGGGGGAGTTACTCCGCTTTGATTGAACGAACGCTTTGCGGCCTCCATGACTTCCTTCAGCGGCACCTGCTTCTCCTCCGCGAGCTTCTTGCAGTCCTCATACTCCGGGGTCATGGTCAGAACCTCGTCGCCCCGTTTGCTGATCTTCACTCGTATTTTCCCGTACGTGGTCTCGACCATCTGAATCTCTCTGCTGAGCTTCTTCCTGCCAACTTCCTGGATTCTGACGCCGATGCTTGTGGTCTCCCGGAAGATCGTATCGAGTATCTCCGTATTCTTTGCCTTATCGGTCAATACGGACAGCAGGATGGCCGGCCTGCCTTTTTTCATGATGATGGGAGTGAGATAGACGTCGTGGGCTCCCTTTGCCATGAGCGCATCGATAAGATGACTATAGAGCTGGGGATTCATATCGTCGATGTTGGACTCGATGATGATCGATGTATCCTCTTCGTACACCGACACCGGTTCGCCGATCATGAGCCTGAGCACATTGGGCTGGCCCGGGAGGTCCTTTCCTCCCGCGCCGTAAGCGACTCGGCTGATCCTGATCTGGGGTATCGGACCGAACGACGACGCAAGCGTGGTGATGATGGCTGCCCCCGTCGGGGTGGTGAGCTCAATGGTGATGGACGACGAATAAAGAGGGATGCCGGTGAGCAGTTCCGCTGTGGCCGGCGCGGGGACGGGCAGCTTTCCATGGGCCGTGTGGATGCTGCCGGAGCCGACATTCACCGGCGAGCCGATTATTTCAGTGATGCCGAGGTGCTCAAGCCCGATGACCGAACCCACAATGTCAACGATGGCGTCAACTGCTCCGACTTCGTGGAAGTGGACCTTATCAGGCGTCGTTCCGTGGACCTTCGCCTCGACCTCGGCAAGCCGCTGGAAGATGCTCAGGCTCTTCTGCTTCACGACAGGGGAGAGGGCAGAGCCGTTGATGATCTTCTGAATGTCCGAGAGATGACGGGCAGGCTGTTCTTTCTTGTCCAGGATAACGTGGACCTTCGTTGCGGCGAGACCGGACCGCTTTACCTTTTCAGAAGTGATCGTATAACCAGGAAGGCTCAGCTTGGCAAGCTCCGAGCGCAGGACCTCGATGGGCAGGCCCGCGTCCACCAGGGCGCCCAGAGTCATGTCGCCGGATATACCGGAAAAGCAGTCGAAGTAGGCGAAGGTCATAGGTATTTTATGCTGTCATTGCGCGTGAAAAGATCTCGCAGTAAAGACGAGATTGCTTCGTCGCGGCGCTCCTCGCAATGACGTATTATACATTGTATCGGTAAATTAGTGTCATTGCGAGCGAAGCGAAGCAATCTCGTAGTTCAGAAGTTATCACTAAGGTCGCTCCAGTCAGGATTCATCTGTTCCACTAAAGCGATCTTCTTTGCGCGCGAACCGCCTTTGATCTGCTTCTCGCGCTCGATAGCACTTCTCACATCCGGCGTCACTTCGTAGAAAACGAGTTTGTTGATATTGTATCTGCCGGTAAAGCCAGGAAAAAGCTTTTCTTTGTGCTGGAAGACCCGTATTCGCAGGTCATTCGTCACGCCTGTGTATAGAACAGTGCGTGTTGGATTCGTCATAATATAGACATAATACTGTCTGTCCATAATGCGAGATTGCTTCGTCGCTGCGCTCCTCGCAATGACGGCTCTAGACGGGTGCTTGATCGTGCTGTTGTTTTACGCCCTGCTGTGACGGTGAATATTATTTTTCTCCCAACAAATTGATCCTATGCGCCAGCACACCTGCGCCGAAACCGTTGTCGATGTTCATGACCGCTATCCCAGAGGCGCAAGAGTTCAACATGGTGAGCAAAGGTGCAAGCCCCTGGAACCCGGCGCCGTAGCCCACGCTCGTCGGCACGGCGATGATCGGTTTGTCCACAAGTCCGCCGACGACCGACGGAAGTGCGCCGTCCATGCCTGCGACCACGACGATGACGCGTGCTGAATCGAGAATGTCCTTCTTGCTCAGGATGCGGTGGATGCCTGCCACGCCAACATCATATACGGTCTGGACCGTACTGCCGAGCGTCCCTGCCGTCACCGCAGCCTCTTCGGCGACCGGGATATCCGACGTTCCGGCCGTAAGCACAAGGACGATACCCTTGGTTAGGTCCTTCTTTTTATGTTCAATAACGATCGCCCGTGATGCTTTGTGATAGACCGCGCGTTTGTCCAGCTTCTTTACCGCCTTGAACACGGCATCGGAGGCACGGGTGGCAAGGATGTCGCTGCCCGCCTTCAGCATGCGCTTGGTGATGCCGGTGATCTGCTCGACGGTCTTGCCTTCGCAGTAGATCACTTCGGGCATGCCGTGGCGCAGGCTCCGGTGGTGGTCGATGTGGGCGTAGGCCACGTCCTCGAAGGGGAGGTGCTTCAACCGGTCGAGCGCCGCCTTCACGCCGGTCCTGCGGTCGCGGACGGATTCAAGGAGCTTGGTGATGTCAGAAGAGTTCATGAAATACTATATTCCTCTCGAATGACAGACGAATCAACTTATCGTTTCCTCCCCCTTGAGGGGGGAGGTTAGGTGGGGGTGATGAGCATGAACGACGGATACCTCACCCTCCCCTTAGCCCCTCCCATCGTAGGGAGGGGAAAGTAAATGGAAAGCCTATCTCCGTGTTCCCGTGGTTAATCTATCTTGTAGTCTGTTTCTTCTTCTTCGGTGCAGGCTGGTCGCCGCAAGCCTCGATGACCGCCTTCGCCTTCGGCTTCAGTTTGGCTATCTCGGGCCGGTCGTTCTTCTTGGTATACAGCAGGAGCCGCTTCATGTAAGCCGATGCCAGCCTGCAGTTGCCGCTTGCCTTGTGGGTGAGAGCGGTCTGGAAAAGCATCTGCGGCTGATTGGGCCGCTTGTGCTCGATGACGCGGAATTCCCTGAAAGCATCCTGAAGCTTCCCCTGTTCACGCAGGACTATGCCGAGCTTCAGGTGAACCAGGGGGCTGTTCGGCGCATACTCGAGGGCTGATCGCAGTTCCTTTTCCGCAGCGGCGTAGTCGTTCCCGTACTGGTAGACCGAAGCGAGGAGTATCCGGCCGCGCACGTTCCCGGGATTTACCTGGACCGCGTTCCGGAGGGCTTTGGCAGACGCTTCAAGGTCACCCTGCGGCAGCTCCTGGCGGCTTTCCTTCCCGCCGTAAAAGTCGATCCGGGGCGAGAGCTTCACCCAGGCCCGCGCCGTATCATCGTTGCTTTCCTCGCGCGTAAGGACGGAATCGAGCTTCTTTCTGGTCTCATCGGCCTGTCCCTTGTCCTTCTCCGTCGCGAGCTGCTTCTGAAGGGCATCGCGCTCCTTTCGGAGAGATTCCTTGTCCCGGGCGGCGGCCTCGACCTGCTCCCGCAGTTCCTGGTTCTCCCGGTAACGGTCGATCTGCCTGAGCAGCACATCGGTGTCCACGGTGCAGCGTGCCTTGATATAGTGTTCCGGATGGCTGGCCGTCCCGCGGCTCTCATCAACGACGATCTCGGTCTCGACGACACCAGCGGCGTACGCCGTGACCTCGTCCTTCGTGAGCTTGTACTCCTTCACCTGGGTGATGCTCGCCAGAAAGGTGCCCGACTGTTCAAGTGCCTTTCGCTGTGCCTCCTGGGTGGCGATGCGGCGTGCGTTCACCTTGCTGTCGTTGTCGCCCAGGACATAGGTGCTGTCCGCCTCGATGACCTTGATCTCGGCGGAGGCAGGGCTCGAGAAAAGCAGAATAGAACTGACTATGATCGCTGCGAACTGAACCATTTATCTCCTGACCCCTGACCCTTCTTACTCCCCCTTGAGCGTTCTGCCCATGAGGTCTTTCGTTGCCTGTCGGGGGTCTTTGCCTTCGTAGAGGATACTGTACACCTCTTCCACAATGGGCATCTCGATGTTGTTCTTCCTCGCCAGTTCACGAGCCGCTTTCGCGGTCTTTACGCCTTCGGCCACGGTCTTCGCGCTTTTCAGGATATCGTCGAGCTTTTCGCCCTTTCCCAGGCGGACACCAAGTGTCCTGTTTCGGGACAGGCCGCCGGTGCAAGTGAGCACCAGGTCTCCCATTCCGGCAAGGCCGGAGAATGTGCGGGGATCGGAGCCCAGGGTTGTGCCGAGGCGGGTCATTTCAGCGAGGCCCCTGGTCAGGAGCGCCGCCATGGTGTTGTAGCCGAAACCAAGGCCTTCCAGCACGCCGGCGGCGATGGCTATCACGTTCTTGACCGAGCCGCCCAGTTCCACGCCGATGACGTCGGCATTGGTGTACACGCGGAAATAGGGTGTGCTCATGAGATTCTGGACCAGGCCGCCGGCGACCGGTTCATAAGATGCGAGGGCAACGGCTGTGGGCATCTTCTGGGCAACTTCTTTGGCAAAGCTGGGGCCTGAGAGGAAACAGAGCCTTTTGTTGAACTTCGACGGAAGCGTTTCCCGAAAAACGTCCGACAAGGGCAAGAGCGTTTCGATCTCAATACCCTTGGAGGCGCTGACGATGATGGCCTTATCCGTTAAATAGGGCGCGAACTGCTTCGAGACCGTCCGGACCGTGTGGGACGGGACCACGGACAGCACAAACGGCCGGTCCCGAACCGCTGTTTCCAACGATGGGGTGACCGCGATGTTTGCGGGCAGGGTGAAACCCGGGAGGTACACGCGGTTCTCGCGCGTACGTTGGGTCTCCTCCGCCAGGTCCTTCTCATACATCCAGAGGGTCACCTGATGGCCATTGTCCGCCAGTAGCAATGCCAGCGCTGTTCCCCACGCGCCGGCCCCGATAACACCTATTTTTTCAGCCATAGATAGCGATTATAGAGGGATTGCCGGTGTGTGTCAAAAGAATTGTCTTTCCGTGCCTTTTGACAGTACGGTGTTTTTATGATAACGTTTCTCTACGGTTACGGGGAGAAGGAGATCACGTATGTACACGGCAGGCAATATCACGAAGAACACGCTGGCCATGGTCCTGGCGGGAGGCAAGGGCGAGCGCCTGAGTCCCATCACCATGCGCCGGCCCAAGCCTGCCGTTCCCTTCGGAGGGAAATACAAGATCATCGATTTCGCCCTGAGCAACCTCTTCAACTCCGGTATCCGCAAGGCCTACATCCTTACGCAGTACCATGCCTACTCCCTGAACAAGCACATCAAGGAATCTTGGTCCAAGTGGACCGGCCTTGGCGAGTTCTACGACACCATCTCGCCCGAGACGAGCAGCATGAGCGAGCACTGGTTCAAGGGCACGGCCGACGCCATCCACCAGAACCTGCGGTTCATCGAGTCCACCGACGCCGACTTCATCGCCATCTTCGGCGGCGACCACATCTACAAGATGGACATCTCCCAGATGGTCGAGTACCACCGCATGAACAAGGCGGACCTGACCATCGCCGTGCTCGAGGTGCCCAAGGAGACGGCGAGCCAGTTCGGCATCATGACCGTTGACGAGAACTTCCGGGTGCAGGCCTTCGAGGAAAAGCCCGCCTGTCCCGTCACCATACCGGGACGGCCGACCTGCTGTTCCTCCATGGGGAACTACATCTTTTCCAAGTCCAAGCTCATGGACCTGCTGAAGCGGGGCAAGAAGAAGTACGAGGACCTGGACTTCGGGAAGCACATCATCCCCATGATGCTCGAAGAGAAGAACAAAGTGTTCGCGTACGCCTTCTATGACAACACCATTCCGGCCATGGAGCCTCATGAGCGGGGCTACTGGCGGGACGTGGGCGCCATCGACAGCTACTACGAGGCGAACATGGACCTCATCAGCGTCACACCCCAGTTGAACCTCTACAACTACCAATGGCCCATCCTGACCAACCAGGGGAACCTTCCGCCTGCCAAGACCGTCTTCGACAGCGAGGGGAGGCGCGGCCACAACCTCGATTCTCTGGTCTGCGGCGGCTGCGTGACGAGCGGCGGTGTCGTGCGTCGGTCCATCCTGGGGCCCTCGTGCCGCGTGAACAGCTATGCGTCGGTGGAAGACTCCATTCTCTTCGACAACGTTGATATCGGCAGGAAGGCGAAGATCCGGAAGGCCATCATCGACGAGGGCATCGTGATTCCCGAAGGCATGGAGATCGGCTTCGACCATGAAGAGGACAGGTTGCGCGGCTGTCTCATCACCGAGTCGGGCATTGTGGTGGTGACGAAGTAGCAAGAATCCCTGAAGTAACCCCATCCTCCCTCCCATGTAGAAGTAACCCCATCCGACCTCCCCTTAACCTAAGGGGAGGAGAAAGATATACCCCCTCTTAGGGTAAGAGGGGGTTAGGGGGAGTTACTCGGAGGAGTGCACCCGACTTCTCGATGTGCTCCACAATTTTCGCCAAGACAGCTTCCAATTGCTGCAGTACCTCATGGTTCCAGAATCTCATTACATTGATACCCTGCTTCTGCAAGTACTCCGAACGGACGTTATCGCTTGTTTTCTTCTCCTCATCGTTGTGTTGACCGCCGTCCAGTTCCACAGCCAGCTTCAACTCTGGGCAGTAGAAGTCCAGGATATAGGGACCGACGCTGTATTGCCGAAAGAACTTCCTGCCTTGGAGTTGTTTCCCGCGCACATGTCTCCAGAGCATTTTTTCTGCATCAGTCTGATTTCGGCGCAGTTCACGCCGGCGTTCCTTGAGCATAGGGTCGTTCAACGAATATTTCATGAGAGTGCCTCCAAAGTAACCTTTCCCGACCTCCCGAAGAAATAACCCCTCCCCATAAATTAAGGGGAGGACAAAGGTGGGGTTAATGATCGGGAGGAGTATAAACCCCCTCTTAAGGTAAGAGGGGGCGAGGGGAGTTACTTCGTTATCCGATCTGAAAACACCGCATGGAGATCGAAGCATGTTGGAACCCTTCATAGGTGAAAGCAAGGGGCTCGTTCTTCTGCCGCAGGGCGATGGCA
>Ga0334722_10002327_pt1 | contig 21728 bp, 21 predicted proteins | sample C3_bottom_MG_FD_207210 | JGI IMG/M metagenome (GOLD analysis project Ga0334722, IMG submission 207210) | Sediment microbial communities from Yellowstone Lake, YNP, Wyoming, USA - C3_bottom | ecosystem: Environmental > Aquatic > Freshwater > Lake > Sediment | place: USA: Wyoming | collected... | reverse complement strand
CTGGGTGGCCGACCCGAAGGTGGTCGTCCGGTCCGAGCCGTTCCAGCGCACCTTGGCGCCGGAGACGAAATTGGTCCCGGAGACGGTAAGGGTGAAGGCGGGGGCTCCGGCCGTTGCGTAGGAGGGGCTCAGGCTCATCACGGTGGGTGGGGGAACCCGTACCGCGAAGCTCATGGCGTTGGAGAGGCCCCCGTCGGGATTGAGCACGGTGACGGGGATCGTTGCCGGCGCGGCGAGGTCGGCCGCCGTGATGGATGCCCGCAGCTGGGTGGCTGACCGGAAGGTGGTCGTCCTATTTGCGCCGTTCCAGCGCACCTTGGCGCCGGAGACGAAATTGCTTCCCGACACGGTGAGGGTGAAGGCAGTGCCCCCGGCCGTTGCGTAGGAGGGGCTTAAGGCCGTCACGACGGGCGCAGGACCCCATACCGCGAAGTTCATGGCGTTGGAGAGGCCCCCGTCGGGATTGAGCACGGTGACGGGGATCGTTCCCGCCGCGGCGATGTCCGCCGCCAGGATGGACGCCTGCAGCTGGGTGGCCGACACAAAGGTGGTCGTCCGGTCCGAGCCGTTCCACCGCACCTTCGCGCCGGAGAGGAAATTGCTGCCATACACAGTGAGGGCGAAGGCGGGGCCTCCGGCGATCGAAACGGAGGGGCTCAGATCGGCCACGGCGGGCGGAAGAATCCTCACCTCGAAGCTCATGGTGTTGGAGAGGCCCCCGTCGGGGTTGAGCACGGTGACGGGGATCGTTGCCGGCGCGGCGAGGTCGGCCGCCGTAATATTGGCCTGCAACTGGGTGGCCGACCCGAAGGTGGTCGTCCGGTCCGAGCCGTTCCAGCGCACCTTGGCGCCGGAGACGAAATTGGTCCCGGAGACGGTAAGGGTGAAGGCGGGGCCCCCGGCGGTAACATACTGCGGAGCGAGCGCCGCAATCTGGGGATTTCCCGCCTGGGGATCCTTCAAGGCGATGAGGCCCCGGTCGGGAACGGCATTGTAGTAAATCACCCGCGTCGTTCCCTCCACGACCGATTTGACGTCGGTGCTGCCGCCGCTGCCCTGCTGGACGCTCACGGTGACCCAACCGGACGGCACCTCGCTCCGCAGGGTCAGGGGCTGGTCGTAGACCGCGTCGTCCAGGGTATCGGTAAGGCTCAGCACCATCTGGTCGCTCGAATTGGAAAGGACGGAGAGGGTCGCAGACGACCTCTCCTGGATGTACTTCACTACGGCTCCGAAAGTGCCCACCCAAAGGTTCTTGGTCTTCAGGTAGTCGAGGTATGTCGTCCACATTTCGATTTCCCAATAACCCCAACAATCCCTTCCGCCGTCCAAACTGTGGATGAATGCAACCAACCATTTCTGCTGCTGCTCGGCGGCATCCGCCTGCGCATAGATATCGTCCCCGTCGTCGGGGGAACAGGCTTTCACATTGGAGAAATCGATGGGCTCGACATTGAGACCGCACGAGATCCCTCGGGACGACATGTAAATGTTATTGGCGATCGATGCGACGGAGCTGTTGACAGCCCCGTAAGGATAGGCAAAGGAAAGACACCGCCGGGAGGGAATCTGGGTCTCGATCGCAGCCTTGGACCCCGCCAGTTCATCCTGCACCTGGGCGGGAGAAAGCGAGGTCAGGTAAGGATGGCTTATGGTATGGCTGGCGATCTCATGCCCTGCGCTCGCGGCGCTCTTCCAGGAATCCCAAGGGGGGGAATAGCCACCGATACTGTTGATCACCAGGAAAAAAGTGCCTTTCAACCCCCGCGCGTTCAGGGCGGGTATCCCCAAGGAGACATGGGACTGGCAACCGTCATCAAAAGCGAGCGATACGGCCCCCTTTTTGTTCTCCGGCCAGGCCGTGATCTGGTGTGCGGCAAACGAACTTCCTGCGAACATCATGAGGAGCAGGAAGCACAGGATTCCTCGTGTCGTCCTCAAAAAAACCTCGCTGAATCGAAACCCGGGGTGGAAAATGCACGTAAGATTTAGAACTGCAAAAAATAAACCAGAATCTCTATCGGTCCCAAATTACTGAAAAATCAGATTTTTTAATTTAACGGAAAGAAGCCCACGGCTTCTTTTTCATCCAGTTGTGGAAAATAATTTCCTAGATTAGGTGTTAGAAGATAAACGCGCAAGGCGTCAGCGTTTTGCAATGGTGTCGCATCGGACCTGCAAGGACTTGCCAAATCGGTAAAAACGACATAACATAAATGCTTGAACGCCAGTAAGTATTTGTTTTAACTGATCATTAGTGGTGTTTTTGGAAGGGGGGAAGGGCCAAGCGATGCGAGAGACGGTGAAGACCGACAAGGCTCCGGCGGCCATCGGGCCATATTCTCAGGCGGTCCGGTCGGGAGGCTTCCTGTTCTGCTCCGGGCAGATCCCGCTGGATCCCGAGACGGGAAAGATGGTCGAAGGGGGGATCGAGGCGCAGACGGAGAGGGTCCTGAAGAACCTCAAGTCCGTGCTTGCGGCGGCGGGGGCATCCCTCGCCGCGGTGGTCAAGACCACCGTCTACCTGGCGGACCTGGGGGATTTCCCCGCGATGAACGCGGTGTACGGCGGATATTTCCCGGAAAATCCGCCCGCCCGGGCCACCGTCCAGGTTTCGAAACTTCCGGCGGGGGCGCTGGTGGAGATCGACGCGGTCGCGGAAGCGGGATGATTCAGACGGCTTTGACGACCCGCCCGGATTTGATGCACTGCGTGCAGACCTGGAGGTGCCGCACCGTGCCGCCCCGGATCGCCTTTACACGCTGGATATTGGGTTTCCAGACCTTCCGGGTCTTGTTGTTGGCGTGGGAAACGTTATGCCCGAAACTGGGCCCCTTCCCGCAGATCGCGCACTTGGCCATGGGTTCCTCCGTAAAATTAACCTTTAATTTTTATCACGTTTCGTGATGATTAGGCAAGATCAAAATCTTTTCCGGCCGCGGAAGAAGAAGGGTCTGCGAAACGCGGCGGTTGTCCTTTCCCTGCTCCTGGCGGGGGGTGCGGGGATTCCGCATCTTCTTGCGAAAAGGCTGCCGGGCCCGAGGCAGGCGCAGGCCGACGCCATCCTCGTCCTGACCGGCGACGAGAACCGGATTCCCGAAGGATACCGCGCCTGGAAAGAGGGGAAGGCCAGGGAGCTGTACATTCTCGGGGCAGGAGGAGGCGCGAGGATCGAGAGGATCCTGCCGGGACGCCCGGCTCTCTCCCCGGCGGAGCTCCGCCGGCTTCATGTCGAGGGGTGGTCCGAAAACACCCTGGAGAATGCCTTCTCCGCGAAAAGCGTGGTCGCGGAAGGGCAGTTCCGCAAGCTGATCCTCGTCACCTCGGACTATCATATGCCGCGGGCGCACCTGGCCCTCCGGACGGTCCTCCCGGCTGCGGTTTCGATCGAAGTGATCCCCGTGCAATCGGAATGGAAGGGGCGGGGAGCTTTCTTTCGCACGCTCCGGCACTTCTTCGTCGAGGGCTGGAAATACTGGGGATACCGGATATTCCTGCTATGGGAATGAGTTACGCGTCGGGATTCCGGTGAAAGAATTCCGGGATCCTCGGTTCTCCCTCGACCCGGACGCGCCTCCCTTCGATCTTGAGCCTTCCCTGAAAGAACAGCCGGATCGCCATGGGGTAGATCTTGTGTTCCTGGACCAGGATCCGCGCGGCGAGCGTATCCTCCGTGTCCTCGTCGTACACGGGGACCACCGCCTGGACGATGATCGGGCCCGTGTCCACCCCCTCGTCGAGGAAATGGACGCTGCATCCGGAAAACCGAACGCCGTATTCCAACGACTGCTTTGGCCCGTGCGTCCCCGGGAAGGAAGGGAGCAGCGCGGGGTGTATGTTGAGGATCCGGTTCGGAAATGCGCGGACAAACGCCGGGGTGAGAACTCGCATGAAGCCGGCCAGGCAGACCAGCATCGCCCCGCTCTTGCGGATGATCTCCACGAGCCGCTGGTCGAACTCTTCCCGGCTGGAGAAATCCCGGTGGCTGATCACTTCCGTGGGAATGCCGTGTTTCCTCGCGCGGACGAGGCCGTAGGCGTCCGGCTTGTTGCTGATGACGATCCCCACGCGGCAGGGGATCTCTCCCTTCTCCGCCGCGTCGATGATGGCCTGCAGGTTGGATCCGCTCCCCGAGACGAGAACGGCGATGACCGGTCGATCGTTCATGGCTTCCCTCCCGCCAGCAACACTTGCGGGGCGCCCCTGCGCCTTTTTTCCACTTCCCCGATGAGGCTGGCCGGCTGACCGGCCTTCCGGAGGAGACGGAGGGCCCGGTCGGCGTCCGCGGCTCTCACGACGAGGACCATTCCGATCCCCATGTTGAAGGTCCCGAAGGCTTCGCCCTCCGGGAGCCTGGCCGCCCGGACGAGCGTCCCGAAAACCGGCGGCACCGGCCAAGTCCCTTTCCGGATCACGGCGGCGACTCCGTCCGGCAGCGTCCGCGGGACGTTCCCGGTGATCCCGCCCCCGGTGATGTGCGCCATGGCGCGGATCGTTACCTTCCGCGCGAGGGACAGCACCGGGCGGACATAGATCCGGGTGGGACGGAGCAGCTCTTCGCCCACCGTCGACCCCCACTCCGGCATGCGCGAGCCCACCTTCTTTTTGAGGAGTTCGAATACGACCTTGCGCGCCAGTGAATAGCCGTTGCTGTGCAGACCCGAGGAGGGAAGGCCCAGGAGGACGTCTCCCGGCCGCACGGTTCGCCCGTCGATGATTTTGCGGCGGTCGACGGCGCCTACCGCGAACCCCGCCAGGTCGAACTCCCCGCGGGCATACACGGAGGGCATTTCGGCGGTTTCGCCGCCGAGAAGGGCGCACCCGGCCTGCCGGCAGCCCTCCACGATCCCCGACACGATCTTGGCGCCCTCCTTTGCGGACAGTTTTCCCGTGGCGTAATAGTCGAGGAAGAACAGGGGCTCGGCACCGTGGACCAGGATGTCGTTCACGCACATCGCCACCAGGTCGACCCCGACCGTGCCGAGACTGCCCGCAATGGAAGCGACCTTGACCTTCGTCCCCACCCCGTCGGTTCCCGCCACGAGCACGGGATCGCGGTACCGGCGGGCCGGGAAGCGGAAAAATCCGGCGAACGATCCGATGCCCCCCAGGACCTCCTTCCGGTGGGTGGCGCGGACCATCGGCCGGATGAGAGAGACCATCCGGTCCCCTTCGTGGATGTCCACTCCCGCTGCCTTGTAAGTGACGGTTTTCTTCACGGCGATTCTCCAGGCCGGAATCCGATCCCATGTTACTTGTAACTTATCTGCGTACGGTTATGTCAATGATTTTTCCCCCCGCATCCGCTAAGATGGTCCGGTCGCGGGCCGCAGAGAGGAAGGGAAACGGATGGCCAAAAGGGTGGGGGTTGTGATCCTCGGCGACGAAGTCCTCAAAGCCGAGATTCGGGAGGCCAATCTCGCGTTCCTCCTGCCGCTCCTCAACGAATGGGGTGCGGAGGTCGTTTTGTGCGCCATTCTCCCCGACGACGTCGAGGTGGTGGTCCGGCACCTCCGGGCCTACCTGAAGGAGGTGGACCTCCTGGTGCTCACCGGCGGAATCGGCCCCACCCCGGACGACATCACCCGGGAGGCGGTGGCGAAGGTGGCGGGCGTCCCCCTGATCGTTCACCCCGAGGCGAAAGCCCTGCTCTCGGAGTATTACAAGGAGCGGATGAACGAGTACCGGATGCTGATGGCCCAGGTCCCGGAGGGAGCCGTGCTGATCCCCAACCCGGTCAGCGTCGCCCCGGGATTCTGCATTGCGGGGATGGCCGCTTTTCCGGGGATTCCCCGCCTGATCCACGAGATGATCGGGTGGCTCCGGCCCCTCGTGGAAGGAAAGAGGAAAAGCCGCGTGACGCTCTACAGCAAGGCCCCGGAGGGAGCGTTCGCCGGGATCATGAGGGACGCCATGGACGCCTTCCCGGACGTGAGCGTTGGGTCGTACCCGATGCTCGAGGGGGAATACCGCGTCCGGGTCGTCTTCCGGGCCGACGATTTCGAGCGGGCGTCCGGCTGCGCGGATTTATTCGCCGCGAAACTGCTTGCGGCCGGCTGGGAAGTTTCCCGGAGGGAAGAGGAAAGGGGAGAAGATGAAACGAGCTGACGCCCGCCGCCCGATCCTGCGCATTTTTCTTGCGGTGCTCTTCCTGCTGGTCCTGTCTATCCCCTCCACCGGAGCGGATCCCGCAGGGGATCTCTCCGCCGCCGGATGGGAAGAGTCCACGCCCGGGAGGTGGAACAGCCTTCCGGAGCGTAAGGCGGAAGCGCGGGACAAGGGGCTGTCGGCAGGGTTCGTCCTTTCCCCGGGGAGCGGCGTGGCCTGGGAGAAGAAGGGGATGTGGGATCTCGCCGCGGGGCATGTACTGTCGTTCGAGTTTACCTGCGACGGCACGAATCCGTCCTCGGAGGACTACCGGGAGTTCCGGGCCCGCTTCCCGGTCTCCGTGACCGCGGTTTTCGGAAAGGACTCGCAGGATTTGTCCTGGAAGAAGAGGCTGGGCGACTTTTTCCTGAGAATATGGAGCGGATTTCCCCCCGGCGGAATCCGGTTGACCTATGCCTACGGCAATCGCGCGCCGGTAGGATCGATGTACCGCCCGGACGAGGAGGAAACCGTCTTCATCCTGGCGGGGGAGGAGGAGAAGGGGAAGAAGATCCAGGCGAAGAGGGACTTGAAGGAGGATTTCCTGGCCGCCTACGGACGGCCCCCGAAAGGTCCCGTGACCCGGTTCATCGTCCGGGCGGAGCGGCCCTCGAAGGAGAAAGGGAACCTGAAGGGAGGCGTCGTTCTCACCCTGCCTTAGCCCGCTATTCGTACCGGAGAGCCTCGATGGGGTCCAGGCGCGACGCCTTGCGGGCCGGGTAGAAACCGAAAAAGATCCCGACGGCGGCGGAAAAGCCGAAGGCGAGAAATATGGCGCCGGGCGAAATCAGCGTCGACCATCCAGCGAACAGGGAAATCAGCGAGGACCCTCCCACTCCCACCAGGATTCCGATCGCGCCCCCCGTCACCGCCAGGACCAGCGCCTCGATCAGGAACTGGAGAAGGATGTCCTTCTCCCTGGCCCCGACCGCCATCCGGATTCCGATTTCGCGCGTCCGCTCGGTGACGGAGACGAGCATGATGTTCATGATCCCGATCCCGCCCACGAGGAGTGAGACCGAGGCGATGGCGCCGAGCAGGAGGCTCATGATCCGGGTGGAGGCTTCCGCCACGGCGAGCATCTCCGAAAGGTTGCGGACGGAGAAGTCGGGTTCCTGTCCCGGCCCGATCCGGTGGCGTTGACGGAGCAGGTCGGTGGTCTGTTTTTCGGCCTCCTTGACGGAGGGGCCGTCGACGGCCTGGACGAGGATGGTCCCCACCGTCCCGATGTGGGCGCTGCCGAAGAGCTTCTTCTGTGCGGTGGTCACCGGAATGATGACGGTATCGTCCTGGTCCTGCCCCTGGGGCGACTGCCCTTTTCTTTCCAGGATTCCGACGACGGTGAACGGGACCCGCTTGATGCGGAGGACCTTCCCGACCGGGCTCTCCTCGCCGAAGAGGTTGTCCGCGACGGTTTGTCCCACCACGGCGACCTTGGCCGCGGCATCCACGTCCCCGCCGCTGAAGTACCGCCCTCCGGTCAGCATCCACTCCCGGATCTGGAAGAATTCCGGGGACACCCCCTGGATGATCGTGCTCCAGTTCTGGTTTCCGTAGACGACCTGGGCGGTGTTGCGTACGGAAGGGGTGGACAGGCCCACCGCCGGGAGTTCCTTTCCGATGGCTTTCGCGTCCCCCATCGTCAGGGTGGGGACGCCGCCGAACCCCGACCGCAAGCCTCCCGACGTGGTGCTCCCGGGGAGGATGAGGATCAGGTTGGAACCGATGGAGGCGATCTGCGCGGAGATCCGCTCGTTGGCGCCGGCGCCGATCGCCACCATGGCGATCACCGCCGCCACCCCGATGATCATCCCCAGCATCGTGAGGATGGAACGCATCTTGTTCGCCCGGAGCGACCGGTAGGCGACCTTGGACGCGGCGTAGAGATTCATGGCGCGCCGACCGGATGGTCCGCGATGATCCGTCCGTCGCGGAACCGTACGATCCGTTTCGAATACTGGGCGATATCGGTTTCGTGGGTCACCAGGACCAATGTGATCCCCCGTTCGTCGGCGAGCCCCTGGAAGGTCCGCATGATTTCGACGCTCGTGGCCGTGTCGAGGTTCCCGGTCGGCTCGTCGGCCAGCAGGAGGGAAGGGGTGTTGACGATGGCCCGCGCGATGGCGACGCGCTGCTGCTGCCCTCCGGACATCTGGCTGGGGAGATGGTGCTCCCGGTCCAGGATCCCCACGGCACGGAGGGCTTCCCGCGCCCGCTCCCTGCGGACGGAAGAGGCGACGCTTTCGTAGATCATGGGGAGCTCGACGTTCTCCAACGCCGTCATCCTGGACAGCAGGTTGAATCCCTGGAAAACGAATCCGACCTTCTTCCTCCGGATGCCGGCCAGTGCGTCCCGGGGGAGGGTTCCGACGTCGTCGCCGTCCAGGCGGTACGTCCCGCTGGTGGGCCGGTCGAGGCACCCCAGGATGTTCATGAGCGTCGATTTCCCGGAGCCGGAAGCGCCCATGACGGCGATGAACTCCGCCCGGTCGATGGTGAGGGTGACGTCCCGCAGGGCTTCCACGTTCACCTCGCCCAACCGGTAGGTCTTGCAAAGATCTTTGACTTCGATGGCGGGAATTCCCACGGTTTATCGGAAGCCCCCGATCCCGGGCGGCCCTCCTCCTGTCGTGCTCTGGGTCTTCCGGTTTTCGGCGGTGATGACGGCGTCCCCCGCCTTCAGGTTCCCCTCCGCGAGCTGGGTATACGTCCCGTCGCTGACCCCGGTCTTGACGTGGACCGCCTCGGGCTTCCCGTCCTTGCCGACGACGTAGACGCGCGCGCCCGGCGTCTCCTTTTCCCCTTCGGTTTTTTTCTTCTCCGAGGAAGGCCGGTACCGGAGGGCGGCGTTGGGGATTTTCAGCACGTCTTTAAAGTCCCGGACCCGGATCGACACGTTGGCGGTCATCCCCGGCTTGAGCGAGAGGTCCTTGTTGTCCACCTGGATGACGACGTCATAGGTCACGACGTTCTGGGTCACGATCGGCGAGTTCCGGACCTGGATAACCGTTCCGGAGAAGGGCTTGCCGGGATACGCGTCCACGGTGAAGGTGGCCTCCTGCCCGGACTTCGTCCTGCCGATATCGGACTCGTCGACGTTGGTGTCGATCTGCATTTTCGTCAGGTCCTGCGCGATGGTGAAGAGAGTGGGGGTCTGGAAGCTGGCCGCCACCGTCTGGCCGACGTCCACGTTCCGGGAGATCACGATCCCGTCGACCGGCGAGACGATCGTCGTGTAGCGGAGGTTCGTTTCCGCGACGGAGAGCGCCCCCTTGGCCTGCTCGAGCTGGGCCTCCGCGCTTTTCTGCTGCGACACCGCGGAGTCGTACGCCGTCTCCGCGGCGTCGACGTCCGCCTGTGCCACGTATCCGTTCTTGATGAGTTCCTGGTTCCTTCTCAGGGTCCGCAGGGCGTCCGCCGTGACGATCTTCGCCTTCTCGAGCACGGCGCCTGCGTTTGCCACGTTCCCCCTGGACTGGACGACTGTCGCCTCGAAGATTTGCGGGTCGATCCTGGCGATCACCTGCCCGTTCTTCACGCGGGAGTTGAAATCCACGAGGATCTGCTGGATCGTCCCCGATACCTGGCTTCCCACCTGCACGGTGGTCACGGCGTTGATGTTTCCCGTCGCGGAGACGGCGTCGGAGAGTTCCCCCTTCTCCACCTTCGCGGTCCGATACGGGGGAGCCTTGCCGTTGCGTCCCGCGAAATAGAAATATCCGGTCGCGCCGAGCGCGACGACTGCGATGGCGGCGATGAGGATGCGCTTCATCGGATTTCCTTCCAGGCCAGGGTTTCGATTTCGTTGTCCTCGATGCGGATCCCGTGACGCTCGAGGATCTCGCCGGTGCTCTTCCAGTACTGGGTGACGGCGACCTGGAAGTCGGACCGGGCGCCGGAGAGGGCCTCCCGGGCGGCGGTCAGGTCCGATTCCACCTGCAGGATGTCCTTGGTGGTGGCCAGCCCCACCCTTCCCCGCTTCACGTAGGAGTCGAAGCGGGCTTCCGCCAGGTCCACCCCGCGCTTTGAGACGCCGATCTGCTGATCGCGGGTTTCCAGGTTGCGGATCGCGGAGCGGACATCCAGGCCTGCGGACTCTTCCAGGCTCCGGATTTGCACCTGGGACTGGCCGGCGAGAAGGCGGTTTTTCGCCAGGTCGGCCTCCGCGGCGTCGTTCCCCAGCGGGTAGGCCAGCTCCAGCCCGATCGACCAGGATGGGGATTTGCCGGTCTTCAGGTCATCGAACGCGCTGCCGGTGTCGGTCCCCAGTCCGGCAAGTCCCGCGCTTCCTTTGAGGGAAAGGGACGGAAGCAGGAGGTTCCTGCTGACTTTCGCGCTGAACTCCTGGCTCTTCTGGTTGATCCTCGCCTGCAGGAGGTCGGGCCGCATCCCGAGCGCTTTCCGGATCGCATTTTCCTCCGACCGGTCGATCGCCGCTTCGGAGGGGGGTTGGGACAAGATCAGCTCCGTATGGGGCGGAAGATGAAGCAATACAAGGAGCTTGTCGGCCTCGTCCTGGGCGTTTTTCTCCGCATCCAGGAGGTCTTTTTCCCGCTGGGCAACCCCGAGCTGGGAGTCCAGCAGCTCGACGGCCGCCAGCACGCCCGCGCGGACCCGGGCCTCGTTGCTGGCGTGGATTTCCCGCGCCAGGGCCAGGGAACTCCTGCGCGTCTGCAGGTTTTCACGGGCCTTGATCACGGCGAAGTACCCGTCCCGGGTATTGCCGGCAACGGAGAGAGATTGCGCGCGCCAGTTGGCCAGCGCCGATTCCGTCGCGAAGGTGGCCACCGTGATTCCCCGCTCCGTGACCTCCCTGCCGAGTCCCTGGAGCAGGGGCTGGGAAAAGGAGAGCGTGAAGTTCGGCTGCGCGAACCGGGACAGGGAGGTCCCCAGGTTGTCCTGCTTCCACAGGTTCGTGAAGGACGCGGATGCCGTCGCGCCGGTGGAGACGAGAACGTCCGTGGAAACGTTGGCGTCGAAGGACCGCTCGCGGTCGAAGAAAAAGGAATCCGTAGCGGTCCGGGTGTTCGATCCGCGGTGGTCGAGGAGGATGTCGAGGCGCGGGTTATAGATCGCGCGGGCGCGCCTCACGTCGGTCCGCGAGATCGCCGGGTTGAACGTTTGCGCGCGGAGCGAGAGGTTGTTCTCCACCGCCGTCCGGACCGCGTCGTCGAGAGAGAGGGGGAATTCCGCCGCAAGGGAGGGGAGGGCTCCCGCCAGCATTGCGGCGGCGAGGAACAGACGCAAAAGAGTGGACGTATACGCCTCCTGGGTCCGCGCGATGAACCAGCCAAACCCGTACATTCTATTCACAAGCGCACTCCGAGTACAGAGGGGGAAACTTTTTTCGGCTCCTGCTTTAAAGAAACCCGGGAGTGGCGTAAAATGTTTCGTCAAAACGGAATCGAATGGAGGGGGCATTGCGGAAAATCATCGCGTTTGCGGCCATTCTGTTGCTATCCCGCGGATTCGCACCAGCCGCGGACACCGCGAAAAAAGGAGGGAACCCGGTGGTTCTTCTGGAAACCAGCATGGGGAACATCAAGGTGGAACTGTACCCCGACAAGGCGCCGGTCACCGTAAAGAACTTTCTCGCGTACGTCAAGGAGAGTCACTACGACGGCCTTGTGTTCCATCGTGTCATCCGCGGGTTCATGATCCAGGGCGGAGGGTTCACCCCCGACATGAAGGAGAAGCGTCCGGTCCACCCCCCGATCCGGAACGAGGCGGGCAACGGGCTGCGGAACGACCGGGGGACGATCGCCATGGCGAGGACCGCCGTGGTCGATTCGGCGACGGCGCAGTTCTTCATCAACGTCGTGAACAATGACTTCCTCAACCACGCAGATGAAACTCCGCAGGGCTTCGGGTATGCCGTGTTCGGAAGGGTGGTTGAAGGGATGGACGCCGTCGACAAGATCCGTAATGTCCCCACCGGAAGCGTTCGGATGTTCCAGGATGTCCCCGAGGAACCCGTGACGATTCGCAAGGTCTCGGTCATCGGGCAGTAGGACCGCGCGTCCCCCGCCAGGGGGGATCCAGCGAAAAGGAAGGCGCCCGGCCGGTTCGGTACCGGCCGGGCGTTTTTTTTTGGAATCGACGTGCATAGTTCGCTTTTGAAAAGTCGATTTCAAAAATGAAATAATGTTGTTCATCCCGTTTTATTCGTAATAATTCCCATTTTAAAGCATTCGATTTATTCCCTTGTAATTCAAATGGATAGCTTTGATTTTTTTGCATTAAAACGGGATCGTCCCTTTGGCACGAGCTATGAAACTACATCGGGCGAAAACAGAGGTTGGTCAAGCCGGGGATCCATGGGAAGGGAGAAACGAAATGACGTTTAACAGGTTCCACCTTTTGTTTGTCCTGTCGGCCCTCATCGGCAGCCTGTTGTTCGGATGCGGTGGAGGCGGCGAAGGCGCTCAGTCCCAGTCTGCCGGCGCCGGTGCATCTTCACCGACACTGGCCTGGGACCCGCCGCAAACCTATGTTGACAACACCCCGCTGGATCCCTACCGGGAACTCGATTATTACGAATTTTATGTAAGCATCGATGCGAACTTCACCGATAACGATGTGCCGGTCGCCCAGGTGGCGGCGATCTCGAACGTTCTTTCCCAGGATGGGCGTTCCTATACCCAGACGTTGACGAATGAATTCTCGTTGGACAATCTCCTCCCGTTTACCCAGCAGGGGACGGTCCATTACATCAGCATCCGGTCGGTTGGCGTAGACGGTCTCAAATCGAATTTCTCGGCTCCGGTCGCCTGGAGCCTAACGTGAAGCGGCAACTGGAGGCCTCCATGGGAGCGAAATTCATCATCCGGACACTTGCCTTCGTACTCTGCATCGTTGTCTTCTCCGTCGCGGCGCAAGCGGAAACACTCTCGTGGAGCGCGGTAACCACGTATACGGATGGTTCCAGCGTCGGGTCCGCCGCGGTAACGTATACGGCCGTCTGGTCGACGAGCTCGAATCTTGGTTCCCCGACGGCGTTGGCTTCATCCATCTCGGGGACTTCTACAGCCTTTAACGTAACAACCGCCGGGATGCCGCGGGGCAGCACCGTTTATTTCGGCGCCAGGGCCACGGTGGGTGGGGTGGATTCGGCGTTATCAACGCCCTTGTCGTGGCTCGTGCCAAGCATTTCCCCTTCGTCCCCGGCCAATCTGAGGCTTCAGTGATTTAGCGGATCCTTGGAGACTTCGGACGGAACGGGGCGGCCTGCGTGCCGCCCATTCCATTTGGGGCGCCCTGATCGCCGCACCAAATGGAAGCGCCCGGCGGGTGGGGACCGGCCGGGCGCCTCGGCGCGCTGATGGATGTGGGGGTACTCTCCGGCAGGGCCGGAGGAGGGGGGACCCCCGCTCGTTGCGGCTTCAGTGCGCGCTTAAAAAGGTGTCCATCTCGTCGATGTGGTGCGCCAACGGGATCCTTTCCGGCTTCACCAGCATGACGGGGCGTTTTGTGGCGAGCGTCACCCTCTCGGCGACGCTCCCCATGAGCGCCTTGGACAGGCCCGTGCGACCGTGCGTGCTCATGACGAGGATGTCGACGTCCTCGTCGTGGGCAAACCCGAGGATGGCGCCATCCGCTGCACCCTCCAGGACTACGGTGCGGACCTTGACTCCTTCCTTGCTCACCCGCGAGGCCAACCGGTCGAGGTAGGCCTTCGACTGGGCGGCGACTTCCTGGATCGACTTTTCCTCTTCCGACCGTCCGGCTTCCGGGACCTTGGCCAGCGGGACCTGGACGACCTCAAGGAGGATAAGTTCCGCGCCCGTCCCCCGGGCGATCTCGGCTGCGTGGTTGATGGCGCGTTCCGCTAGCGCGGAGCCGTCGAGCGGGACCAGGATTTTCTTGTACATGTTCCCTCCCTCCTTTTCCGGTTGCCGGATGCGGTTTGAAGGGTGACGACTGTATACAGTATACAATATGCGGGAGCCGTGTCAATCGGAACTTCCGGCGGAGGTTTCTTTCCCCATCGTCCCCGCCGCGGAGTAAAATAAAAGGTAAACTAATTGAAAGATCAGGGAATTAACGTGAGGGAAGGGTTGTCCTACACGGTTCCGGGCGACCTGGAAGGATGCCGCCTGGACCGGTTCCTGCGGAAAACGATGCCCGATATGCCGGCGAAAAGCGTACGGTTCGCGATCGAGGCCGGGGACGTTTTCGTCGACCGGGACCAGGGGAAGAAAGGGCGTTTCCTCCGTGGAGGAGAGGAGGTCGTCGTCCGGAAGATCGCGGAACGGGAGGATTGGCTCCCGCTTCCGGGAAACCTCCCGGATGCCTCCGTTCTTTACGCCGACGCAGAGGTCGCAGTGCTTGGGAAACCCGCCGACGTGCACACCGAGCCGCAGCGGCCGATGGAGAAGGGGACCCTTGCGGGGTTTCTCCGGCATCTCTATCCGGCCGTGGCGGAAATCTCCAGGGAGCCGGGCCTCACGCTCCTCACCCGGCTCGACTACGCCACGAGCGGTGCGGTGCCGGCGGCGCTTTCCCCGGAGGCGTTCGAGTTCCTCGCAAGGGAGAGGGAGAAGGGGCGGATCGTTAAAACGTATGCCTGCATCGTGAAGGGACGGCTGGAAAAGGAGATGTCGCTGTCCTACCTGCTGGAGACGGCGGGAGGGGAGAAGGTCAGGGTCCGGAAAGAACGGAACGAGGAAGACCCTCTCTACTGGACCGCCGTTATGCCGGTGCGTCAGGCGGGGGAATGTACCCTCGTTCGCGCGGTCATCTCCAAGGGGAAGCGCCACCAGATACGGGCGCACCTGGCCGCCGCCGGGTTCCCGATCGTCGGGGACAGGCGCTACGGCGCGGTTCCCCCGCAAGGGCCGGGGACCTGCCGGCTGATGCTGCACGCGGAGGAAGTCCGGTTCGCCCGCCCGGCGACGAAAGAGCTTCTCCGGGTGGTTGCGCCCCTGCCGGCGGAATTCGAGGCTATTTAAGGAGTTCGAGGCGGAATTCGAGGTCCCGCAGCTGCTCCCGGTCCTGGGGAAGTTCCGCCTGGTATTTCTTGTACAGCTCCAGGTCGCCGGGATCGACGACGCGGCTGCGGTACGGATTCATGGCCAGATTCTGCCGGTCCTCGACGAACCGGATCAGTTTTTCCTTGGCCGCGATCTTGGCTTTCAGCTGCTCCGCCTCGGAAGCCAGTGATTCCTTTTCCCGGGCAGCCTCGGCGGCTTCGTCTTTCGGGGACGGCGCGGGAGTCGGCGATGCCTTGGTTTGCCCGGTTCCCCGATCCGGCGGAGCCGAAGAAGGCGCTTCCGGCGTGCGGGGGGCCTCGCGGATCACCATCGTCGCCTTGTCGCGGAACGCGGCGGGGACATTCGAGAGATCGTCGGTGAAATGGATCGCGCCCGTCCCGTCTTCCCACCGGTAGATGTCGGCCCGGGAGTCGGCGGCGAACAGCATCAAAAGGGCGATGGCGGCGAACGCGCAGCGTTTCATTTGTAAAGATACACCGTCAGGATGATGGCGATCGAGCCCGCCAGGAGGAACGCAATGGGTATCAGTACCGGCGCATCCATACCTGATCTGATAGTACAATAGGGAATCCGGTGAAATCAACGGAGGGGCGGGTGCGCGGAGAGGGCCCGGCAAAGGCGCTCTGGTTTCTTTTCCTGTGCTGGTTCTGCTGGCCGTTCATCGGGGCGGCCGACAGGGCGTTCTCCGTACTGGGGGTTCCATCCCTCCTGGCCTACCTGTTCCTGGGGTGGGCGGTCCTGGTTGCCGTCCTCGCCGTCGTCAGCCGGAAGCTGGAGGACTGAAACGGGATGCCCGCCCCCCTGTTCTCCGGCCCCGCCGTGCTGGCCCTGATCACGGTCTACCTGCTCGCCCTCTTCGGGATCGGGTACCTCGGGGAACGGCGGTTCGACGCCATCCGGGCCCGCGGGCTCGACCGGTACATCTATGTCTTCGCCGCCGGCGTGTACTGCACCTCCTGGACCTTCTACGGCTGCATCGGAAACGCCGCGGAATACGGGGCGTCGTTCCTGGGGCTGTTCATCGGCCCTTCCGTCTTCGCGCTGGGCTGGTGGTTCTTCCTCCGCAAGCTGGTGCGGGTCTGCCGCGCGCACAACATCACCTCCGTGCCGGATTTCCTGAGCGTCCGGTACGGCGGCCATTCGTGGATCGGCCCGTTGGCCACGCTGCTCCTCGTCGTGGGGAGCGTCCCGTACATCTCCCTGCAGCTGCGCGCGGTGTCGATCTCGTTCGACCTCATCGCCGGGCCGCCCGCGGGGAGGGGCGCCTTCGTGGAGCCGATGCTCCTGGTCTCCCTCTTCCTGGGGGCGTTCGCCCTCTTCTTCGGAAGCCGGTACCTCGATTTCACCAAGCCCCAGGGGGGGCTGCTCACGGCGGTGGCGGTGGAGTCCGTGGTCAAGATCGTGATCTTCGTAACGGCGGGGCTGTTCGTCTGCTACGGCGTCTTCGACGGGATGGGAGACATCTACGGGCGGATTCTCGCGCACCCGGAATGGCGGCGGCTCGCCACGTTCAAGGACTCCCCCGGCAACGGGTATTCGCGATGGCTGGCGTACATGGTCATCGCCGTTTTCGACGTCGTCCTGCTCCCGCGCCAGTTCCACATCTTCGTCGTGCAGAACGGGGACGAGAAGCACATCAAGACGGCGATGTGGCTGTTCCCCCTCTACCTGCTTGTGATCAACCTGTTTGTCATGCCGATCGCCTTCGGGGGGCTCCTGCTGGGGCTGCCGGTATCCGCGGGGGACAAGTACATCCTGTCCATCCCGATGCTGGCCGGCCGGAAGGGGTTGAGCCTCCTCGTCTTCCTGGGGGGATTTTCGGCGGCCACCGCCATGGTGGTGGTTTCCTCCGTCGCGCTCGGGAAGATGGTGGCCAATAACCTCGTGATCCCCACGATCCTCAGGCTCAGGAAAGGCTTCCACGCCTACGGGTACCTCCTGGCCGCCGCCCGCGCCTCGATGCTGGTCGTCATCGCCCTCGGATATCTCTATGCGACGCTCATGTCCCGCAACATGGTGCTCATGGAGATCGGGATCATCTCCTTCGTCGCGGTCGCGCAATTCGGGCCCGCGGTCTTCGGCGGGCTCTACTGGAGCCGCGCCAGCAGGCGGGGCGCCATGCTGGGGATCTCCCTGGGATTCGCCGCCTGGTTTTACACCCTCGTCCTCCCCGCGATGGTCAAAGCCGGCTTCGTGGGGAGCGGCATCCTTGCCCACGGGCCCCTCGGGATCGCCGCCCTCACGCCCACGCGGCTGCTGGGGATGGAGGCCGTCGATCCGGTCGGCAATGCGGTCTTCTGGAGCCTCTTTCTCAACTGCCTGGGGTTCGTGGCGGGGTCCTACCTGTCCGAGCCCACGCGGGAGGATGCGCGCCGGTTCGAGAGCATCCACGCCTCGACACCCGCGCGGCCCATGGTGCCGGCCAATATCCTCGCCGCCACGGAGCCCGGGGCCCACTACCTCTCCCTGGAAGAGGTCGAGGAGGTGGTCACGCGGTACGCCGGCCACGAAAAGGACAAGGAGATCGGGGAGGTCGTCCGGGAAATCCGCGAGATCAAGAAACGCGGGGAGACCCGCGAGGCGGTGATCCGCCAGATGGACCTCCCGCAGAGGCTGGAGAAGATCCTGACCGGCTCCATCGGCGTGATCGCCGCCAGGAACGTGCTTCGGGACATGCTCCCTCTCTCTCTTGCCGATGCCCGGACCCTGGTGGAGTCGTACCGGGAGATGGAGAAGGACCTGGCGACCACGCGGGAGGAGGTGAGCCACAAGGAAGGGGAGATCCGGGCGAAGGAGCAGTTCCTGGCCAGCGTCGTGCGGAGCATCGACGACGGCGTCGTCTCGCTCGATTTCGACGGCAGGATCATCAACGTCAACGAGGGGGCCTGCCGCCTCTTCCAGCGCACGGAAGCCGAGATGATCGGGCAGGACTTCAACCTCCTCATCCGCGACACGGAATACCGCGAAAAGCGCCGGATCATCGCCCGTTCCACCTACCGGACGGGACACTGGCGGGGCGAGGTGGAGATCGTCCGGAAGGACGGGGCGACCGCGGACGCCCTCCTGTCCACCGCCAAGATCATCGACGAGCGGGGGAAGCCGATCGGGTTCGTCTCTTCCTTCAAGGACCTCACCGAGACCAAGGCGATGCAGCACAAGATGCTCCAGAGCGAGAAGCTGGCCTCCCTGGGACAGATGGCGGCGGGAGTGGCGCACGAGATCCGGAACCCGCTCGGCTCGATCAAGATGAGCCTTCGGCTGCTGCGGGACGAACTGCGCGGCGCGGAGGAGGTCGAGGTGGTCGAGCACATCCGGGACGCCGTGGGCTCGATGGAGGTCATCGTCAACGAGCTGCTGGACTACACGCGGGAGATCGCCCTCCAGATGGACGAATACGACGTGGCGCGGATCGCCCGCTCGGCGGTGTTCGGCATGGAGGAGGACTGGAGAAGGAGGGGAGTGGAGGTGACGGTGAGCGGCGACGAGGGAGCCTGCGGCGCGGCGGTGGACGGCATCCGCATCAAGCAGGTGGTCACCAACATCGTCAAGAACGCCGTCGAGGCGGCCCCTTCCGGCGCGGGCCGGGTGGAGGTCCGCATTTCCGGAAAAGACGGTTTCGTCCATTTCCTGGTATCGGACAACGGTCCGGGGATGCGGCCGGACGAGCTGGCGAAGGTTTTCCAGCCTTTCTATACGACGAAGGCGCAGGGGGTAGGGCTGGGGATGCCCATCGTCAAGCGCCTCGTCGAGCTGCACGGCGGGGAGGTGCGCGTGGCGTCGGAGGCGGGGAAGGGAACGGTCGTCTCGGTCAAACTGCCGAGATCCCCCTTCGGGACAGGGGGGGGCGGTCGATGAAGCGAAAGATCCTCCTGGTGGACGACGAGGAGATCTTCCTCCGGCCGCTGGCGAAGACGATCCTCTCGGCGGGCTTCCTCGTGGACACGGCGTCCTCCGTCCCGGAAGCGCGCGAGAAGCTGAAAAACGACGAGTTCGACCTCGTGATCAGCGACGTCCGGATGCCGGGAACCGACGGGATCGTGTTCACCCGCACCGTCCACGAGGAGTTCCCCGACCTTCCCGTGATCCTGATGACGGCCTACGGCAGCATCCGGACCGCCGTGGACGCGATGAAGGCGGGAGCGGGGGATTATCTCCTGAAGCCCTTCGAGCCGGACGAGATGCTGCTCCTGATCCGGCGGACGCTGGAGATCCACGATCTCCGCGTCGCGGACAAGTACCGGGTCACGAAGAACCAGGAGACCTTCGAATTCCGGAAGACGGTCGTCTGCGAGAGCAAGGCGATGCGGCGCCTCCAGGAGGACGTGGAGAGCATCCTTCCCCTGGACACCACGGTCCTGCTCACGGGAGAGACCGGCACGGGGAAGCAGCTCATCGCCCGCGGCATCCATTACAGCGGCCCGAGGAAGAACGGCCCCTTGATCGAGATCAACTGCGCGGCGATCCCCGAGACGCTCTTCGAGTCCGAGCTGTTCGGATTCGCGAAGGGCTCGTTCACGGGCGCCGCGAGCGACCGAAAGGGGCACTTTCAGCTGGCCGACGGCGGGACCCTTTTCCTCGATGAAATCGGCGAAGTCCCTCTCCTGCTGCAGTCCAAGCTTCTCTCCGCCATCCAGGAGCGGAAGTTCATCCGGATCGGGGGAAGCCGCCAGATCGACGTGGACGTGCGCATCCTCGCGGCGACGAACAAGTCGCTCGAGGAAGAGGTCGCGGCGGGCCGGTTCCGGAAGGACCTGTTTTTCCGGCTGAACGTTTTTCCCTTGCGCGTCCCTCCGCTGCGGGAGCGGAAGGAAGACATCCCGGTCCTGGGCGAGATCTTCCTGTTGAGGTTCGCGCGCAAGTGCGGGAAACGGATCTCCCGGCTCTCCCCGGAAAGCGTCGCGCTCCTTCAGTCCTACGGGTGGCCGGGCAACGTCCGGGAGCTGGAGAATCTCATCGAGCGGGCGGTCATCCGGGAGAGGGGGAAGGAGCTCAACATCCCCTCCGACCTTCTGTTCCCGGAGGGGCGGGAGGATGCGCTGTTGTTCTCCTCCGAGATCCCGTTCAAGGAGGCCAAGGAACGCGTGGTCTCCTCCTTCGAGAAACGGTACATCGAGGAGATCCTCCGCCGTTCGGGGGGGAAGCTGACCGACGCCGCCAAGGCCGCCGGAATGGACAACAAGAACTTCTCCGAAAAAATGAAGCGGTACGGGATCACCCTCGACGACTACCGGCAGGGCTGAGCGGCCCGCTCATCGGCGCCCGGTCACCGTCGCCCGATAACAGGCGTAGCCGATGTCGGGCGATTTCGTGCGCCACCGCCGCCGCTTCCGTCGGCGTTGCATTCGGAAGGTTTGGTTTTTTTACCAAAACGGAGGGCCGTTTCTAGGCATCGTTGCCATCCGTGCCGAAAAAATAGAATTCCACGCGGGAAGATTTCCTTCCCATTTTAAGTTTTAACCGTTTGGATTTACTGGTAATATACTCAGCGCCGAAATATCCAAACATCGGTTTGTGTATGGCATGAGGATTGCCTGTAGTGTCTTCTGATCATCTCCGGGGGAACCCAATGCCTCTGCTCAAGATCGATGACATTCATCTGTCGTTCGGCGGCGTCAAGGCCATCAACGGCGTGTCGACCAACGTAGAAAAAGGGAAAATCCACGCCATCATAGGACCCAACGGAGCGGGCAAGACGTCGGTCTTCAACTGCATCTCCTGCGTCTACAAGCCGCAACAGGGGGCGATCTACTTCGAGGACAGCAAGATCACCGGGATGCACCCGGACCGGATCGCACAGCTCGGCATCGCCCGGACGTTCCAGAACATCGCGCTTTTCCATCACATGACGGTTCTCGACAATCTGATGCTCGGCAGGCACCTGTTCCTGAAGCGGGGCTTCTTCGCCGGCGGGATCTACCTGGGCCCGGCTCGGAACGAGGAGATCGAGAACCGCAAGGTGGTCGAGGATATCATCGATTTCCTGGAGATCGAGAACATCCGAAAGAAGCCGGTCGGGACGCTGGCCTACGGGCTGCGCAAGCGGGTGGAGCTTGCCCGGGCCCTCTCCCTCAAGCCGAAGCTCCTCCTGCTGGACGAGCCCATGGCGGGGATGAACCTGGAGGAGAAGGAGGACATGGCCCGGTTCATTCTCGACATCAACGAGGAGTGGGGCGTGACGATCCTCCTGATCGAACACGACCTCGGGGTGGTGATGGACATCAGCCACCGCGTGAGCGTATTGGACTTCGGCGTGAAGATCTCCGAAGGAGAGCCTGCCGAGGTGGCGAAGGACCCGCACGTGATCCGCGCCTACATCGGGGAAGAAGACGACTTCCTGCGGAAACTGGAGGTGCGTTGACGGCGATGAAGGAGATTCTGACCCGATACGACACCTTCCCGAAGCTCCTGGCGCGGAACGCCGAGCGGTTCGGCGACCGGAAGGTCGCGATGCGCGAGAAGGAATTCGGCATCTGGCAGGAGTTCACCTGGAAGGAATACCACGACCACGTAAAGTACTTCTCCCTCGGGCTTGTGTCGCTGGGGCTGGCTGCCGGGGACAAGGTCGCCATCATCGGCGACAACCGGCCC
>Ga0334722_10002326_pt1 | contig 21733 bp, 19 predicted proteins | sample C3_bottom_MG_FD_207210 | JGI IMG/M metagenome (GOLD analysis project Ga0334722, IMG submission 207210) | Sediment microbial communities from Yellowstone Lake, YNP, Wyoming, USA - C3_bottom | ecosystem: Environmental > Aquatic > Freshwater > Lake > Sediment | place: USA: Wyoming | collected... | reverse complement strand
ACGGTGTTCGTACCGGGCTGTCGCTGGATGGCAAGCACCACCGCGCGCGTGTTTATGTACCAGGAGGCCACCCTGTCGTTCTCAACGCTGTCTATGACGCGGCCGAGATCCTGAAGCCTTACCGGGGAGCCGTTTCTGTATGCCACGATGAGCGGCCTGTACGCCGCCGCGTCGTTTAGCTGACCCGTCGCCTCTATGGTGAACGCCTTGTTCCTGCCGTAGAGCGTGCCAGTTGGCAGGGTCACGTTCCCGGACGCCACCGCACTTTCGGCCTCGTCTATCCCCACCTTCCTCGAAGCAAGCTTCCTCGGGTCGAGCTGCACGCGCACGGCGTATTTCTGCGCGCCGAAGACCTGCACCTGCGCGACGCCGCTTATCATCGATATCCTCTGCGCCATGAAGGTCTCCGCGTACTCGTCCACAGTGGAGAGCGGGAGCGTGGGCGAACTCACGGCAACGTATAGTATAGGCTGGTCGGCCGGGTTGACCTTCTGGTATGATGGCGGGCTCGGCATGCCCTGGGGGAGCTGCGAGGCGGTCCTGGCTATCGCCGCCTGTATGTCCTGGGCGGCGGCGTCGATGTTGCGGTCCAGCGAGAACTGCACCGTGATGTTAGTTATGCCCAGGGCGCTCGTGGAAGACATGTTGTCTATGCCCGCTATCGTCGAAAACTGCTTCTCGAGCGGGGTGGCCACGGCCGAGGCCATGGTTTCAGGGCTTGCGCCCGGCAGGTTTGCCGTGACGAGTATGGTGGGGAAATCTACGTTTGGCAGGTCGCTCACCGGGAGCTTGCTGTACGCGGTCAGCCCGAATATCAGGATGGCCAGCATGACGAGGCTCGTCATCACCGGCCTTTTAATAAACCTCTCGGATATGTTCATCTGAGCCCGGCCTTTATCTCTACCTTGGTGCCCTGCACGAGACGCAGCTGGCCGTCCGTAACTACCCTCTCGGCCGGCGACAGGCCCTTGTCAACCACCGACAGCTCCCTGTAAGCCGACCCGACAGCCACCGCCCGCTGCTCGACCGTCATGTCTGGCTTTATCACGAACACGTACTGGCCGGACTGCCCGGTCTGTACCGCCTGCGACGGTACCACGGTGACGCCCGGGCGGGTCGCAAGCGTGAGGGCCGTGTCTACGAACTGGCCCGGCCAGAGCCTCTTCTCCCTGTTGGCGAACGTGCCTTTGAGCTTTATGGTGCCGGTCGTGCTGTCCACCTGGTTGTCAATGAATGTAAGCTCCCCCTCTTCCGGCCCCCCGAGGTCACCCTGTATGTACGCCTCCACCTTAAGCTTGCCCTGGGCCGAATATTTTCTGATTTCCGGTATGTACTGCTCCGGTACCGAGAACGTTACGTAGATTGGAGTCACCTGGTTTATCACCACCATGTACGGGGTATCGTTCTCCTTTACTATGTTGCCCATGTCCACGTTCAGGTTTCCCGTGCGGCCGTCTATAGGGGAATATATGCTGGTGTAGCCTAACTGCACCCTGATGTTCTCCACGGCGGCGCTGTCCGCCTTGACGGTCTCCCTGAGCGCGTCGGCAGTAGTCTTGAACTGGTCATAGTCCCGCTTGGCCACTATGCCGCGGCCCAACAGTTCCTTGTAGCGGACTACGTCTTCCTTTGCGTTCTCAAGGTCTATCTTATCTTTCGCGAGGTTGGCCTCGGCCTGCCTGAGCTGCGCTTTCAGCGGACGGGGGTCAATGACGAAGAGAAGTTCTCCTTTTCTTACGTCTTCGCCCTCCTTGAAATTGACCTTGATTACCTCGCCCGCGACGCGCGACTTTACCGAAACCACCGAGTACGCCTCTACGTTGCCCACCGCCCGTACCTCTACCGGCACGTCCATACGTGAGGCCGTCGCGGCGAGCACCGGCACTGCGGGCGTCGGTGCCTGGGCCTCTTTCTTGCCGGTACAGGCAGACAACAAGGAGATAGCGGCAGCAATTGATACTACGGCCCCAAACATAAGGAATGCATGTTTTCTCGGACAGACCATCCCGGAATCTCCTTTGAACCCTCAAGCAGGCGTCCGGCATGCTTGCATGCCATTCACCGCATTTTCAACGCATTACAGGCATATACAGTTCTACTAATATAGTATACCAAAGAAGCCCTGCCCTCATAAGCAAGGCGGCTTTCGTATCACGCATCTTCGGCCGCATCAATTTTTATTAACATATTTATTTAATTAATTGGACGGGCTGCCGATAAATACATTATCCTGTGCCAGTCCCGGTGTTTGACACCGCCGGAGAAATGCAATAGCCTTTGAATTACAATGCATTAATTAGTGCGTTCCATTTATGGCAGCCAGCCGGTTTACATGACAACGGGCCTTTATCAAAGGAGGACAGGGATGTCGAGGTCGTTCGTTTCGTTATTATTAGTCCTATTGGCGCTGTCTTATGCAGCGCCCGCCTTCGCGGCCGGGCTTTACGAGGACCCGGCGACCGGCCAGATATACAGCAGGCCCGGCGAAGGCAGGGTGGCTTTGCAGGCACCGGCCGATAGTGTTTCCGCTTTGTACGAGGACCCGGACACCGGGCTCGTATACGCACGGCCCGGAAAAGGCAGGGCGCCCCTTGCCATGTCCACCCCGGCTCAAAAGCCGCAGGCCGAGGCCGGGTCATCCGGTTATGCCGGCAAGGAGTTCGTGGATGCGGTCAAGGGCGTAATGGGAGACGAGGAAAAGAACAAGTACCCCAAGATAACGGTCGGGGCACTGTTTTACGGCGAGTATTTCTACGATTTCCACAACGAGATAATTAACCCGGACGGCTCGCACGGAGGCAGAAACAAGTTCGCGCTGAACCGCGGCTATATCAACCTGCGCGCGGAGCTCACCCCGGAGATAAAGGTCAGGGTGACTCCGGACATAACCAGGGACGCGTTAGGAGACTACAAGTTCAGGCTGAAATACGGCTACGTCGGCTTCCACGACTTCCTCAAGCCGTACCCGTCGTTTGAGGTGAAGCTCGGCCAGTTCGAGGGCGCGTGGTTGGATTACGAAGAGAACCTCTGGACGTACAGGATGCAGGGCACCATGCTTGTCGAGCGGGAGGGCTTCATGGATTCGGCCAACCTGGGCGTGAGCCTACAGGGCAAGCTGCCGGCAGGGTACGGCGAGTGGCAGGGCATCGTGGACAACGGCGAGGGCTACCACGCAGACGAGACGAACAAGTACAAGAGCTTCCAGGCACGGCTGACCCTGGTGCCCGCGCCCCGCATCGAATGGCTTAAGGGCCTGAACATTACCGGCTTCTACACGGCCGGCAAAGAGAAGGTCGTCAACACCTATCAGCTCCAGAGGGACAGGGCAATCGCCTTCATGGGCTACAAGTACCGTGACGACCTGTTCGTAGGCGGGGAGTACCTCTGGACTCGGGGCAAGGACAAGTTCATCGCCCAGCCAGCCAGCAAGGCACAGAACCTCGAGGGCAACGGCTTCTCCGCAATGGTCTGGTACAGGATGCCTTTCCTCAAACCGCTCCGTCTGATGGGCCGGTACGACTACTTCGACCACGACCACGACTCGTCAAACAACTCTGTAAACCGATATATATACGGCATAAGCTACGACCTGGGCAAGTACGTGACGTTCCTTGTTAACAACGAGCACACTACCGCGGACAAGGGGCTCAAGGCGGGCGCGACCAAGGAGCAGAACGAGAACCTCCTGAAGGTCGACGTACAGTGGAAGTACTGATAATGAGGATAAACGAAAAGGCCGCCCTCCATGAGGGCGGCCTTTTTTTCGCTCTACACATCCGGCCCATGCGGGATTAATGACTCCTGTATGGCCCTTAAGAGGTCGGGCAGGCTGTAGGGTTTCTCCAGGAACCTGAACCCCCTGTCGCGGATAAGGGGCCACTGTGACTTGTGGTCCGTATACCCGCTGCAAAAAAGCACGGGCAGGCCGGGCTTTTTCTCAAGCAGCCCGTCCACGAGCTGTATGCCGCTCCGGTCGGGAAGCACCACGTCGCTCATCACAAGGTCGAACCCGCCTTTTTCTTCCTCGAACAACCTCTCCGCATCCCCGGCGCTGGTCGCGGCGAAGACCTTGTACCCCCTTTTAGTCAGAAACCTGGTGACGAACTTCACGACGCCATCCTCGTCTTCCACGAGAAGCACCCTTTCACCGTTGCCTTCCGGCTTCGAAAGCGGCGGCTGAGCGGGGGACTGTGCGATTGGCGCCTCCGGGACGGCCTGGAGGTAGAACCTGAACTCCGAGCCCTTGCCCGGCTCGCTTCGAACGTCCACCCACCCACCATGCTGTTCGGCAATGCCGTACACGACGGAGAGCCCCAGGCCGGTGCCCCTCCGAGCCTCCTTTGTGCTGAAAAATGGGTCGAATATGTGCTGCAAAGTCTCGCCGTCCATACCCACCCCGGTGTCGGACACCGTCAGACAGACGTATTCTCCGGGCCTTGCCGCCGGCCTTCCGTGCAGGTCTTCCTCCGACATTATAACGTTCCCTGTGCCTATCTTCAGACGGCCGCCTTCGGGCATGGCATTACTGGCGTTCACGGCAAGGTTCATTATCACCTGTTCCATGCTTCCGGGGTCCGCCTTGACCGTCCAGAGCCCGGGGTCGAGTTCCTTCACTACGCTTATGTTCTCGCCTATCAGCCGACGGAGCATCTTAAGCATGTCGTCCAGCAACCTGTTCAGGCTCAAAGGCACCGGGGCCAACGGCTGCTGCCTGCTGAAGAGTAGGAGCTTGCGCGTCAGGTCGGCGGCGCGCTCGGAGGCCATGGCAATATTCTTGAGGTGCTGGGCTACAGGGTCCGTCTCCTCCGCGCTCATCATGGCGAGCGTGCTTTCGCCCTTAATGACGGTCAGCAGGTTGTTGAAGTCGTGCGCCACCCCACCGGCCAGCGTCCCTATGGCCTCCATTTTTCGCGCCTTCAGAAGCTCCGCCTGCATGATTTCCTTCTCTTCGTCTGCGCGCTTCTGGCCGCTTATGTCCTCACAGGTAGTGACTATGCCCACCGGCTCGCCCGTATCGCTTATGACCACGTCTGATATAAGGCGTACGGGAAAAGCGCTTCCGTCCTTCTTGACGTTCACGCTTTCGCGTGTCCAGGTGCCCGCGGACCTGAGCATATCAGGCTCCATGGGGCTGCCCATGCCGGGTGGCGCAAGGGTAGAGGCGGGTTTGCCTATAAGTTCACCCGGGGCATACCCGTGCAACTCGGCCTCTGCTGTATTGGTAAACAATATGGTCCCGTTGCAGTCGCTTATAGTAATGCCGGTGGTGGTGGTGTTTACCGCCTTCTCCAGCAGTTGGAGCCCTTCCTCGGCGCGTTTCCTCGCGGTTACATCCATCAGGGTGCCTATAATGGCCGGCTTACCGTTATACATCGTCTTTGAGCCGAGCACGTCGAAGTGCACCGTCTTTCCGTCTACCGTAAGGCCGCGTATCCTCTCATGCAGGCTCGGGACTTCTCCGGAAATAAGCCTCTTCAGGTTGTTGTACGCAAGCTCCCTGTCATCGGGGTGGGCAAGCTCCGATACGTCCCTGCCAATCAGGTCCTCCCTCTTGCAGCCGTGTATCTCGGCAAGCCGCGGGTTTGCATACGCAAGCCTGCCGTCCTGTACTATATAAACACCAACGAGCGACTCTTCCACCAGGCTCCTGAACATCGCCTCGGACTCCATCAACGCGTTTTCGGCCCTCTTTCGCACGCTTATGTCGGAGAGCACGCCTATGCTGGCCGGCTCCCCGTTATATAGCATATGCGTCCCTACGACTTCCACGTCTATGACAGTGCCGTCCTTCTTTATAGAACGCATATGCGCCCTTACCCTGGGGACCTCGCCGCTGATTATTTTCATGATGTTTTCATACGCGAACTGCCTGTCTTCCGGATGGGTCACGTCCCGCACGTCCATGCCTATAATCTCGTCCTGGGAATAGCCATGAATCTCGGCAAGCCGGGGGTTTGCATAGACCACCTTCCCCTTCTGCAGGATGAATACGCCGTCAAGTGAGCCCTCCACAAGGTTTCTGAACTTCGTCTCTGATTCCCTGAGCGCTTCCTCGGCACGCTTGCGTTCTCCGATGTCTCTTACTATTGCGAGGACTCGACCGTCTTCAAGCATCTTGACGCTGGACTCGGCGTGCATGAGCGTACCGTCCCTGCGCACGAACCTGCGTTCGCTCATTATGGACTTGCCCTCGTGTATCTCGGGCAGGCGGAGCGGCAATGCGGCAAGGTCATCGCTGTTTATAACGTCTTTCATGTTGACCCCGATGATGTCTTCACGGTTGCACCCCAGCATCTCGGCCATCCTCGGGTTGACGTCGGTTATGTCACCCTTCCAGTCGTGTATCACTATGCCGTCCGATGCCTGCTCCATCAGGATGCGGTAGTTCTTCTCGCTGGACGCATCTTTCTCGATCCGCCTTGCGCGCGCTACGATGTAGATTATGACGGGAGCGACCAGAAGCGACACCACGAGCGCGTCCACGGAGCCTATCAGGACGAGGTCGGAGGAGAATCTCCCCCACCATACGAAGCTCATAATGGTGTTCATCGCCGCAGTGAATACTTCAGCAAGGACGACGGTCATCCAAAGCAGGTGCCAAAGGTTTATAGCGTTAAACCTGTCTACTACGCCGCCGAGTGTGGAGTCCAGACTTCTGAACAGCCAGTTATGCGTCATGCTCATGTTACCCGCCTATGACGGACATTTTTACCGTAATACTCATGCATATGCTTAATCATGAGCAAATCCATCTGTTTTGTCAAGATATTCCCATAATGGCGGGACCAGACTTTCTTAATTGACAAGCGGGCATATACGGTGATATTTTTATAGGATGCAAAGACTTATACGGAGGAAGCCATGTCCAGACATACTACTTTCCTGATTTTAATAGCCTTTTTTGTCCTCACCGGATGCGCCACGCAGGCAAAGGATGCCCCGAACCCATCGGTTTCTATTAATGAAGAAAGCTCCGGAGGCCAGCCTTCCCAGGCCGAGAAGGCGGAAATCGAGGGACGGAACCACAAGCCCGCCAAAGACGAGGTTGCCGTATTCGGCAGGATAAGCCTCGTTGAAAAAGTGAACGGGCTCCCGATGCCCGTCCTGAAGCAGGACGGCTACCTTTACCTGAAGAAAGGCGGCTTGGACAAGAACATAAAGATAACCTGCCTGAAAAGCGGCCGGTTCGGCGTGTACCTGCCCGCCGGCTCATACCGGGTACGCATGGTAAAGGTCAACGGGTTCACCTTCTTTCCAGACATAGCATTCGACGTGCCGGCTTCGGAGGCCGCGGTATACACGGGTACGATAATGCTCGACGGTGCGCCTTCTGGCGTGGAGTCCGGCACCGGGAAGTCGCTTTTCATATACACCATACAGGACGAGTATGCAGGCTTCATGACCGAGGTCAGGAGGTCGTCGCCCGGCCAGGACATAAGGATCGCGAGGGCGATATTCAGGCCCGAGGGCACGGTCGCGACCGGCAGCTACCCGGCCAAGGTGGCTAGGGCAAAGGACCTGGAACGAGGCTTCTCCGCCAGGACTAAAGAGGCGGAAGAGGCGATCGAGGGATCCCTTATAGTGCTCACATATTTTATCAACCCTATCTGGATAATCCCCTGATATGACTACCAGGTACAGGACCGAGAAAGACTCCATGGGCGAGGTCAGGGTGCCTGCCGAAGCCTACTGGGGGGCGCAGGCACAGCGCGCCGTGGAGAACTTCCCAATAAGCGGGCTTCGGACTGACCGTAAGCTAATATGGGCCACGGCAGCCGTGAAACGCGCCGCCGCACTGGCCAACCGCGACCTCGGGAAGCTCGACCCCGCCCTTTCGGAATATATCGTACGCGCGGCCCGAGAGGTAATGGAAGGCGGGCTCGACGACCAGTTCGTGGTGGACGTGTTCCAGGCGGGCGCAGGGACTTCGCACAACATGAACACGAACGAGGTCATCACCAACCGCGCGCTGGAACTCATGGGCAAGCAAAGAGGCGAGTACTCGCACTGCCACCCGAACGACCACGTCAACATGTCGCAGTCCACCAACGACGTCTTCCCGACCGCCATGAGGCTGGCCGGGCTGGCTTCTTTCACGGAGCTTGCCCGCGAGGTGGACCTCCTGGCTGGCGTGTTCCGGTATAAGGCCGGCGAGTTCGACGGGATAATAAAATCGGGACGCACGCACCTTCAGGACGCGGTACCCATAAGGCTCGGCCAGGAGTTCTCCGGCTACACCGCCGCTATGGAGTACTGTATGGGCAGGCTGATGGACGCGATGAACGCGTTGGGCGAGCTCGGGATAGGCGGCACGGCGGTCGGCACGGGCATAAACTCCGGCAAGGGGTACGTCGCGCTGACGGTCAAACACCTGCGCGATATCACGGGACTCGACCTGAGGCCGAGCCCGAACCTGTTCTTCTCGATGCAGAGCCAGGCCCAGGTGCTTTCGGCCTCGGGCGCGCTCCGGGGCCTCGCGGTGGAGCTTATAAGGATATCCAACGACCTCCGGCTCCTCTCCTCAGGCCCGCTCACCGGGCTTGCCGAGATAAACCTCCCGGCGGTACAGCCCGGCTCATCCATAATGCCGGGCAAGGTAAACCCGGTCATGGCCGAGATGACGGACATGGTCTGCTTCCAGGTGTTGGGCAACGACCACGCGGTCGCCATGGCTGTGCAGGCGGGCCAGCTCGAGCTGAACGTCATGATGCCCGTAATGGCGCACAACCTGCTCTCCTCGACCGGAATACTAAAGAACACTCTTATAGTGTTCAGGGAAAAGTGCGTGGCAGGCATCACGGTGAACGAAGGGCGCTGCAAGGCGTATGTGGACAAGAGCCTGGGCATAGCGACCGCGCTGAACCCTTTCATAGGGTACATGAAGGCCGCGGAGGTAGCCAAGGAGGCGCTTAATAGCGGCAGGTCCGTGGCCGAGGTAGCACGAGAGAAAGGCTACATGACCGATGAGGAGCTCAGGCGGGCCCTCGACCCGATGAGGCTCACCGAACCCTAAATCCCAGCCAGTTATCCCAAAAACAAAATGGGCCGCGGCATTGCCGCGGCCCATTTATTATCTGTGCTCCACTACGCGGGCCTTGTGGCGCTACGACCTCACCACGAGCACGGGGCTGCCGGCGTGTCCTATGACACCCTCCGTAGTGCTCCCCATCAGGAGCCTCTTCAGCCCGCTCCTGCCGTGCGAGCCCATGACGACGACGCTCGCGCCCTTTTCCCTGGCAAGTGCGGTTATGACGTCCGCAACCTCGCCTTCTTTGACTACCGTCTCTACCTTCAAACCCGCGGCCTCCGCCTTCCTCCTCACGACTTCGAGTATGGACTTGGCCTTGCCGATGAGTTCGTCCACTATGTCCGGTGCCTCGGCGTAGAACTCGTGCGGGACGTGCACCACGGATACGGCGGTAATACCGCAGCCGTACGATTTTGCGAGATTTATAGCACGCTCCGTGGCCGCGTCGCTGTACTTCGAGCCGTCCGTGGGGAGCAGTATACTGTCCCATGCAAGGGCCGCGTTCCTCGACATGACAAGCACATCCCTGTCGGTGTGGCCGATGACCCTCGCTGTCACGCTCCCCATGAGCGCGCGGCCGAGCCGGCCGCGCCCCCGTCTTCCCATCACTATGATGTCGCAGTTCTCTGCGGCGGCTACGTCAACTATCCTCTCGTACGCCTCGCCGTGTTCTACATTCTTTATTATGCTGACGCCGTGCTCTGACGCCAGCTTCTCGGCCTCGGCGAGCAGCTTTTCAGCCGGGCCCCTGAGGGCCGCCTCGATGTCCTTTACTCCGGTAAGCTCTATGTCGCCCTCGTAAGCGGGTACGACCGCCACGACCTTAATCCAGCTTTTCTCGGTCTCTGCAAGCCTCATGGCCTGCAACAGGGCGTTACGGCTTGACTCGGAACCGTCGAAGGCTACAAGGACCCTCCTGTACCTACCCATGTATCAGTCCCTCGCGTGCCGTAGCCAGGCGCTCTGCGCGTTTGCCCTGCCACATTGCCCGAAGCACTATGAACGCGCCCACGATAAGGGCAAAGCCCATTATCCCGAAGCTCACGTTCTTCATCAGCTTCATGGTGCCCTCTGCCAGGGGGGATATGATGCCCAGCTGCGACATGTACACCGGGACCATCAGCCCCCTGCTGAAGAGCACTATGACCATGATGACGCCCATGACGACCTTGATCATGTACGGCTTGACGTAGGTGGTGCCTATCGCGCCCAACTGTATGCCGAAGAGCGAGCCGCAGAGTATTATCATTGCCAGGCGTATGTCGACCAGGCCGTGCATGGCGTACTTGAACGAGCCGCCGAGGCCCATTACAAATGCTATGACCAGCTCAGACGCAGAGGCCATCATGCTCGGCACGCCCATCACGTATATCATGGAAGGGACGCCTATGAAGCCGCCGACCGCTATCGTCGCCGCAAGCAGGCCGGTTGCGAAGCCGAGCGGGATGGTGAACAGAACCGATATCTTCGCGTCCATGCTCTTGAAATACACCATCGTGCCGGGAATATTGATGGACTGGACCCACGCCGCGAGCTTGGTCTTCTTCTCCTCGAGGTCCGTGTTGCCGCCCTTGTACGTCTTCCACGCATCAAAAAGCACGAAGCCGCCGACCACCGCGAGTATCACGACGAAGGCCGCGCTGACGTACAGGTTTGAACCTGCTTCTCCGTATGCCTTTTTTATGTTCTCCTGTATGCCCGCGCCGATGAGGACGCCCGCCTCGGCCGAGATGCCCAGCACTATTCCGAGCTTGACGTCCACCTGGCCGTACTTGGCGCGCTTAATGGCGCCTATCAGGGCCTTGGGGAACTTGTGACACATGTTGCTCGCCACCGCCACGAGGCCCGGTACGCCAAGGCTCATCATGGCCGGCGTCATAACGAACGCACCGCCCGAACCTATGAATCCGCTTACGAGACCGCCTACGAAACCCACCCCGAAAAGGTAGAGTATAGTCATTGCGTCCAGATGTATAAAGCTGGCCGCCTGGTTGATTACCTCGTGCATTTACTTTACCTCCTTATGCTTCTTGGCGGCCTCGACTCCCATTACTGTCCAGAAATGGCCGGTGAACGACCCATGTACCAACGAGAACAAAAACGCAGCCGCTATCGGCAGGAAGGCGTATACCCCCCCGTTGGCGAAATTGGCGTTTATAAGGTCCTGGTTAGATAACAATACGATGTACAGCGCTACCGAAACCGTCCCCCATACCAGCGCGCTTAAATATGGTTTCTTCTTCTGTGTCTGTGAACTACCCATCGTTTCCCTCCTAAACCCGTTGATGAAATATGCTGATAACTCGTCTTATGCCTTCTGAGCTACCTGCTGACTCGCCTGTGCGGGCTCCTGGGAGCGGCGTTCCCTCTCCATGGCACGCCTGAGCGTCTCATAGTCGGCCGCACCCGTGAAAGCCAGCAGCAGCTTAAGCTCTTCAAGCATCTCTTCCGTATTGCACATATGCTTACGCCTTCGCCGTCTGCATGTTGTCGCCGCAGTGCTCGCACACGCACTTACCGGAAGTACCTTTACCCGCCGAAGCACTACCCTCGTCCGCCATGCGCCTCGCCGTATCGAACTCGCCCTCTTCCGCTAACGCGGCCGCCGCAAACATGTTTTCAATCTTCTCCATGAGTTTCATTTTGTATCTCCTGTTCCTGTCCTTTACCATGCCGTTAATCGTATGGGGCCATGTCCGCCCCCTTCGCAAACCCACCTTGAACCTTACTTCCCCGTCTTTGCTATGTTGCAAAACCATGCTTCGCCATCGTAACGACAGGCTTGGAAACGCTCGACACGAGTTTTTTAAGCTCCCTTGCCGATACTGCCCTGGCGTCTGTCACGGTCGGGCCCAAAAGCACCATGTCCACGCCGGGGTCCCGCTTGATAAAACCGTTGATCGCGGGCACTATCTTCATATGCGCGGTGTAGACCTCGAGTTCCACACCCGCCATCCTGCATTTGTTCATGATGAGGACGAGTTCTTTGTCCTTGGTGGCGTCCGCCCTGGCATACTCTTCAGCCATCATCTCCCTTGCCGCAGCCTGCGTCGACTCCTCGGCGAACGAGACCGCCGCCATGAGGTCGTCGAACTTCTCCGACACGCTCTTCTCGTTCACCAGCAGGACGCACAGGTCCTTCCCAAGCGTGCCCGCAAGGTCTACCGCGTAGGAGAAGGCCCCTTCAAGCCCTCCGGTGTTGTATGTTGCAAAAAGAAGCTTTCTTCTTCTCATTGACCTATCCTCCAAGTTCAATTACTAAACACTTGGATATATAGGCAAGAAGGATGCCAGATTTTAAGTGATTGATTTTACTATGATTTTAGCGATTAGCGGATTGGAGTTGTGTTTCAGATTGGAACGCTGCTGAACGGTCTACTCTTCCTTGAGGATTCTCCAGAGGCTGGTTCGCGAGATGCCGAGTAGCTCCGCGGCCTTGGTCTTATTGCCTCCGAGGCTTTCGAGCACCTTCTCCACGTACTCCCTGTTCAGTTGGTCTATGGTCTTGATGTTGCCTGGCTCTATAGTTTCAATCTGAAACATACTCAGGCTCTGCGGCAGGCTTTCGGGCGTAATAGTCTCCCCTCTTTCCAAAATAATCGCCCGTTCGATGATATTTTCCAGTTCCCGGACGTTTCCGGGGAAGCTGTACTCCTTCAGCACCTTCACGGCCTCCTTTGTAAAGCCCTTTATCTTCTTGTTCGCCTTCGGGAGGTGCTTGTCGAGGAAGAACCTGCTCAAAGGCTCGATGTCCTCCCTGCGTTCGCGGAGCGGCGGTATGAATATCTCCATCACGTTGAGCCTATAGTACAGGTCCTCCCTGAACCTGCCGTCGGCTATGACGGTCCGCACGTTCTGGTTGGTGGCCGCCACGAACCTGACGTCCACTTTAATGGTCTTCGTCCCGCCCACCCGGTAGAACTCTCCTTCCTCGATTACCTTGAGCAGTTTCGCCTGGAGGTTGGGCGTCATCTCGGATATCTCGTCCAGGAAGAGTGTCCCCGTGTCGGCTATCTCGACCAGGCCCTGCTTCGTCTTTATCGCGCCGGTGAAGGCGCCTTTCTCGTGGCCGAACAGCTCGCTCGCCAGGAGTTCCTCGGTCAGGGTCGCGCAGTTGATGGAGAGGAACGGCATGCTCTGCCTCCTGCTCGTGAAGTGCACTATCTTCGCGAGCAGGCTCTTGCCGACGCCGGACTCGCCGGTCAGCAGGATGTTGCAGTCCGAGTCTTTCAACCCCTCTATGACGTTCAAAATTCCCTTCATGCTGGTACTGTTGGCCACTATGGATACCTTCTTGTCCAGCCCGAGGAAGGCGCGGAAGGCGGTGTTCTGCTTCTTCAGCGACTTCTGGTCTATTATCTTCTTCACCTTGATGACAAGCTCGTCCAGCTCGAACGGCTTTGTTATGTAGTCGTACGCACCCATCTTCATCGCCTCTATAGCGGAGCTGATGCTCCCGTAACCGGTCATTATTATGACCTCCATGTCCGGGAGCTTGTCCTTGGCCTTCGGCAGGAGTTCGAGCCCGGTCAGGCCGGGCATCTTTATGTCCGCTATCAGGATATCGAACTTCTTCGACTCAATCTTCTGCAGCGCATCGAGGCCGTTGGTGGTCGCGGTCACCTCGTAGCCCTCGCCTGCAAGCGTGTTCTGAAGGTGTTTGAGGGTTATTTCCTCGTCTTCCGCTATCAGTATCTTGAATGCCATTTACTCGTCCCCTCCGGGAAGCGTTATAGTGAAAGTAGTGCCCCTGCCCTTCTCACTGTCCACGCTTATGTCTCCGCCGTGCTTCTTAAGTATGTTGAACACTATAGCGAGGCCGAGGCCGGTGCCTTTGTCCTTGGTGGAATAAAAAGGCTCGAAAACCTTCTCCAGGTCATCGCGGCTTATCCCCTCCCCGGTGTCCGATACGCTTACCCTGACATGTCCGCCTTCCCCGGCGACCCTGACCGAAAGCTCGCCTTCACCCTTCATGGCGTCTGCCGCGTTGGTGAAGAGGTTTATAAACACCCGCTCAAGCAGGTCCGGGTCCGCTATGACGAACACTTCCCTGTCCCGGCCTTCAAGGCTGAACTTAACCCTGCCCATATCGTAAGTGGTCGTGGTCCTGATTAGGCCGTATACGCCTTCTATGAGGCCCCCTATCTCTACCCTCCTTAGCTGCGGCTCCTTCCCCCTGGCGAACTCCAGGAGGTCGCCCACTATCCTCTTTACCCGCGCCGTCTGCCCAACTATGTCTGAAATGACCTCTTTTATAACCGGCGGGTAGTCGTCCAGGGCCTGCCTTGCGAGTACCTGGGCGGATATGTATATGTTGTTCAGCGGGTTGTTCAACTCGTGGGCCACGCCGGAGGCGAGCGTGCCTATTGCGGCCAGCTTCTTGGCCTGGAGCAGCTCCTCGCCCGCGGCCTTGAGCTCCATCTCCCTCTGTGCGAGCTGGGCCTCCATCTCGTTGAACTTCCGCACCAGCACGCCGACCTCGTCATGGTCTTCCCCGTCTGCAAGCGGCACGTACGGGTAGTTGCCCTTGCCGGTCTTATCTACCACGTCCGCAAGTGTCTTCAGCCGCGCTGTTATCCCGCTAATTATAAATACCTGCGTCCCTATGCCTATGACCAGAAAGAGCGGGAAGAATATGATAATAGCCGCCTGGGAGAGCTTGATGTTGTGGTCGACCTTGTCCCGGGCGGTCCTGTCCAGCTCCTTGGAGAGGCTTATTATCGCCTCGCCCTTCTTCCTTAGGGCGTTTATCTCGGAGTCCATCGCAACAAGGCCAGCAACCAGCCTGTGCCCCTTCGGCAGCCCGATCGTGCGCTCCAGAAACTGCGCCCCTTCGAGCGGCCTCTCCAGCAGGGTGAGCTCAATAAGCGGGAAGGACTCGCGGTACTTGCCGTACGATGCCCGGGCCTTTTCGAGCTCTCCTGTAAGCTCCTTTGAGTTGCCCTCAATATCCTCGAACAGCCCGGCGTACTCGCCCAGAAGCCCTGCCATCTCCTTCAGCCTGCCTGTCCTGTCGGAGCGCAGGTTGTCCCCGACGATGCCGTTAAGCTCCTTGATATACCTGTGGACCTCTTCCGCCTCGCCGCGCGACTTCTGGGTCCCATAGAGGAAAAAGTTCTTCTCGTGGCGCCTTAACTGGAGCGACTTGCTCCTTATGGTGTCGGTAAGTTCGAGGTAGTTTATCTCCTTGCGCATCCCGATGAAGTTGGCCGAGACAAACACCATAAGCGCGGCTATGATGGAGGCGCTTATAAAGAAACTTACCGCTATCTTCTTTTTCAGAGACATTGTTTACCCCTGTTGCGGATGCCGAATGTTATTATATAACTATTTGCATACCAAGGTCAACAGCGTATGGGCTTTTCTGCCGGCGCGGCCGTGGTGGACGAGAAGGCGGGGGGTAAATTAATAAGGGCCAGCCGTATCGGCTGGCCCTTATTGCCATGTAAGCGTTATAATACAGCAATCACCCGGCGACTACGCAGTTGCGGCCGGTGAGCTTGCCCTTGTAAAGCAGCTGGTCCGCTCTCTCTATCAACGATTCGGCGTTATCACCCTTGCAGGCCATCGTACAGCCAAGGGTCAGGGTGACGTTCAACTGTTTCCCGGCCAGTTGCAAGAAGCTGCTTTCCACCAGTACCCTCAGTTTGTCCGAGACGTCTCTTAGCTGAGCCGTGTCCGCATGGGCTATGATGGCTACAAACTCCTCGCCTCCCCATCGCCCTACCATGTCCGACACGCGCATGTTCGAGCTAAGGGTGTTTGCTACCATATTGAGTACTTCGTCCCCTGTGCCGTGGCCGTACGTGTCGTTGACCTTCTTAAAGAAGTCTATGTCGGCGAAGACCACACCGAACGAGACGTCGTGCCTGTCCATATCCGAGAATGCCGAGCTGAGCTTCATCTCTATGCTGCGCCTGTTCACAAGCCCGGTTAGCGGGTCGAGGAGTGCGGCCTTCTTCAGGCTCTCTACGGTCTGCCTGTCATATTCCCTGGCGGAGTTGTCCTTGAATATCTCGATGGCCCCTATTATCCTGTCCTGGCCGTCCCTGATGGGCGACACCTGTACCTTCACCGGGACCCGGTATCCGTACTTGTGGTGCAGGTATACCTCCGCCTCGTGCACCTGGCCGTCATGTAGGGTCGCCGTGACCGGACATCCGTTCAGGCAGAGGTGGGTCCCCTTGTCGTCCACGTGGACGAGCATGTTGTCCGCACAACTTGCGCCTACCAACTCGGTGGCGGAATACCCTGATATCCTCTCAGCCCCGTGGTTCCAGTACGTTATTTTCCTGTCAACATCCAGGAAGTACACGCCATCAGTTATGCTCTCCAGTATCCTTTTGTATAATTCCAGTCCGGTCCTCATACCGTCACCTCCATAACCGCGCCACGCATGTAATCAATTTGTATACAATAAATAATAGTATATCACTATAATTTATGCGCGCAAACGGACGTGGGGGATGGGCTTGGGTGGTCAGGCTGCGGGCCTGGTAGCGGTGCAGAGGTAACCTATAGTGAAGTCTTTCTTCTTGTCTATGAAGTCCAGGTGGGTCAGTACGTAGGGAGCCCAGTAGCTGAAAATTTCCTTCAATACCACGCGGGAAGCACTGTGGGCGAGCTTTCTGATGGGCCCCTTCTCCGGGGCGTCCAGCTGGTAGGGCAGCCTGCTGACGAGCTTCCCCAAAAGCGAGAAGTACCCGCCCATCGGAATAATCGACCTGACCTCCATGCCGGCATGCCTGAACATGTCGTCCAGGGCGTAGCAGGTGAAGCGGTAGAAGTCGTAGGGGGCCTCGTGCACGCCCCAGCCCTGGGGGCAGGTGAGGTAGAGCGTGCCTCCGGGCTTCAGAACGCGGCTGAACTCCTTTATAAGCGATAGCGGCTCGGGTACGTGCTCCAGGACCTGTATGTTGATTATGGCGTCGACCGAGCCGTCCTTCAGACCCATTGAGGTCAGGTCGGTCACCAGGTCCATCCTCTTGTAGTTCTTGTCCGTAACCTTGCAAAAATCTGCCGCTATGTACCTCTGCCGGTTGAAAAACGGCATGTACCTGAGGTTGCCAGCGCCCGCGTCTAATACCAGCGCGCCGGGCGGTATCTCCGAAGCCGCCTTCAGTATGAACTTCTTTATCTCGTAACGGGCCGGGTCGGCCTTCTCCCTGGCTTTTTTTGTGAGCAGGCTCATACACCCCTCTTCTTTATCACCCTTGCGGGGTTGCCGACCGCAACGCTGTAAGGCTCGACCGGCCTGGTAACCACGGCGCCCGCGCCTATCACGCAGCCGTCGCCCACCGATTCCATCACTATGGCGTTTGTGCCTACCCATACGTCGTTTCCGACGGTTATCTTCCTGCGCCCGCCCTGCTGTTCTTTGATAGGTATACTGGTGTCGCTCGTGTCGTGGGTATGCCGCCCGCTCACGAAGACGCAGCCAGTGGCCGTCAGCACGTTGTCTCCCATGTCCACAAAGCCCAGGTTATTGTAGCGGTTGAGCGATACGTTGTCGCCGAGCCTGATGTCAGGGTAATTGACTACGGTGCCGAAATGAAAGGTTACGTTCTCGCCGCAGTGCTCGAGCGTCCTTTGATAGAACTCGTACCTTATCTTCTTGCCTATGGAAAAGGGTATGAGGCTTATGAACTCGGATATCTGCATGAAGTTTTTGGGCTTGTAGCGGTACATTAAAATATACGGCAGTGCCAGCAGGAACGCCAGCGCCCTCCTGTACCTAATCGATAACCTCCTGTCGGCCCTTCCCGCCTCGCCGGAACCCATACGTTTCTCCTTATGCGCCTTGCCTGTGCGGACTTGTTTTCGCCCACATTTATAACATGTTAACCGCGCTGTAGTCCAGTCATTTGTTGATTTGGTTACGGCACTCTCATTCGGGCGGGATAAGCAGCAGGGGTCTGAACGTATTACAATAAAGTAAGCGGCCCCGAAAGGCCGCTTACTTTATACCATTCATCCGTCCGGCTGGTCAGTCGTCGTCCCGGTCTCGCCAGCCGTGGTGGCCGCGGTAGCCGTTATGGCCGGAACCGAAACGCGGCTCCTCGTCCCTCTGCCTCTGGTCCCTGCCCTTGAGCCAGCCCTGCCTGTAACCGGTCATGTAGTTGGTGTTGCCGTTAAGATACCCTGCCCGGGCCAGGTTGTACCCGTCGCGGTAACCGTCGGAATAGCCCAATTCATACTGGTGCCGCTGGTACACCCTGTTATCATAGTAATAATCGGGCGCCTGGACGGGGACGGGGGCGGGCGCCACCACTACGGGCGGGACCGGCGGAAGCGGCGGCAGAAACCAGGGCCACCTGTTCTTTGCGAACGCTTCGGACGAAACCCCTACCACAAAAATTGGAACAAGTCCTAACAACACCAACAACTTTTTCATATCCCCCTCCTTGGCAATGTGTTCCTGTTACCCTTATAGACGGACGAGGCACACGGGCGGTTACAAGAAATTTTGCCTTGCCGGGGACTGGGATATTGCGCCGCCGGGAAAAGAATGCTTGCATTACAGTCAGATATGTGTATAATAACCTCATTCGGCTTAATATAAGCCACATCTTCATTCGTCGTACGCCTTTCCCGACTTTCAGTATATCCCTGAAAAAAACTCGGAGCGCTTGCCGGCGGATGCACACACGCCGGTCATATTTTACCGTGCACTATCGCCGGATTATGCCGCGCACTATCGAAGGGATAGAAATGACTTTTAGCGAACTGAACCTAAGTCCTGCATTACTAAGGGCTGTAGCCGCGTGCGGCTACGAAACACCCACCCCCATCCAGGCCAAGGCGATAACACCCGCCATAGAAGGCCGCGACGTGATGGGCCTTGCGCAGACCGGCACCGGCAAGACCGCCGCTTTCGTGCTGCCAATTCTCCAGAAACTCTCTCAGGGCCCTGTCAGGCGCATACGCGCACTTGTAATAGCCCCCACGCGAGAACTTGCAGAACAGACGCATGATGCCTTCGGCGCACTCGGCAAGTACACGAAGGTGCGCAGCGTCACAATATACGGCGGCGTAGGCATGGGCCCGCAGATACGCAAGATACGCGAAGGGGCGGAGGTCGTGGTCGCATGCCCCGGCCGCCTGCTCGACCTCATGAGCCAGGGCGTAATAAACCTGGCCAACGTAGAGGTACTCGTGCTTGACGAGGCGGACCGCATGTTCGACATGGGCTTCCTGCCGGACGTCAAGAGGATAATGTCGAAGATCCCGGCCAAGAGGCAGACGCTGTTCTTCTCGGCCACCATGCCTGCGGACATAAGGAAGCTCGCGGACGAGATACTGCACGAGCCGGAGGTGGTTAAGATAGGCCACACCGCGCCCGCGCATACCGTATCGCACGCGCTCTACCCTGTCAAGCAGCACCTGAAGACGCCGCTCCTGGTCGAGATACTGAACCGCACCGACAAGGAGTCCGTGCTCGTGTTCACGCGCACCAAACACCGCGCAAAGAAGGTCGCCGAACACCTCGGCAAGGTTGGCTACAAGGCCACCTCGCTCCAGGGCAACCTCTCGCAGAACATGCGGCAGGCCGCGCTCAACGGGTTTAAAAGCGGCACCTACCAGGTGCTCGTGGCGACAGACATAGCCGCGCGCGGCATAGACGTTTCCTCCATATCGCACGTTATAAATTACGACATGCCGGACACCGCCGACTCCTACACGCACAGGATAGGCAGGACGGGACGTGCCGCCAAGACGGGCGACGCATATACGCTGGTCACGCACGAGGACACCGCGATGGTATACGCCATCGAGCGGCTACTCGGGTCGCGCCCTGAGATGTGCACGCTGGAGGGCTTCGACTACAAGCAGGCCGCCCCGGCAGGCACCAGCATGGAGAGCGACCGTCCTTCACGCGGGGGCTACGGACGCGGGGGTTACGGACGCGGAGATAACGCCGGCAGGAGTGGCGCAGGCTCAGGCCGCCCGTCTGCTTCCAGGTCCGGTGCGCCGAGTTCCGCGCCGAGAAGGTCCGCAAGGCCCGAGCAGAGGGCGGATAATTCAGGCCGCAGGAGCGACAGGCAGTACAGGGGCAACTGAGCCATCAGGGCGAGCTCCCTTTTTACGAAATCAATAAATAAGGGGTTACGGCAATTGCCGTAACCCCTTTTCTGTGATGGAGTTGTTGAGTAATCATCTAACATTACATGAGTTTCCAGTTTTAGTTAGGTCGGTTATCTTTTTCCCGAGTCAATCCCATTCTTCGTTGAAATTTGAAGTGGCCCCGTTGTCATGGTTTACGCGGCGGCCCTTTCCGCCGGTTTCACGTCCTCGATTTTCAGGTCTTTCTTTAGCGCCAGCCTAAGCAGGGGCAGGCTTTTGTGGCCCTTGACCCTATTAAGCCTCGGCTCGATGTCCAACAGAGCGGTTGCAAGCCAGCGGTGCATCTGGTTGCTGTTTGTCCACCGGCTGACCCGGCGCGTCAGTCGAGCCACCTGTGAGTTCAGCGACTCGATGCAGTTGGTGGTCTTGAAGCTTGCGCCTATATACTTGAACAACCCTATGCGATGCAGGGTCAGCGTCTCTTCAAAACCCTCTTCCAGGCTTGTAAGGGCCGACTCGTTCACGAGCTGCAGTTCCTTGCCGATGCGTTCAAGGGCGGCCTTCGCCTCCTTGTAGTCCGGCTTCTCGTATGCCTTCTGAAGTTTCTTCCTGAACGTGGCCTGCAACCCCTTGGGCAAGTAGCCAACCACATTCTCCCGTTTGTGCCACTGACAGCGCTGAACCAGAGCCAGTTCGCCGAACATGTCGTTGACCGCCTTGCGCAGCCCCTTGGCCCCGTCTATCACAAACAGTATACCTTGTTCACTCTTTAGGCCGCGATCTACCAGGCCCGACAGGAACTCCTTGCAGACCTTCGCGTTCTCGGTCGCCGTCTGGACAAACCCCAGTAGTATCTTCCTGCCATCCATGTCAACACCAAGGGCGACGACCATCTGGTAGTCCGCAAACGTCTTGCCGTCCATGAAGATCGCCACGATGTCGTAACCGTCAATGGGCCGGGTGCAGAACTCTTCCAACTTCCTGGCGGACGCCTTGACAAACTTCCTGCTCACGTTGGACGCGCTGAGCCCGAGCGCTTCGGGCACAAGACCCGCGCTCTCCTCATACCGGCGGCAAGCTAGCCCGCCCAATAACTTCGACAGCACGGAATCGTCAACACCCCTCGGCTCCTGAAGGGCGCGGTAGGCCGCTGGGAGTTTCGTGACCCCATCTTCCCGGCCCATCACCCTCGGCACGTCCACCGCGATTCGCTGGCCGCCAAGGCTGACATAACCGCCTTGGCTGCCCCACCGGACGTGCTGCTTGGGGCCACAACCACGACTGTATCGCTCACCCGCAAGCGCCGCGACCTCAGCCTGCAAAACCTCCTGAACATGCAATAAGCCCAGCGGGATCAACGCCTGGATCAGCTCGACTTTCGTGTCCATACCGCCGGACAATAGACCCTGTGCTACCTCTTTCACTTTCTGCTTGCCATACAAAGACTTCTGTGCAATCCTTTTCATCGGTGGCTCCTTTCTGTGGCTGTTATTTTTCTTGGCGGAAAAACACATTACCACGTTTGGAGCCACTTCTCAATTTTCAACTAAGTTTGGCACACTCTCCTGGTTTGGTTGAAGTTCACATAGTCATAATCCGTCTTGGCTGAGGACGCAGTTGCAGCTGCTATACAGTCTTTAA
>Ga0334722_10002325_pt1 | contig 21735 bp, 17 predicted proteins | sample C3_bottom_MG_FD_207210 | JGI IMG/M metagenome (GOLD analysis project Ga0334722, IMG submission 207210) | Sediment microbial communities from Yellowstone Lake, YNP, Wyoming, USA - C3_bottom | ecosystem: Environmental > Aquatic > Freshwater > Lake > Sediment | place: USA: Wyoming | collected... | reverse complement strand
CACAGCGGGCACATTCAAGGGAGCGTTGACGCCTACCTGGAGCACACCTGGGGCAGGCTTTGACGCCTGTACAAACCTGTATTGTCACAGCTCTGCACAGGGCTTAAACGGATCGGCTGCTCCTGCATACGGCACCCCTGTATGGGGCAGCGGCGGATCTGTAACATCGTGGTCGAGCCAGACCAACTACAGCTGCGCCAACACCTGTCATCAGACAGTATGGAACAGTTCAGGCAGACACACAGACCATGTGGCGCCTATGGCAGCCGGAGGCTACAACTTTGCATGTTCAATATGTCATAACGGAGCAGGCGCATGGAGCACCAACCATGTGAACCATCTTATAGATGTGGTCTTTGACACCGCCTACGGCGGATCGTACAGCCAGGGTGCTCAGAGCACGCCTCAGAACGGGTTCGGGACCTGCGGGAGCATCTACTGCCACAGCCAGGGCAGCAACGTTAACTATCCTTATACAACGCCAAATATGCGGGCCAATTGGTCTACTACGCTGCAGGCCGACTGCACAGGCTGTCACAATAACGACTACGCATCCGGCGAATGGATGACGAGCGGGTCGCACGCAAAGCATCTTGATACAGGCAATCTCGATCCTGCTGCCATTGACTGCAGCAACTGCCACGGCGCAACAGTTTCTAACAGCAGGACGATATCGAACCAGGCAAACCATGCGAACCGTCAGACCAATATTATGTTCACGAGATGGAACACGGCCGGGACATTCAATGGTTCATTGACGACCATTTCAGGTTCTACCTGGAGCACACCGGGCACTTACTACGACACCTGCAACAATATTTACTGTCACAGTTCGGCTCAGGGAATTAACGGCATATCAGCGCCTGCTTACGCGCCTGTTGTCTGGAACAGCTCAGCGACGGTAGTATCCTGGAGCAGTTCCGGCAACAAGACCTGTTCTGTGGCGTGCCACGATACCGGGCTGTCGGCGACCGGCGCATCAGAGTGGTTTACTTCCGGCACCCACGGCAAGCATGTTAACGGGCAGAGTTACGTGTGCGATACATGTCACAGCGGGACCGGCGCATGGACTACCTTGCATGTAAACCATAATATCGATGTTGTATTGAACTCAACCTACGGCGGATCATACAGCCAGTGGGGCACAGCCGGAAAGAACCCGCCGGGCAACGGCTTCGGCACCTGTGTAGGCATGTCATGCCACTCTACTACAGGGTCACCGGCTGTATGGGGAAGCTCAGGGTCTGTAAGCCTGAGTTGTACAGGATGTCACGGCGCGGTAAAAGGCGACAGAAGGCAGGTCGCCGGAGCAGGCGGCGATTTTGTGAGACCCTCGCATCATGTCAACAACGGCAGCACGACCGAGATCGTCACGAAATGGGACTGCATCGTCTGTCATCTTGAAGGCGACCCGGCTACCGGAGGCACAAACTCCGCAGCCCATGCAGGAGTTTCAGGGGCCAAGGCCGACGTTAACCTTAGAAATGTGGATAACTACACAACAGGCTGGGCCTGGAACTGGTACAGCATGAGCAACGGCATGAGCGCGGCCCAGAAGACGACCATGCGCGACAACATGGACAGCTTCTGCATGGGCTGCCACGACTCCAATGGAGCAAGCCAGATCGCGGTCTGGGGCACAAACGCCGTATGGTACACAAATGCAGGTCCGGGGCTTGCAAGGCGACTGACGCCGTTCAATACGCGCGACAACCTGAATGGAAACAATCTCGACACGGCAGGCATCGACACATTTAAGACGACGACCTATGGTCGCGTTGTGGACGTGAAATCCTCGTTCAACTCGGGTAATGCGGTCGGCAGCAACTTTGCGTCGCATCATAACCTGAACCAGTTTACAAAGAGATATACGTCGAGAAACACCACATATTTCCCGAATACGGCCTTTGTGAATACGGCATTGACCGAGACGGCGAACCTGCAGACAACAGGTGAGGCGACCGGTCTGCATTGTTCGGATTGTCACCTCAATGAAGCAAACGCCCACGGCGCAACCTCAAGGTTCATGCTCCAGGATTCGAGCGGTGGAGACTCTACCTGGGACGGCACAAATACAGGCACACATGTTTGCTACAAGTGCCATCCTTCCACGACATACGACGGCGGAACCACCGGCAGCAGGTTCAAACATTCTGATGACGCCACGCACACTCTTGGGACTCTGAACAGTCCATTGGGCATCATCTGCTTCAACTGTCACGGCGGATACAGCAGCAGCGCTCAGGGCGGCCTTGGGGCGATCCATGGGACTAACGAGGCATATAACCCCGGCCTCGGCGCAACGGCCTCCAAGAGATACCGTTTCATGAGCGGCTCTGTAATGCGCTTCTACAAACCGGTCCTCAATTCGGTCACCTTTAACGGTGACGGAATGTGGGTAACCTCCGCAAGCTCAAACGCCAGTTGTTATACTATCAGCGCGGACGACACCTGGGGCGGAACAGGGGCAACTACATGCACCAAGCACAATGCCGGAGTAGGCGCCAGCGGCGACCTGTTGGTAAATCCGAAACCGCTGAACTGGTAGACAGGGCGGCTTTAAACAAGACGGTATTTGAATGTTGAGCCTGATAAAGGGCGGACCTCCGGTCCGCCCTTTCAGTTTCCCTGCAGCTGCTGAATCAGGCGACGCGTAGTATATAATATGTCGATGAATAAACGGACCGTGACCATACTTGCCGCCTTTGCATTCTCCGGGGCCTCGGCGCTTATTTATGAAGTCATCTGGACGAGGGCCCTCTCACTGGTGCTCGGTTCAACTACCTATGCCTTATCTACCATGCTTTCAACCTTTATGGCCGGTCTTATGCTCGGAGGCTATTTCGGCGGAAAGCTGGCTGACCGCAGGACCGACCTTCCGAGGCTCTTCGGCCTGAGCGAGGCGGGCATCGGCATCACAGCCCTGCTTACGCTGCCCCTGATTTACGAGCTGCCGGCCTTCTACCTTTATGTCTACCGGACATTTCATCTGTCCCCGGCGATATTTATTGCGTTCCAGTTTGTTATCTGCTGCATGATAATGCTGATTCCGACGACCCTCATGGGCTTCACCTTTCCCCTTGTCTCCCGTTCCATTACGCAGGACCTGGGCAATATGGGTTCTCAGGTGGGCAATGCCTATGCGGCCAACACCTTCGGCGCTATTATAGGGGCGGCCTCTGCAGGGTTTATCCTGCTTCCCTATGCAGGCATCAAGGCTTCAATATTCACTGCGGCAGGAATGAACCTGATGGTTTCAGCTGTTGTCCTGCTTGCTTTCGGCGGAGGACGAAAGACCCTGTCTCTTATAGTCATCCTGTTTGCTGCAATGGGGAGTGTAGCCGCGCAGGCTGAGGAGAAAACGACGTTTCTCACCTTTTATACTGCACTAAGGTTTCCTGATTCTGTCCCTGCAAAGGCCCTTGTTTCCGCAAAGCAGGCAGATCATGAGCTTCTGTATTACCGTGAGCATCCTGAGGGCGCTGTAAGGCTTTACAGGGAGCGGGGAGGGTTCCTGCTGCTTCAGACCGGAGGCAAGCTGGAGGGGACGACAAAGGGCGATATGCCCAATACCCTGCTGCTGGCGCACCTGCCTGTGGCCGCGCATCCAAAGCCTTCGAGCATGCTGGTGGTCGGTCTGGGTGTCGGGGTGACTCTCGGCGCTGCAAAGGAAGACCTGCGCGATGTTGAGCTGGTAGAGATTAACCCCGGTGTTGTCGAGGCGATCAGGCGGTTTGGCCCCCCCGGTCTGATGGACGGCGTCGTGACGCACATCGATGACGCCAGACAGTATCTTTTCCGGACAGACCGCAAATTCGATATAATTTCCTCTGAGCCTTCCTACCCCTCTGATGCGGCCATCGCCAATCTTTTCACCAAGGAATATTATGAGCTGGCCCGGGAGCGTTTGAATCCCGGAGGTATCTACTGTCAGTGGCTTCCGTACTATATTCTCAGGGATGAAGACATGGAGATGATGTCCGCGACTTTTGGCTCTGTGTTCCGGCATGTCATGGTCTGGAAGGTGAACAATTCTTTGGACAGGATAATGATCGGATCGATGACGCCGTTTTCCTTCGCGCCGGGAGATATAGCGCAGCGGATCAAGGGTCTGAATAAATCAGGCTATGATCTTGCGCCGGTCCTGTCTCGCGGGCCTGAACAGATAGCTGCGCTGGTTCAGAGGGGAGATATCCCGATTAATACCGACGACCGTCCAATCCTGGAATTCCGCACTGTCCGCAATATCATAGCAGGCGGGGCGCATGCCGGACAGTAATACAGGTTTATTGAACTGATCAGCTCTATATTTTTTAGCGTCTAGAGTATAAGGCGAGGCATGGCATTTTCGCTCATTCCCGTTACACTCCGAGGGCTTTTGCCTCATTATTAATGACTCAGACTGCATGAATATCGGCAAAAGAAACCGCTCAAATACCATGTCCCGCCTTATGATATTTCGTGTGCATCTATATAATTTGCTACCTGTATTTGTTGAAATTAAGAGTTTCAGGATGGAGATGGGGATTATGTCTTTCCGTGAGCTTTGCGAGATATTCGTAATCCATTGTTCTGCCGATTGAAAGAGGGTATAGAAGAACTCCGGCAATGACAACTGCTGCCAGCCAGCCGTAAATTACCTTCCTTCCGGCCGAACTCCGGGCCATATCCGACGCTGCGAGACCGACAAGACAATAGGCGTAAGGAGCCACAGCAAGGGCCGACAGGAAGAAGATCGGACGCCGGGCAAACACCAGCGGAATATATGACGCAATGAACAGGGCCGGTATTATCATGTCTGTGCGCCGTCTGATCGCCGAAAAAACAACATAAGCGGCGGACGGCAGTACCAGCAGCCAGACGAACGGATTGCCCGGTCCAAGGGTTACATAGGATCTTCCGTCCAGTACGGCAAAGCTGCTGTAGTCCCGCAGCGGAATTATGAACCATTCCCACGCCCTTGTGTCTACCAGTGTTTCCATGGCAGGCCCGACGAATTTTACAGCCATAACCTGCGCCAGCGCATGCCTCATGAAAAACCATTCCCCAAGGTCGTAGCCGCGCAGGAACCAGAGGGCGTCGGTGAGCAGGAAAACGGTAAAGGGAAGGAAAGTCATCGACAGGACCGAAAGTATCGCAGCATCGTATTGCTTCTCCTTTATGCCGGCCCTGAACGCATAGAACAAACACACGATCAGTGGGAAAAACGCATGAGCCTTTGAAGCGAGCGCCAGGCCGAAGATTATTCCGGCAACAGGCAGCAGCCACAAGCGTCGTTTCAGCGCTCCATCCTTCATATAGGCGATGATAACCAGGACCGCGGCCAGTGTGAAGAATTCAGTGTGGACCTCCTGGATCGCCTGTCTGCTGTACGTGATCTGCACAGGGTCGATTGCAAGCAACAGGGCCGCGAGAACGGATGCGTAGCTGTTTGAAGTCAGGCGGTAAAGCAGCAGACCGAGCAGGGGAGCGCAGGCAGTTCCGAAGAGCAGGCTGAAACCCCGGACCCCCAAGGCGCCTGTGCCGAACAGGGACATGGAAAGCGACAGGAGAAGGTTCCGCAGATTTGGATGGTGGGGCATGGTCGGAAGAAAAATCCCGCGCTCCAGGTAGTTCTGCGCTGTAAACGCCATCTCGATTTCATCCGCCGTTGCAGGCTGTTGGGTAATGCCGTACACACGGACCGCTGCGGCAAGCAGCGCGATCAGAAGCAGGATTATATAAAATTTTCCAGCGCTCATTTATTCCAAACCTCAGCGGACCGCAAACAGGTCGGCCAGTTTAATCAGCCTCTGTCTCGCAACAGCGGAAATCTCCGGGTTGTCCTCAGAGAGAGTCACAGTCAAAACATCCGCCTTGAGCTGCGAAGCTGCCAGCATCGCATATACGGCCTGTTCGTCCGCTTCCTCCAGATAGGACGCGTCGATGTTTAAGAGGACAGGCTCTGTGAGATCCGGCAGGACGGGTGAGAGGGTCCGGCGGGAACCCCAATCGTGGGCAACGATCCTGTTATGTGATATTGACAACACGTCTGTGCGCGAGGCTGCAAGGCTCCTTTTCCGTTCCTCGAACATGGGCGCGGGCAGGACATAATCGATTTCCCTTAGGAGGTTCGCCTGCATCGCAGTCCATAATACGTTGCGGTCGGAGAGAAGTCCTTCGTACCTGTCGAGCATGTTGAAGAGCTGTATTGGAAAACGGTCTGTCTTTGCGAGCAGGGCGTCGGGTTCGATGTCTACAAAGTGCAGATAACGCCCCAGATGCACCATTATCCTTCCCCTGATTCCGAGACTTTTATACAGGCCGTACAACTCGCGTTCGTTCTTTAAGATATGGACGGGTATGCCTCGCGCAGAAACAGGCTGAGGCGCTGCGTATGTGCGAGCATGCTTGCCGGCAGTGTTGAGCGCGAGGGCAGTTGTCAGGAAGATGAAAACAATGCAGAGAGATGTGGTCCGGGCGAGTGACATTCTGTTAAATTCTACCCTGCAGGCAGAGGAAATATCCAGCCTGCCCTTCCTTTGCAAAACCTTTTTGTGATAACGTACTGCTGAATGAAAGAGCGGGTTAAAAACCTTATTCTGGCGGCCTCATCCGTGGTAGTTTTCCTCCTGATATTAGAGCTTGTCCTTGCCCTGTTTTGGCCCCAGAAGATCGTCCGGCATACCTATCAGGCTGAAAACGGGCAGTACCACCCTGTCATAGGCTGGGTGAACAAGCCGGGCATCAGCGGCCGGGTCATTGTCTCGGATAAAATGGTTTTTAACCGGACTCACAACAGCAGGGGACTCCGGAGCCTGCGTGAGATACCGTACGAAAAGCCCGCCGGAACAAAGAGGGTGCTTATTCTTGGGGATTCGTTCACCTGGGGAATGGGAGTCAACGATGGAGATATCATTTCAGAGCAGCTGCAGCGCAGGGCCGGAGAAAAATTCGAGGTCATAAACGGATCGGTCATCGGTTACGGCACAGACCAGGAGCTGCTCTGGCTTACTGAGGAGGGCCTGAAATACAAACCGGATCTCGTGGTTCTGGCGTTCTATCCCTGGAATGATTATGAAGAGATTTCACAGTCCATTTCCTATGGATATCCCAAGCCCTTCTTTGGCCTCGAAGGAGACGAGCTGGTTCTCGGCGGAGTGCCTGTGCCGGATACTACGGAAACGCGGAGGAAGGGCTTTAACGAGCCTCAGACAGCGTTTGGTAAATTAAAGAAGTTCCTGCGTCACCACACTCACACATATCCTTTTTTCGCAAGGCTGTTGAACTCTATCCCGGGCATCAGAAGGCTGTTTGTCCGGATCGGACTTGCCGAAGAATACACGCGGGCCCTTCCCGGCATTCCTTATAAAAGGATAAATCCGGACAAGGTGAGGGAACTTTCGGATGCCCTGATCAGGGAAATACAGCGCGTTTCCACGGGAGAGGCCAAGGCTGAATTTCTGTTTATGCTCATCCCTATAGTGGAGCAGGACCCCGGCCGCACCATCGGCTATGAAGGCGATATAGACTGGGATGAAAGGTATGCTGAGAATACCCGCAACAGCGCCTGGTATGAGGCCTTTACAAAAAAGTACGGCATGCGCTATCTGGATCTTCTTCCTGCTACGCGCAGCTCTCACCTGCAGGGTATCAGGGTTTATAACCCTGACAAGGACGACCACCATTGGAGCGCGGCGGGCCATCGGATGGCTGCGGATGCCCTGTATGACCGGATCACGAAAGACATGCTGCAGTGACAGCGCGCTGAGGCCCTGTTTTATTGAGGAACTGCGTTTGACGACATGACCTTTTTATTGTTATTTTAGGATCAATGATATTATTGCGGATGGACCATGGCCCCTCTTGAAGCTGTTTTTTTCTGGATGACCCTGTTTTCCTATTCCCTTGTCTCAGGCGCGTATGTGTATGCGCTGGTTTTTAGAAACACGCGCATTCTTTCGAAACTTACCGCGCTGACAGGGCTTGGCCTGCTGCTGCACACGGCCGCAATTGCCGCGCGTTATCAGGCGCAGGGCCATCTGCCGTGGACCGGCAATTATGAGAACGGGCTCATGGGCGGATGGTTCGTCATCGCATGCACGCTCTATGTCGGGATGCGTCAGAAGGAGCTTCGGTCTCTGGCTCTGGCCACTGTGCCGCTGACGCTTCTTCTTATGGGCTACGGCGTGATGCAGCACCCCATGCTAGGGCCAAAGGAGGCGTCGCTCAAGACCTTCTGGCTGTATATCCACGTATACTTTGCCTGGCTGGCCTTTGGCGCGTTTACACTCGCGCTGGGCGCTGGGGTTGTATATCTGCTGAAGGAAAAAGACTCGGGCCGGCCGGAACAAAATCCGGTATATGAAAAATTTCCCTCCCTTGACCGTCTGGAAGAGCTTATCTTTCGCTACATTGTCTTTGGGTTTGTCACCGACGCCATCATGATCGCTGCAGGCGCGATCTGGGCAAAGGACCTTTGGGGAAACTACTGGAGCTGGGACCCTGTTGAGACCTGGTCCCTTGTCTCATGGCTGATGTACGGCATAATAATCCATCTGCGTGTGACCTTCGGCTGGAAGGGACGCAGGCTTGCCCTGCTTGCGATCTTCGCCATAATAGGGATGATAATAACCTTCTTCGGCGTTAACTTCATTGTTTCAAGCAGCCTCCATATGTTCAATGTCAGGTAAACTGCGTATAATCGCGTTCCCTTTTTTTTCGGTCCTCATTTTTATATGTATTGGTCTGATAACGGACAGGGACTTTTTCCGTTATCCGCTGATAAAGCATGGAAAGGGCTTTGAACGTGAAAAAACCGTATTGCTCTTGACACTGCGTTTATACAATAAGATATTCAATGATTTTCAGTCTTCAGGTGGAGTGCCTTCCCTGCTTAACCGGTTCCCTGCCGTCAAGAGCATCAGGCACGATGTGTTCCGGGACATTGGTTATATACATGACGCGGGAAGGGTATTGGTGTACGACATGGCGGACATGATACCCGTGGACGTCTCTGTTACTTCTCCTTTTACTGCCGAGGTCGTTGTCCTTGAACAATGGAACTATCAATACCAGCGCAGGGACAACAGGCAGCCTGTTTCCCCTCTCAAGGGTTTGGGCAGAGGCATACGGTATTCCTTTGTGAGGGAAAAGGGACAGTGGATGGTGGGCGCATGGGACCCCGTGCCTGTGGACGAGCCTAAGATCACGGATTTCAGGTTCTGACAAATGGACAGGCTTGTCAAATACGCCTCATCTTATAAAGTAATAGCCGGCCTTTTGCTTCCCCTTGTCCTTTGCTTTGTTGCAGGACATTACATTATGGGCCTGTCATTTTATGTTGTCGCAGGTCTGACTGTGGTCAGGTTTTATTGTGCGGCTCTTCTTGCTGTACTTGCAATCCGGGCTGCCGCCCTGTTGTCAGCCCGGCTGTTCGGCGAGGCGCTGTTGACCTTCGGTCTTATCGCGCTGCTCCTTCAGGGCGTATATGCCTATGGTTTCCGGTTTAGCGCCAGGACCGGCATCGGGCTGGGAGAAGGCCCTGATAAATATTATGAAAGCGAGCAGGGACCGTGGACCCGTCCTTTCAGTCTTCCGATAGTTCTTACAGAGTCGCGGCCGGACCGGCCTGACACATGCACTGTGCTTCTTGATGAAAAGACGCAGACTATGAGCAAGGGCAAGACGTTGCCCTGGCAAGGCCTGGACCTGACAGTGACCTCGATTGAGGAGGCTCCCTTATTTGTGCTGAGCGACAGCAAAGGTGAGGAGCTTGAGGCAGGCTTTATAAAGCTGAATTTTGACGAATCCGGGGAGGCCTTATTCCAGTTTGCCGGCGTGCCTCATCGCATTTATGTGTCCCTGCCGGGCAATGGAAAGGAAGTCTGGAAAAAAGAGGGCAAGGCATGGAAAAAAAAGACTGTTCCGCCTGATAAGGAGAAACAGAAGACCGCGGGAGAGATCCTGCATCTGCTTGTCATGAGGGGGAAGGTGACCGCATTCGATGCTGATGTAAAGCGGGGAGACACCATTTCATTCGAGGGGCTCAACCTCAGGTTTGAAAAGGGCGCTCCGTGGATTGAATTAAAAGTTGAGAAGGCATTGAATTATTATCTGCTTTATGCAGGGGTGGGCCTGATGATTACCGGTCTTGCTGCGGCTGTTTTGCGGCGGAAAAAATAATGGACCGGAGTCCTTTTTCCAGACTATCCTCTTTGAGGACAACCATATTTCTGATCTTGTCCCTGGGAGGAATATTTCTTCTGGGCCTCTGGATACCTCAGAAAGGCCTGCTTAATAACGATCTCTATATTGCCTGGAAGGCTAAAGCGCCGGGCCTGGTCTCAGCGCTTGAACTCCTGGGACTGACCGATATTTACACATCTCCTGTTACCCTTGCGCTTTGGCTGCTATTTTTTATCAATTTGTCTCTGGTCATGTGGAAACGTGCGGCAATTATCCGCGCGCTCACCTCGGCGGCGGAGAGAAAACCGATTGATCCAGTGAGCGCTGTTTATACGCACAGGGTTATGATCGGTCTTCCTCCTGGTGATCTTTCCGGCGGAGCTGATTTGGGACGTCTTTCAGCGATATTGGGGAAAGAGGGGTATCGTATGTACGGGACCCCTGAGAGGTTTTACGCGGTCAGAAACAGGCTTTCGCCCTATGCCACGCTGCTTTTTCATCTGAGTTTCTTCCTTATGCTCATCGGAGGAGTTGTCGGGGTTTACACGAAATTTGAGGGGACATTGGACCTGGCAGAGGGAGAGGAATTTAATGGGGAGCCGGAGCGGTACAACGGTCTCAGGCTGCCGAAGGCCGGCAGGCCGCCGGAACTGCATTTTTCTGTTGAGACTGCAAGACCTGAAACTGTTGAAGGCAGATCCGTAGGAGTGAGAGTCACAATCAATGATGCGTCCGGCAAGGGGAGACTCGTAGAGGTGAACCGGCCTTATGAATCCGATGGAGCTTCCCTTGTAATAAAGGATTTAGGGGTATCCCCTCTGTTTGTCATATCAGACGCAATAGCCGGCAACAGCGGCCGCGAGCTTGACGGTGCTTATGTAAAGCTGAGCGCGCAGCCCGATAAAAAGGGGGTATTCTCCATGGCCGGCCTTAATATTGAGACCAGGTTTTTCCCTGACTACGAGAAAAAGTACGGCAAGGATTTTTCCAGGTCGAACGAAATCAAAAACCCTGCGTATAACCTCTCCGTCAAGAAGGACGGGAAGGTCATCGGTCAGGGGACTGTGCGCCCCGGAGAGATCCTGAAAGCAGGCGACTACGATATAGAGTTCCGCGAAATGCGTTATTGGGTGAGGTTTTATGCGGTCAAGGAATACGGCGGGAAAATCGTATTCGCCGGTTTCTTCTTCGCGATCATCGCCCTCGTCCTTCGACTGTTTTTTTACAGGCGCGAGCTTGCCGGTATGTGTTCCTCCGGTCCGCAAGGGACGCAGCTTCAGCTTGCCGGAAGGTCCGAGTTCTATAAGGCTCTATACGAAGATGAATTTACAAAACTTGCGGAACGTCTGAAAAGGGAGTTGTGACTGCTAACAGGGCCGAAGCGGCTGTTTTCTTTCTGGCTCTGTTCTGTTTTTTCGGCTCAAAACAGATCGGAGACCCTGATTTTTGGTGGCATCTCAGGACCGGGCAGTTTATTGCTGAAAGCAGGTCTTTGCCGGAGGCGGACCCCTTTGCCTCTGTTGGTCTCCCGGATTCGGATTCTGCAGGAAGACAGAAAGTTATCCTCAAAGGCTACTGGCTCAGCCAGCTGATATTCTATTCCGTTTACAGCTCTCTTGGATTCAGCGGTATTAATTTACTCAAGGCCTTTGTGTATACCTCCATATTTTTTCTGCAATGGCTTATCATGCGACAAGAGAAGGTCTCAGGCGTTTTTACATATCCTCTCATCGCTCTTGCCGCCTATGTCCTGTTTTCGTACTTTCCAGGCGAAAGGCCCCAGATATTTTCCTTCCTCTTCGCGATCCTTACCATGTCCCTGATCGAGAAATTCAAAAGAGACGGCAAAGCGCCATATGCATTGCCGGCCATAACTGCTGTATGGGCCAACACGCATCCCGGTTATTTTGCGGGAGCTGCTGTTATCGCTGTTTATCTGCTTGGCGAGGGGCTGAAACTTGCGGCAGGCGCAACCTCAGCTATGACGAAGGAGCGGTATCGGATGCTCTTTTTCTGGGGCGCGGTATCCCTGGCATGTTTTGGACTGAATCCCTCCTTTTCAGGCGGCGTTGCAGGTCTGACCGGAGCCGCGCAGTCTGTTATCAGAACTGATATCAGCGAATACATGAGCGTCTTTGCCCTTTATTCCGAATACAGGATTGCCGGACCCCTTGTCGCTGCGGGGGTTATAGTGTTTCTCTCAGTTGCGGCGTTTTTACTGAATTTTAAAAAGTCGGACATTACACATGTATTGCTTGTCTTCTGCTGGCTCACAGGCGGTATTTTCGTTTTCAGATTCTTTGCCTTTGCCGTGATACTCTGCATTCCCCTGCTGGGGATCTATCTGGACAGGGGGACCGCAGAACTGAGAGAAAGGGTCATGTCCGGAGCTGCGCGGAAACGGTTTTCCGGCGCGTATCATACGCTCCTTGCGGTTGCGCTTATAGTCATGCTTTTCCCGTTGTTGCGGGAAGGGCTATTCCTGCGAAACGATTATGACACGTCCGACTTTCCGGCCGGCGCCGCAAATTTCATCGAAAAAAACAGTATCAGGGGAGACATCTTCAATCATTATAATTGGGGCGGCTATCTCATCTGGAGACTCTATCCTCAGCACAGGGTTTTCGTCGACGGCAGGGGATTGAGCGATGAGGCTTATATAAGGCATCTGGCCGTCCTTGCCGGGGATTCCGGGCAGGCGTTCGGGGTGGGGGGATGGAGCGGGTTTCTGGATTCGATGAAGCTCAATATTATTCTGATCCCGGCTATCGATAAATTCAGCGGCGATATCTTCCCGCTTGTGTTCTCGCTAATGGAATCAGCTGAGTGGAGGCTGGTCTATTTCGATGATTCCGCGGTGATTTTTGTTAAGGAAGGCGAACTGAACCGAAAACTGATACAGGCCTTCAATATGCCGAAATATCTGGTATTCAACACGGTGATAGCCGAGGCCGAGAGAGGGATCTCGATGTCGCCCGGCAACCCCAAATTTTATGTGTCCATGGCTCTTGCGCTCAGGGGTCTCAGCAGGGAAAAAGAGGCCGGCTTATATTTTGAGAAAGCGAGATCGATGCTGCCCAGACTCAGGGACGGGCAAGGTTCAGGACATTGATGCGGGGATATATTTCCCGCTTTTTGCAGGTTTAATAAAGAGGGAGAGTTTAAGCTTTTTGGGTTACAATAAATGAGTCTTGTTATAAATATCGGCTATAGACTCTATTGTTGTAAAAGGACAGAGACAGACATGCTGAATACCGTCATAGAATCGGCAGATTATTTATATATAAGTAAACCCGGATGATAACCAGACTGCTCAGGAAATCTTTCTATAATCAGAAGAAGGCAATGGCGCTCATGATCGTCTCGATTGCGGTCGGCACAGCGCTTACGGCATCCCTCCTTACGCTTTCTTTCGAGATAGGCGGCAAGGTCTCGAAGGAGCTGCGGGCCTTCGGCGCAAACATCCTGGTTGAGCCCAGGATTGAGGGGCTCGCGGGCCTTTCCGGCCTGAGGCGCTATCTGCGCTCTGAAGATGTAATGAAGGTTAAGACTATTTTCTGGAGACACAACATCCTCGGCATATCTCCGCTTCTTGAAACAGACGCGCACATCCATGCCGGCGACAGGTCTGCAGAGGCGCGGCTGATCGGCGGATGGTATGAAAAGGAGCTGCCCCTGCCGGGCGAAGCGGGGACCTTTACTGCAGGGATAAAGACCGTCTCTCCCTCGTGGTCTCTCACCGGCAGGTGGCCGGCCGATGCAGGAGGCGTTGTTCTGGGGTCTTCGCTGGCCGCAACACTCGGGGTTAAGATCGGAGATGAGCTGTTGTTCGGGGACAGGACAAAAAAGGTCGAGGGTATTCTGGATACCGGCGGACGGGAGGACGATCAGGCCTTCATGGACCTCGTTTCTCTGCAGCAGGAAAACCGGCTGGAGGGAAAGATATCGCGCGTATTTATAGGGGCGCTTACAACTCCGATGGAGGAGTTTGCCTATAAAGATCCGGCGGTCATGTCAAAGGTTGAATACGAAAAATGGTACTGCACAGGCTACGTCACTTCTATTGCCAAACAGGTCGAAGAGGTGTTCGGCAACTCGCGCGCAAAGCCGGTCTGGCAGATCGCCGGTACGGAAGGGAAGGTACTCGACAGGCTGAAGGCCCTCATTTATCTGCTCTGCGGAGTAGTGCTTGTTGCCTCTTCAATCGGGGTATCCACCACAATGATTATGAGCCTGCTGAGGCGCATTGAGGAGATCGGTCTGTTGAAGGCAATGGGCGCGGACAGGGGGAAGATCATCGCGATTTTTCTTTCCGAGGCCGGCATAATCGGCCTTGCAGGCGGCTTCGCAGGATATCTGCTTTCAATGGTTGTGTCGGAATATATAGGCGTGCGGGTTTTCCAGTCCGGTCTTCAACAGAGGGGTTCGCTTTTATTTATCGCCCTTGGGAGCGCCGTCTTTATAGCTGTGCTTGGCACGGTCCTGCCGATACGACGCGCCCTGAGAATAAGGCCGGGTGTTGTGTTGAAGGGCAGCGAATGAAGAAAAAACGGTTTTTACATTTTTTCCTGCGGTCGGCGGCGCAGCGTAAGGGACGCAACCTGATGGCAGCCCTGTCGGTAATGCTTGCTGTTGCCGTGGTAACCGGCATGGTCGGAATCACCTCGGGCGTCCGGGAAAAACTCGGGGCTGAACTCAGGGCCTATGGCGCAAATGTGCTGGTTTCACCCGCAAAGGGGGGGTCGTTCAGCAAAGAGATAATTAGCAGGATCAGAAATATCAGGGGTGTTGATGATGCTTCAGGCCAATATTTTACCGTGGCGAGTATAAGAGGTCATGAGGTTGAGGTGATCGGCCTTGAGCTCGATAAGTTCAGGAAAATGGGCTGGAAGCTTTTCGGCAGACTGCCCGGCAGAGAAGGAGAAATGCTGGCGGGCATCAATTTAAAAACCGGTCTGAAGCCGGCAGAGGGGAATGCTGAAGAACTTATACATGGAGACCTGCGCAGAGAGATGATCCTTAGCGGGTTTATCGAGAGGGGCGGGCCTGAAGACAGCGCTCTGATCATGTCCCTCGGAGACGCATGGGCTGTTTCGGGCGCTTCGGATGTAATTGACGTTGTTCTGGTGCGGGTCAGCCCTTCCGCCTTTGAAGAGGCCGTGCGGCAGTTGAGAGTAACTTTACCGGACGCTTCTGTGAAGAGCGTCAGGCAGGTCGCCTCTGCAGAAGAGTCGCTGCTTTCAAAGATCCGGCTTCTTATGCTGCTGGTTACCGCCATCGTTGTATTTGCCTCCTCAATAAGTGTAGCGAGTACCATGGCGGCGAATGTCTTTGAGCGCAGAGAGGAGATCGGGCTTATGAAGGCTCTTGGCGCAAAACGCAGGGATATAGGCGCCTTCTTTTTCGCGGAGTCGCTGCTGATCGGCGCAGCAGGCGGTTTTTTCGGATGCCTCTTTGGCGTGGCCGCTGCCGAGGTCATTTCAATGGGCGCCTTTGGAACTTTTATCCGACCGGCTTTTTACCTTCCCGCAATATCTTTACTGACCGGCCTTCTGCTTTCGCTTGTGTCGGGCTATTTTCCTGTCCGGGATGCAATGCGCTCCGACCCGGCCGTCATATTGAGAGGAGAATGATTTGGAGTATAATGAATGTCATTGATTGAGCTCAGGAACGTATCTAAAGAATACAGGAACACCCATGCTCTCAGGGGCATAGACCTTGTTGTGTCAAGGGGAGAGTGGATGAATATTGTCGGGCCTTCAGGTTCGGGGAAGAGCACGCTTCTCAATATTATCGGAGGTCTAGACAGTCCCACCTCGGGCGAGGTCAGTATAGATTCCGTTGACATCAGCCGGCTCCCGGAAGACGACATGGCTGTTTTAAGACGTGAAAAGATCGGCTTCATATTCCAGCAGTCCCATCTCATTCCATATCTCACCGCGGTTGAGAACGTAATGCTTGCCCAGTATTTTCACAGCATGGCCGAGGAGAAGGAAGCCGCGGATGCGCTGTCGCGTGTTGGGCTTGGACACAGGCTGGAGCATCGCCCGTCCCAGATGTCCGGAGGAGAGCAGCAGCGGGTATGCATTGCCAGGGCGTTGATCAACAATCCTGAGATCCTGCTTGCGGATGAACCGACCGGCAACCTCGACCGTGAGAACACGAGGCTTATACTGGAACTCCTTGATAAGCTGCACAGTGAAGAGGGTTTTACCATTGTGCTTGTCACACACGACCCGTTTGTGGCGCAATGGGGCAGGCGGGTGCTGACGATGGAAGACGGCAGGATTAAATGTGATGAGTCAATTTGTCGTCTCTGATGCCCTGCTTGCCGGGTTCAGGGAAACGGCCAGGGGCGGCATCCTGTATCTTGTCTTTCTGTCTTATGCCTCTCTGACGCAAAGGAAATATCTTCTTGCTCCATTCTTTCTTGGCATCTCAGTTGCCTTTCTTACGGGCCTTTCCGCGCCATATATAACCGCCCTCCTTCCGCTAAAAGGAGCTGTGGGCAATTTAATCTCAGGCTCCTTTGCCCTGTTCTTTATTTTCAGCTGCGCGGCCCTGCTGCAGTCTTCCGAACTGCCTCTGTTTGAGCCCTTCAGACTTATTCGCATATCGGATTTTTTTTACAGAATAGCGACCCTGTTCCTTGCTGTGCTCTTTTTCCTGCCTGAAGCAACAGGGACAGGCTTTGCAGCAGCGGAGACCGCGCTTATGAGGGAAGGCGCTTTTGTTGTTTACTTTTCCCTGGCGGCCGGCGCTGCAGCAGGAGGCATCCTCATTTTTCCCCTCGGCCGGCTGACCTTTGTCCGAAAAGCCGGTGAGGTCTTCGATGTCCCGCAGATACTGCTGCTCTGCGCGATATTGAAGCTCTTCGGCAGCGGCATGAAAGGTATTGAACAGATCACCCTTATCCCATCCGTCCAGGCCGGTCTTATGAAATTCTTTCATGATTTTGTGCATCAGAACTTCGTCCTTTTCATGGTGCCGGACCATATGCTTCTGAGAACAACTGCCTGGAATTTTATCGGTATTTTTTTTGGCGCGAACTTTGCCCTGTTTGTCTCCCTTTTGCTGCTGCTGTCCGTGCCCCTGTTTTTCCTTTACAGAAAGCTGTTGAGGGAGCCTGTCGTACCGGCTGTTTCTGATGCGCCTGCAACCGGCGCAGTAATCCGCAAGCTGAGGCATGCGGTTCTCTCAGAGCGCAGGAAAAAAGCGGCGCCCGTGATTTTTTTCGTATTTCTTATCGTGACCAGCTGGTATGTGCGAGGCGGCCAAACATCTCCGCGACTTTACAACCCTGCGCCTAAACCGCTCGTCGCAGACAATGGTCTTGTGCGTATCCTGATAAGCGATCCCACAATGGACCTGAAAGACGGGCGCATACACAAATTCAGCCTCGCGCATCAGGGGAAGAATATAAGGATACTCGTTGTTCGGAAGCCTGACAGCCGCTTCTCCGTGTGCCTCGACGCCTGCGAGATATGCCCTCCGGAGGGGTATGGACAGAAAGAAGACCTCCTTGTCTGCATATATTGCAATACCCCGATACCTGTCAGAACCCTCGGCAGGCCCGGAGGCTGCAATCCGATACCGCTTGAGGCCGCGTCGGACAATTCTTTTATCTCAATCAAGCTCGATGAATTGCTTAAGAAAACTGCGCTTGTCAATGCCGGAAAATCCGGGGAGCCTGGAAGATGACCGGCTTCAGGGCAAGGACCTTGAAGCTTGCGGCTCTTTTTTTCTCGCCTGTCTTTCTTGTCTGGATGACTGTGGGATGGCTCAGCAGTTATGTTGTGTCGGCGGTCTGGACGAATGAGGCCTTTGGCACGTTCGTCGGAGAGCTTTCGGGGAGCCGGGCCTTGAAGATCATGTGCGCCTCGTTTCTTGTATGCGGGGCCGGCAATCTGGTGAGGGCGTCCCGTGCGCGCCTGAAGACCGGGACCTTATATTTTTTATTATGGGTCATCCTGCCGGCCGGACTTCTGCTTTACGGCACAGCATTTTTCCTGAGTTTAAGTTCCAGGCAGGCAGGCAATATGATCCTCGGCGAGGGCGACCCGTTTAAGCCCCCGTGGAGTTCTGCGGAGTACCGCGTCAGTAAAATAAACCTCGGCATGCCTGATAAATTTCTCGATATCGACTTTGAGAAAGGCAGCGGTATTTTTCAGTATGAACCAAGGATCACTCTGCAGAACGGCTTGGGTGCTGAAAGCACGGTCGGCGCCTTTCCCCCTGCCTCATACGACGGAACATATTTTCATATACTGAACTTCGGCATTGCCCCTAAGGTGACTGTAAAGGAGGTAGGCGTGGTTATCTCGGAATCATACGCGCCTTTGCGGATCATCGTTCCTGGAACTACAGACAACCTTTCGATCCCAACGGTCCCTTTTCGCTTTCAGATAGGAATGGAGCCTGTGCGCATTATTGAAAAAGGAAGCGTCAAGGCAGCCGAATTCAGCCTCCATAGTCCCAGGTATTCGATACGGGTATACGACGGCGAGAAAATCATTGCGGAAAAGAGAGGCGTCGGAGAACTGCAGTTTGATCGGTTTGAGGTCCTGTTAGGCGAGCCTGCCGCTTGGGTGCAGGTTGAAGCCGTGCGCGACCCCTGGCATATGTTGCTTGTTGCAGGGCTGCTGATGACCGCAGCCGGCGCATTGATACGGCTGGTCGGCGGTGTTGTAACAGTGTATAGAAAATTGTTTGTTGAATAGATTCGATCTGAAAAATCTGCCGGCTGATAAGAAGTTTAATATACTTCCTGCTTTTCATTGTTTTTATGCTTGTCCAAAATAAAGTGTAAGTAGAGACTGAACACCGCTTAAACGCAATGCATCGACAGGATAACCATCCGGCATACGTTATTTCGGATATTGGAACGAATCGAAAGTTACAGAGTGGTTATTATGCTGAATACGCTTTTTTTACAGGGAGTCGGCATTTTGTCTAATCGGCATTCAGTCTCTCTCGAATTTGTTTTGGACAGTAATGATTGCCTTTGGAAAAAAACTGGCTCCCGGGGAGGGATTCGAACCCCCGACAGGGTGGTTAACAGCCACCTGCTCTGCCGGCTGAGCTACCCGGGAATATCGAGACAAATGATACATGCTGAGACCTAATTTTATAGCAAAAACCATGGCTTTTTGTCAATAAAACCCTGCCGCCGTAACAACGACGCGCCTATAGCGTGATTTTATAAAACCTGTGAGCCTCTTTGGGCGGACAGAAGATAATAATGTTTCTGCTGCCGGCGCTGTTAGGGGTATAATCGTAGTATGCGGACAACGGCTGCGATTATTTTGATCTTCGGAATTTGTTTCTTTTGGTCATGCCCCCTTTCTGCCGAACAGGGCGGAACAGTGGTCGTCGTAAAAGTCAGCGGGGTCATCAATCCGGTCTCTGCTGAATTTATCAGGAAAGGCCTTGGAACAGCCGAGGGTATGAAGGCGGAGGCTGTTGTCATCGAGCTCGATACCCCCGGCGGGCTTGACGCCTCGATGCGCAGCATCGTAAAAGACATCCTCGCCTGCAACGTCCCTGTAGTAACATATGTATATCCTCCGGGCGCCAGGGACGCGTCCGCCGGCGTCTTCATTACCATGGCCTCGTCCGTGGCAGCCATGGCTCCCGGCACAAATATCGGCGCTGCGCATCCTGTTTCACTGGGCGAAAAGATGGACAAGACCTCGACTGAAAAGGCGGTCAACGACGCGGCAGCCTATATAAGGGCGCTCGCCGTGAGAAACGGAAGGAACGCGGACTGGGCCGAGAACTCCGTCAGAAATAGTATCTCCGCAACCGAGAATGAGGCGCTTAAAGAAGGAGTGATAGATTTTGTAAGCAGGGACCTTCCGTCTCTTTTGAAGGATATCGATCAGAAGAAAGTGATTACAGCCTCGGGAGAGAGAGTGCTGAGGACCGCAAATGCTTTGGTAATCAATCGTGAGATGGACTTGCGTTATAAGATCCTTTACTTCCTGTCCGATCCGAGTGTGGCTTACCTGTTGATGCTGCTGGGCTTCTACGGCCTGTTTTTCGAACTCAGCAACCCAGGGTCAATACTTCCGGGTGTCGCCGGCGCAATTTTTCTGATCCTTGCCTTTTATTCCTTCCAGACGCTGCCGGTCAATTACGCAGGCCTGCTGTTTATTGTCCTGGCCCTCGTTCTCTTCATCCTCGAAATAAAAATTATTTCTCACGGCGTTCTGGCAACAGGAGGCGTCATATCTATGGTGATGGGATCTCTGATGCTGTTTGAGTCGCCTGCGCCGTTTCTGCGGCTGTCGATCTATCTGGTCCTGCCCGCGGCAGCGACTACAGCCCTTTTCTTTACCTTCACAGTCAGGCTGGCGTATAAGGCGTCCCTCAGAAGGCCGACGACAGGCAGAGAAGGCCTTGTCGGGACAAAGGGCAGGGCGCTCGCCGATTTCCTGGACGGGGAGGGAACTGTTGCGGTCCACGGAGAAATATGGGCCGCTGTATCCCGTGATAATGTGAAAAAAAATGATATAGTTGTAGTCGAGTCGGTTTCGGGATTGACAATACAGGTGAAAAAGAAGGAGGAAGCGTGATGCCGGTACCCCAGTTTACAGGTCTTGGTTTTATCTTTATCATTGTCCTGGCCGTATATTTTATTTCGAGCGCAATACGCATATTAAAGGAATATGAACGCGGCGTGGTATTCAGGCTTGGGAGACTTATCCCGCTAAAGGGACCGGGTCTGGTGCTGATATGGCCTGTCATAGACAGGCTCGTCAAGGTCAGTCTCCGCACCGTAACAATGGACGTGCCTCCCCAGGATGTCATAACGAGGGACAATATTACGGTCAAGGTCAATGCTGTGGTTTATTTCAGGCCTCTTGATCCTGTGAAGGCCATAACCGAGGTCGAGGATTTTTACTATGCCACTTCCCAGATAGCCCAGACCACCTTGAGGAGTATACTGGGCCAGAGCCAGCTCGACGACCTTTTGTCCAAGAGGGACGAACTGAATGCCGAGCTGCAGAAGGTGATCGACTTTCAGACTGAGCCATGGGGCGTAAAGGTCTCTACAGTAGAGGTGAAAAATGTGGACCTGCCGGTCGAGATGCAGCGCGCCATCGCAAAGCAGGCGGAGGCGGAACGCGAGAGAAGGGCAAAGATAATCCATGCCGAGGGAGAATTCCAGGCGTCCCAGAAACTGGCCGATGCCGCGGGCGTAATCGCCTCCGAGCCGATAGCCCTGCAGCTGCGGTATCTGCAGACGCTGACCGAGATAGCCGCGGAGAAGAACTCTACAATAATATTCCCGGTGCCTGTGGACTTCCTGAAGATATTTATGGAGAATAAAAAGCAGGCCTGAGCATCCGGTTGCCGAATAAATGCTGTAAGGGGGAGACATAGAAGGACTGCGGCAGCATACGAAAAAAAAGAAGATACACATATGGTACAGGCTTCTCTTCCTTGCCTGCTTTTTTGCTGTTATTTGTGCGCTGTACAGAACCGGCGCTTTTCAGTTTTTTATGAGCAGGGAAAAGATGCTGGCCTTTCTCGAATCTCTGGGCCCGGCCTCTTTTCTGGGCT
>Ga0334722_10002324_pt1 | contig 21742 bp, 17 predicted proteins | sample C3_bottom_MG_FD_207210 | JGI IMG/M metagenome (GOLD analysis project Ga0334722, IMG submission 207210) | Sediment microbial communities from Yellowstone Lake, YNP, Wyoming, USA - C3_bottom | ecosystem: Environmental > Aquatic > Freshwater > Lake > Sediment | place: USA: Wyoming | collected... | reverse complement strand
TGAGTAAATTTCTTAATGATTACCACCGAGTTTATCCCGACCATGCCGAAGGAATTGTTGAGAATGGCATTAACCCGTTCGATCCGGCGCGGTTCATTCAACACCAGATTGGGTAGCGCGCACTCGGAATCAAGTTCCTGGACATTGATGGTGGGATGGACCAGATGATCCTCGAAGGCCGGCAGGTTTCCAGCTAACTCCAGCCCCCCCGCGGCTCCCATGGCGTGGCCGATCATGCTCTTGGTGTTGTTGACGTAGGTATTGGGGAAGTCGCCAAAAACCTCCCGGAGGGCCCGGCATTCCTCGATGTCGCCCTGGCGGGTGCCGGTGGCGTGGGTGTTGACGATGTCGATATCCTCGGGATTAAGCCCGGCCCGAGCCAAGGCCTTGCGCATACACTGGGCCTGACGAGGGCCGTAGGGCAGCACGAAGTCGCGGGCATCGGAGTTCATGGCGTATCCAGCCACCTCGCCATAGATCTTGGCGCCGCGCTTGAGGGCGGACTCCAGGGTTTCCAAGACGTAGAGACAGGCGCCCTCGGAGATGACAATCCCATTGCGCTCCATATCGAAGGGGCGGCTGGCCTGGGCGGGATCGGCATGGGTAGCCAAAGCCCCCTCGGCCCGGAAGCTGGCGAATATCCCAAAGGAACCGGGGCTTTCCGAGATGCCGCCGCAGAGGGCCAGATCGACCTCGCCCAACCGCAGCATCTGGGCGCCCTGGATCAGGGCGGCGTTGCCAGCGGCGCAGGCCGCCCCCACCGAGTAATGGGGTCCGGTAATCCCGAGGCTCATGGTGATTTCACCGGCCGGGTTGTTCAGCACCGTCCGGGGATTGTGGTGATGGGTCCAGTAATCGAGATTGAAGTTATACTGGCTGACGTTGTAGACCTCGTTTTCGGTCTCCACCGTGCCGTGCTCGGTGAGTCCCACGTAAACCCCGACCCGGTCGCGGTCGGTGGTCTCGATTTCGATCCCGGCATCGGCCAAGGCCTCGTGGGCGGCATACACACCCAGACAACCGGCCCTGGTGCCGCGTTTGTTTTCTTTTTTCTTGCGATACTTGGTCTCGGGAAAGTCGCAGATTCCAGCCAGCACCTTGCCGATGTAGCGCAGTTCAATCTCGCGAATACCGCTGACCCCGGCCAGCAAACGGGCCCGGAAATCGGTGAGGTTGTCGGCGTTGGGGGCGGCCAGACCAACCCCGGTGATGACGATTCTGGCGGAAAGATTTTCCATGTCCAACGATCCATTGAGATGGTGGATGCGCTACGCTTCATCCACCCTACACATTATAAGAACATCCTCGGGCCGGAGGAAAATTCCCCTGGCGCGAACATTCATCCGGCGCAATTCGCTACGCTCATGCCGCCCTTCACTTCTGCGGTTCGATATTCTGCGGTTCTACTGTTCTGCGGTTAATCCTTTACAATACCGCCGCCGTACCGCCGGGGGTATATTCCGGAATCAGTTCGTGCAGCACCTGCTTGATCCCTGCCCCCTCATGCTGGGCAGCCAACTCCTCAAGCCGCCCCACTTGTTCATGCAATCCTTGCGTTTCTCGACCATCACCGCGCAAGACCATGATCTTCTCATGCCTGGTGGCGACGATCCCCTCGCCCTCGGTAATCAACTCTTCGTAGAGTTTTTCCCCAGGCCGCAGCCCAACGTATTTTATCTCAATCTCGGTATCCGGCTCCTTGCCACAAAGCCGGATCAGGTCACGAGCCATCTTGGCAATGACTACCGGCGTGCCCATCTTGAGGATGAAGATCTCCCCGCCCTCCCCCATACTGGCTGCCTGCAAAATTAACTGCGAAGCCTCCTCGATGGACATGAAGTAGCGAGTCATCTCCGGATCGGTGACCGTCACTGGCCCGCCCATCTCGATCTGCCGCTTAAAGAGCGGGATCACCGAACCACTGGAGCCGATGACGTTGCCGAACCGCACCGCCATCAATCGGGTCTGGCCAGTTAACTCACCGCAGCCGAGCCGCCGATAAAAATCCTGCAAGAGTAGCTCGGTCATCCGCTTGGAGGCGCCCATTACGTTGGTGGGCCGTACTGCCTTATCGGTGGAAACGAGAATAAAACGCCGGGCCTGATGTCTGATGGCTGTATCAAGAAGCTGGCGGGTGGCGACAATGTTGTTATCCACCGCCTCCCAGGGGTTATTTTCGATCATCGGCACATGCTTGTAGGCGGCGGCATGAAAAACAACCGCCGGTTTATAGCGGGCAAAGAGATGCTCCAATAACCCCTGGTCCTGAACCCGCCCTAGAACCGGTAGATAATCACGGAACCCTAGCTCGTGGAGCAACTCCATCTCGATCTGGTAAAGGTTATACTCGCTGGCGTCGAAGATGATCAACCGCTCCGGTTTAAAGCGGATAATCTGCCGACAAAGCTCCGAACCGATGGAACCACCCGCGCCGGTGACCAGCACCGTATTTCCTTCGACAACCTCCTCGATCCGCTCCAGCTCCAACCGAACCGACGGCCGCCCCAGCAAGTCCCGGTAAGAAACATCGCGGAGCGCTCGGATGGAAAGCTGGCCACTCATCACCTCATCCAGACCAGGCAGCGTTTTAAAGGGCCGACCGGAACCACGACAAATCTCAACGAACCGCGACATCTGCTCGCTGCTCGACGAAGGCGCGGCAATGATAATCTCATCGGCATCAACCCGCTCGGCGATTTCATCAAGCTGATCGACAGAACCTAAGACCGGTACCCCATGAATCCTTTGGCCAATCTTGGCCTGGTTGTCATCGAGCAGGGCCAAAATCTCATAGGGCAGGTTCAGGTTTTCCCGCACCTCGCGGATAATTTTTTCGGCAGAACTGCCCGCCCCGATGACGACAATCTTCTTGCGCGGGCGCCCATCTGGTCGTGCCCCACTTTGGCCATTGCCAGCGTGGAGACTAAAGAAGAGTCGCAAGGAGATGCGTGAGCCCACTACAAAAACGAAGGTTAAGATGCCATCCAGAACAAAAACCGCCCGCGAATAACCATCAAAGCGATTGAAAAGCAGAATCGTTCCCATGGAAACAAAAGAAACGAAAACGCAGGCTTTAAGAATATTAACCAAATCGACCAGGCTGGTGTAGCGCCACATCCCCCGGTAGAGGCCGAAGAACAGGAAGGTGGCAAGCTTGAAGAGGATTAATATCGGTAGAACCACCTGGATATTAGCCACTTCCACCGGACTCAAGTTACCTTCATACCTGATCAGGTAAGCCAAGAGATGAGCGACTACAAGGAGCAGAACATCAAGGCCAAGAATAGCCCAGAAGGTCGGTTTGCGTAGGTGGTGTTTCAGCATAAAGATATCACGTAAGCTATCGGCATCAACTATCTGCAATCATGAGTTATTTGAACCACCGGCGTTAAATTTAACAACCAGAAAAAGCAGCGGCAAATAGGCCAGAATGACTAGGGGCACATCGAACCTGGGCAATATGACACAAAGAACGGAAAGGGGCAACAACCAGAAGAGGTTTATGCCCATCACCGCCATGGTCACCAACCGGTGGCTACCATACAAAACCGCCGCATTCTGGTAAGCGTGGCTACGATGGGCGTCGTACCACCTCTCCCCTCTGGTCATGCGGCGCAGCAAAGTAAAGGTGGCATCGGCAAGAAATACCCCGGGCAGAATCAGCCAGCAGCCGATAGGCAGGGAGTGGCTGAAAATTGCCGTCCTTAGAGCCAGAGCCGCCAAGACAAAACCGAGAAAGCCACTGCCAACATCGCCCATAAAGATCCTGGCCGGTGGCCAGTTCCAGACCAGAAAACCCAGACAAGCCGCCGCCAGAAGTAAACAGAGAAGTGCTTCCGCTTCTTCGCCGCGCAAGGCAAGAAGCAGGGCGGCGGAAGCGGCCACAAAGACTGCTTCACCACCAGCCAGACCGTCGATACCGTCCATAAAGTTAAAGAGGTTCAGGGACCAAACCACGACTAAAACCAGCACCAGAACACCACACAGCCGCAATACCACAAACTGGCCGCCGGTAGCCCAGAAAAAACCTTCCCGTCCCAGTCCCCAAACCAACAAGACCGCTGCCAAGAGATGCACCAGAATCCGGCGGGCCGCCGAAAGTTGGCGAAGATCGTCCCATAGGCCGATGCCAGCCACCGACAAGGAGGAGAATAAAAGCAGCGGCAAAAAGCTGCCAGATTTAGTGGGTGCAAAGACTGCCAGCATGACGACACCCAGCAAGAAGGCGCCGACAACAGCCAGTCCGCCACCCCGAGGTGTGGGGGTGGTGTGAGAACTGCGCTGATTGGGGAGGTCGAGGACGGCGAAACGCAACGCCAGATAGCGGACCAGGGAAGTCAGCACCCAACCGGTCACCACAATCCCTGCCACCAATAACCAACTAATCATGCCCACTTTGCTTATACCAACGGACTGTTCTTTCGATACCCTCAGCCATTCCGAGCACTGGTCGCCAGCCTAAACAGTTCTTGACCTTGGCGGTATCGAGCCGTAGCGAGCCGCAGACCTTTTCCCAGGTTTCATACCGACCGATCAGTCGACCAGCCAGCGCCATAATCGCAGGAGGTACAGGTAACAGACGAGCGGGCCTGCCCATACTGGCAGCGATCATCCGGATCAGATCAGGTGTGGAAATGTCCTCCCCGTCTGCCAGTAGAAAGGTTTCCCCGGCCGCCGCCGGTTGATCGATACACAAGATGATAAAGTCGACCAGATTATCTAGCCCCAGTAAACTCCGGAGATTATTTACCCTACCGAATGGTAATGGCGTACCCCGCGAAACCAGCCCCAGAAGGGCAAGGAAATTTGCCTTGACCCCGGGGCCATAGACCAATGGGGGCCGAATAATCACAATCTCCATGCCAGTTTCTTTGCCAATGGTAATAAGAAGCTGCTCAGCTTCCCATTTTGAGGTGGTGTAGTCGTTGTGAGGCTTAGGTAAATCAGTCTCATTGAATGGCCTGATTCCGCTGTTATTGCCATTCACCCCGATGGAACTCAAAAAAATCAACCTTTCCACACCAGCCGCAGCTGCGCTCCGAGCCAGCTTCTCAGTCCCGGCCACATTGACCAAGCGGTAAGCGACTAGGGGATCGGCCAAAGTTTCCTTTAGTACATGGGCACGTCCGGCCAGGTGGACCACAGTCGAAACATCTTTCAAGGCGTTATCCCAGACAGATTCCGGTCCAATCTCACCAACAACCATATAATTTTCGACACCAGCGCCTGGCCCGACATCCGCACCCCGCCGTACCGCCCCAAGCACCTCACGACCACGAGTACGCAGTTCCCGGACCAATCCCCGGCCAATGAAACCGTTAGCTCCGGTAACCAGTATCCGTTCAGCGGCCACGGCAGACCATCCCGGCAAAATACTGCCAGACTCGCGAACCGAGTTTACCGACCACGAACCCAGCCAGGGAGACGCGCAGGCCATTGTCTCGGAAGGCCTCTATTATCTCACGGTTCTGGAGCAGAATATTTCTGAGGGAGCTGTTGGTTACCCCTCCAAGCCGCATCCGCACTAAGACTTTACTGAGGTACCTCGTCGATATTTGGTGCTTTTCAATAAACCTGAGCATCAATTCCGCATCCGCAGCCAGACGGTACTTTAGGTTAAATCCACCCAGCAGACGATAGATTTTCGCCCTGACAAAAAAGGTTGGGTGAGGAGGAGCCCAGCCGCGCTGAAAAAGACCGGGATGATAGTGGCACGAGCGCCAGTAACGCACCACCTTTTCTGGATGTTCTCTATCGACATAAACCAGATCACCGTAAACTGCTGCCACATCTGGATCGGCAAAGAGCTTGGCCATCTGGGCGAGCACCTGGTTATCGGCATAGAGATCATCGGCGTTGAGGAAGCCAATCACCTCTCCGTTCGCAAGAGACAAGCCTTTGTTCATTGCATCGTAGATACCGCAGTCAGGCTCAGAGATCCATCTTACTCCGGAATTCTCCGGTCGTTTGAGAATCTCCAAGGTCTGGTCGGTAGAGCCGCCATCAATGACCAAATGTTCTATATTACCGTACTGCTGCCCACGCACTGCGGCCAAGGTATCGGAAATGGTGGCGGCCTCATTACGACAGACGGTGATGATAGAAAATTTCATATCCCCCTCATTACAGTCATCGACGCCACAACGCCAAGGCACGGTCGGCCTCATTTTTTGGGGAATCCATTGAATTAGCGACCAAGCAAAGACTGGCTGATATGCGGAAAAAGATTTTTTACCAGACGCCAACGCCAAAGAAACTTTTGCATGAGAGGGGCACCGGCTGAGGGACTAAGATTGTTTCCATGCCGACGATAGGCGATAAGTGGCTGATCAATGTAATGGGTACAACCGTATATATCGTTGAGCATACCAAACCACATGTCGTGCATGGGCACTTCATCAGGAATTGGCAGAAAATGCTCCAGCATTGAACGTCGAAAAGCCATGGTACAACCTAGATATTTATTTTTAAGCAGGTTTGGTAAAACACCGGCCAAAAAGCGCCCACGCTGTGCAAAAAAAGAATCTGCTACTAATGATCCTGAGCCATCAATAATCTGTGCATCACTGGCAACAAGAGTAATTTTCAAACTTGTAGAAAATACCGCGAGAATTTTCTCCACCTTTCCCGCCAACCATAGATCATCTTGATCACTCAGAAAGAGTATGTCACCCTGCGCCAGCTTCAAACCCTTCTCAAAGGTTGCCAAAACACCTAGATTTTTATCATTACGGTGCACACGCAACCTGGGGTCAGATAAGCTGTACAACATTTCAACCGATCCGTCTTGCGAGGCATCATCGACGACCACAAGTTCATCCTGTTCCCGCAATTGCACCAAAATAGAACGCACTTGGGGAAGAAGGTAAGCTGAACCATTATAAACGGCCATGCAAACGGATATTTTCATCACAAAGGCTCACGCGTCCCGACAAACGAAAAATGCCGGGCTATATCTTTAACCGAGTGCTGAGTGGAAGCATGGCCCTCCTCCGAGCACCGCTCACTGTCAGCGACCCCTATGACTCTCACGGCAACCATGGCGATCATTACGACTGACATTCCAATGGGATTGGTCAAAAAAGGATTGGTGAGGCTAACCACATACACCAAAGCAGCCGCCATGAAATATGGTCTAGCTACATACTGGAATTCAGCTCTGCGGATAAGCAGCAGGCGCCAAAACAAATAAGCGGGCGGTAAACACCAAAAAACAATCCCTAATAGACCCTGCTTAAAATAAACATCGACATAAGTAATCTCGATAGCTTCTCGACCTAAGACGACAGCCCCAAAACCTCGCCCGAACAACACATCCCACCAAGACCAAACAGATTTACAGAGCTCTTCCAGATCCTTCATGCGAATTGCATTCGATTGCACCACAGATGGCAAAGCCTCAGTGATCCAGGCAACCCCCATAATACCTACAAGAAACAGTCCGACCGCAAACATTGTCCCTCTGAGACGATCAGCTGTGCAAAAAAATACCCAAACTGCCAAAACCATAAAAACCGATAACCACATGCCGCGAGTCATGGTCAGGGCAATCGCCAGCAAAAGCAACAGCGCCGGGGTTTTATTGCTGAATTTTTTTTCAGTGCAATAAAAAAAGACCCCGACACTAACATACAACAAGGCCTTAAAGAAAAAGGTGGAGTCACCTCGAAACAAGAATTCAGCTTGGGCAGAATGGGAAGGATTCAGCCACTCGAACATTTGCGAGGTTGTCACCAAGTTCAACTTCCAGATTGCCATGACGATTAGATACAAGACCGCGAGGCAAACAGCGGAGAATTTCACGAGCTTACTAACAAGCAAAACATCCTTCACACTCCGCATAGTAACTGCATAAAATGGCAACAACAAGAAATAGGCAAGTGGCTTAAAATCATTAAGCGCAAAAAAACAAGATTGATTGTGCACAATCGAGATGAGTGCGGAAACACTGCTTAAAGCAACAAATGCTCCTGTCAGTAAAACAAACTCGCGTGGTATTTGTTCCCTACGCAAAACGGTCACCAGCGTATAAGCCAGCCCAAGAGCAAACAACACCATGCGGGGCGAGACCGATCCGGTATCGAACAACCTGCCACCCCCCCCCAAACTAACTTCGAGAATGATTGTAAAAAGTAATATTCTGCCAAGCACCGTAAAATACATGCAAATCCGCCCTATATCTATCTTTTGTGACCAGAGTTTAGCGACTTGGGCGTAAGATGCCTTGCTAAGTGGGCTAAAGTTGGCAGAAGAAGCCTGAGTCTGCCAGGTATGACGAACATCTTGCCCGCACGCACAAGGAGTCTAAAAAAATAAACCAGGCTTTCCGGCGACGATTTGCAACTTTGATAAAATTTGCCTTCCGCCAATAAAATGTTGTTGTATCTAGCAGTCGGAATATTCCGCATATCTCTGACCGATAGTTCATGCACCAATTCAACGTCCAAAACATAAACCAGACATCCAGCATGATACAACCGGTTGAAAAGCCAGTGATCCAAATAATCAAGCCAGAATGCCGGATTAAAGCCCCCCACCCCACGAACCGCAGACACCCGCAACAACGTTCCCGAGTTAAGGGCGGCAATTTCCCATGGAGCGACACCAGTCATAGTTTTATCAACAGGTAATAACCGCCCACCCCATAAAACCCGGGTTGGCGAAATTATTGTATTGCCCGCCAATAGCTTTGGCACTAAAGCTGCGCATCGTTGTTCACCAGCCAAGTCACCCTGTTTGAGCCAAAGAGATTGCAGATAGGATGCGTCGATCAAAGTGTCCTGATCCAACAGCAGCAACCATTCATTTCCCTCCTTTTCAGCCATTTGCAGGGCCGCATTATACGCTCCAACCAGGCCAGCATTGGCAGGGTTGTGAATATACGAGAACGGCATTGGTGAGGCCACTGGCGTGAGTGATTGAGAAGAACTGTTATCATAAATCAGGAGCTGAAAATGGTTTACCAGACCCGATTCAGCCAGGGCTCTAAAAAACGAGGCTAAGGTCACGCTTTTGGACGCATCTACTTGATACAAAACAAGAACAGCCAGAATCGGTGGATTGGCTCCCGTAACAACATTGCCAGCCTCTCCTTCCTCGGCGACACCAAGCGGCTTACCTGCGGCAGACAAGTACTACCTCCTCTCCGCCGCAATGTCCTGGGAATAAAAGCCGCCGCCACCCCAAGACAAATGCCTTCATATGGCTAAGGATACGGCGAACTGGGGAGACAGTCCCACCCATGACATGATTTTCACCTGCCGCCAATTCTCTGGAGGACAGGTCTTGATAGACAAAACCATTCATGGCCGTAGAGGTTTCGACCATGCTAAAACCCACTCTACCCGCTATGTTGGCCAGTGACTGGCTAGTAAATATCTGCAAATGACGCGGGATCTCCAATCCGCGCCAGTACCTCCCATATTTAATATGTAATGAGGAATCTGCGTTCGGCGTGAGCGCAACCAAAACGCCTTCATCCTTAAGAACCCGACGGCATTCGCTCAGAAATTCAACGAGGGAGGGAACATGCTCGATCACATGGCTCATGACCACCGCATCAAAAGTTTGATCGGCAAACCCCTGCTCCGACAATTGTCCAAAGTGCACATCAAGACCTTTGCTTCTCGCATTGTGAACGGCGCCCTCGTCGAAATCGAGACCGGTCACACACCAGCCTTTTTGTTGCATCAATTGAAGCACGGCGCCGCTACCGCAACCGATCTCCAACAAGCGTCCACCCGGTTTTGCCTGAAGATGAAAGACACTGGCTTCAACGGTGTCTTTCCAGGCAGGGTACAAATAAGCAGCCAAACCTAGCAGTTTATCTACCCATGAAGTAGCGAGCGGTTCATAGCCATAACGGAAATGAAGATATGCAGCCTGCACGCGATGAAACAAGGCTAATAAATAACCTTCGGAAAGCGGCGCCGAGCCACTTTGATGGGTATAATAACCCTTGTAGAGTTTAGGCAATTCGTCTTCTACAGGCATGGGGTCGAGCCACAGAGTGCCGCAAACAGGGCTGTTGCACTTCTTCATATTCCATGCCCCAGGAGCATCGAAAAGCAAATCTTCCAATCCACTATACAAAATTCCGCCCCGAGATCCACAGACGGGACAAAAAAGACAGATTTTGGTTTTGATTTGGTCGTTTTGCACAATTTACTCGTTTACATAACTTTTGCTGAACAGGGCTCAGGTCCGGAGAATACCCCTGGCCATTTTTCGGATTGCGGTTTTTTCATCTGACGTCACTGCAAACTTGTAGGCAACCACGCTGAGGGCAATAAATGCCCCGATGATAAAAAACAACTTCACGTATATTTCATTCAGCGTCATGCCGATGGCAAACAAGGCTACCGGCATGACGAGCAGGGGAAGTATCTGCCTGCTGGCAGCAGCTAAATCCTCAGCCAGCCGATGCGCCACCAGGGTGAGCAAGCCAGCATCTAGGGCGGATCGCAGCACCCAAGCGATGGCCACACCGGTAATACCGTACCTCCTCAGCAACCATAGTATAAAGATAATATATATAGGCAACTCCAGCAGATGCAGCTTAGCCGTAACATCGGCTCGCCCGATTCCCTGAATAAAAGCAAACGGCACTTGGGCATAACTGTTCAAAAAAACCCCTATAGCGAGCCATTGCATAACGACAGCACTATTTTGCGCAAAGTCCGCACCCAGCCATAAGCGTAGCCCCTCTTCAGCAAAAACCACCAAAATAAGAACGATTGGTGCCATTATCCCCAGGATGGCGCGCCCGCCCATCGAATACAAGGTTGTCCAATGGCTCGAACCACTCGCTTTTGCCGCCGCAAAAGCTGGGAAAAGAACCCCCACCGCAGCTACTGGAATAGCCCAGAGCCGAGTGACCATTTCATAAGGTGTCACATAGTAGGCCACCGTCGAAATGGTCAATAACGCACCGATTACAAAGCGATCCATGTACACCATGAGTGGCCCGATAACGTTAGTCACGGTCATCCAGCCGCCGAAACGCAGGAGCGAACTTATTTCTGATCGCACAATGCCTATATGAGCACGAAGAGGGGGAAAGGCATAAAAACATGCCACTACATGCAAAACCAGAAAAAGGAGGCGAATTATCAACAACCCAGCGCAGACAGAGGCCACGCTTTTGGTATAGGGAAGAATGACCAAGGGAACAAGAAAGATCATCATTCCCATTGGGACACGCAAGGCGTTGATCAAGCCAAAACGCTGCAACGCCGCGAGTATCCCGGCCAAACCGGTAGTTAAAACCACCGCCGGGATGGCCAAAGCGAGCAGGATAAACGCGCCTCTGGCTTCCTCTCTAAGCGACTCTGGCATATTCAACACAGACGTAACAAACATGGGGGCAAAACTGGCGATGATGACAGCCCCAATCAATGAAAAGCAGAGCATCAGCAACAGCCCAGTCCAGGCTAGCCTGGAAACATCCCGCTCAGAAGAAACTCCCAATCGTTCGGCCACTAACTGGGTAATCGCCCGACCGATTCCCATATCAAAGAGACTAAAATATCCGATAAAAGCCCACGCCAGGGTCAGCACACCAAAGCGCTCGACCCCGAAACCGCGCACAATAAGAGGTATTGCGGTAAGACCAACTATTAGCGGGATGATAAAACCCGCCAGGTTGATTAGAGAATTTTTCGCAAGCGCCTTGCGCGACAGTAAATGCATAATATTTTTTTGAGCCCTCAATTCTAGCTCGAACACAAAAAAGAAGTGATGCGCAACAAAATCATATCGGCTACGCCAGATCGGTGAACAGGTTCTTAAAGAGAACTGATGAATCAAGGGATTCTGCGATCCAAATTAGGGCTATAAGCAAAGTCTTACCCATAATTGGTTGAAACACCATTCTTCTGCAACCGGTTCATGGGTGACTTCTCGAATGCTTGTTCTTTCAAAACCAGCTCAGCGTATGACGCCCATATAACTCGAAAGCGGATCGCACCCTCGAACAAAAGTCCACACCCTGTGCATCTTTCCTGGCAGAAAACGCAAACCCGGAAACTTTTTCATACACAACCCGATTGAAAAGCATGCAAGCCCATGAAACAACTGACAGAGATTGCACTAAAGATGCCTCTCAAAGTAACCGTGATCGCCGCCCTCACACCCGAAGTGGTCATTGGATCACATCAACTCTCGGCGGCCAGGCAAGACTAAAATCTCCATGGTCGAGCGTCAGATTGGGGTTGTAAGCAGAATCATTCAATAGCTTATCACTCCAGCATTGCTTCATGTACTGCACTTCTTTAGCAAAGCGTGCCTGCTTTTCAGGGGTATCCTCAACGCCACGCGTAGCGGATTCGTGGTGAAACAACTCGGCATAGGGCGTCCAGACATTGCGATAGCCCGCTTCTCGCACCCGGAGGCAGAAATCAATATCGTTGAAGGCAACCTGAAGATCCGTTTCGTTCAGACCACCAACTTGATCATAAATCCCCTTTCGGATTACCAGGCAGGCAGCAGTCACTGCTGAAAAAGATTGGATAAGACTTGCACGGGCGAAATAGCCATGCATGTCTCGCAAAATCTTGAGATGAGCATGATTCGCTATCCCACCAACACCCAAAAGAACCCCTCCATGCTGAAGGGTATCGTTTGGATACCAAAGCTTCGCACCAACTGCGCCTATGCCCGGTTGCAACGCAATACTGACCATCTCTGACAGCCACTCGGGCGTGATTACTTCCAGGTCGTTGTTGAGCAATCCCACAACCTCGCCCTGCGCCAATTTTACGGCGGCGTTATTCAGGGCGGAATAATTGAAGAGACGGTCATCATGCACCACCCTTACCTGTGCTTCAGCCTGTAACCCATCAAAGTATTTAAGGGTTGCTGGATCATCAGAACCGTTGTCAACGATCAGGATTTCATAATTAGGGTAGGCAGTTTTCTTAAGTATCCCCTCTACACACTGTCGTAGCAGTTGTAGGCCATTTCTGGTAGGGATGATCAGGCTGACCATGGGCGGGGAAACTGGCAGGGCGTAGCGCACCCGATAGCCGTGGCCGACGAACTCGGCCACGGCGTTTAATTTTTGCCGCTGAAAGTGTTCGTTCAGCGCTCTTTCCCCCGCCAGCATAGCATAGGGTTTGACATCAGCAGATTTCGCTGTACTTTCAGCGTGCATGCGCCAGTGGTAGAGCACGCGGGGTATGTGATGGATTTGCTTGGGCTCAATGCGTTCAATGCAACGCAAGGCAAGATCGTAGTCCTGCGCACCTTCCAGCCCCTCTCTAAATCCACCGATATCGTTCAAAAGATCCGTGCGATATAAACCGAGATGGGAGATCATGTTTTGCGAATAGAATAGATCCACATTCCAGTCGCATTTAAAGTAAGGGTCAAACCTTCTGCCGAGTTCATCTACTTTGTCCTCGTCAGAATAAATCAGGCGCACATCGGGATTTTCATTGATTGCATTTGCCACCCAGAACAAGGCATGCTCACTCAAAAGGTCATCATGATCCAGCAGCGCCACCCACTCCCCGGTGGCCAGCTTAAGTGCGCTGTTTGATGCCGCAGAGATGTGACCATTCTTCTCACGGAACACCGCCTTGATGCGTGAATCCTCCTTCGCGTAGCGTTCCAAAATGGGGCGAATGGCTTTATCGGTGGATGCATCGTCAGCGATGCACAACTCCCAATGCGGGTAGATCTGTTTGCGTACAGATTCTATGACTTCGATCAACCATTCCGGTTTAGGATTGTAAGTAGGCATCACCACCGAGATGAGTGGCTTGTGAGAAAAATATTCGATGCGTGCGTAGATGATGGCGCGTGCTTCATCCGTGAGTGTGTTGTAACGGCGAATCCACTCGGCGTAGTTATTTCCGCTTAATCCTGCAACTATACTGAAGCCACGCTTGATCCCAGCCAAACCCTCGTAACTGTATATCCGGATTGCTTTCTTAACCGTGTTTTGCAAACCACCACCTCGCTTGATGGCAGACATAGCCAATTCCGCAATACGGCGGACATGTTTCATCTGGTGTGCTAAGATACGCAGAGGCCGTGTAACTCGCCAACTGGTTGAGTTGTACAGGGCAGCGATCTGCCCATCACGCTCGGCTACAGCTTGGTTGAGATGGGCAATCTGCCCGTTGAGGCCGGATTTCTCAGTGGCGATTGAAGGAAGCAATTTGAGAAGTTGCATCGGGAAATCACGATTCACTTCGACGCCTGAAGCCCTTCCCCGCACATCAAAATAAGTTTTTACTTCCTGAATAACAATGGAATCACTACTACAGAACAAAAATTGGCGGTAGCTTTCGGGAGAGGAAAAATCTCGATCAAAAAGGTGATCTTGGTAATACTGATCGAACATAGAAATGCTAGGTCTCAAAGCATCAACATACTCCTTGGCGAAGTGTCCCTTGATGAAATCCACCCAAAGATTGACATCTCCGTGCCGCAAGGTATGCAGGCTATAGCCAAACGAGGTCACTGTCTGGGTCGTCGAGTCCAGATTAGGCAAACCGTTTTCTGCATGTTCGGCAAGCCAGCGGTAGGGGTGGCCGAACATGCTATTCCAGTAGTCCATCGCTTCCCGCTCAGCTTGGACTACCCATGGAAAGTTGAACGGCGCACCAATTATAGTAAGTAAGCGCGCAACGCGGCAGGTGTGGAGGAGAAACGCTTCGCGACGTTCATTCGGGATATGCTCAAACACATCAAGCGCAACTACCACATCAAAGCTGGCATCGGGCAGCGATAGCTCGGTTGCATCGCCAACAATGATGTCTTCTTGCACTTGCATCTCTAGGGGAATTTCTCGGTCCAGATAGACAATACGATCATTGGGCAGCAATCGCCCCAGCAATTTATGAGTATTAGCACCCACTTCAAGAATATTGAACGGTTCACCATTATTGCGTAATGCTTCAATTGCACGCGCAGCTATGCCGTAGCGCTGATATTGATCGAATGGAATTGAGTCGTTTTTATCCATTACTGGTAGTTTTCCATTCGTGTTCTATATGCACCAGACCTTCGCTAAAATACTCAGCTTCTACAGACAATTCTGCTGCCCTGCCCAAATAATCAAGACATACCAGCCCTCCGTCTGTAAATAAACCAACATCAAGTGTAAAAGTGCCCGTTAGCAAAGGTAGTCGCCCTATCACGTACTCGACCATGTGGACACCGGGCGTATGTGGAATATCAACTTTATCGAGGTGGGTATTAGGGCCGGAGATGTATGTTCCCTTCGCGTCACGTATAGCTACGCCTATCAGTAACTTTGGCAACGGTTTTTCGCCGACTTGGTATGTAATGGAAACCGAGAGCGGATCAAAAGGGGCAAGCTTAGTAGCGCTGACTTCAACCAACTGCACAATAGCAGGTGCGTTGTTGGCCTCGCCGCTTATTTTTCTAGAAGGCCTCCTCGACTCGGCAACCGCCTTAGGCAGCAATGAAAAGTCACGATATTGATCAGATACGAAATTGGATTCGCCAATCTGCCGAACTTTGCCGTGCTCCAGCCAAACCGCCGACATACAAAAGCGCTTGACTTGCTCCAAACTATGCGAAACAAATAACACGGTAGTGTTACGTGATCGTATTTTCTCCATTTTATCTAAGCATTTCATTTGAAATATGATATCCCCTACAGCCAGCGCCTCGTCAACGATCAAGATATCTGGTTCAACATGAATCGCCACAGAGAAAGCTAGACGCACTGTCATGCCGCTGGAATAGGTTTTTACCGGCTGCTCCATGAAGTCGCCGATGTCGGCAAAGACAGCGATGTCGTCAAATCGTGCATCCACCTCTTCCTTGCTCAAGCCAAGCACGGCAGCGTTCATGTAAACGTTTTCCCGCCCAGTAAATTCCGGATTAAACCCAGATCCCAGCTCCAGCAGAGCGGCAATTCGGCCACGGGTTTCCACGCTACCGCTGGTAGGGGTGAGCGTGCCGCAGATAATTTGCAACAAAGTGGATTTTCCCGAACCATTGCGCCCGATGATGCCGACGATTTCACCTTTTTTGATCTCGAACGAAAGATCTTTGAGCGCCCAGAATTCGCGGAAGTATTGCTTGTGGGCTTTACCCACTATATACCTCACTCGCGGCATGACAAATTGTTTAAGCCGGTCGCGCGGGGTGTCGTAGATCTCGTAGCGTTTGCTGAGATTGGTGACGCGGATGGCGATATCGTTAGAGGACATCAGCAAACCCCTTTCTGGTTTTTTGAAACCAGGCGTAGCCTACCCAAGCGATTACAGTAGCAGCGAGGGTGTAAATGCCCAGGCCAAGCCAGTTCGGCAAATTCCCCCAGATCAGCACCTCACGCGCCTGTTCAATGATGAAGGTAAGCGGGTTGGCCATGATGAACGGGCGGAGCCTCTCCGGCACTGCTGTCACCGGGTAAAAGACAGGGGAAAGGAACATCAGCAAGGTGGTGATGAGAGCGATGGTTTGTCCGATGTCGCGCAGAAACACGCCTATGGATGCCAGCATCCAGGCGAGGCCAAGGGTTATGATAACAAGCGGCAGTAGTACCAAGGGGGTAAAAACCGCCGTCCAGTGCAAGTAGCCATTGAAGAGTGTAAAGGCGGCCAGCAGCACGCCAAGACTGACGAGGCTGTGAAAGAGCGCTGCGCCCATGACGATGACTGGCAGTATCTCAATCGGGAACACCACTTTTTTGACGTAGTTGACGTTGGAAAGAATCAATCCGGGGGCTCGGTTAAGTACCTCACTAAACAGGTTCAGCACGATCAAGCCAACAAAGAGCACCACGGCGAATTGCGTTTTGCTCTCATCACCACCAATCCCACCCCAACGGGTTTTGAAAATCTCGGAGAAGACGATGGTGTACACGGTCAACATGAACACTGGGTTGAGGAATGACCAGGCCAAGCCCATGGTTGAACCTTTGTAGCGACCCACCACTTCGCGCTTGGTCATCTGCATGATGAGCTGGCGGTTGCGCCAAATACTTTTACCCAATGCCACAAGGGAGGTGGGCTGGGCAGCATGTGGGTTAGTGCCCTGCTGGTTGGCTGGTGGTGGAAATTTGGGAGTGTCGGTCATGCAAAGTGCTCCGCTTTTGCCAATGTTTTGCCTTGTTGATCCTTTGCGGACAAAGTTGATTCGCCTTCGGTGGGCCATTGGATGGCGATGGCCGGGTCGTTCCAAGCAATACTGCGCTCGAATTCTGGCGCCCAGTAGTCGGTGGTTTTGTAAAGAAACTCAGCGGTGTCAGAAATGACCAAAAAGCCATGTGCGAAACCTTCAGGAATCCACAACATGCGTTTGTTTTCGCCGGAGAGTTCCACTGCAACGTATTGCCCGAAGGAGGGCGAGCTGCGTCGAATGTCCACGGCAACGTCAAAGACCGAGCCCTGGACCACACGCACCAGTTTACCTTGGGGTTGCTGAATTTGATAATGCAAGCCGCGCAGTACACCTTTGAGCGATCGCGAGTGGTTGTCTTGCACAAAATCAACATCACGCCCGGTGAGCTCAGCGAATCGGCGGTGGTTGAAACTTTCAAAAAAAAAGCCGCGTGCATCGCCAAACACCTTGGGTTCGATGATGAGTACGTCGGGAATGGAAGTGGGGATAACTTTCACGGCTGGAACTCCTCTTTCAGAAGGCGTTGCAAGTACTGACCATAGCCGTTCTTTGCCAATGGCGCAGCCAGTTTTTCAAGCTGGGCGGCATCGATAAACCCCCGACGATAAGCAATCTCTTCTGGGCACGACACTTTCAAGCCCTGTCGGTGCTCGATGGTCTCGATAAATTTGCTGGCTTCAATCAAACTCTCATGGGTGCCGGTATCAAGCCAGGCATACCCACGACCCATGGTTTCCACATTGAGCTGGCCGCGCTCAAGGTAGATGCGGTTCAAATCGGTAATCTCCAACTCGCCACGAGCCGATGGCCTGAGGTTGGCGGCGATGTCGCTAACCTGATTGTCGTAGAAATAAAGGCCGGTAACTGCATAGTTGCTCTTGGGGGTTGCAGGCTTTTCTTCCAGGCTGGTGGCGCGGCCTTGCGCATCGAAGGCTACCACACCGTAACGGTGAGCGTCTTGCACATGGTAAGCGAAGATTGTTGCGCCAGAATCACGCAACATGGCTTGCTCAAGCTGGCTTTGCAGGTCGTGACCATAAAAGATGTTGTCACCCAATACCAAGACACTTGGACCGTTGCCAATGAAGTCTTTACCGATGATAAAGGCTTGGGCAAGGCCGTCCGGACTGGGTTGCACAGCATACTGCAGGTTGAGGCCCCAATCACTGCCATCCCCAAGCAGTTGCTCAAAACGCGGTGTATCTTGCGGGGTGGAGATAATTAAAATATCACGGACCCCCGCCAGCATCAAGGTGCTAAGCGGGTAATAGATCATCGGCCTATCGTAAATGGGCAGCAATTGCTTGGAAACTACTTTTGTCACTGGGTAGAGCCGGGTTCCTGAACCGCCCGCGAGAATAATACCTTTTCGTTGTGTCATAATAGCTTCTCAAGAATTTCGGTTAACATGCGGGCTGCATCGCTTTGCCATTGAGGCAGATAAGCCATAAGCTTTTTGCAATTTGCGGGTGATAGGCGCGAGTTTTCGGACGCAAGGTAGTTGGCAAGGACATTTTTTCTCAGTGTCATTCTTGGGATTCGCCAGACTATAAACAGTGGGAGACAAAGTCGTCGTAGGTTAACTTCACACCTTTGTCCAAAGAGGTCCCCGCTTGCCAACCCAACCCTCGCATCCTGGAAACATCGAGGATTTTACGCATGGTGCCATCCGGCAGGGAGGTGTTTTGGCTAAATTTGCCCTGGTAGCCCACAACCTCAGCGATTTTTTCCGCCAACTCGCGGATGGTCTGGTCTTCACCGGAACCAATGTTAATGAGGGGGCAGAGCGAGGGAGCCACTAGTACGTCGTAGTGCTCCATATCCAAAGCGGCAAGGAAGACCAACGCGTTGGCCAAGTCATCCACGTAAAGGAATTCACGCTTGGGCGTGCCGCTGCCCCACAACTCAACTTCCTTCACCTCGGCCACCTTGGCCTCGTGCATCTTGCGAATGAGGGCTGGCATGACATGGGAGTTGTTCAAATCATAGTTGTCGCCGGGGCCGTAAAGATTGGTCGGCATAGCGGCAAGCCATTTGGTGCCGTGTTGGCGGTTGTAGGACCAGCACATTTCAATACCGGCGATCTTGGCCAACGCATAAGGACGATTGGTCGCTTCCAGCGGGCCGGTGAGCAGGCATTCTTCTTTAATGGGCTGCGAACAATCGCGCGGGTAGATACAAGAGCTACCCAGAAAAATCAGCCGCTTCACCTTAGTCGCAAAGGCGGCCCGGCAGATATTGGCTTCGATAAGCAGATTGCTCATCAGAAAGTCAACCGGATAGTTGTTATTGGCCTGAATGCCGCCAACTTTAGCGGCAGCCAGAAACACCACCTCCGGAGATTCTTGCGCAAAAAAATGCCCGGTGGCGGCGGCGTCTTCCAAGTCCAATTCAGCATGGGTGCGCGTCACCAGGTTTGTGTAGCCCTGGCGATGCAACTCGCGCACTATGGCGCTACCGGCCAAACCGCGGTGGCCGGCAATGTAAATTTTGCTGTGCTTTTCCATCGGCGTCCGGCCTATTCGTGAGAATCGTAAGCGGTAAAACCGTGCTTAGTCACCAACTCATCACGCTCCGCGCTTTTTAGGTCTTCGCGCACCATCTCGCTGACCAGTTCAGCGAAGGTGATCTTGGGGGTCCAACCGAGTTTGTTTTTGGCCTTGCTGGCGTCACCAAGCAGGGTTTCCACTTCGGTGGGCCGGAAGTACCGAGGATCAACGGCGACAATGCACTTTCCGGCAGCATCCAGGCCTTTTTCTTCCAGGCCTTCGCCATGCCAGGTGATGATCATCCCAATTTCGCTGGCCGCCGCATTAATAAAATCGCGCACACTGTATTGCACACCGGTGGCAATGACAAAGTCTTCCGGCTGTTCTTGCTGCAGCATCAGCCATTGCATCTCGACGTAATCTTTAGCATGGCCCCAATCGCGCAATGAGTTCAGGTTACCGAGATAGAGGCATTCTTGCAGACCAAGTTTGATGCGGGCCAGGGCGCGGGTGATCTTGCGGGTCACGAAGGTTTCGCCGCGCACCGGTGATTCGTGATTAAAGAGGATGCCGTTACAGGCGTAAATGCCATAGGCCTCACGGTAGTTGACCGTGATCCAGTAGGCATAAAGTTTGGCCACCGCGTAAGGGCTGCGGGGATAGAAAGGCGTAGTCTCTTTTTGCGGGGTCTCCTGCACCAAACCATACAATTCTGAAGTGGAGGCCTGATAGAAGCGCGTCTTTTTTTCCAGACCGAGGATACGAATTGTTTCCAAGATGCGCAGGGCGCCCAGGGCATCGGAATTGGCGGTGTATTCCGGCTCCTCAAATGACACCGCAACATGGCTTTGCGCCGCCAGATTGTATATTTCATCTGGCTGAACTTTCTGAATGATCCGAGTCAGGCTGGAAGAATCGGTCATATCACCGTGGTGCAGGAAAAATGGTCGTCCTTTTTCATGCAGATCATGGAAAAGATGGTCGATTCGGGCAGTGTTGAACAAAGAGCTGCGGCGTTTGATGCCGTGTACCTCGTAACCTTTATCCAACAACAATTCGGCCAGATAGGCGCCATCTTGCCCGGTAACGCCGGTGATCAGCGCAACTTTCTTGGTTTCGCTCATTTCAGTCCTTCCTTTCTTGGATCAGCTACTACGACTAACTAAAACTAAGCCCACAAAAGCGTTCAGACAGAGAACAGAATTAGCTAAAATTGTCAAGGGGTTATCCATATCTTGCCGCCCCGGGAATGCCCCCTCAAGCAACCCCCACTTTGGGATATTTACCTGCCAGTCGAGTGCCGACCTCGCTCCAGTTAGCTCAGGAGCAGATCCACCGCCACCGCCACAATGGAAAGAAAGAAGATGATCAAATAGTTCTGGTCCTCCCGGGATTTGGCCAGAGAAGAAAGCAAGTAGACCAGCACCTCCCGCTCCTCCCCGGAAAGCGCCTCTTGCCCTTGCAACTTGACGAGCAAGTTGTAGCGACTAATGGCCTTTTTACGTTTGTGGGAAATCCAGAAACGATAGAGGAAGAAAATCACGTAACCGATGGTCCCCAGATACCAAACCGGTCGAAACCATTCGGGATGAATATGGGTAAAAACGATCAGCGCCCGAAAGGAGATGGCGGAGATAACGCCGATTATAAAAAAAAGATTAATGACCACGGGCGGCACAGTGTGCGGTAAACGGGGCTGAGGCATGGATATAGTCCTATTTGTTTATCGGAATATTGGCACTGGTGCGGCAGGAAGGCCAGATCAATCTTCATTTTAGCGCAATCTTCACAAACGACAACCAGCTAATTTGCCGGTTTGGTCACCTAGTTTCCATCCGGAAAGTCTTATTGAGACGTGGCCTGCGGAGAATTCGTCATTGCGATGAGGGGCGGAGCCCCGACGTGGCAATCTCCTGCCGTTTGGCGCCTATTCTATATCCATACAGGTAAATGAAGACGTTTCAACCCCCTCAACCGACCTTCCACCCCACAAGGGGGTACCGAGGTCTCTGAGGGAGAAGGACAGGTGGCCCCGGTCATTAGGACAGGTAGGCGGCGGAAATAAGGTGGAAAGCCTTCACGTTTGTTAAGCCGCCAGCTTGGTGATCGGTCCGGCGTAGCCGGGCCGGGGTTTTTGCCAATATGCC
>Ga0334722_10002323_pt1 | contig 21749 bp, 17 predicted proteins | sample C3_bottom_MG_FD_207210 | JGI IMG/M metagenome (GOLD analysis project Ga0334722, IMG submission 207210) | Sediment microbial communities from Yellowstone Lake, YNP, Wyoming, USA - C3_bottom | ecosystem: Environmental > Aquatic > Freshwater > Lake > Sediment | place: USA: Wyoming | collected... | reverse complement strand
CTGGGATACTCCAGGAGCCGCCACATTAACGGCAAGCGTGGCGCTCATCGGACTGTTGAATGTCGGCCTGAATGTGACATTGATAGTGCAGTTCGCACCAACCGCAAGAGATGTCCCGCAGGTGTTCATCTGCGCAAACTGTCCTGGGTTCGTCCCGCCAAGCGCAATACTGCTGATCGTGATAGCAGCGTTGCCCGTGTTGGTCATCGTAACTGTCTGCGCCGCTGTTTGAATACCCAGCGGAGAATGGAACGTCAGCGGGGAAGGCGCAAGAGTATAAGCAACAGAGTCTATTGTCCCGCTCAACGCAACCGACTGGGATATCGCAGGAGCCACCACATTAACATTGATTAGTCCGCTGCTGGGGCTGGGATTAAGCCATGTCGGCGTGAACGTAACGTTGATAGTGCAGTTCGTTCCAACCGCAAGACTCGTTCCGCAATTATTGGTTTGAGCAAACTGTCCTGCGTTCGTACCGCCGACAGCAATCCCGCTGATCGCGATGGGAAGGCTGCCCGTATTTTTCATCGTCACCGTCTGCGCCGCACTTTGAATGCCAAGCGGAGAATGGAACGACAGCGGAGAAGGCGTAAGAGTGTAGCCCAATGAGCCTGTAATGCCGCTCAACGCAACAGACTGCGATACCGCAGGAGAGACAACGTTTGCATTGAGCACGGCCACGGCGCTCACCGGGTTGGCAATGAACGTCGGCGTATACGTGACATTTACCGTACAGCTCGCTCCGACCGCAAGGGAAGTCCCGCAGTTATTGGTCTGAGCAAACTGCCCGGGGTTCGTGCCGCTCAGTGTGAATCCGCTGATAGATATAGGGAAGGCCCCTGTATTTTTCATCGTTACCGTCTGCGCCGCGCTTGGCGTGTTCAACGGCGAGATAAACGACAGAGACGCAGGTGTGAGGCTGTACGTAACCCCTCCCACCAGGCCGCTTAGCGCCACAGACTTCAGCGGCTCAGGAGCGTTAGCACTAACATTAAGAGAAGCGGTCATCGGCAGCGGATTAAACCATGTCGGTTTGAACGTGACACTGACTGTGCAGCTCGCTCCGACCGCAAGGGAAGTCCCGCAGTTATTGGTTTGGGCAAACTGCTGGATGTTCGCGCCGCCTATCGAGATACCGCTGATAGCAAGCGCGGCGCCGGTGGTATTGGTCACGGTCACCGTTTTCGCAACGGTCTGCACATTCAATGGAGATGCGAATGTAAGCGCTGCAGGCGAGACGGTATAGTCGAAAACGCCGCTCAGCGCCGCAGACTGGGATATCGCCGGAGCAGCCGCGCCGACATTCAGCGAGGCGCTCATGGGAACGCTGTTAAGCCATGTCGGTTTGAACGTGACATTGACAGTGCAGCTTGCGCCGACCCCAAGGATGCTCCCGCAGGTATTGGTTTGCGCAAACTGCTGGATGTTCAGGCCGCCTATTGTTATTCCGGTGATTGTCACAGGCAGGGTCCCTGTGTTGCTGATCGTCAGCGGCTGCGTAGTTTGAGTGTTCAACAGCGCATAGAGCACTAAAGGCGAAGGTGTAAGCGTGTAGCTCGCAAAGTCTACCTGCCCGCTCAGCGCCACCGTCAGCGACGTTGAAGGAGCAGCGACGTTGACATTAAGCACCGCGCTCTTCAGCAATGGGCTGGTAGTTGCAGGGCTGAACGTGACATTGACCGTGCAGCTGGCTCCGGCCGCAAGACTGGTTCCGCAGTTATTGGTTTGAGCAAACTGCGTACTGTCCGTGCCCCCTATTGTTATTCCGGTGATCGTGGCAGCTGTTGAATCGCCGTTGGTGAGTGTTACCACCTGTGCGGCACTGGTTGTTCCGACAAGCTGAGGTGCGAATGTCAGAGACAACTGGTTTGCGGTGAAGGAAGACCCTGTCCCGCTGAGCTGCACGCTCGCTGAAACAGCAGGGGCCTGAAGATTCACATTCAACACGGCGGTCTTCAGACCCGTACTGCTTGGATCAAATGCCACATCAACAGTGCAGGTTGCGCCGGCCGCAAGGCTGGCGCCGCATCTGTTTCTGCTGATGACATATTCTAACGGGTTCGTCCCCCCCAGCGTAATGCTGAGGATTCTCATCGCAGAGGTGCCTGTGTTGGTCACAGTCACCCTCTGGGCTGTTGTCGGCCCGCCGCTTACTGCCTGGCTGCCGAAAGACAACGCTGCCGGTAAAACCGATGCATAGGCCGCGTTAGCAGCTACGACGTTGGAGAATACGGAGTCCACCGTCATTACAGGGAACCCTGGTGTTACCGTATCGCCGACCACATTCGATGCATATACCCTGTAAAAGAACGGCAGAGTCGAACTGGCGATCGGATCGCTGAAGGTCGTAACATTCGCAGCAAGAGGGAAACTTGCAAGGTTGGTTGTAAAGCCTGCATCAGATGCCCTCTCTACGGTAAAGCCGGTCTCGCTCAGGGAGACGTCTGTCCAGCTCAGGTTGGCAACAGTTCCCGTGCCCGTGCCGGTCACAGAAATATTCAAACCGGTAGGCGCCTCAGGCGCAAGCGCAAACGAGAGCGCATGCATCATGTCCATCTCTTCATGAGCGAGGATATGGCAGTGCCATACATACTCCCAGCCGAAATTAACAGAGTGGTTGAGTATCTGAGTGATGCCCACCGCCTGCGGATCGAACCACCCTGCCGGTGAAGGAGGGGTCAGAGGAGCGCCGTCAGGCAGAGTCGGGTCGATCAGGCGTACGCTGTTGGGCACCTGGAACGGCAGCTGCGCAGCGGTCGGGATGATCGGTCTCATCGCGAGGTAAGTGACCTCCAACGGGTTGACTCTGAATGTGTCTTTCCAGCCAAGTTCCGAAGGGTCAGGCGGGAGCATAATCCCGTCCTGCCCGGTACGGTTTATAAGCTGGGCGTTAAACAGGTGTACATGTATTGTGTGTGTATCCACACCGTTGTGGAAGATTCTCCAGAGTTGTGTGCCGTCCGGAAGAACTCCTATCTGACTGCCTGATATCGAACCGGCGATAATATCGACCGGCGGGCTTGAATAGCCGTAAGGTATCAATGTATGGATCGGCGAGGTCTGACTGGCCAGTCCAAGCATGCCGCTCATACGGCCGAACTGGGTGTCGTAGACGCCGCCCATCTCGTCATGCATCGCCTTGAATTCCAGCGGTATCGTTATATTGGGCTGAAGGACACCGTTTGCGTCGATAGGCTGGAACGTCTTCTGTGTATCGGCGATCTGCACATACTGAGTTGCGGAGAATGTAGGGAAATTTGTAACGTTGTAAGCCGATTCATAAGCCTTTTGAGGCACGATTATCGGCTCCTGTGTGGCCTCGAAAACGCCCCTTTTTGCCGGGCCCTTTGCAAATACGGAATTGAGATTCGCAAGGGTTACAGCAGGAGTCGGTGTCGTTACAGCTGTCCCTACCCTGATCTGCATTATAGTGCGTGTATTTGGACCGTAGCCGGGCAGCGTCGTCGGCGCTCCTCCGGTCCCGGTCTGGTCGGGAGAGCCCGTAAAATAATCGTTCACCGCGACGCCCGCGGGGAAGGCCGCAGGTGCATCGTTGTAAAGAATGAGTGTCTGTCCGGCGTAGGCCGAGAAGTCGACTACTACATCCGCCCTCTCGGCTGATCCAAGCAGAAGCGAGTGCTGATTGACGTTGCCGAAGTTGAAGGTTGTCGGGTTTAGGTTCCAGCCTATGGGCTGCTGCGGCACCACAACCGGCGCAGGCAGGAAACCGCCTTCAGTGCCGATCTGTATCCAGGCCGGTCCTTTTGTTAACGGGTCGGGTATGCCGCTCGGCGTGTTGCCGAACTGGTTGGCCGGCGCCGCAAGGATTGTGACCATCTTGACCTCGGTGCAGTTTCCAACCGGTGCAGCTCCGGTGCACAGCACCGTACCCAGAGTACTGGGCGTAGTCGGAGTGGTCTTGTCGGCGGCCACGTACAACTGGAGGTTAAACATACGGTCATTTGCCGCATTGAGTATACGGAACCGGTAAGCCCTGGGTTCAACGTCCATGTACGGGTAAGCGGTGCCGTTAACAATGGGTGTGTCCATGAAGCCCTCGCCAGGCATAGAAGGGTTAGGCGTGCCGGGCATGCAGGGCGGCTCCCACGGGGCTGCGCTGCAGTCGTAAGGATCCGGGCTGGTAACGCCGTTCACAACGCAGGTCGTCGGCGGCTTGGGCAGACAGTAAGGGTTCGGAACAGGCCCCACAGTGATGCACCCAACAGGTCCGCCGTTTACGCAAACAGGGGTCGGCTGAATGAACCATGGACCATAGTGCCAGCGTCCGAAGGCATTAGCGCCTGAAACGTCCCAGGGGTTCTGGGCCGACATATAAACATGAGGATACCAGAGGTCGCCTGTATTGGGAACCGGGGGTGTTGTGCCCCAATTCCAGGTAGGGTCCTGGGAAGCAATAGTGGTAGCGTCCACAAAGGTCCTGTCCTGAATGACCAGAGGGATGCCGATATCAGGCAGCACCTTGAGCAGGCCCGGATTTACGCCGGATACGTTGGTGCCGTTGATCATGTCCTGATCTACCTGGTCGGTAATCACATAGCCGGCGGCCTCGCCGGCGTACACGTTAAGACGGGTTATGCCCATGGCATGGTCGTGGTAGAACATCAGTCTTGCGCTCATTGCGTTGGTATAGAATATGGTCATCGCTCCGGGACCCGGGTCAGGCATATCCGGCACGTTTCGTACGCTTACGCCCTTGGGATATGAAGTCGTCTCATTGGCCGGAGTTATCCACTGATGTGGCGTACCGTCGCTGATCCATACGGTGTTGTTGCCGTGGAGATGAATTGTAGCGCGGTTCTCGGTATATTTTTCACCCAGTATCGGGCCATCGCCGGCTCCCATTACAGTTGTGTCGACAGGAATGAAAAGGTTTCCGCCGGAGCCTGTAGGAAGGAGATTGTAAAACTTGATACGGACCGGTACGCCGGGCTGTCCCGGCAAGGCGCCGGTTGCCACAATGGCAGGGCCGAGATAATGAGGATTATCAACAGCGATAACCCGATTAGTAGTACCGGGGTAGTAGATAGGGCTGCCGTTGATATATGACAAAGGAATGTGCTTGCTGACGCCGATATTTGCAGGCGTCTCGATCTGAACATAGCCGCGCTGCTTTGTGGGCGGCAGGTCCGAGTGCATCTTTTCATAGAATTCCACCAGCGCGATTTCATAGTAATCCGACCCCGTATAGGTAGCCTTGTCGGCAACCGCAAGAGGAATATACTGGTGGTCGCCGCTGGGCTGTACAATGTTGTTTGCGCCTGCGGGCGTCAGGCCCGGCAGTTTATCCACAAATTTCCTGATGCCGCCTGTTAGAGCTCCGCCTATTGTTGCTGAAGCAGCGGCGCCTACGCCTGTCGGGTCGGTGATTGTGATTACAGGAGCGCTGTAATTGGTCCCGCCCAGCCCTCCGGTTATGGCCGTTATGACTCCGCCAACGACTGTCGCCGCGGCAGGGCCGGCCCCTGAGCCTGTTCCATAGACATCAGTGATGGTTACAACGGGAGCGGTATATCCGGCGCCTCCGTTGTCGACTGTAATAGTCGTGATAGCGCCCTTTGGCAGCGGGCTGAACGCCCAGTTGGCGTAAGGACCGAAGTAATGAGGCACTCCGCCCGGATTCATAGCCGGCGCGGCAAGGCTTATGCCTCCCGCCGCAGCGGCAGAGACGGTCGCCGTGAAATTATCGGCAGCGGCCTGAGTATCAGCCTGTGTCACCTTCCCTTTGGATTTCAGGACTGTGTCCAGGGTAACAGGCTTCTTTGAATCGGCTTTCACTATTCCCACTGGAAAAGCGATCAATACAAACAATGCCGTCACTAACATGAACAATCTGGTTCTACTCATCTCATTTTCCTCCCCGCTGAAATTTAGACTTATTATTGAACGTATATTCATCAACCTTATTCTCCTAACCAATTTTTAGCACGCACCGACAACAATCTCCATGAAATGCCGGCTATCCTGCAAAAAAATCATGCCGACTAATGAAATTAAATTAATTCTGACACAAACACATAGCCAAAAATATAGGAGACAATATATTTTTTATATAGGAATAAACTGATTTATCTGTAGGACAGCACCTACAAAAGCCTTGCCTGTCCGGTTCAGAGCAACGAATAATGTAAAGTTTCCTTCAAATTCAGTATAATATGAACCACTGCAGCGCCTATAAAGCAGCTTTCCGGCGCAGGCAGGAATAATTTGACAGGAGCAGAGAGATGATGAGAGTCGGCTTTATAGGATGGCGCGGCATGGTGGGATCAGTGCTTATGGGACGCATGAAGGAGGAAAAGGATTTCGACCTTATCGACCCAATATTCTTCACCACATCTAATGTAGGCGGCATAGGGCCTAAGCTCGGGAAAGATGCGCATGTATTAAAGGATGCAAAAAACACGGCCGAGTTGAAGGCCATGGATGTCATAGTCTCCTGTCAGGGAGGCAGTTATACAAGCGAGGTATTTCCGGCGCTCAGGGCGGAAGGCTGGAACGGCTACTGGATTGACGCGGCTTCCACGCTGCGCATGGATAAAGATGCGGTCATCGTACTGGATCCGGTCAATCTCGATGTGATAAAAGACGGTTTGGCCAAGGGTGTAAAGAACTACATCGGCGGCAATTGCACTGTATCGCTCATGCTTCTGGCTCTGGGCGGGCTTTATAAGGCCGGTCTGGTCGAATGGATGAGCGCCATGACTTATCAGGCCGCTTCAGGCGCGGGCGCCAACAATATGCGCGAGCTCCTTGCCCAGATGGGCGAGGTGCACAGCGTGGCCAGTGAACTGCTCGGGGACCCTGCCTCCGGGATCCTGGACATAGACCGCGAGGTAGCGGGCATACTGCGGGACGAAAAGTTCCCCACAGCTTACTTCGGCGTGCCGCTGGCCGGTTCGCTCATACCGTGGATAGACAAACAGCTTGAAAGCGGTCAGAGCAAAGAGGAATGGAAAGGCCAGGCCGAGACCAACAAGATACTGGCGCGTGAGGCAAACCCGATCCCGATCGACGGCACATGCGTCCGCATCGGCGCAATGCGCTGCCACAGTCAGGCGCTTACAATAAAGCTCGTAAAAGACATCCCTCTGGATGAAATAATCGATATGATAGCCTCCCATAACAAGTGGGTAAAGGTAATTCCCAATCAGCGCGACATCACGATCCGCGAACTTACGCCTGCCGCTGTGACCAGCACGCTCTCAGTCCCTGTGGGGCGTCTGCGCAAAATGAACATGGGCCCGCAGTTCCTCAACGCGTTCACCTGCGGAGACCAGCTGCTTTGGGGCGCGGCAGAACCCCTGAGGCGCATGCTCCGCATACTTCTGGAGCACTAACCCTGTATCGTCAAATATTATGATGCGCTGAAATGACCGGGGTTGATCTCATCATAAAGGCCGACTATGTCCTGACAATGGACCGCGACCTCAGCGTCATAGAAGACGGGGCCGTAGCGGTCAGAGACAACGTTATCGCAGCTGTCGGCAGCTCGGTCGATATAACCGGAAATTACACTGCAGAGAAAACCATCGGCGGCAGCGACGCCGTCGCCTTCCCCGGCCTTGTCAACGCGCATACTCACGCAGCCATGGTCTATTTCAGAGGTCTTGCGGACGACCTGCCCCTGAAGGTCTGGCTCGAAGAGCATATCTGGCCTGCAGAAAACAAATGGCTGAGCCCCGGATTTGTAGGCGACGCGGTTGAACTCGCATGTCTCGAAATGCTGAAGGCAGGCATTACGACTTTTGCGGATATGTATTTTTTCAGTGACAGCACCGCGCATGCCGCAAAAGAAATCGGAATGCGGGCGGTTATAGGAGCGGGGATAGTCGACTTCCCGACCACCACAGGCAATAATGCGGACGACTATCTGGCAAATGCCGAACGCTTCATCCGCGCGTGGAAAGGCGATCCGCTGATAACACCCTCTATTGCAGACCATTCCGCCTATGCCTGTTCACCGGACACACTCCGAAAATCGAAAGATCTGGCCGAAAAATATGGGGTACTGCTGCAGGTCCACCTTTCCGAGACCGAATGGGAGGTCGGGGAGATATTGAAACGATATGGAAAGACCCCCATTGCCCTCCTGGACAATATCGGTATTCTTGACGGCAATGTGGTCGCAGCTCACTGCGTATGGCCCACGGCTGAAGAAGTCGATATCCTGGCGCAAAAAAGGGTAAGTGTAGCGCATTGCATAGAAAGCAATCTGAAACTTGCCTCAGGTATTGCGCCGGTCGCAAAGATGCTGAAAGCCGGGGTAAAGGTCGCGTTCGGCACGGACGGAGCTGCCGGCAATAATGACCTGGACATCCTGAGCGAGATGTCCGTCGCCGCAAAAATCCACAAGGCGGTCTCAGGCGACCCCACTGCCCTCAACGCCAAACAGGCTATGCTTATGGCAACAAGGTGGGGTGCGGAAGCGCTCGGGCTCGGAAACAGGACCGGCAGCATCGAGGCCGGGAAGGCAGCGGACATCGTTATCGGGGATTTACGGAAGCCTCATCTTATGCCGCTTTACGACATATTCTCTCATATGGTTTATGCCTTTAACCGTTCTGATGTCTCGACCGTTGTCATCGACGGACAAATAGTAATGGAAGACGGCAAACCCAGGACCGCGGACGAAAGCGGCATTATCGGACGGGCAATGGAATGGGGGAAAAAGATAAGCGGGGCAAAAGGATAAAAAATGGCGGACATGCCTGAAACAAATGTGCCGACAGTATCTCTTGGCAGCATTTTCTTGGCTTTTTTCAAAATCGGCAGTTTTGCGTTCGGCGGTGTTTATTCAATGCTGGCCTTTTTCGAAAGAGAGCTGGTTGAAAAAAGGAAATGGCTGACGCATGAAGAATATCTCGAAAGCGTGGCTATTGGCCAGATGACGCCCGGCCCTCCTATTGTAAATACCGGCATATGCATAGGCTACAAATTGCGCAGGGTCGGAGGCGCGCTGGTTACAGTTGCCGGACAGGCCTTTACCGGGACGGTCGTTGCTGTTTTACTGGCTGTTTTTTATGTAAAAACAAAAGACAACCTCCTCCTGAGATCCGTAATGAAGGGCGTCGGGGCGGCCGTCGTGGGCCTGCTCCTGTCGATCATTTACAAGATGGCGATAAAGACCGTCACGGATTACAGGGCCGGCTTTTTCACAGTCTCGGCCTTCGTCGCGCTGGCGGCATTTAAAATCAATCCGATCTGCCTTATTATTGCTTCCGGAATCATCGGGTATGCCGTTTATGCGGGGAAGAAGTGATGGCCCTGTTGCAGTTCTGCTGGATATTGATCTATGTAAATGCGCTGACCATCGGCGGAGGTTTTGTAATGCTGCCGATGCTCCAGAAGGAATTCGTTGAGAAGCATCACTGGATTACAAACCAGGAATTCATTGACGCCTTAGCCATTGGCCAGGTCACTCCCGGGCCGCTGACTGTTATGAACGCCTTCATCGGATACAAGATCCACGGCCTGACAGGCGCAATACTGGCGATGGTCAGTTCATATTTGCCGTGCATAATAATAGTTACCCTTGTGGCCAGGTTCTATTATAAATATAAGGAATCCGGGATCGTAAGCAGCAGCTTCAGGGGCATAAAAGCGGCGGTAATAGGGCTTTTGGCATCGGTCGCCATAACTCTTGGCAGCACCTCGATTATCGACCCTAAGACCCTTGGGATAGCCGTCATAAGTTTTGCGGTGATCGCCTTCACCAAAGTAGAACCCACATTCATAATCATCGGCGCGGGAGTAATAGGCGCTTTTTACCTCTGATGCTTATAGGGATAATATCAGACACTCACGATAACCTTGACCTGCTGCGCAAGGCCGTCGGTCTGTTTAACACACGGAAAGTGGAGCATGTGATACACGCAGGGGATTTCACCTCCCCTTTTACCTTTCGCGTCCTGAAAGACCTGGAATGCGCCTTTACCGGGGTCTTCGGAAACAATGACGGCGATAAACTGCTGCTCAAGAAACGCTCCGAAGGCAGGGTATTCAACCAGCCTCATATATTTGAACTGTCCGGCAGAAAGATCGTTGTCGTGCATGAACACAATATAGTAGAAGCCCTGGCCGACAGCGGCCATTTTGACTTCGTTATATACGGCCATACGCATGAGCCCGACATACGCATGGTAAAGAATACCCTCGTTGTAAACCCCGGTGAGGCAGGAGGCTGGCTCTACCGGAAACCCACGGTTGCAATTGCGGACCTAAACAGTTTGACCGCTGAGATAATAGAGCTGTAACCGGGCTTCAGTCTTTTTTTTTCATTCGATCTAAACACCCTATCCCCTTTTGATCTCAGGGCTGTTGACATATGACCGGCGCGAGGTTATATTCCAAATATGGAGTTTTTCACGTGGAAAGAGAGCTTTAAAGTCGGCATCGATGAACTTGACCGACAGCACAGGACCTTCCTTGATTACCTGAACGAATGTTATGAACATGTCTCCGCCCATGCCGGACTCGATCCCGACATGATCGAAAAGCTCAAACGGTATGCGGCCGTGCATTTCAAACGGGAAGAGGAATTGCTGAGGTTTTCTAGTTACTCAGACATGGAGAGCCAGGAAAAACAGCACATATATTTCGAATCAAAGATCAGGGAATTGGAAGCCGCGCTGAAGACCGGGAAGTCGAAGAGTATCGAAAGCGTTTTTGAATTCATGAGAGACTGGTTTCTGAACCACATACTTCAGGAAGACAAAAAGTTTGTGAAACTCATCAAACAGGGCCGTCTGTAATAACCGGACCAGGAGAGACGGCATGACACATATCGTCTTTTCACCCTGAATCCCGAGGCAGACTATCCTGCTGCATTGCCGTCCGATGCTGAAAAAAACAGGACTTGAATCTATAATAATTAAATGCCCCGTGCCCCGAAGTTCACTACAGTAAAAGATTCCGGCCGGAAATGAAGATCGGCCGTTTCATTAACGAGAAGACGGTCTTTGCAGTTACTGCCGCAGTATTCTGCTATATCTATTCCGACCTGCTGTTCGGGAACGCGATCTTTACCGGCGACAGCCTCTTCTGGTACGGCAGCTTTTATTATTTTGTGGACTGTATTGTGCACGGCAGTTTCCCCTTCTGGAATCCGTCGGTAATGTCCGGCACCTATTTTTATCCGGATATTTCCATTATCGGCCTGTTGGACCCTGCGGTCCTGCTCTCTGCGCTTCTGGTCAAAACAACTTCTTTAAGCTCCTTCACAATCTATGTGTACTTCCGCATTCTGCGTCTTATTATATTTACCTGCGGCAGTTATCTTCTCATATCGCACATTACAAGATCGCGCCTGAGCGCCGCAACCGCGGCAGGTATTCTTTTCCTGGCTGTTGCCCCGGTCTATTTCCTGCAGGCCGCCGCAGTCGATCTGATCCTGTATACCCCCGTTGCCTTATGGTGCATACTGCGGTTGTGGGAGGCGCCTTCCGATCCGCGCAAAGGTCTGTGGATATTTATACTCGCCGTGGCCTCAGGCATATCGATGAATATCTTCATCCCCGTATATTTCCTGTTTAACCTCACGGTATTTGTTATAGGTCTTGCTGTTCTTGACCGCAAGCGCATTCCGGAGGTAGTGAAGTCGCTGGTTGCCGGTAGCGGGGCATGGATTATCTCTGGAGCCCTTGTGCTGGTATTCATGATGGCTGCGCCTCCGCTTTCAGTCTATCTGAAAGATGCAGGGGCGAACGGGGAGCTGTTCCCTGTCCTTCGCATAGTGCAAAAGGGGGGCTTCAGGCAGATACCGGCGTCCGACTTATCACGCGATTCACTATCCAACCTGTTTACGGACGACCGCGGATTGTTTGCCTCATACGGGTTCCTGCTGAGGCTGCTGTTTCATCAGGGCCCGGATTCTATTCCGCTGTTGGACGAGAAAAACAACTTTTATTCCGAGCTGGACACATACATAGGGGTCATATCGCTTATCATTGCCGTTATCGCCGGCATTCATTCCAGGACAAAATACAAACGGCTGATAATAATAATGATTGCGACAATAGGAGTGAATTTTCTGGGCTCGTTTGCCCATGATTTCAAATCGTACAATACCGTTCAAAAGGCCTTTAACGCGACGTTTCCTCTCCTTAAAATGATGGAAGTTCGTCAGAGTTTAGGCTCATTCGTCATCTTTTATCTCTGTGTTCTCATGGGAATGGGGCTGTCATTGTTGTTCAACAGGGACGGCATGGAGAACCCCAAAAAACTTCTCCGCAGTATCGTCTTTGTGAGCGCAGTGATATTTGCAACAAAAGTTATTATCAGCAACCTGATGGGCAACAGTCTTCTTGCGGTTACAGCATACGATTATTACGCATTGTTCCAGATTGTCGTTTTTGTTCTTTGGGCTATTTTGTATCTGGGAAAGAGGGTTGAAGCAACAGCGTCAATCGCGGTCCTGTTATGTCTGCTTGCCGCAGACATAGGGCTTTATGCTTTCAACAGGCATTCGCGCGAAACTCCGCAGGACATAAAATTAATGAATGAAATAATGGTCCCGATACCTTTTAAAGAACTCACAGGAATCGACACGCGGGGTAGCAATTTGAATTTCCGGCTAATGAAAAAACCTTTCTCACAATATATCTATTTTGCTTTTCAGGATAATATCAACAAGACTAATGTAATTCTGCCCCCCAATGCGAGCCGTATACCATTCTGTACTCGCCGCTATTACGATTTTCTGACCCAGGTGAATATTCAAAAGCAGTTTTATCTGGCCGGAGTAACCTTTCCTGTCCTGCATTTCACCCCTTACGACAGGGCCTATGCGGCAGCCGACCGCAAAACTGCCCTGACTATGATTAACAACCTGCCCGACGGCGTGTCTGCCCTCAATGGTCCGCCGGTTGTGATCGAAAAGCAAACAAAACTTGAGCCTTCAGCAGATAATAACAACCTATCAAGGAGACTGAGTGATTATCCGCCCGCTGCGGAGTATGTGGGAGACAATGTGCTGTCTCAGAACGAGTTCGACAAGTTCAGGGCAAAGTATTCGGCTGAACTTGCGGAAATCGACAGGACCCGGGCGTTATACTGGAACAATACCGGCATTGAAGAACCGGACGTTGTCTCTTTCGATCCAAATGAACTGGCTGTTGATGTGACAAACTCGGTTTCAGGCTATTTCGTATACGACGACGGCTGGAGCAAATACTGGGAGGCCTATGACAACGACAGACCGGTCCCGCTATACATAGCGAACTACAATTCAAAGGCTGTATTTCTCGAACCGGGCCGGCACAGGGTCCGGTTTGTGTTCAATCCCCTGCCGTACAGGATTGCCCTGTTCCTCCACTATTCAGGGCTTCTCGCAGCTGTGTCCATTATCGGAATTCTGCTGCTGCGAAACAGAAAAAAAAGGCTTTTGGATTCTCGTTCATGAGAACCATCGGACTGCAGATGGACGGATCTTATGCATATCGTAGCGATCTATAATCTGCCGAAGGAGAAAGAAGCGCTCGCGGCAACACTGGCTGCGACTCTGGGGGCAACTGTCTACGAAGCTCTGGCGCGTTTGAAGTCGCCGGGGCAAGGCCCGTTCGTGGTCGGCGTCTCTGCCGCAAGCGAACAGGCGGAGGAACTTTGCAGGAGGCTTGGGACAAACGGCTTTGACGCCTTTTTACTGAAGGCCGGCGAGATTGAGAGCGGGGAAAAACAGCTGATCGTACGTAAATTCATGCTCGGAGAAAATAAGCTGACCGCAGAATCAGGGCCTGCAGACCGGCTCGAAGTCGATTATACCGGCATATATCTTATAATCCGGGGGACTTCGATGGCCCAGACAACCACGACCGAGAGCATAAAACAAAATAAGTTCTCCCCGGCGACGGCTATCCTTAGCGGCGGTCTGAAGATGACCCAAAAGACCGAAAAAATCGTGGAGAGCACAACCCAGCACAGGGAAGGTTTCTTTCTTTTATATTCACGGGATCAAAAAACACTGCTTTTCAGGGAAAACGGACTGGTCTACGATTCTTTTGGTCCGGCTCTTCGCACAACCAGGCAGGCGAACTTTTCATATCTGCTGGAAGAACTGAGAAGACGCGGTCCTCAGGCGTGTTATGATGATCGCCTTCTCACCAGGGCAGGACAGACGCAACTGTTGGGTCCGTCGCTCAACCCGGAAAAGTATCTGGACGTCGCAACGTCACTCCTTGCGAAACTGCTCAGGTAGGACAATTATTTCAGACTAAAAAAAGAAAGCCCCCGAAATCGGGGGCCTGTTTATCTCTGTCTGAATTATTGTTTTGACGCGCAGGTTCTTATTTGGACCTTCTGACTTCAGCGATCTGAGACCTGGTCACTGCCCTTTCAAGCGCGGACTCGGCCCTTGCAAAATCCACATTTTCAGCGGATTTCAGCCTGTCTTCAGCCCTTTTCATGGCGGCCTTGGCGCGTTCGACATCTATGTCCTCAGAGCGTTCAGCGCTGTCGGCAAGGATCAGCACTTTTTCAAAGCCTACTTCAGCATATCCCCAGTTGACAAAGAAATATTTCATTTCATTGCCTTTCCTGCAGGTGAGCATGCCTATCTTCAGCGTAGTTACAAACGGCACATGGCCCGGCAGGACGCCGAATTCTCCTTCGGTCCCGGCTGCAGTGACCTCGTCCACCTCTTCGCTGAATACCAGCCCCTGCGGTGTGACAATATCGAGAAGCAGTTTCCCTTCAGCCATTGTTTACCTCGACCAGCCCAGTTTCTTCGCGTTTTCCTCGACCTCTTCAATGCCGCCGGTCATATAGAATGCCTGCTCAGGCACGTCGTCATACTGGCCGTCGACAATCGCCTTGAAGCCCCTGATCGTGTCCGCAATCTTTACATATTTGCCGGGCCTGCCTGTAAACACCTCTGCAACATGGAACGGCTGGCTCAGGAAGCGCTGTATTTTTCTGGCCCTGGAAACAATGAGCTTGTCGTCTTCAGAGAGTTCTTCCATACCAAGGATCGCTATAATGTCCTGCAGTTCCTTGTACCTCTGGAGTATCTTCTGCACACTCCGCGACACCGCGTAATGATCGTCGCCGATTATCTTGGGATCGAGTATTCTGGAAGTGGAGTCGAGCGGGTCAACGGCAGGATAAATGCCGAGTTCCGAAATCTGCCTTGAAAGAACGACCGTTCCGTCGAGATGCGTAAACGCGGTTGCAACGGCAGGGTCGGTAAGGTCGTCGGCAGGCACGTAAATGGCCTGCATCGATGTAATAGCGCCCTTCTTTGTGGTTGTTATTCTTTCCTGCAGTATTCCCATGTCGGTGCCGAGAGTAGGCTGATAACCGACGGCCGACGGCATTCTGCCGAGGAGAGCTGAAAGCTCTGCGCCTGCCAGCGTATATCTGAATATGTTGTCGATAAATATGAGAACGTCCTGTCCCTCGTCCCTGAAATACTCTGCACAGGTAAGCGCGGTAAGCGCGACCCTGGCCCTTGCTCCGGGCGGCTCATTCATCTGGCCGTATACAAGCGCGACTTTTTCAAGAACACCCGAATGTTTCATTTCGCCGTAGAGGTCGTTTCCTTCTCTCGTCCTTTCGCCGACGCCCGCGAAGACCGAGACGCCGCCGTGCTTCATCGCTATGTTATGGATCATCTCCATGATAACAACCGTTTTGCCGACGCCCGCGCCGCCGAACATTCCCATCTTGCCGCCTCTTACGAACGGGACAAGGAGATCAAAGACCTTAACGCCGGTCTCAAACATCTGGGTGACCGGCTCCTGCGCTGCAAAATCCGGCGCAGGCCTGTGTATCGGAAGTCTTGCTTCAGAATTGATAGGTCCCATCTTGTCGACGCCTTCACCCAGGACATTCATGATCCTTCCAAGGACGCCCTTGCCGACGGGAGTGGTGATGGGCAGTCCTGTATCAACCGCCGTCATCCCCCTGACAAGTCCGTCAGTGGCGGACATGGCGACCGTCCTGACCTTGCTGTCGCCCAGGTGCGACGCCACCTCAAGAGTAACATTGATGTCAGGTATGCCCTTTGAGGCATCACCCTTCTTTTCAACCTTGACGGCATTCAATATGTCGGGCATCTTGCCCTCGAATTCAAGGTCTACAACCGCACCGATAACCTGTGATACTTTTCCTGTATTCATTACATACCCCCAAAAGCGTTCAGTTTCATATTTGACATGTCAATTTTCATAATTAATCTCCGGTATCCCTTTATCTTTTCTATCCCTTAAGGGCCTCAACGCCTCCGACGATATCCATCAGCTCTCTTGTGATGGATGCCTGTCTGGCCTTGTTGTACTGCAGCGAAAGCGCGTTTATCATGTCATTGGCCGCGGAGGTGGCATTCTCCATGGCCGCCATCCTTGCCGCCTCTTCAGAGGCCTGTGACTCAAGCAGCGCCCTGAATATCTGGATCTCCACGTTCTTTGGCACCAGTCTGCTGAAGATCTCCTGCCTCGACGGTTCATAGATGAAATTATCAGCGGACGAGGAGTCGGCTCCGGCTTCAACCGGAGACAGGGGAAGCAGTCTCTGGACAACGATCTGCTGCGCTATGGCGGATTTAAACTCGTTAAATATCAGGATGACTTCGTCGGTCACCTCATTCGTATAGTTTTCAGTAACTTCAGAGGCTATCTCCTGAGCATTGGCATATGAGATTTTGCCGGAGATGCCGGTCCACGCATGCCGCAGTTCGGTATTTCTTCTCTTGTAATAATCCCGCGCCTTTCTGCCTACCGTGGTGATAGTGACCTCGAACCCTTCTTTTTTAAGTTCCGTGACATGTTTTGCAGCTGCCTTAAGGATATTTGTGTTAAAAGCCCCGCACAGTCCCCTGTCGCTGGTCAGCACAAGGATTTCAATATTTTTGCGCGGCCTGACCGCCAGCAGCGGATGAGCTTCGGCCTCGGCGCCGACGGCAAGACTGGAGAGGATGGTGTTCATCCTTTCAGCATAAGGCCTCATCTCGTACATACGCTGCTGGGCCTTTCTGAACTTTGCGGCGGCGACCATCTTCATCGCCTTCGTGATCTTGCTGGTGCTCTGGACCGCCTTTATTCTTCTCTTTATATCTCTTAGTGTAGCCATATTATTCCTTTACAGTAATGATCGGATTTTTCCCATCACTTTTCACTTCTCACTATCCACTGCCTTACGGCTGAAATCCTCTCTTGAAGTCTTCGAGCGCCGCGATCAGCTTTGCCTTCAGGGCGTCATCGATCGCCTTCTTGTCCGCAATCTCTTTTTTGAGATCTGCCTTACGGTCATTCATGAACCTAAGGACCTCATCTTCAAATTTCCTCACAGATTCCACGGGTATATCATCAATGAATCCATTCGTTGCGGCGAACAGGACAATGACCTGGTCTTCCATCGAAAGCGGAAGGAACTGTCCCTGTTTTAGCAGCTCGACCATCCTCTTTCCTCTCTCGATCTGTGCGAGAGTGGATTTATCGAGGTCGCTTCCGAACTGGGCGAATGCGGCAAGTTCCCTGAACTGCGCGAGGTCCAGTCTTAGCGTGCCTGCGACCTGCTTCATCGCCTTTGTCTGGGCTGCGCCGCCGACCCGGCTGACGGACAGACCGACGTTGACGGCAGGTCTGACGCCCGCGTAGAAGAGTTCAGGCTCAAGATATATCTGGCCGTCCGTTATGGATATGACGTTTGTGGGGATGTACCCGGAAACGTCTCCGGCCTGTGTTTCAATTATGGGAAGCGCGGTCAGCGAACCGCCTCCGAGTTCTTGGGATACTCTCGCAGCTCTTTCAAGCAGTCTCGAATGGAGATAGAAAACGTCTCCGGGGAACGCCTCACGTCCCGGCGGGCGTCTCAGCAGGAGAGAAAGCTGCCTGTACGCTGTGGCCTGTTTGCTGAGATCGTCGTATATGATCAGCGCATGCTGTCCGTTGTCTCTGAAATACTCTCCCATGGCGCAGCCTGTGTAGGGAGCGATATACTGAAGCGGGGCGGGCTCGCTGGCCGAGGCCATGACAATGATCGTATGTTCCATCGCGCCGTTTTCTTCGAGCGTCTTCATAACGCGGGCTATATTGGAACGCTTCTGGCCGACCGCGACATATATGCAGGTGACGTCGCCGCCTCTCTGATTGATTATCGCGTCAATGCCTATGGCGGTCTTGCCTGTCTGGCGGTCGCCGATGATAAGCTCTCTCTGGCCTCTTCCGACGGGGATCATCGAGTCGATGGCCTTCAGTCCGGTCTGGAGAGGCTGATTGACCGGCTGCCTGTCGATGATGCCGGGAGCAACGCTGTCTACAATCTTGAACTCCTTGGTATTGATGGGGCCTTTTCCGTCGATGGGCTGCCCGATAGCATTGACGACCCTGCCCCTGAGTTCAGGACCGACAGGGACCGACATAATCCTGCCGGTGCGCTTTACGACGTCTCCTTCGTGTATGAGGGAGTCTTCGCCGAAGAGCACCGCGCCGACCGAACCTTCTTCAAGGTTCAGGGCCATGCCCATAATCCCGTTCGGGAATTCAAGGAGTTCGGACGCCATGCACTTGTCCAAACCGTACACCCTTGCGATTCCGTCTCCGACGGACAGGACGCTTCCTATCTCGCTGACGTCGACCTTCTTTTCGAAGTCCGATATCTGCTTTCTCAAAAGTTCACTTATTTCGTCTACCTTGATCTCCATCTCATCACCCCTTTATAAGCTCATCTTTCAAAAGCCTAAGCTGGCCTTTTATGCTGCTGTCATACATCGTGCTGCCCACCTTTACAAGGACTCCGCCGAGCAAAGACGGGTCAAGTACAAACTCCATGTCGATGTCCTTTCCGACCATGTTCTTCAGAGAGGACCTGAGCCTCTCCTGTTTGTCTCCGCTAATTTCAACAGGGGTCATCACAACAGCCTTTGCCCTGTTCTTCTTTTCCTGGTAAATCGCAACCGCAATCTTTATGATCTCAGGCAGGGCGGCAATCACCCTTGCCGTCGTGATATGCGTTACGAACTTAACGACTTTTTCAGAGAGCCCGGCCTTTGCCGCTATGCCGGCAATTGCCTGCGCCCTCTCCGCATCCGTAAAACCGGGGTTCAGGAGCAGGTTCCTGAAGTCGGAACTCTCTTCCATCAGCTTGCCGATCATGCCGAGTTCGGCAAGGGCCGCCGGCGCTTCTTCGATGCCCGTGATGTTGATAAAAGTCTTTGCGTATTTCTTGGCTTCTTTTACCGGTTTCAATTTCGACCCTCTAGTTTGGCAATTGATTCTTCAAGCAGTTTAAGCTGCTCGTCCTTTGTCATTTTTTCCTTGAGCTTCTGGGCGGCAAGCTCCATGGCCACGTTTACGGCCTCTTCCTTTATGGCCTCTTTTGCCCGCTTGACCTCAAAATCTATGTTCGTCTTTGCCTGCTCTATTATCTTGGCCTTCATGCGGTCGCCTTCTTCAATAAGGCGGGCCTTTTCCTTTTCGCCTGAAAATCTGGCTGCGGCTATGATCTCCTCAACCTCGGTATCCTTGACCTTAAGCCTCTCTTCTACCTCTGCAAGAGCCTTCTGCGCAAGCTCCCTGGCCTCTTTCGCCTCTTTAAGCGTCTGTTCGATCAGCTCCGTCCTCTTTTTGAAATAGCCCTTTATGTCCGCTTTCTTCATCGCAAACACGAGGAGAAAAACGAGGAGGAGGAAATTTATGACCGGCCAGAGATATGCCTGAAAAAGGGACTTCTCGCCGTGCCCCTCGCCGCCTTCATTGCCAAAGGCGCTTGATATTAACACAGCTGATATAAAGAAGATTATCGGGAGCAGATTGAGCAGCGCGGATTTTATGTTTTTAATCTTTTGACTTCCGACTTCCGACTTCTGACTTGTCTTCATCATGCCTTTACCAGCTTTCCGACTATTTCATCAGAGAATTTTTCAACGTCGGCCTTGAGAGCGCCCCTGGCCCTGACAACCTCGGCCCGGAGTTCTTCCCTGGCCTTCTGAAGCATCTCCGCAGCCTGGGCCTCTGCGTCGGACATAAAAGTTTTCTGGGTTGCGGCGCCTTCGTTCCTGAGGCCTTCGAACGCCTGCTTTGCCTTGTTGCGCGCCTCCATGATCTCCCTGTTCATCCGGGTGATGCCTTCTTCCTTGCGGCTGCTCATTTCGTTTGCGGCCGCCAGAGAACCCTTTACCGTCTCTTCTCTTTCCGTGAATATTTTCAGGAGCGGTTTAAACAGGATTATATTAAGGATAAACATGAGGCCGAGGAAATTTGCGATCAGCACTATCATCCAATTCAAATGAATATCAAGCATCTTATCACCTTAATGTAAGATTTTTTAAAAAAAACGTAACGAAGATTATCACAGCGAAATATCTTTGTCAAGGAAAATTACATTTAAAAATAATAGGTTAGATATAATTTTATCTATAGGTCAATAAGTAATTTTTATCATCATGAAATTATAATGATTTACCGGGGCCTTGGCTTATCTGCCGGCACATGCAGAGGGGTAAAAAAAAATAAAAAACAGGATGCGCTGATCAACCGGACATGCGCCCGGCCACGGAAACGTTACAGGCCGGATACGGCCGCTATCTTCCTGAGTGCCTCATGCCTGCCTCAACAAAAGGTTTTCGGTCCGCAGTTCAAGCTCGGCCCAATGTATTTTATATTCCATCGCCTGGCCCATATCATAGCGCCCGATGCCTTCCTCGCATAACCATTTTATTTTCTCTATCTGAAGAAGACTGCCGATCGAATAACCGCTCCAGCCTTCGTCATAGCTGAACTGCTGGCCCCTGTAATAACTCCCGGCAATTCCGCCAAAGACAAACCCTATGTCCCTGCCTTCACACACAGCAAAAATAACCCTGCCGCAGCCGGAATAACTCAGGCGCCTCAGCATAAATCTGTAGAAATCTCCTGAGGGAGGAATGTTCATGCCGCATTTTCCTATGCCCTTCCAGCTCTTCTCTTCAATCGCCGACATTCGCGCATACGTTTCCTCCGCCTGCCCGACAGTCAGCGGGACACAACGTTCAAACGTCACTCCCCTGCCGGCTGCCTGCGCGGCCGCGCGCCTGAGATTTCTGCGCATTTTTCCGGAACGCCGGGAAAGGTAGCCGTCAAGACCTCCGGTTAGAAAACCGCAGCGATAAAGAGAAGACTCAAGCCGGATGATGCGAAAGCGGTGCTTGTGAGCCCTGACAATATTCCTCAATAGCGCTGAGCCGGGCGCAAGACCGCTCAACAGCGCCAAAAGCGGATTGGAGCAGAAAGGGTCGGAATGAAGGAGAGATTCCAGCAGGTCCGGCGCATCAGGCCCGAGCAGCGGACAGCCGAACAACCAGCTTGACTCTATCGGTTCCAGGACATATATGCCGTCAGGGTGTTGATATCCTGCGAAGGCGATGAGACTCGTGTCTGAGCCGCGGAAAAAGAGACTGCGGTCCGGACTGAACGCCTCATGAAACGAAAACTGCCATTCAGTGCGGCAGCAGAAAGGGTCTGCCTGCTCCGTGCCGCCGGCAAGCCGGTTCAGCAGGGAGTCGGGCCGGTCAAGCTCATTGAATGAAAGCTGCGGCCGCATCCCGCGCAGCGAATCTTCTACATTGTGTTCCTTAAACATAATGGTACGTTAACACGGATTTTGCCGCATCCGCAAAAGCGCGGGTCAATAATTGACCCAAAAACCGCGATGCAAAAAAGCAAAGCAATAAAAAACCTCGTTAATGTGATAGGTTAAGGTTATCGAGACACAAAACCAGTATCACCAACGAGGTGAAATAATGATGACACAAAGCGTACTTC
>Ga0334722_10002322_pt1 | contig 21753 bp, 16 predicted proteins | sample C3_bottom_MG_FD_207210 | JGI IMG/M metagenome (GOLD analysis project Ga0334722, IMG submission 207210) | Sediment microbial communities from Yellowstone Lake, YNP, Wyoming, USA - C3_bottom | ecosystem: Environmental > Aquatic > Freshwater > Lake > Sediment | place: USA: Wyoming | collected... | reverse complement strand
CTCCCCCGGCGTGAAAAATTCCACGAACCATCTGCCTTCCGGCAGAACGCTCCCGGGGGTCTTTATCCAGTCGAATTTCAAGGCCGTATTTTTCATATGAGCGCCGGGGCGGGGTGCCTACTTCAGCAGCAGCCCCCTTTCCAGTTTCATGACGCTGAAGTGGGTGGCCCTGAATTTCTTTTTCACGTGCTTGAAGGCTTCCCAGGGCCTGGTCCCGGAGCCGCAGGTGAACATGTCCAGCGAGGCGTAGCCGCGTTCCGGCCAGGTGTGGATGGCGAAGTGGGATTCGGCGATGACTATCACGCCGGAGACGCCGCAGGGCTTGAAGTGATGGAAAATGGAATCTATTATGGTGGCGCTGGCGGCCCTGGCCGCCGCTATCATGATGTCCTGGACCTTGTCCACGGCCGACAGGGTTTTCTTATCGCAGCCGTAAAGTTCCACTATCAGGTGTTGTCCCAGAGCTTTCATTTTTTTATCCCTTTTCCGGCCGTTCCCGCTCCGCCGGAGCCCGTTTTTCACGAGCTAAGGTCCGAAGGGCGAAAGAGAATCTATCTAATTTGACGGGTATTGTCAAACAATAAGGAAAATGCGGGTCCGCGTGCGTAAAGACCGCAAGGCCCCCCTTGCTTTTACGTCGAAGGCGCGTCTATTTTGTGAAGGAAATGCTCTTCATCTTGGTGAAGATGGAGCGGTCCCTGCGGTTGAAGATGGGGCTTCTGAACGGGAAGTCGAAAGTAATGGAGATCTTGTGCGTGGAGCCGAGCTCCCCCATCGGCACGAAAGCGTAGTCAAGAGTGAAGAAGTGGAGCGTCGCTCCCACGCCCACGGTGAAGGCGCTCAGCCCGTCCCGGATGCGCTGCGCGTTCAGGCCCGCCCTGGCGGTCAGGCGGGTCAGTTCGTTGGGCTCCACTGAGAGTTCCGTGCCGAAAAGGAAGTTGGGCCTGTTGCCCTTGGGAAGCACCATATCCACGGCGAAGAGCATGTTCCTGAAAGGGTTGATCGCGCCGGCCATTTTGAAGGTCAGGGGCAGGGGGCTGGAGTCGACGTCGTAGCGCAGGCCGGAACCGAGGTTGGTCATGGTAACGCCCAGCCGGTACGGGATATTGGTGAAATTATAGGTCATGAGGCCCAGGTCGCCGGCGTAAGCCTTGGCGGATTCCACGATGGTGGACCTGATGTATTTCATCGACACGCCCATGGACACGTCCATATCCTTATTGGAGAATTCCAGGATGGCCAGGCTGTAGGAAAGCGTATAGACCTGGTCGCGCGGAGAGAAGGTGCCCAGGTTGTTGCCGTCTATGTCCATGCGGTCTATGGCCCCGATATCGGTCAGGAAGACCGAGCCGGCGATGACGGAGTTGTACGAGATGCGGTGGGCGTAGGCGGCGTACTGGTAAGAGATGTCGGCCACGTACTGCGAACGCATGAAGACGGCCGAGAGCTTGGGTATCTGCACCAGACCGGCGGGGTTCCAGTAGACGGCGGAGGCTTCTTCGCTTACGGCGCTGTAGGCGCCGCCCATGGCGGAGGCCCTGGCGCCTATGGGCAGATTTAAAAAGTCGGCGCTGGTGGTGCCGGCCGCCGTGGCGGAGAAGAACCGGTTCTTCTGTGCGGCGAAGGCTTCCCCGGGGAGGACGGACAGCAGCGCGAGCGCGCAGGCGGCCGCTGAAGCCGCCGCTTTCGCTGTTCCCCGGAGATATTTCGAAGCGTTCATATTAGTCTTGGACCGGCGCGGTCCGTTACCTTTCAATGGCTATCTTCACCACTTTCTTGCCGCCGGAGGAGTCCAGGGCGGCCAGGTAGATGCCGCTGGCCACGCGGACGCCTGCGTTGTTGGTGCCGTCCCAGGTCAGCATGCCCGAGCTGCCGGCCGTTCCCTCCCACACTTTGTCTCCCGACAGGGTATAAATGACCACGTCGGTAGAGGCGGGCACGTTGTTTATGGTGATGAAGCCCTGGCCCCTGTTGGCGTAGAAAGGATTGGGGTACACGCGAACGCCGCTGAGGTCGGTCGCGATGGCCCGGATCACGAGCTGGAAAAGGCTGAAATGGTTCAGTTTGGCGGTTATGGTCCGGTTGCCGGGATCCACCTTGGTTTCAAGCGGCAGGCATTCTCCGGAAACGGGATTGTACCTCGCCAGTACCAGTTTCGGGCTGTTATTCGTGATACCCGCCTGGGCTTCGGTATTATTGTAGTTTAGGACGAGCGTTACGGGGACCTGCGGCTGCGCGTCGTTATCCGTGAAGATGGCGACTTCCACCACCGGTATGGCGCCCTGTTTGCAGGAGTTGGTGACCGAAGACGAGATGGCTATAGCCGTCCGTGTGGCGAAAGCTCCGGCCGGTATGGTGATCGACGCGGTCCTGTCGTTGGGGAGCAGGCCGGTTATGGTCACATCCCTGTTGGGGTCGCTGGTGCCGCCCATGGCGCCGCTGGGCGCTCCGCCCGGGCCCGCCAGGGTGTAGACGGCGGGTATGGACAGCGTCCTGGCCGTGCGGTTCTCATGGTTGGAGGTCTGCACATAGGCCGCGACGTCCGCGTAGTAGGTGGTCGCGGTTAAAAGCCCGGTTATTTCAATGCCTCCGCCGGCAACGGCCCTGGTCCAAAGCGCGACCGGGGTGGCCGAGTTGAGATCGGCCGCAATGGTGCTTCCGCGTACTTCATAGATCGTGTCTCCGGGGTTATCCCCCGTGTTCCAGGCCATGCTGACGCCGGACATGGAGATGCCGGTGGGACCGAAGTTGCTGGGCGCCTGGGCCACGGTGTAGTCGTAGCCGAAGATGATAGGGGCGGTGGCGACCCCGTTGCCGTTCACGGCGCGCATCGCCGCGTAATACTGCGTATTCGGGACCAGGTTGGAAACCGTGGTGGAGGTATTGTTGACGGTTAAATTGACGGGCTCGGTAAAACCCGCGTCGCGGGCTATCGCCAGCTGATAGGACGTGCCCGCGGGGTTCCCGTTGGCTATCCAGTTAAGCGTGAAGCTGCCGGTGGTGATATTGGTGAAGACCATCGGCACGCCGGGCAGCGGCATTACCGCCATGGTGTAAACCGGCCTGGAGTAGGCTCTCGGGCCCCTGTTGACGCCGCTGTAGGCGTTCACGGCCACGCCGTGCGGGGTATTCGTACTGAGCGCCGTCTGCGTGTAGCTGTTGGCGGTGGTGGAAGCCAGGAAGACTATGGTCGCGGGAGTGGTGCCCGCGGTAATGTCATAGACCTCGTAGGGCGGATTGCCTATGGCCGGGTCCCAGGACCAGTTTATGGACGACATCGTCTGCGGCGCGCCGGAAAGATTGGTGACATTGCTGACGGTGGTGGTGGTGACGCTGCCGCTGTAGTCGGTTATGATGCCGTTGCCGTTCTTCGCGCGGACCCGGAAATAATAGGCCTGGTTGGGCAGCAGCGCCGAGATGACCGCGTTTGTGCTGGTGTAGTTCTCGTTAAAAGGCACCGGGACGATGACTTCGTTGGCGGGCAGGAAGGTCGCGGATTTCGACATGCTGACCTCGTAGACGGTGAGCGGGGAGTTGCCAAGCGGGTCCCACGAGATGCCGGCGGTCTCGAAGCTGGCGTAAGTCACTACGGGGGTGGAAGGGATCACGGCGAAGGTGTAATAGGTGTCGGACACCAGAAGAGGGTTGCTGTAGCCGCCGGTATTGTAGCCGCCGATCTTGACCGAGATCCGCGTGTTGGGCGTCAGGCCGCTTTGGGTATGGGAGGCCGTGGCCGAGAAAGTGACGGTGGTGATGAAAACGTCGTTGCTCGAGGAGAATATGGCGTAGCCGTCCGAGGCCGTCAGGCTGTTCTGCGTCCAGTCCCAGCGGACGGTGGTAGAACTCAGGACCGTACCCCCGGGTACGGCGTAAGCTATGACCCCGGTGGGCCTGGGTATCGTGACCTGCACCGTGAGGCCGGGAGAGAACTGACCGTTGGCGGCTACGCGCATATTGTAGTAGCCGTAAGGCAGTTCTCCGGGGTTGGAGGGCAGGGTCAGGGTCATGGATGAAAGCGTCGTCTCCCAGTTGGAGTTGGCGTCGAGCGGATCGTAAAGCGTGTAGAGGCGCGTGGTGATATCGGTCAGGAAGCCGGTCGGGATATCCACGGCCTGGATATAAACGCGCGGATTGCTGAAAGATGAATTCCCGTGGCCGGCGCCGCCGCCGGAGGCCTCGGTAAGGCCGTGGAAATTAGCCGCGCTGCTTATAATGGTCATGCTTTCGCCGCGGTCCCGGAGGGTCGTGCCGGTGGAGATCTGCGGGTTCCTGTTCTTGGGGTCAAGGCCCGCCTGGTCCGGGTTATAGGAGAAGTACGTGGCCTCGCAGCTGGCAAGGTATTGGGCCCCGCTCCAGCCGCCTATGTTCACCAGATAATTGTCTCTTGTCAGGACGGTGGTATGGTTGGCGCGCGAGCTCATGGTGCCCTGGTCTTTCCACGCGTCCAGGTCGGGATCGTAGCTTTCCGCGGTCCCGTAGGCGACGCCGCCGCGCTCTCCGCCGGTCACCATTATTTTTCCGTTAGGCAGCAGGGTGCTCTTGTGATTGGCGCGTTTGGAGCCCATGGTCTCGGTGCCGTAACGCCAGTTCGTGCCGTCGAATATTTCCACCGTATCCACCGACCCGGTATTATTGGAACCGCCGCTGACCAGGACCTGTCCGTCCCTTAAAAGGGTCGCGGTATGGTCGTACCTGGGGGTGCCCATGTCGGAAGGATCCGTCGGATTATTAAAACGGTTGGTGGTGTAATAATAGCGGTCCACCGAACTCGTCGCGCCGTTGTCGGTGTCGCCGCCTATCATCAGGATATCGCCGCTTTTCGTGTTTACCGCCACATGGCGGGTCCTGGCCACGCTCATCGTGTTGGTCACGTTGACCCAGGCGGCGGCTGTGGTCTTGTATATCTCCGCGCTGCTCAGCCTTCCGGAGCTGCCCCCGCCTCCGGCTATCAGCACGTCGCCGTTGGGCAGCAGGTTGGCGGTGTGGTTCTGGCGCGCGACGGACATCGATTGTACCGGGACCCAGCGCCGCGTGGCCGGGTAAAAAAGTTCGGCGGTGTTCAGGGTGGGCGTGGACGAGCCGCCCGTGCCGCCTACCACCAGTACGGTGCCGTTGGGCAGCAGCGTGGCGGTGTGGCGCGAGCGCGGCGTGGTCATGGAACTGACCTCTATCCAGGTGTTGGAGGCGGGGTCCAGTAATTCGCATGACTGCAGCGTAACGGTGCCGTCGGAACCGCCGCAGGTAAGTATGCTGGAGTCGGGCAGCACGGTGCTGGTATGGAAAGCCCGCTTGGTCTTAAGCGCCGCGAAACTGGGCCAGGCATCTTGAAGTATCGAGATGTAAGCGCCGTAGAAGCGGGAGGCCGTGAAGGTCGGTGACGAGATCGCCGGGATGGTCCGCGCCCTGATGCAGTCCCCGTACGGCACGGCTTCGCAATTCCTGCCGCCGGCGACGAACAGGTCCGCGGCCGGTGTCACCATGGAGGTAAAATCGAACAGCGGGGCCGGCATCGATATCGGGTTGAAGGCCCATTTCGAGGTGCTGGGGCTGAAAGAAAGTTCGTCGGAGAAGGCCATCTCCCTTATGATCATGTTGGACGGGTCATGCGAGTAGGTCAGGTCGGCGAGACCTATGCGGTCGACCGTGTACGACAGTTTCATGGTCAGGCCCGTGTCCACGGGGCGCCCGGCCGCGTTTATGCCCGACGCCAACGGCGTGGTCGTGTCCGGGTAGATATTGGCCACCGTCCCCTCTATGTTGGTCAGAGCGAATGAGAGCGTGATCCTGCCGTTCGTCCCTTCGGATACGACCGCCGTGGCGGGAATGGCGCCCGAACCGCCGCGAAGCGCCATAGTGTACTGGGCCTGCGAAGTGATATTGGCGTTCGTCAATTCCGCTATGCCCGACAGGTTGCCGCCCACGTACCTGCCGGGAACCAGGAAAGAGGCGTGTATGGTAATGGCGGATGCCGCCGGAGTTATGGTCGCCGGAGCGCTGGAGGACAGGATATTATTCGGGGCAAAAACTATATTAGAGGTGACTACATAGTTCTGGACGGGTATGTCCGCGGACACGGTCTGCGGGGTGAAATTAACGGTGCCGTTCGGCAGCCGGATACGGGCGTCGTCCCAGTATTGCCCCGGCGGCTGTACCGGTATCCGCGGTATAAGGTTGCCTACCGGCGAACCGTCGAGGGTGGCCGTGGTCCTCTGCACCAGATAGACCTTGAAATTGTCGCTCTGAAATGTCGGGTCCCCGGCGGGGTCCAGGACCGGCATTAAGAAGAGGTCCCCGTCCACTATGCGGCCGTTGACCGTTCTTGAAAGCATCTGCTTGATCTCCAGGGCCATGGAGCTGGTGGGCAAAAGGGTCGCGACCGTGCTGCTGACCGCCGTCAGGTTGGCATAGCTGCCGGCGGCGAAGATCGAGGGACCGTTATAAAGGACCGGCAGGATATTTCCGTAGCCGCCCAAGGTTATCTGTTTTCCGTCCGGGGCCAGGACGGACGAGTGGCGGGAGATGCGGTAGGGCATGACGCCGTAGTCCCCTCCCACGATAGGCACGCGCCCGCCTTCCGGGTTGAACATTTCCGCGCTGCCGACAAAGCCGTGCGAGCCCGCGTCCTGGATGGCCGGCACGGGAGGTTCGCTGTCGGGTAATTCCTGCAGAGAGAGTTCGTTGTAACCGTTGAACCCGCCGGAAATAAAGACATTCCCGTTGTTAAGGACCGTGGCCGTGTGTTCGGCGCGGCCGGTGTTCAGCGGGTCCTTCGGCGCCCAGCTGTTGGCGACGGGGTCGTATATTTCGGTGGTGGGCAGGTAGACCCAGGCTCCCCCGCTCCATACTTTGCCGCCGCAAACGAAAACCTTCCCGTTCTTTATGCCGGTGGCCGTGTGGCCCATGCGGGCGCTGCTCATGTCCGCCGCCTGCGCGTCGGAAAAAGTATCGGTCGCCGGATCGAATAATTCGCAGGTGTTGGTTATGCTGGTCTGGGCCGGCGCGGTCTGGCCGCCGCAAATAAGCACTTTGCCGCGGCGGGTCGCGTCTTTGTTCAGGAGGGTCGCGGTGTGGCCTCCCCGCACGATGCACATCCTGCCGGTACAATCGGTGCCTACTCCGCCGTTCATCACTGTCCAGGCTCCGCTTATGGGGTTGTAGATCTCGGCGCTCTGAAGCGGCGCTCCGGCGTTGAACCCGCCGGTTATCAGGACCCGGCCGTCCGACATGAGGGTGGCGGTATGGGACGAGCGGGGTACGGTCAGGGGCGCCGCCGTGCCCCAGGCCGCGGCGGAAGTGAAGTATATCTCCACGGTGGGAGTGGGAGCGTTGCCGATGCCTGTCACCCCGCCGGTGACCAGGAAATTGCCGTCGGCCATGAGGGTCAGGGTGTTGCCGTGCCTGCCTGTAATAAGCTGGGCGTGCGCCCCCGCCAAAGGCAGGAGCAGCAGGGCTGAAAACATCCTTATGGTTTTCTTAAAATTCATAAGTCCCGGTTTAACTGTAGCGGATTCCTGTTACAGGATTGTTGCGGAATCTTTAACAACGGCGTAAGGCGACAGTTGTAAAATTATCACCGCCTGACGCCTCTTACTTCGCCGGTTTTCCCTCTTCGACTACCGCTATGGATTCACCCGAAGGGGCTTTGCCTTTGCCGGGATCCAGCGTCTTTTTGCCGTCCACGATGAAATGGTAGAGGTAGTTGCCGGGAAGGATGTAGACGACGGTTTTCCAGACGCCGTCCTTTTTGACCATTCTGGTCTCTTTCCACTTTGTGAAGCTGCCGGATAAAAGTACTTTTTTCGCGGCCGGGGCCTTGTATTCAAAGGGCATCTTTATGGCTTTTTGTTTCTGGGGTTCCTGTTTGGCGTCTTTGTTTACGTCTTTGGTTTCGGGTTTTGATTCCGGTTTGGCCGCGGGGGCGGGTTCTTCGCTGATCTCTTCGGGTTCAGGGAGCGGAGGTACGGGCCGGGTCTTTATTTCCACGGTATCGTTGGACAAGTAGATGGCGAGTCTGTTATATATGGAATAGCCGGAAAAACCGGCCGCGGCTAAGGAGAGTACTGCGAGTACGGCCCAGAAATTTTTAGATCTTGTCATAGTTCAGCTTGTCGAAGTATCCTTTAGGAGGGTCCGGGTCAGTCATGGGTTTGCCCTTGCGCCGCGTAGGAAACCCTCCCGTGGTTTCCCCCCAATCTTTCAGATTGGGGCCCCCCATCCGCTATGCGGCTCCAGAGCAAACCCATGCCTGCCCCTCCCTCCGCTCCCAATTCCCCGCGGGCGACTGGCGAGCGGTAGCGAGCTTCCCCGTAAGGAACATTCCCATCGCCAAAGTACTATACGCCGGCGAAACCAACAAACAGTACTAACACCACGATATCCACAGTCAAATCGATCAGCGGGCGACTGGCGAGCGGCAGCGAGCTTCCGTTATAAGGAACAATTCCCACGCCAAAGTACATAAGCGCCGGCGAAACTCTAAAACAGTACGACCACACATATCCGTAGTCAAATCGATCAGCGGGCGATGGGAATCGAACCCACGTCTAAAGCTTGGGAAGCTTCCGTTCTACCATTGAACCACGCCCGCGCCTGTTACTTGTTTAATTTTACTTAAAAGACCGTCATTTTTCAATGATAAGTTATTTACTGGCCTATCGCCCGCTTGCCGATCAGGTTTATAAATTCTTCCCTGACGCGGTTGTCCTTCTGGAAAACGCCCAGCATGGAGCTGGTGGTGGCGAAGGAGGAGGCGTTCTTCACGCCGCGCATGGTCATGCACAGATGCTGGGCTTCCAGCACCACCCCCACGCCTTTGGGCTTGAGTTTTTTAAACAGCGTGTCGGCTATCTGCACGGTCAGCCGTTCCTGGACCTGCAGCCGCTTGGCGAACGCTTCTACCAGCCGCGGGATCTTGGAGAGTCCGATGATCTTCCCGTTGGGTATATAAGCTATGTGCGCTTTGCCGAAAAAGGGCAGCATGTGGTGTTCGCAGAGCGAATAAAAGGAGATGTCGCGCACTATGACCATCTCCTTGTAATCCACCTTGAAAAAAGCGCCGTTGAGGACCTTGTCTATGTCGGTGCGGTAGCCGGCGGTGATCTCGGCCAGTGCCCTGGCGACCCGGGCCGGCGTCTTTTTCAGCCCTTCCCTGCCGGGATCGTCGCCTATCTCTTTAAGCAGTCCGTAAATGTGGTGTTCGATCTTTAAGCTCATGAGTATAATTCTACAATAATAGTGCCGGACCGGGCGAGGGCGGGGCGGCCCATGGAGACAAATACAAGCCCCGGAAAGACTTCTTCCGGGGCTGTCTGGCGCATTGCGAACGGCTGTATTTTATTTAGAAACTATGTAGAGCCACTTGCTGGTGGCGGTCAGTTTGTTGGAGGAGATCCGCAGGGTCTTGATGTCGGCCGAGAGCTTTTCCATCGCTTTCTGCTCTTCGACTATCTGCATGAGCTTCTTGCCCTTCGCGGCCTTCCCGCCTTTCTTGGAAGTGACGGCGTCCCGCATGGCCGACTTCTTGTTCTTGAGCGCGGCCCGGGCCACGAGGCCGTTGACCTTCACTATCTTCTGCGAGACCTGGCGGCTGTAGCTTAAAATGGTCTTGGTATAGGTATTGAGGCGGGGCTCCGGCTGGACCTCCGCGAACTGCTTCTTGTTCAGGGCTGAGATCGCGTCCAGGTTGCCTTTTATCATTTTGAGGCTGAGGCCCATGGCCGTGATGTCTTGGAGCGAAAGTTTGCCGTTGGCGGAATCGAGGGTGTCGATGGTCTCATCGAGATATTCGTCCTGGCGCACCAGCCGGAAAAGGATGGTCTTCATTTCTTTGACCCTGGGGGAATCGGCGGCGACTTCGTTCTGTGCTTTGACAGGGGCCTGTACGGCGGCGGGATCCGCTTTGGCGAAAACGGCGCTGACCGCGAATATGACGGTAAGGGCTGCGGTTATGGCTGATCTCATGACTTGCCTCCTGTCGCTGTTTCTTTTCATGGTTATAGTTTACAGAAAAAAAGCGGACCCATCAGGGGTCCTAAGTACGCGTATAAATAAAAAAAAGACCCAAAGATTTATGGGTCTAAAGGCCTAGCGGCCGGGCCCGCCGTTCAGCGGCCCAGTTTTTTCAGGTAACACAAAGCCTGGCGGCGGGTCTTTATTCTGCCTTCGAACTGGCGCAGACTGACCTTTTCAAGGATCTCCCCCACCTCCGGGCCGGACCTCATCTTAAGGACTTTTATCACATCGTGGCCGGTGATAAGGCGGGTGGTTTTCAATTTGATGTTCTTCGTGATAAAGACCTTGAAAAGCAAATTCAGCACCTGGAGGAAGCGCAGGGTTTTTTTGATGCCGTCCTGCGGCAGGCCCCCCTTGGGAATGGCGAACGGCTTTTCCTTCATCCGGTCCTTTATGGAGCGCAGCTGCGGCAGCGTTATGTAGCTGGAGTGGTCGGCCCAGGAAAGGATAAGGAGCGGCACGGTATATTCGCCCATGGTCCTGAAAAAGCGGAAGATGGCCCTGTCGGAGATCAGGTCGTTGGAGGCGAGGTTGCCCGGCCGCAGGTGGGAGCCGATGGTGTTGGTGAGGAGCTTGACGTGGTCCCTGGAGAAGCGCAGCCCTTCCATGATCCGCCTGCTCACCAGCGCGCCGTGCTCCTCGTGGCCGAAAAAACGCAGGCGGCCGTTTATCATGCGCGCGCACGGCGGCTTGGCCACGTCGTGCAGAAGGGCGGCGAGCATTAAAATATTCTTTTCCGCGAAGAACTCGCTTATTTTGGTCCAGTTGGGGATGAATGCCCCGACATCTTCGAGCAGGTAGTCCATCCTTTCCATGACCGCGAAGGTGTGTTTGAGCACGCCGCCCTTGCCGTAGTAAACTTCGGCGCAGGTGCGCTGGGCCTCCAGCTCCGGCACGATGGCGGTAAGGAGACCCGCCGCGTAAAGTTCTTTCGTCCTGGCGGCGGCGGCCGGAGAGGCCAGTATCATCATGAGTTCGTCGTGGATGCGTTCCGGCGCCGACTTGGTTATGAGCGCGGCGTGGCGCTTTATGAGTTTCAGCGTGGCCGGCTCTATTTTAAAACCGAGCCCGGCCGAGAACCTGAAAGCCCGCAGCAGGCGCAGCGGGTCTTCGGTCAGCGCCTTAGGGGCGACCACGCGGATGACGCCGGCCTTGAGGTCCTTCCAGCCGTTCGCCGGATCGATGAGGTCCGTCTTTTTTACCGCGGGCAAAGTGAAGAACCCGGTTTTTTTATCATACGCCGGTTTAAAGGCGGGCGTTAAAGGCAGGGCCATGGCGTTGACGGTGAAGTCGCGCCGCATGAGGTCTTCATGCAGGTCTTTGCCCTGGAAAGGCGAAATATCCAGCTGCAGCCCGTCCGCGCGGCGGGTAAGGCGGTAGACCTGGCGTTCTTCGTCCAGCGGGAAGACCGAGGCCTTAAGTCTGTGGGCGAGTTTCCTGACTTTGGCGCCGAAATCGGGACCGCCTTCCACGGCCAGGTCCAGGTCTTTGACCTTTTTTTTCAGTATGGCGTCCCTTACGGCGCCGCCTACGAGGAAAGCTTGTTCGAAAAGTTTCAGGATGTCGGACGCGGGAGAGGAGGTCGTCATGGCGCTTTTATCTTGCGTTTTTCAAGTTCCCTTTTGAGGAGTTCGCGTTTAAGGACTTTCTGCATGGTGTTTTTCGGCAGGGCGTCCACTATCTCGACTTCGCGGGGGCGCTTGTAAACGTCTATGTTGGCCTTTATAAAGCTCGCGATCTCGGACTTGTCCAGAAAAACGTCTTTCTTGGGCACGCAGAAACATTTCATGGTCTCGTTGCCGGAACCGTCGGGGATGCCGATGACGGCCGCTTCCTGCACCTTGGGGTGGGTGGTGATGACCTGCTCTATCTGGGCCGGGAACACCTTGAGGCCTTTCACTATCACCATGTCCTTTTTCCGGTCGCGTATGAAGAGGAAACCGTCGGTGTCCAGCACGCCGATATCGCCGGTCTTGAGCCAGCCGTCCTGGGTGAAAAGTTCCTTTGTGGCCTGGGGATTCTCGTGATAGCCCCTCGTGATGTTGGGCCCCCACACGCAGATCTCGCCCTCTTCGCCGTGCCCGAGGTGGCGGCCGCCTTCGTCCATGATGCGGAGCTTCACTCCGGGTATCGCCCTGCCTACGGAACCGTGCCTTTTCGTTTTGGGGTGGGTCACCGTGACTATGGGGCTGGTTTCGGTGAGACCGTAGCCCTCGAGTATATGGAGGCCGAAGACGCTTTCAAAATGGCTCTTGATGGCGTGTGGCAGGGGCGCCGCGCCGGAGAGGCACAGGCGGACTTTGCGCAGGGACCATAACTTGAGGAATAACTTCCTGAAACCCTTGGCCTCCTTGGCCAGCACGCTGTAGATCTGCGGGACCGCGATCATGATGGTGACGCCTTCGCGGCCCATGCCCTGCAGCCAGGCCTTGGGAGGCGTGATGCTGCGCACGATGTAGGTCTTGCACCCCAAAATGACCGGGATGATGACGTTGCCCGTCCAGGAGAAAGTGTGGAACATCGGGAGCAGCGCCATGAAGACGTCTTTCTTCACGGGCTCCATGGCCTGGATGGAGGCCTTGGCGTTCTCGATGAGGTTGTGGTGGGTCAGCAGGACGCCTTTGGGATGCCCGGTGGTGCCGGAAGTGTAAAGTATGGAAACCACGTCGTGCGCCGTGGCCGAGACTTTCTGGGTTTCCGGGTGATAGTGCGCGTGCTGGAGATAATGCCAGAAATCGATGACATCGGCGTCGCCGCTGAGGTCCACCGCCATCAGGAAGCCGATGCCGGGCAGACGCTTCTTCGCGTTCCTGTAGGCGGTCAGGAATTCCGCGGCCGTGACCACGCCTTTGCACCTGGAGTTCCGCAGGATGTAGCAGATCTCCTCCTCTTTGGAAACCATGTAGTTGATGGGCACCGCCACGGCGCCGATCTTGGCCAGGGCGAAATAGGAGATTATGAACTCCAGCGAGTTCCGGAGGACTATGGCCACGGCGTCCTGGGCCCTCACGCCGGACTGCCAGAACATATCGGCCGCCCTGTCCACGCAGTGCTGGAGTTCGTTGTAGGCCATGCTCCTTTCACCGGTGGTGAAAGCCGTGCGGCCGGGGTTGTGGTCCGCGGTCCTAGCGAGGCAGGAGTACAGGTCCTTGGGCTGGTTCATAAGGGAAGATTGTAGATAATAAATGCGGCGCGGGATAGTGGACGGCTACTGTTTCACTACCGCGGGCGCGTCCTTAAGCTCGTTATACAGGGTCTCGAACAGTGGCTCTATCCGCTTGAAGATAGCGAGGATCCGCGGATCGAAGTGTTCGGGTTGGAGCCTGCCGTCGCCTTCCAGAAGTATTTTGCAGGCGGCCCGGTGGTCGTAGCAGGGTTTGTAGACGCGGGAATTGCGCAAAGCGTCGTAGCAGTCGGCTATCGCCACTATCCTGGCCTCCAGAGGTATCTCTTCGCCTTTCAGCCCGGCGGGGTAGCCGGTGCCGTCCCACTTCTCGTGATGGTTGAGCGCTATACGCTTGCCGAAAGCCAGCCGCGGGTGGTCGCCTATGATCATGGCGCCGAAGGCGGCGTGCTTTTTGACTTCCTCCATCTCGGCTTCGTCCAGTCTGCCGTCCTTTTTAAGGATATGGCTCGGTACGTGGACCTTGCCCACGTCGTGAAGAGTGGCCTGGAGGCGGATGGTCTCGATGAATTTTTCCGGCATCCCGAGTTCCCCGGCGATGATGGCGGAATATTCCCCCACCCGCAGGATATGGTTGCCGGTGTCTATATCATTGGCTTCCGACGTCCTGGCCAGCGCGTGTATAAGGTAAGTGAAGGTGTCCTCGTAATCCCTGGCGGCCAGGATGTTCTTCACGCGCAGGAGCAGTTCCGACTGGTCCAGGGGCTTGGCCAGGAATTCGTCGGCGCCGGCCTGTATGCTTTTAAGCTTGTTGTCCCTGGAATTCAGGGAAGTTATCATGATGACCGGGATGTGCCTGCTCTGCGGGTCGGCTTTTATCCTGCCGCAGACTTCATAGCCGTCCATGTTCGGCATATTGATGTCCAGCAGCACCAGGTCGATCCGCCTGGAAGCCAGGGTTTCAAGCGCGGCCTTCCCGTTCTGGGCGGTGATAACTTCGTAGCCGACGGGGGCGAGCAGGGTCTCTAGAAGATCGAGGTTGAAATCCTCGTCGTCGACGCACAGTATTTTAGACACTCGTTCCATTATGCCGCCTTCTTGTGTTTTTTGCGGGCCAGCAGGTAGAGCCAGACGGCGAGGCCGAGGTAGAGTACCGTGGAGAGTCCCGCTTCGAAATTGAAGTTCCCCGCCGACGGGTCGCGGAGAGCCAGCAGTTTGCTGATAGGTTCCCCGTGATAAGTCAGTACCGTGATGCCGGCGATGGCTATGCCCATCAGCGCGTCGCCCGCGATAAGTCCCGACGAGAAAAGCGAGCCCGGGTCATGTTCCTCTTCCGGCGCGCCGCCTTTGTGGCGCGTGACCAGCCAGGAGATGAACCCGCCGAGCAGTATCATCGGCCAGTTGGTGATGGGCAGGTAAAGGCCTATCGCGAACGCCAGCGCGGAGATGCCGCAGAATTCGCAGACCAGGCCTATCGCGCCGCCGAGTATCAGCAGCAGCCAGGGCAGGTTGCCGCCGGTGGCGCCTTCCACGAGGTTCGCCATCAGCTGGGCCTGCGGGGCTTCCAGGGGATTGGGGTGCGCGGCGGTTGGGGCGCCGAAGCCGAAAGCCGTATATAAAAGCAGCAGGATAAAACCGGACCTGACCGCCGAGATGAGCGTGCCGGAGATCTGGGCTATCTGCACTTTCCAGGGAGTCGCTCCCAGCAGGGCGGCGGTCTTCAGGTCCTGCGACAGGTCGCCCGAGAGCGAGATGGCTATGCAGATGACGGCGCCGGCCATGATCGCGGCGATCTTCGCTGATTCGGGGCTCTTGCCCAAAAACACGAAAAGCAAAGTGACGGACAGCAGCGCCGTTATCGTCATGCCCGAGACCGGCTGGTTGGTGGTGCCGATAAGGCCGACCATCCTGGCGCTGACCGCCACGAAGAAAAGACAGAATACCACCACGATGAGCGCTTCCCAGAAAGTCAGGTCGAAGACGGGCAGCAGCCAGAGCAGCAGGAACATGGAGACTACGCCGCCTATGACCAAAAAGAACGGCATATCCTGCTCTATCCTCAGGAAATTATGGCAGACCTTGGCCGCGTGCTTGGAGATGAGCCAGAAGGCGGTGCCGAGCAGCAGGGCGCCGGCCGAACCGGAAATGAATATCCTGGTCACCACGCCGGCGAACAGTCTGAGTACCGGGTCCCAGGCCTCGGGGCCGATATACCAGGGTATCTCGAAAGCGAATATGCCGATGATGGCGCCCAGCGCGCCGCCGGCGTAGATTATCGAGTTATGTTCGAAGTCGCGTTCGACCGGGGTTTGCGCGCCCGCTACCGTGCCGGCCTTGGTCCGCACGGCCGCGACGGTATGTTTGATGGACGAGATAATGTCGGGGAGCGAGCGTATGACGCTTATAAGTCCGCCGAAGGCCACGCCGCCGGCGCCGATATAACGGACATAGTTGATCCGCAGGTCGGAGGTGGTCATGTCCGCTATCGGTATCAGGCCCGGGGCGACGATGTTGGTTCCGCCGAAGGCGTCTATCAAAGGTATTATGACCCAGTAGCCGAAAGCGCCGCCCGCGAACATGACGGCGGAGATGCGCAGGCCCACAAGATAACCCACGCCCAGGAACAGCGGCGAGATCTCGTAGCCGAAGCCGGCTTTGTGCAGCTTCGGGAAGGTGAACATCACGGTGTCCTTGAACATCTGGAAACCGGACATTACGAATTTGAACAGGCCGCCGGTCAGGATGCCCATGAACACCGGCTTGGCCGAGGCGCCGCCCTTGTCGCCGGCGATAAGGACCTTGGCGCAGGCGCTGCCTTCGGGGAAGGGCAGGTTCTTATGCTCGGTTATCATCAGGAAATGCCGGAGAGGTATCATCATCAGCAGGCCCAGTATGCCGCCGGTCAGGCCGAGCATGAAGACGGTGGAGTTGGAGATCTGGCCGCCCATGAAGATCAGCGCCGGTACGGTGAAAATGATGGCCGCGGCCAGGGATTCGCCGGTAGAGGCGAAGGCGTGGACGATGTTGTTCTCGAGGATGGTGCCCTGGCGGTTGAAGAACTTAGGCAGGAAGATCCTTAAGGTGGCCATGGAGATGATGGCCGAAGGGATCGAGGCCGAAACCGTCATTCCGATCTTGAGGCCGAGGTAGGCGTTGGCGGCGTTGAAGACCAGGGAAAGAACGAAGCCCAGTATTACCGCCTGTACGGTGAATTCGGGTATGCTCTGGGCTGAGTCGATGTAAGGTTTGAACTGGTACTCGGTCTTTTTCTCGTTCATCGAGGGCGCTCCTTATCAGAATCTGGCCGAGCCTACTATTTTTACCGCCAATCTGGCGCAGTTGAAAAAATCTTTCAGGTCCAGGTATTCCTGCGTGGTATGTACTTCGCGCATGCCGGTGGCGAGTATCGGGGCTTCTATGCCGTGGCCGCACATGATATTGGCGTCGGTGCCCCCGCCGGAGGCGAAGGTTTTCATTTTGATGCCCATTTCCTTCATGGCGGCGGAGATCAGCGGCAGGACGGGGTTGCGTCTGCTTATGGCCAGGCCTGGGAATTTGCGCTCGACCAAAAATTCGTAGCTGGGTTTAAGAGTGCGGCCTTTCACTTTGATGAAGGCTTTACGCACGGCTTGCCTGAAGCAGTCTTCCATATGCGCGGTCTGCTTTAAAAGTTTGGGGATGGTATGGCTTCTGACTTCGCCTTTAACTTCTACGAGCGGAGGGATGATATTGATGGCGTTGCCGCCGCTGATAAAGCCGATGTTGGCCGTAGTGTCGGCGTCGATGCGGCCGAGCTTCATTTTGGAGATGGCGCTGGAAACCACTTCTATGGCGGAGATGCCGCGCTCGGGGGCGACGCCGGAATGGGCGGCTATGCCGTAGACGCGGACGTCCATTTTATTGGCGGCCGGGGCCTGGGTGATCACGCATTCGAGCGGCTTCTCATTGTCGAAGATGAGGCCGTAGCGGGCCTTTATTTTCGAATAATCGAGGAACTTCGCGCCCATGAGGGCAAGTTCTTCGCTTATGGTGAAGACGGCGTCGATGGGCGGGTGAGGGATGTTGTTGTCCCGGAGGACTTTTATGGTCTCGAGTATGATGGCGATGCCGGCTTTGCAGTCGGCGCCGAGGATGGTGGTGCCGTCGGAGGTGACGCGGTCGGCGTGGACTACGGGTTTCACGTTCTCACAGGGGCCGACGGTGTCCATGTGGGCCGACAGAAGGAAGGGTTCGCTTTCTATGGTGCCTTTGAAGCGGGCGATGAGGTTGCCGGTATTGCCGTGGATCTGTTCGCCGGCGTTGTCGATATAAACTTCCGCGCCCATGGCCCTGAGGGTGCGTTCCAGGTAGCGGGCGACGCCGGCTTCTTTCCCCGAGAGCGAGCTTATCTTAGCCAGCTCCGTGAAGGTCTGCACCATCCGCTTTTCGTTTATCTCGAAATCCATGATCAAGTAACATTATTTAAATTTTAAGCGCGTTTTACAACGAATATCCATAAAAAACAAAACCGCCGGAACTTCCCGGCGGATACAGTCAGCGTCCCCTGGCCTGCTTTTACGTGAGGCTATTTTAAAATTTCCCAATGCCCGCCTTTGTCTGGACCGACCCGGCGGATGAGTCCCGAATTTCTTAATTTTTTAAGGTTCCATTCTATTCCCCTCCTTGTAAGTCCGCTTTTGGCCTGCAATTGCGCCTGTGTTATTTGGGGATCTTGTTGTATAAAGACCAGGATTTTCTCCACAGTTTTCTCCACAGTTTTCTCCACAGTTTTCTCGCTAGCTTTCTCCCTGGTTTTTTCCTTGCTTGATCCTCCGGCGCGTTTTAACGAATATTCCGGATCCCTGTAAAAAACAGCGTGGAAAAAAGTGTCGGAGGTGAATTCCGGCTCTTTTAAGCCCGCCCCGCGCATAAGGTCTTTCATGCGTTTGATGCCGGTACCCATGCGCTCAACCTTGCCCATGCGGTGGAAGAGGTCCGCGATTATCGGGTTGCGCCTTACGGATTCTTTGCCGAAATTGCGCGTTGTCACGCCCGGCAGCAGGCCGCCGGGATTGGAGATATCCACCCTGTCATCGAAAACATCCACATAAATGCTTGTGCCGCGCATACTGTAGTCGCGGTGTACGAGGGCGTTAATAAAGGCCTCCCGCAGGGCGTCAAGCGGTATTTCGTATATCTCCCGGCGGTCAATGTATATCTCGCTTCTGACATTAAGTTGTTTTTTAACAAAATCCATACCATTGTTGAACTGGGTCAATAGGTCCGTTCTGGCGTCCTTGCGGTCGTAAATATGCACCTTTTCCACGCCTTTGAACGCCGCCATTATGGTTTCGCAGTGCGGGATAAACCTGTTTATATCCGAGGCGAACATAAGCGCCCCGGCGTTATTAATTGCTTTATCCGCGTGAATGCCCAGGCTTGAGAGGAAGGATGGCAAATTAGCGCCGGTGACTTTGAGCGAAGCTCCCGCCTCTTTCAGGAAAGCCCGGACTTTGCCAAGCTGAACATCCTCGAAGGAAAACCCTTTGCAGGGCAGGCTTTCAAAAGACATGTCGGCGGCGGCCCTGAATATGAACCGGACTTCTTTTTGCGTCATCTTCTGAGTTGTGCCGTCCAGCCTGCGGAAATAGCCGGAAGAGCAGTCATAAGGTTTTTCCAGACCTTCGGGGATCTCTATCGCCACAACAGCGCCTATCTGCGATATTTTTGTAATTGAGATGTGCGGATCGCAGTTGCGCGCGAGCGAGAGTATTTCAGCTTTCATCCGGCCGGTAAGTTTTTCGCCGGTTATACGCCCATCGTCCGATACGCCCAGAAGTATGACGCCGCCCCGGGAATTTGCGAGGGCCACGATGTCGCGGTCTATTTTGGGGGTATATTTTTCTTTAAACTCGGTAGTCAGGCCTTCCCCCTCGGCGGTCATGAGTTTCAATTTTTGTGCGTCCATAATTTCCCCCTTCGGAAATACTATAGCAGGCCACCCCGACAGCGTTGTGTCGGGTTGGAAAAGACCGTTTTGGAGGATTTTTAGCTGAGATCCGGGACTGCGCGTTTTAAACTATCGGGGGAGCACTGGTAACTGCGGTTTAATGCGGGACACATCAGTGGTTGTATAGCTGATAATTCCCGGTTTCGTCTACTTCCGGACCTAAGAATGATGCTTTACCTTCAGCGTTTAAGCTGTAAATTCCGTCACCGGTGCCTATAATAATGGAGTCTCCGGCTCTTTGGATGGCGCTGATGCCGGAAGGCACTTCGTAAGTAGTGACGCTGTTCGTGACAATGTCCAAAGCCGCCAGGCCTCCGGAATTCACAAATCCTTCACCGATATGTTCCAGCCCCAGCCACACCGTTCTATCTTCGGCCAGAAGGGCGGAACAGGACCATTTGGCCGTTTGTGAAGAGTACAGGATCTCGAACACTTTCGCCTTTGTGTCGAAGTAGCCGGCGGCCCCCACGCCGCATTGCCCTTCCCCGCCATAAAAGTTCTTGCAGAACCAGATTCGGTCGCCCAATTTTTGAAAAGGCCCCATTTTGTCGTTCAGGCCGCAGCCCTCGGCGGCCCTTTCCGGACGGAAACGTTTCAAAATGTCGTTAGCCGGTACCGGCATTGGGTAAAAAAAGCATTTTTTGTTTTTTATTTCATAAACGCCGGTCCGCGCCTCATAACCCATTGCGGAGTTATAGACAAAGAACCGGCGTTGCGGAAGACCGGCGATATCTGCGATATGGTCAAGAACAGCATGGCGCTCAAGACGGCCGGTGTATGAATCCGGCAGCCATGCATACTCTCCCGGATTTTCTGTTTCGCAGCGGCCTTCATAGCCCACCAGCCCTGCGTCCCCCTGGACGTGGCGTTCTTTGTCGCATTTCTCGTATAAAGTGAAGTCTTTAAAGATTTCGTCCGTCGAAATGCCGGAACAGGGGTCTTTGGCCGGGCGGAAATACCCGGCGTCCGCCCCGCTGGCCCTGGTCCAGGCTTTCCCGTCATAAGCATAGGTCTCGGATGGCGTATACAGGCGCAGACCGTCGTCCCCGGTCTTTGCGAGGGTGATCGGGGAAAGTTTATCTCCGCCGATACTGTCAATTATTTCCCAGTCCCCCGGTGCGGGATCCTCGTTTTTCAGGCCAAGTCTGATCATTATTCCATTCTCTCCGGTCTGTCCGGTCAGATAAAGGCTTTCGCCAAACCGCGTGATGGCGCTTATTCTGACCGGCTTATAGTTCTGTGAAGTCGCCGCCGCCGTGGACAGTTCATCGAAAAAATATTTAGTTCGGGCGAGTTCTGCGCCGTTGTCCATGTCCTCTTGTACTATGGTGACATAACCCGGCCCTGCGGTTTTGATGTCCGGCCCGACGTTGCCCGGGGAGACGGAGGTGAAAGCGGCGACACTTTTCACGATGGCACCGGAAGACGGGTCAACCAGGAAAAGCCGGAAAGTCCCATCTATCCACGGGAAGCTGCCGGTACCGACCAGCACGACCGCGCGCCGCGGCGATATGGCCCGGGTCGCTATGACGGCGGCGCCTTCCAGCTTCGGGTTCTCTTTTCGTAAAGAGGCGGTGATGCCGTAGAGGTTCGTCGTGGAAATATCTACGAAGTCAGCGGGGTCTCCGGCTGACACCGGGGCGGAGGATATGCCGCCTGCGAGTATGGCTGTAAATATTAGTGCGCGGATCTTCGGCATATTCAGCAGGGATTGAGATTGATAAAGAAAACGCAGTAGGCGCTGCCTTTTGTGCGCAGTTTGGGGAGTATATAGCGCAAATGTTCCTCGTATTCCTTGCCGCCGGGCCGGGCCAGCAGGTCGGTGAAATATTTTATGGCCCCCAGCCGGTATTTTTCATTGTTTCGCTCAAGTTCCTTACAGTAAAAATCCGTGCATGCGAAATTATACCTGTCAGGATACAATCCCACTGAATAGGCGGTCTCATTGGCTTTCCCAAGCAGGAATAATACTCTTGGAAGGAAAGGCGAATCTCCGTGCTTGGACAGGAATTCCTCGCCTTTCTTTATGACTCCCGGGAGATATGCGCTGGTGTCAAGTCCGGCAAAGCCGCTTTCCATTTCGTTCATGAAGGTGTATTGCCCCCAGTAGGTATCAGGATACTCCTTGTAAGTTTTGAAAAGGGAATTCTCTTTTGGCGCATAATAGATGTTGTAGCGTTCTTTAAGTTCATACTGGATGCCGCTCCCGTCCAGCAGTTTGAGTTCTTTTGTCGGGGTGTCGGTATCGTAGAGGCGGGAATTTACCATGCGGAATAAATGGTCCACGATGAGTGTTTCCAGCACCATGAAAGGCGCCCCTCTGTCTCCTTCGGGGCTGCTTGTCAGTATGGCGCTCCTTGCGTCTATAAGTGTCTCAATGGGTATGGAGACGGAAGTTACGGCGATCATGTTTTTTATTTCCGGCCAGGCCGCGCCTATTATTCTCGCCGTCCCCTGCTGCTCCAGGTCGGCGGTCAGCTTGCCCGCGAACTGCGCGAATTTCGTGTATCGCTCTACCGCCGGGCCCCGATACGAGTATAAGCCCGAGTCTTTATGCTCAAGCCGGATCTTGAGGGCGCGGCCGCTGCCGTGCGGCTCAAAGTACATGAGCCCGGAAAGGGTGCCTTTT
>Ga0334722_10002321_pt1 | contig 21754 bp, 19 predicted proteins | sample C3_bottom_MG_FD_207210 | JGI IMG/M metagenome (GOLD analysis project Ga0334722, IMG submission 207210) | Sediment microbial communities from Yellowstone Lake, YNP, Wyoming, USA - C3_bottom | ecosystem: Environmental > Aquatic > Freshwater > Lake > Sediment | place: USA: Wyoming | collected... | reverse complement strand
GGCCTTTTCAATAGCTTCGGCCGTGGGGTCCACGATGGAGTTGTCCATGCCGAACTTGCCGAGGAAGTTGATGGCAAAGTCGCGCGTCTGGCGGTAGCAGTCGCTGGTGAAGATGATATGGCCGCCGGGCTTCATGAAGGTCATGATCGCGAGCAGCACCGCTGACATACCCGAGGAGTACAGCACGGCGCGCTCGGCCCCTTCGATGGCGGCAAGCTTGCGCTCCGTCTCCATCTGGGTGGGGTTGCCGTAGCGGGCGTATTCATGCTCGCGGGTCACTTTGCCCTGGCTCTTGGAGCGCATGAAATCCTCGACCTCATCAGCAGTGTCGAAGTAGTAGTTGGACGTATGCATGATCGGCGTTGAGACCGCGTGATGCGCCTTGGGAAGGCGGCCGTTGCCGTGGATCGCGAGCGTGGATGGCTTCCAGTTCTTTGCGTTCGTGTTCTTGTTAGACATTCTGTTCTCTCCTCTTCTTCAGGGCGTTCGTGAGCGCTTCCTTGACAGCATCCACGCGTGCAGCCACTTCGATGGGTTTATTGGCGTATTGGCTGGGGAAACCCAGTTTTTCTTCGTGGTAGTTGACCTTGAAGTCGGTGAACTTGAGCCCGTGCGCCGTGGAGATGACCACGACATGTTCGGACTTGTCGATCTTGCCGGCCTTGATCAGTTTGATCATCGCTGCCAGGGCCACGCCGGTGTGGGGGCAGTTGAACATGCCGGTCCGGTCGCCCAAGGCGGCGGCATCGGACAGCTCCTGCTCCGTGGCGTCCATGACTATCCCATCGAATTGTTTGATCGTGCGGATCGCCTTCTCGATGCTGATGGGGTTGCCGATCTGGATGGCGCTGGCAAGCGTTTTCTGCGCCTCCATGGGTTCGAAGGAGGAGAAGTTCTTCATATAAGAACGGTAGAGCGGATTGGCGCGTTCGGCCTGGGCCACGACGATCCTCGGCAGCTTGGTGATGAGGCCCAGGTCGCGCATCATGAGCAGGCCGCTCCCGAGCGCAGAAACGTTCCCCAGGTTGCCGCCCGGGATGACGATCACATCGGGCACCTGCCAGTCGAACTGCTGCACGATCTCGATGCCCACGGTCTTCTGGCCTTCGATCCGGAGCGAGTTCATGGAATTGGCCAGATAGATTGTCTCGTCCTTGGTGATCTCGCGCACTACGCGCATGCAGCCGTCGAAGTCCGTGTCGAGCGACAGCACCAGCGCGCCGTTGGCGATCGGCTGGACGAGCTGCGCCATGGAGATCTTGCCCTTCGGCAGAAGCACAATGGACTGGATGCCGGCGGCTGCGCAGTAAACCGCAAGGGCGGCCGAGGTGTCGCCGGTCGAAGCGCAGGCCACGGCCTGGATGGGCGCGCCTTCGCTGATCATCTGCTTGACCTGCGAAACGAGCACGGTCATGCCGAGGTCCTTGAAGGACCCGCTGTGGGAATTGCCGCAGAGTTTGACCCAGAGGTTGTCCACTCCGACCAGCTTGCCGAAGCGCTCGGCCCAGAAAAGGTTGCTGCCGCCTTCATAGAGCGAGACGATATTGTCGTCGTCGATCTGCGGCAGGACCCATTCCTTCTTGCCCCAGATGCCGGAACCGTAGGGCCACTGGGTGGACTTGTAGCGGTCCTCAAAGAGCTTCATCCACGCCTTGGCGCTGCGGTGCGCCAGGGCCTTCATGTCGTGTTTTACTTCGAGCAGGGAATCGCAGGTCTTGCAGCGGTAGACGATCTTGTTGAGGGGATACTGCTCATTGCATTTTTCATTGATACATTGGAACCAGGCACTGTATGACATGGTTTTATCCTCGGTTGTCTGTAGTTCGCCGGAAGGGTCAAGCGCAGCCGTCAGCGCAGGAGAAAAACTTGTGAAGAAGTACCACAAGCAGCGTGAAATATAGCACACTGGCCAGCCAATAATCAATGCAAAAAAGGCTTAAAATCGGGGTTCGGGGTCCAGGGGCCAGGGTGCAGGGAAGGGGGGCATGGGGCAAAATCATTTGACAGGAAAACTGGTGCATGTTATACAATACCACGTTACACCACTCAAAAGGAGTCATACATGGATCTCTGTCCCTGCGGTTCAAATGTTGCCTACGATACCTGCTGCCGCCCGTTGATCAAGGGTGAACAGCCGGCAAAGACTGCGGAGCAGCTCATGCGCTCCCGGTACAGCGCTTATGTTAAGAAGGAAATGGCATATCTTGTCTCATCGCTCCATCGGGACCACCGGGCCGATTATGATGAAACGAGCAGCCGCGAGTGGGCGGAGCGGGCCCAGTGGCACGGGTTCGAGATCGTCAAAACATCCCAGGGCGGTCCTGAAGACCGTGAAGGCCAGGTCGAGTTCATCGCGTCCTATACGGAAAGCGGCGTTAGAACGGACCACCATGAACTGTCGTCGTTCAAGAAAGAGGGCGATACCTGGTACTTTACCGTTGGAAAGAACCTGCCGCCGAAGCAGGTCGTGAACACCGCTCCCAAGGTCGGCCGGAACGACCCCTGTTCGTGCGGCAGCGGAAAGAAATCCAAAAAGTGCTGCGGGAAGTGATTCGATTGCGGATTTCGGATTGGGGATTGCCCCCGTGGGAAGCCGAGGACAGGCGGAATGAACGTCGGGGATAAAAGGAAAGAGCGAAAGATGCAGAAAAAAGATCATGAGCAGATCAAGCAGGAGTTCCATAAGCGCCAGACCCGTCAGATCATCGCCATTGCGATCGCTATGTTCGTGGTGATGCTCTGTGCTGTCCTGTATAAGCGGCCCGGAGTGCTGGGGGAATATTCAAAGGCCACACTCTTCGGCATACAGATCGTGAGCATTGCGTCATTCATGGTTTTCACTTCCATGAACTGGAGATGCCCTGCCTGCGATAAGTCGCTGGGTACCGACATCCACAAACTCGGCTGCAAAAAGTGCAGGACCAGGCTGCGCTAAAAAAACTCCCCTCCCTCGATGGGAGGGGTAAGGGGAGGGTGACACCGGCTGCTGTCACTTGTTGGCCATGAGCATTCAGAAAAACTCCGTCGCCGTCTACTCGACCGAACACGGCAGGATGTGCCCCAACTGCGGCAAACCGGCGTCCGGCTGTTCGTGCAGCAGAAAGAACACGGCTCCCCGCGGCGACGGGATCGTGCGGATCGGCAGGGAAACAAAGGGGCGCAAGGGCAAGGGCGTGACCGTGATCACCGGCGTTCCCCTTGATGACGACGGCCTTCTCGAACTGGCCAAACAGCTCAAGCAGAAATGCGGCACCGGCGGGACGGTCAAGGACGGTGTTATCGAGATCCAGGGAGACCAGCGGGTGCAGCTGGTGGAGATGCTGTCAAAGCAGGGCTACACAGTGAAAACTATCGGCGGGTAAGGTCGGGTCGCAGATGTACAGGCAGGAACAACTCTTCTTTATTCTCTTCAGTTATTTTCTAAACCGGACAAACCTGAACCAATTCTGCCACCCCCGCTCCGTTACCAACCACTATTGGATGCGGGACGGAGGAAGACACGAAGGCTCAAAGAAAACTTGAGTGTCGAATTAACCAATTTTTTGCTCTTCTTCGTGTCTTAGTGCCTTCGTGGCAGATTATTGTTTCCGCTACGGGCTCTTCAGTACGGTCAGCTCGATATGCACAGTGGTGTTCTGGTCCGCCATCCAAACTTGTCCATCCTGGATCGTGAACTGTAGTTTCATCGAGCGCTGGGCCATTTTTTCGATCGCCTGGGCAGCAGCCGCCGGGAGGTTGACCACGGTCAGGTTTTTTACCCGTTCGAGCTTGGGGCTGACCTGGTCCCACCAGACCTTGGCGCTGTGTCCGCTGTAGGTATAGACGAACACCTGCCGGGCCCGGCCGCAGGCTCTGAGGATGCGCTTTTCGTCCGGCTGGCCGATGTCGATCCAGAGCTGGATGCTGCCGGTCAGGTCGTTCTGCCAGAGGTCGGGTTCGTCGTCGGTGGTCAGGCGGTTTGCAAAGGAGAGCGAGTCGCCGGCGTGGAGGGCAAAGGCCAGCAGCCGCATCATCATCCGCTCGTCGGTTTCCGAGGGATGGCGGGCGATGGTGAGCGAGTGGTCCTGGTAGTAGCTGCGGCCCATGTCGGAGACCTGCAGGTCTGCTTTAAAAATAGTTGCTTTCAGGGCCATAGGAACATCTTACTTTCACCAGGTGCTTAGGTCCTGGAAGAAAGGACCGCTTTAATGCGGCCCTTATCTGCTACATCTTCGAAGCGACCAGTTTTGCGATCGCAATGAGCTGGTCCATTTTCAAAATGGTCTTTGTTTTGTCCGTCGCATCCACATGAGTGGTCACGATCGCAAAATAGTTCCCCTTGAGGAAGTTGATCGAGAACTGCGGGTCAAAGGCGGGGCTGGAGAACGCTTCTTCGCCCACGCCCGGTACTGAGGCCTTGACGTAGCCGCTGTCGGCTTTCATGGCAGCGAACACATAGGAGGGACGGAACTGGATCATGAGGAGCGGTTTGCCATCGCTCAGAAGAAAGTTCAGGTCGCCGTTCCTGAATTTGTTCAGCTTCTCACGGGGGACCTGCTTTACTCCCTTCAGTCCGGTGAGCTTTTCCACATCAGCGGCAGTGATGACATGGTCGAATTGCCCTTCTGCATAGAGCGTGGCGGACAGGCCTGCAATGATCGCCAAAGACAGCATCGCGAGAAAGAACTTTTTCATATTCCAAAACCTCCTTGAGTTGATATTCCGCGCGTATTTTTCCGAATGCATAAAAAGTGTGGCAAATATAGCAAATTCAGCGGTGTGGGTCAATATAAATGGTGATGCCGCGGACAGAATTTGTGGATACTGCAAAGGTGCAGGGAGGTTTCTTCAGGCGATCCTACAGACAATTTCGCCTTGACTAACATTCATGACTGCGTGATAATCAGAAACCAAACAGTATGCTCTTGGCCGCATTGTTTCGGGTTAAGCTTTTCTTGGCGTCCTTTGCGAGCTTTGCGAGAGACGCCTTTTACTTTCTGCCTTTTAGTCACGTAGGAGCATGATACGAATTATGAAGACAAGTGATCAGAAAAAAGATTCAATGCAGTGGCAGAACGAGGTAAAGCGCGTGGCAGCCGGCATCCGGAGGCGCGTGCTCGACCACACGATCAGAAACAACGGCGGCTACCTCTCGCAGGCCTGTTCTTCGGCGGAGATGCTGGCCACGCTCTACGTCAAGGTGATGGACCTCGGGAAGATCGATACCCCGCTCCTGCCCAAGCCGTTCCCCGGCGTGCCCGGTCCCGGCAATCCGCATTACTTTACCGGCGCATCTTTTAACGGCCCGGCTAAGGACCGCGACCGGTTCTTTCTCTCACCGGCCCAGTACGCCCTGGTCCTGTATGCAACGCTGATCGAGACCGGCCGCATGGCCGAAGAAGGCCTGCTCCAGTTCAATAAGGACGGCAGCTCGGTCGAGATGATCGGCGCAGAGCACTCGCCGGGCATGGAGTCCATGACCGGCTCGCTTGGCCAGGGAATCAGCCAGGCGGCAGGCACGGCCCTGGCGCGCAAACGGAACAAGGAAAAGGGCAGGGTCGTCCTGTTCATGTCCGACGGCGAGTTTCAGATCGGCCAGACCTGGGAAGCGCTCCAGGCCATGTCCCATCACATGCTCGACAACGTGGTCATCTATGTTGACGTGAACGGGTTCCAGTGTGACGGCAAGATGTGCAATGTCATGGATATCGAACCGCTGGACAAGCGGCTCGAAGCGTTCGGCGCGCGTGTGTTCCGCGTGAACGGCCATGACATCAAGCGCCTGGCTGAGGTCGGCGAGCTGACCCCTGACGGCCGTCCCCTGGTAGTGCTGTGCGACACTGATGCGGCGCGGGGGCTGGAGGTGCTGAAGTCCCGGGCGCCGAAGATGCACTATGTCCGTTTCACGAGCGAAGAGGAAAAAAACCGCTACATCGCTGCTTATGCGGAACTGTCCGGTGAAAAAGTAACCTATCCGCAGGCCGGGAAACCAGAAGCAAAAGCACAAGCCGGACCCGAGATCGTGACACGCGTGCATGCGAAGAATCTTGTCCGATGGGCAGCGGACAAACCGAAGGTACTGGTGCTGTCTGCCGACCTCACGAGCTCCACGGAGATCGATCTGTTCCGGGATACCTATCCCGATCGTTTCCTGTCCATGGGCATTGCCGAGCAGAACATGCTGAGCTTTGCCGGCGGCCTTGCGCGGGAAGGCTTCATCCCTTTTGTGCATACCTTTGCGGTCTTCATCTACCGCCGCGCCTACGACCAGATCGCCATGTCCGTGGCCTATCCCAATCTTCCCGTTCGGATGATCGGCTTCCTTCCGGGCATCACCACGCCGGGTGGCGCGACCCATCAGGCCATCGAAGACATCGCGCTCATGCGCGCGCTTCCGAACATGACCGTGCTGGAGTGCGGGGACGCGACCGAGGTGGAAACTGTTCTGGACGTCATGGAGAAGATCGATGGGCCGGTCTATTTGAGGATGCTGCGGGGCGAGATGCCGCGCCTCTTCGACCGTTCCGAGCCCATGCAGCTTGGCAAGGCACGGGTGCTATCCCAAGGCAGCGACATCACGGTCCTGACCAGCGGCATTATGACCGAAGAGGCGATGCGGGCAATACAAGTGCTTAAGAAACGCGGCCTGTCGATCCAGCACATGCATATCTCCACGTTAAAGCCTTTCAATGACCAGACCGTGCTTGCTGCTATCGCCAAGTCGCGGTTTGGCGTGATCACCATGGAGAACCACACCATCATCGGCGGTCTGGGCTCGATCATTGCCGAGCAGATGGCGGAGGCTGGTATGGCAAAGAAGCTCGTGCGCATAGGGCTCAAAGATACCTTCAGCCACGGGGCGAGCAAACAGTATCTGTTGAAGGAGCACGGGATGGATGCGCTTTCATTGGTCAGCGCTGTGGAGACGATGACGGGGCAGAAGTTCGCTATCTCCGAAGAAGAACTTGCGAAGGCGCATATCATCGCCGTGCACAGCATGGCAAAGGCGGAAGCGCTGTGATGTAGTTGCGCATGGAAATGTTTGTTTTTGTTTACCAAAAAACCATTCCTCTCTTTTTATCAGTGTACATTGCAAAAAATTGGATTTATAATGCCGTTACCGTCATTTCATCAGGAGTATTAAATGGGCTATGTTTTTGAGTGGGATGAACGAAAAGCGGCTTCAAACCTAAAAAAGCATGGGGTATCGTTCGTTGAAGCAACTACTGTTTTTGGTGATCCACTTTCACTTCTCATGGGCGATCCAAAGCATTCCGAAGAGGAACAGCGTTTTCTGGTCATGGGGCTTTCTGCACGGCAACGTTTTCTTGTTGTAGCTTTTGCGGAGCGTCCACCACGCACACGAATTATTTCCGCGCGTGTTGCCAATCGACATGAAAGGAATCAATATGAACAAGAATAAACCACAAAGCGCCAGGATTAATAATCGTGACACGCTTCAGCCGGAATATGATTTTTCAAAGGCAGTTCGAGGCGTTACGGCGAAGCGATATGCAGAGGGGACGAACGTGGTGGTGATACCGCCCGATATACTGGATGTATTTCCGGATGCTGCCTCCGTTGCCGAAGCTTTGAGAGCGTTTGCCCCGGTTATACGCCACCGGCGGCAGTTACGCGTAAAAACAAGGTAATGGATGAGTTTTGAGTTACTATCCGGCGTCTTGGTCTTTCCACGGTTTAGATGATGCGGGCGGGGGAGGATTGCAGTATCATCGGAACCTGTTGCGTTAAAAGTCGTAATCCAAACTACGAAACGAAAGTATCAAATAGCAACAACGTCACCTAAATTTACATAAAAAATGAAAATAGAAGCGGAAGTTTTGGAATGCGCAAGCCAACCTACGGGGCTATATTAAATCGCCGAGCAGCATTGGCTTGGCAGAACGATGCGATTCTCGATAAATTTGGAGGGTTCATGAGGAATTTGCTGGTTTTGATTATTTGCGGATTGCTTGTTGGTTGCGCTATCGCACCATTGTCGAAAAACGCAACGCGTCAGACTCCGATTGACGTCAAAAATAAGTCGAGATCAATATCGGTAAATAAATTGGTTGATGGCTTAGAAACGAATAGAGTTGTCGGTGAGGCTTATCGTGGTTTATGGTGTGTCTCCAACGGAGAATTACGGTGGGCAGGAAATGAAAGAGTAGTTACCGACATTGCCAACGTAGTTAGAAATAAATTAGATAAGCAAGGCTATTCACTTATTGGAAAAGCATACTCTCCGTTTAACGATGAATACGGTAAGCAAGCAGAACTATTATTAGGCGGAAAAATTGCGGATGTGAAAGCGAATGCCTGCCATTCTGTCAATGGGGCCAAAGGTGAGGTGTTTGTCAGCCTTGAGTGGGAAATTTACGACACTAAAACTAAAAGCATTTCGCTGTCATTAACTACTGAAGGATATTCTTCTTCTGTTGAGTTTTTGAAATTGGGGAACGATTTATACGATAAGGCTTTCGACATGGCCGTAGATAATTTATTGGCCAAAAAAGAATTTTATTCCTTATTAACAACTTTCTAAGGTCAAGTAGAGCCGGTAGGTTGGGCAAAATGCCTTACCTTGCCCAACAGAATTCAAAAGATGTTGGGCTGTGATGCGTAGCCCAACCTACAAACGGTCGAAGATTTTTATTTTGACTTATCCGGGTTTGGTGTATAAGAACTTAACAGAGGTTTCCCCATGTTCCAACAGATCATCGCCAACATCCAAACGAACCTCATCTTCTACCGCAGGAACCGCCTGCTCGTTGCCGCCTCGGTCTTCATTGTGCTTATGCTCGGTCTTACGACCCTGCCGTCGCTCTTCTTTATGAGCAGCTCCAAGCATCTGGACCAGGTGCGGACGATCGTGCAGCAGATCCACAGCTTTGCCTTTGTCCTGACCGCGGGGCTCGGTTTGCTGCTGGTATCGCAGCATATCCGGGACCGATCGGTCAAGATGGTCTTCACCAAACCCTGTCTGCCCGAGACCTGGCTCCTGTCGAGCTTCCTCTCCGCCGCCATCGTGGCCTTTGTGCTCTACGCCGGCGCCTTCATCATCGCTGTCATCCTCTCGGCCCTCTGGGGCATCCCGTTCCCGTCGGGCATCATCTACATCTCCCTGAACGAGTATTTCCAGACCCTGAGCCTCATGGCCTACGTCACGTTCCTGTCGGTCATCTTCCACCCCGTGCTCGCGGCGCTGTTCATCCTCCTGTTTCAGGAACAGACCTTCTATTATATGAAGATGCTCCTGGCAAGCGGCATCAAAGCAACAGGGGAACAACCCTTTCTGAAGCTTCTGAAACTCCTCGTCGATGTCGTGTATATGGTCCTTCCTACATTCAACCCCTATGCCGACAAAACACACCAGATCTACTCCACGCTGCGCGGTTCCGATGCGAACTGGGACTACCTCTTCCCGGCAATTGCCTATGCCTTGACCGTTACGGCGCTCTATTATTTTCTGACCGTGCTCGTGCTGAAGAAAAAAAGGTACGTATAAGGGCTGAGACTGCCGAAGGGGTGAAGCACCTTACCACCTCTTACTTCTTTGAAATATCTGTTTTCGTTTTGCTTTTAGTGTATAATGGCAGATTGTAACAGATTGTAACGAATGCAGGAGGCCCCATGTTCTCAAAAAGCCGATTCGGAATTCTCTCTCTTCTCTTTTTGATCTTTCTGGTCCTATCCTTTTTTATCAGGATGGTATTGTTCCTCAAGTCGCTTCCGTACGTCGAGGTGACCCCGCTGCTCATTATGAAGGTGTACGCCGTGGGTCTGCTTTACGATGGCATAGCCTTTTCCTACTTCGCCGCCCTTGCAGCTCTCTACCTTGTTGCCGTGCCCGACAGGATATTCAGGACCGCCGGTCATCGTATGTTCGTCCGGCTGGGCTCCATTGTTTTTCTCGCTGTACTCCTCTTTGATGCAGTCGCAGAGTACCTGTTCTTCGACGAATTCGGGACGCGGTTCAACTTCATCTCCATAGATTACCTTGTCTATACCCGTGAGGTGATCGGCAATATCAGGGAATCCTATCATCTGAACCAGCTGCTGATCGGCATTGTTCTGGCGGCCGCAGTGGTGTTCCTGCTCGTCAGAAAGCAGCTCGATCGCTCCCTCTTTGCCACGGACAGCTTCGTGCGAAGGATCAAGTACGGCGCTGTCCTCGTTCTTCTTCCGGTGCTGGCCTTTGCCCTGGTGGACCAGTCCTGGACGTCCGTCTCGAACAACAGTTACGCCAACGAAGTGGCCGGGAACGGGATCTACGACCTCTTTGCCGCGTTCAGGAACAACGAGATCGATTTTGATAAATTCTATCCTACGAGGGACGAGGGCGTAGTGCTCGCGCGGCTCAGAGACCTGGTGAAGGAGAAAAACAACCATCTCGTGAGCGGCGACGGGCGAGACATCACGCGCGTGATCACCAACCCCGGCACTGAGAAACGGCTGAACGTCATCGTTATCGTTGAAGAGAGCCTGAGCGCCGAGTACCTGGGCGTGTTCGGCCACGCCGGCGGTCTGACGCCGAACCTCGACCGGCTAGCGAAACAGTCGCTCCTCTTCACGCACCTTTACGCCACGGGCACGAGGACCGTGCGCGGACTTGAAGCGATCACCCTTTCCCTGCCGCCGCTTCCGGGGTCTTCGATGATAAAGCGGCCGAAAAGCGAAGGCTTCTTCTCCTGGGGCTCGCTCATGCGTGACCGGGGATACGATACAAAGTTCATCTACGCAGGCCATGGGTATTTCGACAACATGAATTATTTTTTCAGCCACAACGGCTTCGACATTGTGGACCGGGTAGATTTCTCCAAGGAAGAAGTGACGTTCGCCAACGCCTGGGGCGTCTGCGATGAAGATCTGTTTACCAAGGTCATCACGGAAGCGGATAAATCCCGCGCAGCCGGCAAACCGTTCTTCAGCATGGTCATGACCACCTCCAACCACCGCCCCTTCACCTATCCCGCAGGAAAGATCGACATCCCCTCAGGAGCAGGGCGTGATGGCGGGGTGAAATATGCCGATTACGCTATTGGCAGGTTCATCGATCAGGCGAAGCGTCAACCCTGGTTCCGGGACACCATCATCGTCATCGTCGCCGACCACTGCGCCGGAAGCGCAGGGAAATCTGAACTCCCGGTGAAACGGTACGAGATACCGCTCCTCGTCTATGCGCCGTCGCAGGTGAAACCCGGAAGGATCGACACTCTGGCCAGCCAGATCGACATCGCCCCCACCGTCCTGGGTCTGCTGAACTTCAGCTACCGGACGAAGTTTTTCGGCAAGGACATCTTGAAGGTGGTCCCTTCCCAGGAGCGGGCGTTCATCTCGACCTATCAGAAGCTCGGCTTCATCAAGGGAGACAGACTGCTCATCATGGGGCCGCATAAGTACCTTGCCGGTTACGTCTTCGATCGGAACAGCGAAAACGTAAGCGCGACAACGCCGCGCGAGGCCGACGTCATGGACATGGTGAGCTACTACCAGGGGGTGAGTTACCTCTATAAACACGGATTGAACCGAGCCAACTGATTGCATCACCTGCCGCGCGATCTACAAGCGTTCCTCTTTTATTTTGTTCCCTTTTCTTGATTGAGGTTTTGGCCGCGATGAAATGAGCGTGACTCGAAAATGACAGGAAAGAATATTGTTTTAGCGGCCATCGCGCTGATCGTGATCAGCGTAGTTTTTGCCCGGGGACCTGTTCCTCAGGACCCTTATTATCACCTCTTTGCCGACCAGCGGACGATCTTCGGCATACCGAACGGGATGAACGTCCTGTCCAATATAGGGTTCATCATCAGCGGTGCCTGGGGGATGACGTTTCTTTTTCTTCTCCTGAAGCAGGGCGGTACGACGGCGCTTCTGCTGGAGTATCTCCTGTTCTGCTTCGGCGTCTTTCTGAGCGGCATCGGCTCATACTTCTATCATTATCGGCCTGACAATGCATCGCTTGTCTGGGACCGGCTGCCCATGACCATGGCCTTTATGGCGTTCCTGTCTTCGATGATCTCCGAACGGATAGACCGCAGGGCAGGGGCGGTATTGCTGGCGCCGCTTTTGGCAACGGGAGCTTTCAGCGTCGCATACTGGGCATGGAGCGAAAGCGTGGGTCGTGGGGACCTCAGGCTGTATGTGGTGGTCCAGTTCCTGCCCCTTATTCTGCTGCCGTTGATCCTGATCCTCTTCAAGTCCCCGCGTTCCTACAGCATTCCGGTCTGGTCGCTGGCGGTCCTGTATGTGCTCGCAAAAGTGCTTGAACATTTTGACCGGAGCGTTTATGTTATGACCGGGTTCGTAAGCGGCCACACGCTGAAGCATGTTCTGGCCGCAGCGGGGACGGGGTGCATAGTGAAAATGCTGTATGATAGAAAAGAAGCATTAACGGACTCACTTCATGATCACACGTCGCAGAGGGCTGGATGAAGAGAAGCAGGAATGACAGGAAGAACCGCACGGTTCTGCTGTTTTGCCTCATTCTGTTGTGGGGCTTCTGCCTGGACGTCCGCGCGGAAGAAGCAGCCTGGAAAGAGTATCGCACGACCGCGCAGGATGGGAAGCTCTCCTATGATCTGAAAAGCATTGTGGCTGAGGACAACGTCGTGGATGTGTGGAGCAGGTTCGAGCCTGTTGCTGACGAACGCATCAGGGAAATGAAGCATTGGGTGCGCTTCGACTGCGCCCGGAAAAGAATGAAGTTGCTCAAAACCATCACGGTCTATCGTGACGGCTCGAAGGTGGAACTACCCCAGAAGAACAAGTTCGAGGCAATTGAACCGGGATCCAATCCTGCTGCTCTCAGTGTTCTCGTATGCGGCGAGAAGAATGAGCCGCAGGCAGCTCCGCAGGAGCCCGTCGCACCACCGGTTGAGAAGCCGCTTCAGGAAGTCCAGCCGTTGGTTGCACCTGTTCAGGATGCGCCGCAAGGACCCGGCAGTGCTCCAGCCGAACAACCGCTTACGGAAGGCCAGGCTCCCGCCCTGCCGCAGCAACAGAACGCTCCTTCTGCTGAAACACCCGCTGTTGCCCCCGTGGTCCTACCCCAGTAACTTCTCAAGCTCCTCCGGCGAAACCGCGTGGCTGAAGTAAAAGCCCTGCGCCATATCGCACTTCAAGAGCCGCAGCAGTTTCCACTGCTCCTCGGTCTCGATGCCTTCCGCGATGGTTTTCAGGTTCAGGCTGTGCGTCATCTGGATGATCGCGGAGACCAGCGAGGTGGCGTCGGGGTCCAGGGCCACGTCCTTGATAAAGGACTGGTCGATCTTGACAAAGTCCACGGGGAACTTCTTGAGGTAGCTGAGCGAGGAATATCCGGTGCCGAAGTCGTCGATCGAGATCGATACTCCCACTTCCTTAAGGCGGCGGAGGACGCCGATGGCGTACTCCTGGTTCTTCATGAAGGTGCTTTCGGTGACCTCGAGCGTGAGATGGTGCGGGTCGATGCCCGCTTCCCGGATGGCGTTTTCCACGGTTTCGACCAGGTATTCATGCAGGAACTGCGAGGGAGAGAGATTCACCGCAATGGGGATGCGGGGGCCGTTGTTGGTATTCCAGTGTTTGATCTGTTGGCAGGCGGTCTTGAGCGCCCAGGTGCCGACATCGATGATCATGCCGGTCTCTTCGAGCATGGGGATGAACTTCGCGGGCGAGACCATGCCGAACTCGTTGTTGTTCCACTTGAGCAGGGCCTCGGCGCCGGCGACCTTCCGGGTCGAGAGATGGTAGTAGGGCTGGAAGGTGAGGACGTATTCGTGGTTCCTGAGGGCTTCGGAGAGACGGCGCTCCATGAACACCAGCTCCGAAACGCCGAGGTTCATGTCCGTTGTGTAGAACTGGTAATGGTTCCTGCCCAGGTCTTTTGCCTTGGACAGGGCCGTGTCCGCGTTCTTCATGAGCGTGCGGGAATCGTGCCCGTCGGCGGGGAACAGGGCGATGCCGATGGCGAGCGTGACCGCGATCTCTTCGCCGCCCGACATGACGATCTGCGGAACGTTCTTCATGATCATTTTGACGAAGAGCAGCACGTCGGCGGGGCGGTCGATGTCATGGAGCATCATACCGAACTCGTCGCTGCCCAGGCGGCAGACCATGTCTCCCTTGCTGACGGAAACGGACAGGCTCTCCGCCACCTGCTGCAGGACCTTGTTGCCCGCTTCGAGGCCGTAGATCTCGTTGATGTACTTGAACCGGTCGATGTCGATGGCCAGGATTGCCATGGCGGTCGCTCCTTCCCGTGCGATATCGCGGGTCAGGCGGTTGTCGAAGTGGGTGCGGTTCGGCAGGCCCGTCAGGGCGTCATAGGAAGAGAGGAAGTCTACCTTGTCCCGCATGAGCTTGACCGGCGTCAGGTCGCGGCCGGTAAAGACCACGTGGGTCACGGAACCCTCGCTGTCCTTGATAGGCGTCGCGATCTCGTCGAGATAGATGAGCTCGCCGTTCTTGCGGGTATATATCACTTCCGCCTGGATCGGCTGACCGGCGAGCAGGATCTCCCACATTGCCGCGTGGTCGCGACGGTCGTTCTTCTCGGCCTGGAGCAGGTCCATGCCGTGGGCAAGGAATTCGTCGCGGGTATATCCCGTGACCTCCACGACCGCCCTGTTCACGAATTCGACCTTGCCTTCCCGGTTGGCGATCACCACCAGATCGGCGGCCTGCTCCACGGAAAGTGAGAGCTTCATGAGCAGTTCCTCGGCGCGCTTCAGTTCGGTCACGTCGCGGGTCAGCACGGAAAATCCTTCAAGCCCGTCCTCTTCATCCTTGATGGCGGAGACGATCCATCGCGCCGGGAAGGTTGGACTGTTCTTGCGGAGACAGGCGCCGGTGAGCTCGCACCGGCCCTCGGCCTGGGCGGTCTTCAGGCAGCCGTCGGGTTTGCCGAGCCGCACATCTTCATCCGGAAACAATACCGCCAGATGTCTGCCGTTGACGTCTTCGGGGCCGAAGCCGGTCAAGCGCTCGGCAGCGGTGTTCCAGTCCATGATCCTGCCGTCAGGATCGAGCATGATCGAGGCAAGGTCCTTCAAACCCTCGCTATAGATAGTGAGCTGCTCCTGCAGGTCCCTGACGGTCCTGGTCTCGCGCCGCGGCATGGCCCTGCCGATAAGCATGATCGCAGCAATGACCATGACGACCACGATGCCGTAGGCCGCTGCGACCAGAAGCGAACTGGAGTGCCCGTTTCGTTCCAGCGCCGCATCCGGGCCCGGAGGCGGGGGCGCCTGGTCCTTCTCCAAGGCGGCCAGGCCGGTCTCGATCTGTGCGGCGAGCTCCCAGCCTAAACCCGTCTGCATCTTTGCGTAGGCCTTTTTCAGCCCTTTCTTGTCCCTGGCTTCGATCACCTGTTCCGAGAACAGGACGCGCTGGGTGATCAGGAGGTCGAGCTGCACGAGGTTCTGATGCCGTGCGGGCGCGTCTTCGGACAGAGCTTTCATGTCGTCCATGAACCGGTGTACCTGGGTTGCGGCAGTGCGGATGGCTGTTTTATACTGTTCTTCTCCCGAAAGGGCATAGTCCAGTTCCGCAGCCTCAAGGTGCTCGAGGTTTGTGCGCAGGCTGTTCAGTGCTTTCTGAAGCGCTTGGTCGATCGAGGGAGGGGTGGGCTTTGCGGGCCGGGTATGATTGTCGTGGTACAGGCGGTAACCGATGCCGGCGAGGCAGAGCAGGCCCAGAGCAAAAACAAGGACCAGTTTCTTTATAATGCTCAGTTTCATAATTAACCTGAAAAGGCGCCGGATCCGGCCGGGCTGAAAGAAACGCTGTGAAATGAAGCTTGCAATGATGTGCTACTGCAATTCTACCGTAAAAATCGTTATTGTCAATTTTTTTAAGTATGTTGTTCCAGGCATTAACAATGCTGAACAATAGCAGAGTTTCGCGTTTACAATGTTGACCGGAACATGGTATAAGGTTCCCGCATGGCACGACCCGGCGCTGAACCGTTAAGGACAGCGACAGCGGCGGGTATGCGTGGGGGGACTGGATGAACGATCCACACAAAACAACACCGGGTCAGGGCGTCATGCCCGAAGAGCCGACACCGGCGGCACTCAAGGCGCTTGCTGCTGATGTCCTGCGTCTTTCGAAGCTGCTCACCAGGGACCGTGGCGAGCTCCCCGCCGCCTATTTGAACGACGCTGCCTTGCGCAAGGCCTACCAGGCATATTTTCTTCCGCCGAACCGCGCCAAGGTCCGGCTTGCCCTGACCGAGCTTTTGCTCCACCCCGGGGAGCTGCTCCGGAAGGACCGGCTCAGGGTCCTCGACCTGGGGTCCGGTCCGGGCACGGCAGTGCTCGGGGCACTCGATTTCTTTTCGCAGCAGGACCATCGGCCGTTCCTGGAGTTCATTGCCCAGGACCAGGTGGCCGAGAACCTCAAAGAAGCAACCCGGATTTTTTCGGACCAGCAGCACGGATATGATGCTGCTACGCTCACCACGATCCATTCCACGATCGACAAGGTCGAAGCCAGGCTCGACGGCCATTACGATATCATCATGTTGTCAAACGTGCTGAATGAACTTTACGCACAGGATGCGGCGAAACTTTCCCGGCGCACTGAACTCATGGCGCATCTGCTGAGAACCTTCCTGACGCCCGACGGCAGCTGTATCCTAATCGAGCCTGCGCTGCAGGGGACCTCGCGCGACCTGCTGCTGGTCCGGGACGCTCTCCGCGAACAGGGGTTCACGGTCTATGCTCCCTGTCTCAGGCAGGAACCGTGTCCCGCGCTTTTGAATCCAAAGGACTGGTGCCACGAGGACATTCCCTGGGAAGCGCCTCCGCTGATCCACGCGCTCGACAAACTGACCGGCCTGCGCAAGGACGCGCTCAAGTTTTCCTATCTGGTGCTGCGCCTGGACAAGAGCTCACTTTCCGAGGTATATGGCGCGGAAGCCTTCCGCATGGTGAGCGAACCGCTCGTCTCCAAAGGAAAAGCCGAGTACTATGTCTGCGGCGTTGCAGGGCGAAAGCTGATCACTCGCTTGGATAAGGACGCGAGTCCGCGGAATCAAGCCTATTCCGGCCTGCGACGCGGCGATATCGTTGTTTTTGACGGCCTGCGGGACGAGGGCAAGCGGTTCAAGGTGGAGAAGGGGACCCGCGTGACCCTACGGCGCGGGTCGCACGCCAAATAACGATTGATTTATGAGTAAAATTGTTGTTAAATGAGTAAAGTCAGGAAGGTAATCGTGACTGACACTCTTACGCACGGTGAACGTAGTAAAAGGATGTCACAAGTCAAAAGCAAGGACACTAAGCCTGAACTAGTCGTGCGACATCTCATTTATGGCTTAGGGTACAGATATAGACTGCATCGACATGATTTGCCAGGTAAACCCGACCTTGTTTTCTCTTCAAGTCGTAAGGTGATTTTTGTACATGGCTGCTTTTGGCATCGCCATCAGATATCAAAATGCAAATTAGCAAGACTGCCGAAGTCGAGACTAGATTTTTGGCTGCCGAAGCTTGAAATAAATCGGATACGCGATAAAGCTGTTCAAGCCAAGTTACGTCGTTTAGGCTGGAAAGTTTTTGTTGTTTGGGAGTGTGAGCTAAGGGATATGCGTCGGTTAAGTGCTAGAATTGTTCGTTTCTTAGACATGGAGCCAAAATGAAATCAGTGGAATTATTTGCCGGTGCTGGTGGCCTTGGAATGGGTATTAGCCTTGCTGGATTCGAGCACGTGGCTGTGGTGGAATGGGATAAATGGTCATGCGACACTATCCGCGAGAATCAACGCAGGGGATTTCCCCTTGTAGCGGGCTGGAACTTGTCGGAATCCGACGTGAGGTCCTTTGATTATTCGTTTGTGCCGGAAGGGATTGATCTTGTCGCGGGTGGACCTCCATGCCAGCCCTTTTCAATGGGTGGGAAACACAAGGCATTCCGCGATGACCGAGACATGTTTCCAGCAGCCATTGACGTTATACGTAAATTAAGGCCGCGTGCTTTCATAATCGAAAACGTAAAAGGCCTTACACGGCCGACGTTCGCTAATTATTATCAATATATACTCCTGCAATTGGAATTTCCAGAAGTCTCAAAGAGAAAAAACGAAAGCTGGCATGATCATTACCGGCGCTTGCAGTCCGAAAAAACATGTGGGCGCCTTCATAGCGGAGGTCATCTAGCCTATAATGTTGTTCCAACGCTTGTTAATGCAGCCGACTATGGTATTCCTCAAAAGAGAGAAAGAGTATTCATGGTTGGATTTAGAGACAATCAAAATATACAATGGAATTTTCCAAAGGAAACTCACTCTTTTGACTCGTTACTTTTCGATCAGTTTGTAAGTGGTAACTATTGGGATGTGCACGAGATATCCAAGCGTAAGCGAGCAACAGCACCGCCTACAATGGAGCTTCGTGTTAATCGCCTTCGTGCGTTTGGCGTACCGCCGATTCAGAAACCGTGGCGAACCATTCGCGACGCGTTACAGGGTTTACCCGATCCAGAAAAAACGTTCGAGTCTCCTTATTACAATCATCGTTTCCAGTCAGGAGCAAAAGCGTATCCCGGCCACACGGGAAGCCCGCTTGACTTGCCCGCGAAGACCTTGAAAGCCGGCGATCATGGCGTTCCGGGTGGCGAAAACATGATGGTGAAAGATAATGGCGAATTCAGATACTTTACCATTAGAGAGTCCGCTCGAATTCAAACCTTTCCGGATGGGTATGTTTTTCATGGAACATGGTCGGAAACAATGCGTCAACTTGGCAATGCTGTTCCCGTTGCCCTCGGTCAAATAGTGGCGGCCAGCGTTGTCGAAAAACTTGTTGAAAGCGAATCAGATTATTTGCGACTGAGAATTAAAGGGGCAACCAATTGAGCGAGCAGATACCATATAACCCACTTGATAAGAAGAATCTTGGGGTGTCAGTTGCCGAAGCGTTGCTATCAAGAGACTCAGTCCCGTTAGCATCGCTTAAACGATTCAAGGGCGCGGGAATTTATGCCATCTATTATACGGGCGACTTTGAGGTTTATCGGTCTCTTTCGCAAATAAATAAACGTGGTAAACTCAAGGTTCCTATCTATGTAGGCAAGGCCGTACCGGCGGGTGCTCGAAAAGGTGGTTTTGGTTTAGACAGCAAGCCAACCACGGCACTATATAGCAGGCTCGTAGAACATGCGGAAAGCATCGATCTGGCGACAAACCTGAAGCTTGGGGACTTTTACTGCCGCTATCTAGTGGTTGATGATATTTGGATTCCACTAGGTGAATCTTTACTTATCGCGAATTTTTCACCGTTATGGAATACCTTAATTGATGGCTTCGGAAATCACGACCCAGGTAAGGGGAGATATGAAGGCCTTTGTCCTCGATGGGATATGTTGCATCCAGGCAGGGAATGGGCAACGCGTTGTCGTCAGCGCTCAGAAACCGTCAGACAAATACGAACCGACATTGAAGAGTACTTTCGATCACGTCCGTTAGTCGATAAAGAAATGTTGCGGTTTCCAATCGCGGAATGACAACTGCTGGGCCGCCGGTCAGGTCAGATAGACGGATTGCCGCGGCATTACCCCGTCGAGTAACTGACCTTTTGAATGGTGCTTTTGTTAAGGTAACAAATGGTCTTCTCTTTTTTTACGCTCAGAAATGATTCGGGCAGGTTGAGGCAGTCCGACAGCCGCGTTTTTTCCTTCGGCACTTCCGCCAGGAGCGCTCCGCTCAGTGCGGCGCCATCGGTGAACAGCGTGGTGATGTCCTCGATATGCATGAGATGGTAGGCCGGTTCCTCATCGGAGACCGCCACTTCCAGAATGCTGACGCGTTCCTTGTTGACGAACGTGGGGGGTGTGCCCTCGGCCGTGAGCGGAAAGAACCGGTTCGCGTCCTCGAGGAACATCTTGACCTTTTGATGCAGGGTCAAGGCCTCGGGAAAGTATTCGAGGAAAATGTTGCCGGTTTTCGTTTCGCCGCCGATGAGGTGGACCGTCACAAGCTGTTTGTCCTTGGGTACTGCGAACTCCCGCTGTGTCGTCATCCGCTTGCTCCTCCGCCCGTTATTCCGTCATGCCCGACAGCTTAATCGAAATGCCCTTGCTCTTGAACATGGTCAGGAGGCCCTGCTTGTCGATGGCCTTGATATAGGCCTCTTCCGGAGCCACCGTTTTGTCGACCACGAGCTTGAACAGTGCGTCGTTTAGCACGACCATGCCCTGCCCTTTGGCGGTCTGCATGATCGAAGGGATCTGGTAGATCTTGCCTTCGCGGATGAGGTTCGACACGGCGCTGTTCACGAGCAGGATCTCCATGGCAGCGACGCGGCCCTTGGCCTTCTTGCAGAGCGTCTGGGAGATGACCCCCTTGAGCGAGCTGGCCAGCATGGTCCTGATCTGTGCCTGCCGGTCCGCTGGGAACTGGTCGATGATGCGGTCCACGGTGGACGCCGCGGTGGTGGTGTGGAGCGTGCCGAACACGAGGTGGCCCGTTTCCGCCGTCTCGATGGCGATGCCGATGGTCTCGAGGTCGCGCATCTCGCCCACGAGCACGATGTCGGGGTCCTCGCGGAGCGCTGCCCGGAGCGCGTTGCTGAAGGACTTGGTGTGGACATGCACCTCGCGCTGGTTGATGAGGCAGCTCTTTTTGGGGTGCACGAACTCGATGGGGTCCTCGATGGTGATGATGTGGTCCTTGCGGTTGCGGTTGATGAAGTCCACGAGTGCGCAGAGCGTTGTTGATTTGCCCGACCCCGTGGGGCCCGTGACCAGGACGAGCCCCTTGCTCAGAAAGCAGAGGTCCAGGATCTCCTTGGAGAGGCCGAGCTTCTCGGCGGTCACGATTTCCATGGGGATTTGCCGGAACACCGCGCCGGGCCCGAAACGGTCCATGAACGCATTGACGCGGAAGCGCGCCAGGCCCGGGATCTCGTGGGCGAAGTCCGTATCGTGGGTTTCGTCGAACTGGGTCACGTTGTGGGGCGGCATGATGGCGTAGATCAGCTTCTTCATTCGCTCCGGGGTGACGGCCGGCTGGTCCGCAAGCTCCATCATGTCGCCGTACAGTCGGATCATGGGCTTGTGGTTCGAGGTGAGGTGGAGGTCCGACGCGTTCATTCCGGACATCTTCCGGAGCAGGACATTGATCTCGGGTTCGGGGCCTGCGCCCGCTGGTCTGGTTGCAGGCGCAGAGGCCATTCGGGGTTCGGGCTCCTCGGTAATAACCTCGGGTTCAAAGTCAGGTTCGATCCCGGAGTCGCTTTCGGGTTCGAGCTCCGGCCCGGCAACTGCTTTGCTGCCGTCCGACTGCGAGATCACCGCTCGGACCTGTTCTCCCTGGGCCATGAACACGATGCTGTGGGTCTTGGAGTTATACGGGTACTCGAAGGTTGTCGGTTTTTTTTGCGTGATGTTCTGCTTGTGGGCAAGGGGGGCGATCTCCGCGAGGAGCGCGATGATCTGGGGCGTCGAAAGCACCTGGTTGAGCATCGCTTTGGCGCCGAGCTGCGTGCGCAGCATGGGCTCTTTCCCGGTTTCGAGCAGGATCTCTTGCCGGGGCTGCAATCGTTCGATCAGTTTATCGAGCTGGCTCATGCGGGCGTTTTCCTCGTTCTTCTGTGGAAGTTGGGTTCACTCAGGGGGACGGCTTCCCGCTTTCCTGAACAAGGCGGCCGGGCTTTGTTTGATTACGTACCCGAAAGCTCCTGCATCAGCTCTTTGACCGAAAGAATGCGGTCAACGTGCGACGCATTCGTTCCTACCGTGTACAACGCCTCTTCCTTATCAGTATTATATCCGCCGGAGCTCAACAGTCCATT
>Ga0334722_10002320_pt1 | contig 21755 bp, 21 predicted proteins | sample C3_bottom_MG_FD_207210 | JGI IMG/M metagenome (GOLD analysis project Ga0334722, IMG submission 207210) | Sediment microbial communities from Yellowstone Lake, YNP, Wyoming, USA - C3_bottom | ecosystem: Environmental > Aquatic > Freshwater > Lake > Sediment | place: USA: Wyoming | collected... | reverse complement strand
GACTCATCGGCGGCGTCCGGAGGTCTGTGGGTCAGGTCGAGGGCGCCCGGCGACAGTTTGCGTCCGCTGGGCATGCGCGGTCGCAAGAAGCTGCAGGACGTGCTGGTTGACCGCAAAGTGGCTCGCGCGCTCAGAGATCAGGTCCCGATTGTTGTCGATGGCTCCGACCGGATCGTCTGGGTGGCAGGGCATGTGGTTGGAGACGAAGCCAGGGTCACGGATCGCACGCAAACCGTGGTAACCTTGAAGCTTAGGCGATTAGGAGAACTCTAGGTGAACTCCACGATACGGAGCTTGGTCTTCTGGCTGGTCCTGGTTGTTGTGGCCGTCCTGGTCTGGAATTTGACCGGTGCGTTCCAGCCAAGGGATAAGTCTATTACTTTCAGCGAGTTCATGTCCTGGGTGGATTCCGGGCAGGTCTCCCAGATCACCATCCGGGGCAGCGAGATCTCTGGCACAACCAAGGCGAACGAGTCGTTTCGCACCTATGCGCCGACGCAATACGACGGGTTGGCCAATAAGCTCATCGAGCGCAACGTTCTCATCAAGGCCGAGGAAGCGAACGCGAGCCCCTGGGCGTCACTGCTGTATTCCTGGGCCCCGGCGCTGCTGATGATTGGTTTCTGGATCTTCTTCATGCGGCAGATGCAGAGCGGGGGCAACAAGGCGCTCTCGTTCGGCAAGAGCAAGGCGAAACTGTCGTCCGGGTCGCAGAAGAAGGTCACCTTCAAGGACGTGGCGGGCGTAGACGAGGCGAAGGAAGAGCTGCAGGAAATCATCGAATTCCTCAAGGAACCCCAGCGATTCCAGAAGCTTGGCGGCCGCATCCCGAAGGGCGTGCTGTTGATGGGGCCCCCGGGAACGGGCAAGACGCTGATGGCGCGCGCAGTGGCCGGCGAGGCCAATGTGCCGTTCTTCTCGATCAGCGGCTCGGATTTCGTGGAGATGTTTGTTGGCGTCGGCGCGTCGCGCGTCCGCGACCTGTTTGAACAGGGGAAGAAGAACGCTCCGTGCATCATCTTCATCGACGAGATTGACGCGGTTGGGCGGCACCGCGGCGCCGGGCTTGGCGGCGGCCACGACGAGCGGGAGCAGACGCTCAATCAGTTGCTCGTTGAGATGGATGGTTTCGAGTCGAACGAAGGCGTCATCCTGATGGCGGCGACCAACCGGCCCGACGTGCTCGACCCGGCGTTGCTGCGGCCCGGTCGTTTCGATCGCCGCGTCATTGTCCAGCGGCCGGACGTGCGCGGGCGCGAAGGCATCCTGGTGGTGCACACGCGCAAGATCCCGCTGGCCGACGATGTGGATGTCGCCGTGCTGGCGCGGGGAACCGCGGGGTTCTCTGGCGCCGATATCGCCAATCTGGTGAACGAGGCAGCGCTCGGCGCGGCGCGTTACAACCAGAAGTCCGTCAAGATGTCCGACTTCGAATTCGCGAAGGACAAGGTCCTGATGGGTTCGGAGCGACGCTCGATGGTGATCAGCGAACAGGAGAAGCGCGTCACGGCCATCCACGAGGCCGGGCACGCACTCCTGACGGTCGTGCTGCCCAACGCGGATCCGATTCACAAGGTGACGATTATCCCGCGCGGCATGGCGCTCGGCCTGACGCAGCAACTGCCGGTCGACGAGAAGCACAATTACTCCCGCGAGTTCCTGTTCGATCAGATTGCGATTCTGATGGGTGGGCGCATCGCCGAGGACATCTGCCTGGGCAGCGTGACCACAGGCGCCGGCAACGACCTCGAACGGGCGACCGACCTGGCGCGCAAGATGGTCTGCGAGTGGGGCATGAGCCCCGAGATGGGGCCGCTCACCTTCGGCAAGAAGGAAGAGCAGATCTTCCTGGGCCGCGAAATTGCGCAGCACCAGGACTACAGCGAAGACACCGCCGTCAAGATCGATCAGGAAGTCCGGCGCATCGTGTCGGAGAACCACGATCGCGCGAAGGACGCGCTGATGGCACACCGTGAGGCGCTCAACACGATCGCCGACGAGTTGCTCGTTCGTGAGGTGCTCGACGGCGAGCAGGTCCGGCGCATCGTCGCGGGCGAGCCGGTCGATCTGGTTCCGCCTGTCAGCGCGGCGCCGACGGCCGTTGTCACCGACGCTCCTGTCACTGAGAGCGCGCCGCCCGACACCGATCGCCAGGCTGGCCTCGTGCCGCCGCTTCAGTCTCCGCTGCCGCAGCAGCGATAGAGACAGAGGCGGATTCCCTTTTCACTGTTATTCCCCGGGCCGCGTCGTCACGCGGCCCGTTCTTTTCGCCCCTCGATACTGTCGTGCCGTCTCGCGCCGCCCGCGTCGACAGTCTTCTGGCGGGCGATGACGTTCCCGCCGATTCCTCACACGGTTGGAGCGGGCCTTCTGTCAGAATTGAAGGGATCATGGAGACGCTGACCGACCGCGGCACGTTCTCGGTCCCGCTCGCAGACGGGAGCAGCCTCGCTCTTGGATCCCGCACGCTGGTGATGGGCATCATCAACGCCACCCCCGACTCGTTTGCCGGCAGCGTTCCGGATCCGGACGAGGCCGCCGAGTTCGCGTTGCGGATGCAGGAGGCAGGCGCCGACATCATCGACATCGGTGGGGAATCCACCCGTCCTGGCGCCGAGGCGGTGTCGGAGGCCGACGAACTGGCTCGGGTGATACCCGTCATCAAGCGGCTGGCGGGCCGCCTGCGCATCCCGATCTCCATCGACACGTACAAGGCCGGTGTCGCGCGTGTGGCGCTCTCGTCTGGCGCCTGTATCGTGAACGACATCAGCGGGTTAGGGTATGATCACACGCTGGCAGATGTAATCGCCAGCAGCCATGCGGCCGTGGTGTTGATGCACACTCGGGGCCGGTCGTGCGAGATGTATCGCGACGCGGTGTACGGCGACGTCGTTGTCGAGGTGGCGGCCGAGCTTCGCGAAGCGATGGACCGGGCCGAAGCCTCCGGTATCAGCGACGACCGTATCATCCTCGACCCCGGACTCGGATTCGCCAAGCGCGCCGACGACAGCTTGACGCTGCTTGCGGCGTTGCCACGGCTTCACGCGCTCGGCCGACCCCTGCTCATCGGGCCGTCGCGCAAGTCGTTCTTGACGGCCGCGATGGGCGAGGCGCCGCCCCAGGATCGGGACTGGGGCACGGCCGCGGCTGTGACGGCGGCCATTCTGGCTGGCGCCCACATTGTGCGCGTGCACGACGTCGGATCGATGGTGCAGGTGGCGCGGGTCGCCGATGCTATCCGCGCGCGGGTACCCGGGTCTGACCGGATTCGGTCGAACGTATGACTAGGTGGAATCAGCGACGTGGATAGCATCACCACCCTTCTCCAGCGCTTGTCGGTTGGCATCGGATGGACCGATGTGCTGGACATTCTCATCGCCGCGATCGCGATTTACGAGGTGCTCAAGCACCTTCGTGGCACGCGCGCCGTGCAGATGGGCATTGGGGTGAGCCTGCTCGTCGGCGTCTACTATCTGTCGCGGTGGTGGCACCTTGATCTCGTCAACTGGCTCATCCGCAACATGTTCGGCTACGTCGTCTTTGCGGTCATCGTCCTGTTCCAATCCGAGATACGCCGCACGCTGGCGCATCTCGGGCGTGCGCGGTTCTTCCGGTATCTCACGCGGACCGAGTCGAACGAGGAACTCATCGAAGAGCTCGTGGTTGCGGCCACCATGCTCGCCAGTCAGCGCACGGGCGCCATCATCGCTATCGAACGCGATATTGGTTTGCGCAATTACATCGAGGGCGGCATTCCGCTCGATGCCACGACGACCTACGACCTGCTGCAGAGCATCTTTCAGTTGCGATCGCCGTTGCACGACGGCGCCGTGATTATCCAGGGCGACCGCATTGCTGCGGCAGCCTGCTTCCTGCCGCTCACGGTCAACCCGGCTGTCAGCCGCGATCTGGGGACGCGCCACCGCGCCGCGATTGGCCTGACGGAGGAGTCAGACGCCGCGGTGATCGTGGTGTCGGAACAGACGGGCCGGATTTCGCTGGCGCGAGACGGCAGAATGGAACGGGATCTCGACGCCGATCGCCTCCGGGAGCGGCTGCGTGCCCTGGTCCCGCATCGGCGCCGGGTGACCGAACGCCCATCGACGGGGTCCTTCGACTGATGGCCTACAACCCATTTCGCCATTTCGGTCTCAAGGTGCTCTCGGTGGCGATCGCCGCCTCGCTCTGGGCATTGGTCGGTGGCGAAAAGATCGTCGAGCGGAGCCTGCGCGTGCCGCTCGAGCAGCAGAACATCCCCGATGGCATCGAGATCGTGGGGGAAACGCCCGGCACCGTTGACGTCCGCGTTCGCGGGTCGTCGAGCGCGCTGGGTAACCTGTCGGCCGGCGATGTGATGGCGCTCATGGATCTGTCGAACGCCGTCGCGGGACGGCGTCTGTTTCACCTGGCTCCTGACGACGTCCGCGTGCCGTTTGGCGTGGAGGTCAAGAGCGTGACACCCGCCACGACCGCCTTGGTGTTTGAACGGACAGGGAGCAAGACCGTGCCGGTGGTGCCATCGTACGACGGCCAGCCGGCCGCTGGGTACGCCGTGGAACGGGTCGTCACAGATCCGACCGAGGTCGAGGTCGTCGGACCGGAAAGCGCGCTGAGGGGACTTCAGCAGGCGGTGACCGAGCCTGTCCAGATCGAGGGCGCGACCTCGTCGATCAAAGAAACCGTCACCATCGGCGTGCCGAACAGTGCGGCGCGATTGAAGGGCGGCCGTACGGCGAAGGTGCTCGTCGAGATCATCGCCACTCGCACTGACCGGACGATTGCCAACGTGCCGGTCAGGTTGGTGCACCTGCGCGAGGGGCGCACCGCCAGGGCCGTGCCCGCGGTCGTGGTGGTCACGGTGCGCGGCCAGGAAGCCGTCCTCCAGCGCATGACGGCCGAGTCGATCGTGGCATCGGTCGACCTGAGCGGCCTTGTCCCCGGGCGTTATGATCTGGCCGTGACGATCGCGCCGGCGAGTGCCTTCAGCGTCGTCCGGATCGATCCCGTCCAAGTTCAGATTGCGATTCGATGAATACTCGACTCTTTGGCACCGACGGTGTACGGGGGAGGGCCGGTGTGCCTCCGCTTGATGTCCGGACGATTCGTCGCCTCGGTGGCGCCCTCGTCAGGGCGCTGCCAGCCTCGTCTGAAGCGCCGCACTTGTTGATTGGGCGCGACACGCGGGAATCCGGCGACTGGATCGAGCGCGAACTGGCGATGGGCGCGACGTCTCATGGCGCAATGGTCACCAGCGCCGGCATCATCTCCACGCCGGCGGTCGCGTACCTGACCCGCAGCCAGGGCTTCACGGCAGGAGTGGTCATTTCGGCGTCGCACAACCCGTTCGAAGACAACGGCATCAAAGTGTTCTCCGGCGCGGGCGAAAAGTTCACCGAGGCGCTCGAGGCGGAAGTCGAGGCAATCGTCGCCGACGCGAGCTGGTCGGAGCCCACTGGCGCCGCACCTGCGGTTCCGCGGGTCGATCTGATTGAGACGTATCTCGCCCACGCGCGGGCCGCACTGGTCGGAGTGTTTCCGACCGACGCGCGCCGGATCGCCATCGACTGCGGCCATGGCGCGATGTCGCTCCTGGCTCCGAAGGCGCTGCGCGCGCTTGGCTTCGACGTGGCCGCCATCGGGTGCGAACCCGACGGGCGCAACATCAACCTGCACTGCGGATCGACGCATCCACAGCAACTGGCGTCATTCGTGGTCGAACGCGGGTGCGCGCTCGGGGTGGCGTTCGACGGCGACGGCGATCGGGCCATCCTGATCGACGCCAAGGGCACCATTACTGACGGCGACGCGATCCTCTACATCTGCGCCAGGCAGATGAAGGCGACCGGCCGGCTGAGGGGCAACGCCGTGGTCGCCACGGTGATGAGCAATATCGGCCTCGAACTCGCACTGCTGGATCTGGGGGTCCGCCTCGTGCGCTGTCCGGTCGGCGACAAGTACGTGATGGAGGAGTTGCTCCGCGACAACCTGTCGCTCGGCGGAGAACAGTCGGGCCACATCATCTTTGCAGACTCCCTGTTCACGGGCGATGGCCTGGTGACGGCGCTCAACGTGTTGCGCGTGATGGCTGAGACGGGTGAATCGCTGGCAAGTCTGGCGTCGGGTCTGAGGACGTTTCCCCAGGTGCTGGTCAATGTCCGCGTGCGCGAGAAACGCGACTGGAGCACGATTCCCGCTATCGCCGCCGCGGCGGCGATGGTTGACGACCGTCTTGCCGGCCGGGGACGCCTGCTGGTGCGCTATTCGGGAACAGAGCCGCTGCTGCGCGTCATGATTGAAGGCGAGCGCCAGGCCGACATCAACGCGTGGGCGGAAGAGATAGCAACGGCCGTGAGGCGGGAAATCGGAGCGTGACGGATCAGGGGTTAGGGATTAGGGGTTAGGGATTAGCCAATCCCCAATCCCCAATCCCCGATAAGAACGGGAGTATTGAATGGCTGATATAGACGACGTGAAAGACACCAAGAACTTCTTCGTAGAAACGCCCGCCAGTCATGAGGGCTTCTATCTGAAAGGCGCGCACCAGCTCGACTGGGGCATGCGCAATCGCCTGGCGCGCGTATTCCGCCCCGCCAGCGGCCGCACCGTGATGCTGGCGATCGATCACGGGTACTTTCTTGGACCAACGACAGGATTGGAGCGGATCGACCTGACGATCGTGCCCCTCCTGAAGTATGCCGACGCCCTGATGTGCACGCGCGGCATCCTGCGGTCGACGATTCCCGCCGCGTTCGGAAGCGGCGTCGTGATGCGGTCGAGCGGCGGCCCCAGCACGTTGAAGGAGTTGTCCAACGAGCAGATCGCCGTCGACATCGAAGACGCCGTCAGGATGAACGTGTCGGCGATGGCGGTCCAGGTGCACATCGGCGGAGAATTCGAAACACAGACCGTGCACAACATGACGCGCCTGGTCGACATGGGACTCAGGTACGGCGTGCCCACGATGGGTGTCACCGCGGTGGGCAAGGACCTCGCGCGAGACGCCAGGTACCTCGGACTTGCCACGCGCATCTGCGCCGAACTCGGCGCGCAGGTGGTCAAGACCTACTACTGCGACAAGGGGTTTGACACCGTGACCGCCGGCTGCCCGGTGCCGATTGTGATGGCGGGCGGCAAGAAACTGGCCGAACTCGACGCGCTGACCATGGCGTACAACGCCGTCAGCCAGGGCGCGTCAGGTGTGGACATGGGCCGCAATATCTTTCAGTCGGACGCGCCGGCGGCCATGATCCAGGCGGTTGGAAAGGTCGTCCACACGCTGATGCCGCCGAAACAGGCCTACGACTTCTATCTCACGCTCAAGAACGAGCAAGAGCGGACACTCGAAAAGACATAGCTGATGGCCGACCTCCACCCCATCGTCTCGCAAGTCCGGCAGAGCGGACCGACCCTCAGCGTGGGCCTGGTCGCGGCGAATCTGATGGCGCTTGGCGCCGACGTCTCTTGCCTCGAGCAGGCTGGCGCCAGCGTCGCGCACTTCGACGTCATGGACGGCGCCTATGTGCCGATGCTCACCATTGGTCCGCCCTTCATCAAGGCCGTCAAGACCAGGATGCTGAAGGACGTGCACTTGATGATCCGTGAGCCGGGGGCGTCTATCGCTGACTACGTCGCAGCCGGCGCTGACATCGTCACGGTGCATCCCGACGCGTGCCGTCACCCGCATCGCGTGCTCCAGCAGATCGGGTCGATGACGCACGTGCTCGACGCGGGGCGACCGATCGCCCGCGGTGTGGCGCTGAATCCGGGCGTGCCGATCCACGTGCTCGAACCGCTCCTTGATGAGATTGATCTCGTGATGCTGGTGGCGATCAATCCAGGCTTCAGCGGGCAGAAGTTCCTGCCCGCGACCTTCGGTCGCATCGAAGCCGTTCGCCGGATGGCCGACGCGTCAGGCCGCGACATTCTCGTCGCGGTCGACGGCGGGATCACCAGGGCGAACATCGGTCAGTTCGCGGGCCTCGGCGTGGACCTGGTGATTACGGGCAGCGCCGTGTTCGACGGCGATATCAGCGCCAACTTCGAAGAGATGACACGTGCGCTGCGGAGCAGGTGGGTATGACGAACCGCTGGAACGAGCGGGATGCGGCGCAGATGATCGAGCGGTACGGTCGGACGACCGGCGAGTTGCTCGCGTTGCGAACCTACGCCAGCCGGCTGCTTGGTGCCGATCCCGCATTGGTGTTGCACGGCGGTGGCAACACGTCGCTCAAAGGCGAACAGCGATCGGTTCTGGGGGACCTGGTGCCGGCGATCTTCGTCAAGGCATCGGGGTTCGACATGGCCACCATCGAACCCGAAGGCCATCCCGCCCTCGATCTGACGTGGCTGCGCCGATTCCGCGCGCTCGATCAGCTGGCTGATGACGAGATGGTCAACCAGTTGCGGCGTGCGCTTTTCGACTCACGCGGCCCGACCTCGTCCATCGAAACGCTGGTTCATGCCTTTCTGCCTGGGACGTTTGTCGATCACACCCACGCGGATGCGGTGCTCGCGCTCACCAATCAGCGCGCGGGTGCGGCTCTCGTGCATGAGGCGCTCGGCGAAGATGTGGCGGTGCTGGAGTACGTCGAGCCGGGCTTTCTGCTGGCAAAGGCGGCCGCCGCGGCGGTCGAGGCGCGGCCTGCGGCGCGCGGCCTGGTGCTGCTCAAACACGGACTCATCACGTGGGGTGAGACCGCCCGCGCCTCGTACGAGTCGCACGTGGAATTGGTCGCGCGAGCCGAGGCGTTTCTGGCTTCTCGATCGCGAAAGAGCGCGACAATCACTCTTTCACCCTCGGCCCTGGCGCGGGCCAGGCAACGGCTCGGCGCGGTGGCGCCGATCATTCGTGGTCAACTCGCGTGTCGATCGGATTCCACGGAGCCGCAATGGGATCGCGTGGTATTGGCACCCCTTGTCAACGAAGAGGTACTCGCAGCGCTGGACGATCCCGGGGCGAAAGCCGCGCTGGTGACGCCTCCACTCACGGCCGATCATCTGATTCGTACCAGAAGCCTTCCGCTGTGGTTCGACGCGCCGGATTGGGACGATCTCACCGGATTCGCGGACGCATTCCGAGCGGCGGTGCAGGGCTACTCCGCGGACTACGAGGCCTATCTGTCCCGACATCGAACCTCGATGCCGGGCGGGCTCGAGACGTTCGCGCCGTTGCCGCGCGTGGTGCTGGTCCCAGGCCTTGGCGCCATCTGCGCCGGCCAGGACGAACAGGCTGCCGGCATCTGTCGTGACATCACGGCCCAGACGCTGCAGGTCAAGCTCGCCATCGCTGCCTCTGGCGTGTACGAGGGCCTGTCGGAACGCCAACTCTTCGAGATGGAGTACCGCGGCGTGCAGCACGCGAAGCTTGCCGCGTATCGGGGCTCGCTGGCCGGACGCGTCGCGCTCATCACCGGTGCAGCAGGCGCCATCGGCGCCGGCATTGCGCAAGGTCTGCTCGAAGAAGACTGCCATGTCGTGGTGACGGATCTGTCCGGTGAGCGGCTCGATTCGCTGGCCGGCGACCTCAGTCTCGCGTTTCCCGGGCGCGTGCGTGCAGTGCCGATGGATGTGACAGACGAAGCTTCGGTTGCCGAGGCCTTTCGGCACGTCGCGAACGACTGGGGCGGCGTGGATCTGGTCATCATCAATGCCGGGATTGCTCACGTATCGCCGCTCTCGAGCATGGACGTTGAGGCGTTCCGCCGGTTGGAGCGGGTCAACATCGACGGCACGCTGCTGGTGCTGGCGGAATGCGGCCGCCATTTCGCGCGGCAGGGCACCGGCGGCGACATCGTGCTGATCTCGACCAAGAACGTGTTCGCGCCAGGCGCGAAGTTCGGTGCGTACAGCGCGACCAAAGCCGCCTCGCATCAACTCGGCCGGATTGCGAGCCTGGAACTGGCCGACCACGACGTTCGGGTGAACATGGTGTCGCCCGACGCCGTCTTCGGCCATGGCGCGCGTCGGTCCGGCTTGTGGGCTGAAGTTGGGCCAGACCGGATGAAGGCGCGCGGCCTCGACGAAGCCGGGCTCGAGGAGTACTACCGGACACGGAATTTGCTGAAGGCCCGGGTGACCGCGCGGCACGTGTTCAATGCCGTGCTCTACTTCGCCACCCGGCAGTCGCCGACGACTGGGGCGACGATTCCGGTGGATGGCGGGCTGCCGGATGCGACGCCGAGGTGAATGCGGTAGACGGTAGTCAGTAGACAGTAGACGGTAGATGACGATGGACCGAGTCCGGGTTTCGGGAGTAGAGATTCGGGGTCCGGTCGGAACGCGTAGGGGCACGGCATGCCGTGCCCGAACACAGGAAGTAAGTCTGCGGACGGTAGGCGAGCGCACCGATTCGGGAACGGACACCAGCGCACAAGGAACCAGGCGTCCTACCGTCTACTGTCTACTGTCTACCGTCTACTGAGTTGCACGAGGGCTGGTCGACGGTTGTCCTGCCCGAGTAGTGGAGTCAGACCATGCGTTTAGGCGTCAACATCGATCACATTGCGACGATTCGCGAAGCGCGCAAAGCGCTCGAACCGGAGCCAGTGGCCGCCGCGGTCATCGCGGAACTGGCCGGCGCCGCAGGCATCACGGTGCATCTGCGAGGCGATCGCCGCCATATCAAGGACCGGGATGTCGAGTTGCTGCGTCAGGTCGTGCGCAGCAAACTCAACGTCGAAATGGCCGCCACACCCGAGATGGTTGAGATTGCCTGCCGTTACAGACCGGACCAGGTGACGCTGGTACCGGAGCGCCCCGAGGAAGTGACGACGACCGGCGGGCTCGACGTGACCGCCAATCTCGCCGCCGTGCGCCACGCCATCGTCAGCTGTCGGCGGGCCGGCATCCGCGTCAGTATCTTCGTCGATGCCGTGACGACGCAGGTCGAGGCGAGCAGGGAGGCCGGCGCCGACGCGATTGAGATCAACACCGGCCCCTACGCCGAGGCGACAGACGAGGCGAGATCCAAGCAGCTTCTGCAGATTCGAGCGAGCGCAGACCGCGCGGTGAAGCTCGGGCTCGAAGTGCTCGCCGGGCATGGACTCAATTACGTCAACGTCCAGCCCATTGTCGGGGTGATTCAAATCGTCGAACTGAACATCGGCCACAGCATCGTGGCGCGCGCCGCACTGGTCGGGCTCGACCGGGCCGTGCGTGAGATGGTGGCGTTGCTGCGGGCTTGAGCAACATGAATCGGGAATCGGGAGTCGGGAGTCGGGAGTCGGGATTACGGGATGGCGGGGCATTGCCTGGGATCGCCGCCCCTCGGCCTTGCTCGGGGCGTCCTGAGCCACGCCGAAGGACGGGCTCCATCCAGCCCGGCCACGCTGGCGCGAAGCGCTCCGCATTTCTTGGTGTGATGTTGCTGGTTCTCACGCTGGCTGGGCCGGCGCTGGCCGCGGAGCCGCAGACCGTGTCGTTCACCACGCGAGACGGGGTCCAGATCACCGGGTCGCTCTTCCTGCCCGACAAGCGTCCGGCCCCCGCTGTGGTGCTGCTGCACATGATGACGCGGTCGCGGCACGACTGGGACGGCGCAGCCCAGAAATTCGCCGACGCCGGCATCGCCGCCTTGTCCATAGACTTTCGTCGCGCAGGCCAGCCGCGCAGCGACGTCCAGGGCGATGGCGACCTCGCTGATCTGGTGCTGGATGTTGAGGCCGCACGATCGTACCTCGCCGCGAGGTCCGAGATCGCCCCTGGCCGCATCGGGATCGCCGGCGCATCCGTCGGGGCGAATGCCGCGGTGATTGCTGCGGCGAGCGACCCGTCGGTCAGGTCGCTGGCGCTCCTGTCGCCATCGATGGAATATCGCAACCTGCGCATGGATCCCGCCCTCAGGAAGTTCGGTTCGCGTCCGGCACTGCTCGTGGCGAGCAGCGAAGACCCGTACGCCCTGCGATCGGCGCGCGGAATGGTCAGCATGGGTGACGGTCCCAGAGAACTCCGTGTCCTGTCTGGCGCGGGACACGGAACGGTCATGTTGGGCCGGGATCCGGACCTCGTCTCGGCGCTGGTGGACTGGTTCCTTCGCACGTTGCTATGATCGGGAGGAACTGTTTGGCGGATCCGTTGAAACGGAAGCGCCAAACAGTTGTCTGTGACGGCTTGACGTGCATCAATAGGGCGGATTAGGCCTTTGCGCCATTGGGACATCATGAAGACTGAATCTATCGTTTTTGCTGTTGCCGGCGCCCTGTTCGGGCTGATTGTGGGCTGGATTATCGGGACCCAGCAGGTTCCCGGACGTATGGTGACAGGTGGAGCACCGGTCGCGCAGATGGCCCAGACGTCACAGAACGCGGCGCCGCCAGCATCACTCCCGGCAGTCGATGAGAGCCAGGCCGGCCCTCTCAGGACCATTGCCGAGCGCGACCCGAAGAACGTGCCGTCGCGCGTGCATCTTGGCGATATGTACTTCGACGCGGGACGCTACCCCGAAGCTACTAAGTGGTACGAGGAGGCGCTGGCTCTCAACCCCAAGGACGTCAACGTCAGCACGGATCTGGCAATCTGCTATTACTACACGAACCAAGCCGATCGGGCGATCACCCAGATGTCGGTCTCGCTCAGCCTTGATCCGAAACACACCAAGACACTGCTCAATCTCGGCGTGGTCAAGGCGTTCGGCAAGCAGGACCTGGCAGGCGCGACCGCGGCGTGGAACGAAGTCATCAAACTTTCCCCCGGTAGCCAGGAAGCCGTGTCGGCACAGCGAGCGCTCGACAACTTGAAGGCTGCACACCCGGATGGGGCGATGCCAACGGGTGCGGCTGCGGCGGTGCCAGCCGCGTCGCCAAATGGCATGATCAAGAAGTAGTGCGTCAGCGTTAACCCGGCTCATCATGTTTGGACGCCTGTTGTTGCGATTCCTCGTATTCGGGCTGCTCGCCCTCTTCATCGGGCGCGCGCTGCGGAGGTTTTTCAACGGAATCAGACAGGGGATGACGCCCAATACGCCCGCCAAGAAGTCCGAGAAGGGCCAGGTGATGGCTCGCGATCCCGTGTGCGGGACATTCGTGGTGCCAAGTTCGGCACTTGCGGTCCGCGACAACTCGGGCATGGTCTACTTCTGCTCAGAGAAGTGTCGGCAGGCATACTTGCCGCGTGCCTGAGATGTCCCGTCCTTCCGTCCTTATCACGCGAGTGGTTCCAGACGCCGTCCGCGAGCGCCTCGCGTCGTCGTGCGCCATCGATCTGTATACCGGCGCGGTCGCCATTCCCCGCGATGAACTCAAGGCACGACTGGCCGGCAAACAGGCGCTGATGTGCCTGTTGACCGACCGAATCGATGCCGATGTGCTCGACGCGGCCCCCGGCCTTCGGATCGTGGCAAACATCGCCGTCGGATTCGACAATATCGACCTGGCCGCTGCTCGACACCGCGGCATCATCGTCACCAACACACCTGACGTCCTCACCGAGGCGACGGCAGACTTGACGTGGGGCCTGATACTCGCCGTGATGCGGCGCATTCCCGAGGGCGAACGACTGCTCAGGCGCGGTGAGTGGAAGGGCTGGGCGCTCGACTTTCTGCTTGGTTCGGATCTGCGGGGCAAGCAGCTCGGCATCGTCGGTTTCGGCCGCATTGGACGCGCCGTAGCCGCTCGCGCCGGCGTCTTCGGCATGCATGTCGTCTATACGACGCTCGACGCCGACGCCCCGGAATCGGAATCGGAATCGGAGTGCGTCAGAAGTCGTGACGACACGTCACCTAAAGCCGCCGAGAAGTCGTCCGTCGTTCCCGACGAAGCTTCGCAACGATGGAGGATGTCCAGGGTCGCATTCGATGACCTGCTGGCCACCTCGGATGTCATCTCACTCCACGTGCCGCTCACGCCGGAGACCCATCACCTGATGAATCGGCGAACGCTGGCGGACATGAAGCGGAGTGCGTGCCTGATCAACACGTCACGCGGACCGGTCGTCGATGAGGAGGCGCTGGCCTGGGCCCTGCGCGACGGCGTGATTGCGGGTGCAGGGCTCGACGTCTATGAACGCGAACCGGTCGTGCACGCTGCGCTCCTCGCGCTCGACAATGTTGTGCTGGCACCGCACATCGGGAGCGCGACGATTGAAACCCGAACGGCCATGGCCGATCTGGCGGCCCGAAACGTGATGGCGGTGCTGGCCGGGCAGCCGCCCCTCACGCCGATCGATCTCGGCTAGGTCGGGATCGCCGGGTCTGAAGACCCGGCCTACACCCGGACCCGAACGTTGCCTGAACTGCTGGTACCGATGGGTTTCTTCGTATGTAGCCCTGGATCTCCTGGGCTTCGTGTCTTGAGATGTAGGCCGGGTCTTCAGACCCGGCGCCAGACCCCGGGATGCCCTTCGAGGCACGGAAGCTCAGTCGTGAGAGCATTGAGAGACCGATGAAGACGATGAGACCCCGCGACGTCGAGGCGATCATGCGCGGGCTGGCCCACGCCATCACCGGTCTCGACCTGCCGATCGTCGAGAAGATTGCCGAGGAGCAGCAGGACGACGCGTTTCAGGTGCTGATTGCCACGCTCTTGTCCGCGCGCACCCAGGATGCGACCACGGCAGCGGCCTCGGAGCGGTTGTTCAAGAAAGCGCCGACGCCTCGCCGAATGGCGGCGTTGACCGTGCAGGACATCGCGAAGCTCATCTATCCGGTGAGCTTCTATCGGACCAAGGCGAAGCACGTCAAGCAGACGTGTCAGCTGCTGCTGGAACGATTCGCAGGAAACGTGCCCGGAACGATGGACGAATTACTGGTCCTGCCGGGCGTCGGACGGAAGACTGCGAACCTCGTGCTCATTCTTGGGTTCAAGAGCCTCCGCAATATCTGCGTGGACATCCACGTCCATCGCATCTCGAACCGCCTCGGGTGGGTGCGGACGAGAACGCCGGAGCAGACCGAGCAGGCGTTGTACGAAAGCCTGCCGGCGAAGTGGTGGCCCTACATCAATCTCTATCTGGTGACGTGGGGGCAAAACGTCTGCCGCCCCACTCATCCGCGCTGCGGCGACTGCGCCATCAGCGACTATTGCCCGCGCGTCGGGGTGACGAAGGTCGGGGCTTCGCGCGTCGCTCGGACGTGAGCGTCCTGTTCTTCCAGGCCCACCACTTGAGCAATTCCGGCTGCGGCCCCCTGGTCCGGGCCGCGTACACGGCGCATCGAAACGTGTAGAGCACGCACGGGTCCTGGCGTTCGCCCGTCTGGGCGCAAAGCGTGCTGTACAACCGCTCGGGATCGCGGCGGCCAAGAGCGCGAACCGATCTCACCCCCAGGGAGCGAAGATCGTTCGCAATGCTGGGGCCGACGCCTGGCAATAGTTGAAGTTCGTCCTTCATACTGTCGATCCTACATCCAGTGTCCCGATGGTGTATCATCCAGCGTGAAAACCACTCCCGGAGTGGTTTTGCGGAGCGGTTTTACGGGGATTCTCGGTGTCCAAAACCACTCCGGGAGTGGTTTTCAACGGCGGTATCAACGAGGTGTCTGACGATGCGCAGATTCTCAGGCGCGTGTGTGCTGACGATGGCTTTTGGGATTTGGGTTGCGACCGTCGGAGTGGGAGTCGCACAGGCCCCGGCGGCAGGCCCGGTCGTCGTAATCGAGACCAACAAGGGTGCCATTACGATGGAGTTGTTCCCGTCCGAGGCGCCGAAGACCGTTGCGAATTTCCTCAAGCTGGTGAAGTCGAACTTTTACAACCGTCAGCATTTTCACCGCGCCGATCCTGGCATGGTGATTCAGGTTGGTGATCCCGATTCGAAGGACCTGAAGAACAAGGACACCTGGGGCACGAGAGGGAACCGCGAGCCCATCGGCGTGGCGGAAATCAGCAAGAAACTCAAGCACAAGCGGGGCACGGTCGGCATGGCGCATTCGGGCGACCCCACCAAGGCCGACAGCCAGTTTTACATCGCGATCGGAAAGAAGAAGATTCCCGAAGGCAAGTACGCCATTTTCGGACAGGTGACATCAGGGATGGATGTCGTGGATAAGATCGAAGTGGGCGACACTATCAAGCGAATGTATGTAAAATAGGATTAGACCGCATTAGCCGCAGAGTGCGCAGAGCCTGCGGAAGGCCAGAAGGGGACGCCTCACAAACATAGGCGCTCCGGCCAGGCAACATCGGCCACATCAGCCTTCTCGTGACTCTGCGTCCTCTGCGGTTTCATCCGCCGCCATCCCTTCTCTCTCACTCGCTTCATCGAATAGTCCGCCCGCGCCTGGGTGTGACACCACCGGTTCCAGGAACGGATAGCGCCGCAGCATTTCCGCCGAGTACTCGCCCGTAACCGGCTGTTTCAGCTTGTGACGAAGCATCGCGGCGTTGGCGACCGCTTTGCCGGCAAAGTGGTTGTTCAAGTACACATACACCTTCTGGACGAGTCGGCGCACCGAGGCGACCTGATCGGCGAAGCCATCGATCTCGCCCGGCGAGTACAGGTAGTTGTAGCGATCGTCCGGGTGATCGTGCGTCCACCACTGCGCGGCGTTTCGCCCATGCAGCCGCATGTAATAGAGCCGGCGCAGATTCGGCAGATGGTTCTGGCGGATGGAGAACCGGAACTTGGGCTCGTCGATCTGGGCCCACGCCGCGCCATACTCGTTCAGCAGCGCGACGACCTGCGGTTCGTGGTCGCTCCAGCTGCGATGCCGGAGCTCGATGGCGATCGGGTAGCGCTGAAACGCCTGCATCAGCCAGACGAGATACTCGCGCGCATCCTCGGTGTCGCGGAAGCTCGGCGGGAACTGTACCAGCAGGGAGCCCAGCTTGCCCGCCCCGGCCAGCGGATCGATGCTGCTGAGGAACGCGTCGACGTCGGCGCGCGTGACAGCCGGAACCGCTGTCGGGCTGGCCTCGTCTGGCAGATCGGGCGACGTGGCTTTCTGGTACATCGCCTGGTGCGTGAACTTCTGATAAAGCTTGAGCGAAAAGTCGAATCCGTTCGGCGTCCGCCTGGCCCACGAGAGCGTGGTGGCCGGATCGGGCAGACGATAGAAGCTGGAGTTCACTTCAACCGTCTCGAAATGTTCGGCATAGAACGCGAGGTCGTCGACGGCGCGCCCGCGCTTCTTTGCCGGGTAAAAGATCCCGTTCCAGGTTCCCGGACCTGTCGGGTAGTTCCAGCCGGACGTGCCTATTCGTAATTCACCCATGGTAGCTATCCGCCTCCATTCTAGTCCCGGTGGTCAGGACCAGGGGCCTGACGGCTCGGTTCGAGGGGCCGCTTCGCAACCTGACCCACTGCCGTCTGAGCACCCACTTGCGAGCGTCCAGCGCCTGCGGACTACAATGAGGATCTCGGCGCTATCCAAGGTTGCTATCCAGACATGCTGACGATCAACGAGATTTTCTATTCGATTCAGGGGGAGTCCACGCACGCGGGCAGGCCTTGCGTGTTCGTGCGCCTGACGGCGTGTGACCTCCGCTGCACCTGGTGCGACACGACGTACGCCTTCACCGAAGGGCAAAAGATGACGGTCGAGCGCGTGCTTGACGCTGTCGACGCCTACCAATGCCCGTTGGTCGAAATCACCGGCGGTGAGCCGCTGCTGCAGGAAGAGGTCTATCCGCTGATGACGGCGCTCGTGAAGAGCGGCAAGACGGTGTTGCTCGAGACAGGCGGCCATCTGAGCATCGACCGCGTGCCGATTGGCGTGGTCAAGATTGTCGATGTCAAGTGCCCGGCCAGCGGCGAGTCTGAGCGCAACCACTGGCCGAACCTGGATCGACTCACGCCGAGCGACGAGGTGAAGTTCGTGATTCGCGACAGGCCCGATTACGAGTACGCCAGAACCATCATCGCGAAGCACGACCTCGATCGCCGGTGTGGGGCGGTGCTGTTGTCGCCAGTGCACGGCGCACTCGATCCCAAGAGCCTGGCGGAGTGGATGCTCGACGACCGGCTGCCCGGGCGCCTGCAGTTGCAGGTCCACAAGTACATCTGGGAGCCGGGCACTAGGGGAGTGTAGGAACCTGGGGGTTAGGGATTAGGGGTTAGGGATTAGGTTCCGGACTGTGCCAATCCCTAATCCCCAATCCCCAATCCCTACTATTGGGGGGGTACGGTTGGACGGAAGAAAAGCCGTCATCCTGCTGAGCGGCGGGCTCGATTCGTGCACGGCTGCGGCCATTGCCACGGCCGACGGGTTTGAGCTTTATGCGTTGACCATCGCGTACGGCCAACGCCACGCCGTCGAGGTCGAAGCTGCCAGGCGCGTCGCGCGGGCCCTGGGAGTCGTCCGCCACAGCGAGTTGACGCTCGACCTGGCCGGGTTCGGCGGGTCGTCGCTCGTCGGCGAAGGCGACATCCCGAAAGATCGCGACCTGGCCGCCAGCGGCATTCCGTCGACCTACGTGCCTGCGCGCAACACCGTGTTTCTGTCGCTTGCGCTCGCGTGGGCAGAAGCGATCGGCGCTGCCGACATCTTCATCGGCGTGAACGCGCTCGACTATTCGGGCTATCCCGACTGCCGGCCGGAGTTTGTCGAGGCTTTCGAACGGATGGCGAACCTCGCCACGAAAGCCGGCGTCGAGGGGGCGCGGTTCCGGATCCACACCCCGCTCATCTCCATGTCGAAAGCCGACATCATCAGGCGCGGCTTGGCGCTCGGTGTGGACTATGGGCTCACTCACAGTTGCTACGACCCCGGGCTAGACGGAAGACCGTGCGGGCGCTGTGACAGTTGTCTGCTCCGTGCGAGAGGTTTCGTCGAGTGTGGCGTCGCCGACCCGCTGCTGGTGTAAATGAGTGGAGGAAATGAGGTCGGACCTGGTTTTACGAAATACGTAAAATGAGGTCCGACATCATTTACGGAAGGACATCGCTGTGACTGAACGCATCTACTACACCGAGCCGGCGCTCCTTGAATTCGACGCGACGATTCGGGCTTGCGACACCCTCGATGGCCGAACCGTCGCCACTCTCGATCGCACGGCGTTCTATCCCACATCAGGCGGCCAGCCGTTCGATACCGGCACGCTCGGTGCGGCCAATGTCATCGACGTGATTGATCTTCCGGACGGCGGCATCGGCCACGTGCTCGATCGCGCGCTTCCGTCGGGCGCCTCCGTGCACGGCAGCGTCAACGGGCCCAGACGATTCGGTCACATGCAGCAGCACACAGGCCAGCACATCCTCTCGGCGGCGTTCGACCGCTTGTTCGCCGCGCGGACCGTCGGCTTCCATCTCGGCGCCGACGTCTCCACGCTCGATCTCGACAAGGTGCTCAGTGCCGAATCGATGGCCCGGGCACAGGCGGAGGCCAATCGCATCGTGTGGGAGAATCGCGACGTTACCATCCGGTTTGCCTCCGAAGAGGAAGCCGCCTCGATCCAGCTTCGCAAGGAACCGGCTCGCAGCGGTCGGTTGCGCCTCATCGAGGTGGCCGGGTTCGACATCTCCGCGTGCGGCGGCACGCACGTGGCGCGCGCCGGAGAGGTCGGTATCATCGCGGTGAAGTCGTGGGAGAAGTTTCGCGGAGGGATGCGCCTCGAGTTCGTCTGCGGTGGCCGGGCTCTCGCTGAGTTCGTCGTCTTGCGAGACGCGGTGGCGGGTTGTATCAGGCTGATTTCGGTCAGTCCGCTTGAACTGCCTGCCGCAATCGAGCGAGTCCAGGGAGAGAACAAGGATCTGCGGCGCGTCATTCGAGACCAGCAGGACCGTCTCGCCGTGTTCGAGGCGGCCGAGATGGTGGCGCGGGGCAAGAAGAAGGGCACCGTGACACTCGTCCTCGAGATCGCCGCGGGCTACGACCAGGCCGGACTGAAGGCCATTGCCGCGTCAGCCGCCGCGCGCGGAGGAGTCGTCTCTGGCCTCATCTCGGCGACCGAGCCGGTGCTGGTCGTGCTCGCGCGCTCGGTCGACTTGTCTGTCGATGTCGCGGCCATTCTGAAGACATTGCTGGCCCAGGTCGGAGGCAAAGGCGGCGGCAAGCCTGATTTGGCCCAGGGTGGTGGCATGACCGGCTCTCCAGCAGAGATCAAGGCGGCGATTCAGGCGATTATCGATCGCGAGCTTCCGCCCTCACCTTGATGGCCCGAAGCCACATCAGTCGTATGAGTTCACTCCCAGGGCGGATCACACGCCAGTAGCGGGCAAAACTGCCGCACGACACCGGGTCTGTTGCATAGACTCGCGTCTCCGTACGAAGCAGACACCCGCCGCTCTGGAGAGGCTCAATCAGAAACGACATCGTCGCCTTCGCAAATCCTGGTTGCACCAGGGCCTTGTACGAAGACGGCTCCGCGGCGAGCGGCAGCCGCACGCCTGGCGGCGCCAGGACGACGGTGCCGATCACGATCTCCCTATTCACTTCTTCCGCGAGCTTCAGAAACGTCGTCCGTGTCGCCACGGTGAGGATCGGGATCTGGTCGGACGGGTTCAGGATGCCTTCCGGACCTGTCGCGCCCCCTCGCCGGATCCAGACCAGTGTTCGAAACAGCGGAATCTCAGCTGCGGTGACCTGGAGCATCGCCTGATACACGCGATCAGGCGTGGCGTTGACGGGAATCTGGTGGACCTCATTGAACTGATAGGCGGGAGCGAATTCGTCGAGCCGCGTGCGAGGCGCCGCGACCGTCGTCTCGCTGGCGGGACGCGTCAATGCCACGCCCGCGACTACCAGCCCGGTCAACAGGACAAGCCAGCCGGTTCTGCGTCTGTGGATGGCAAGAAACCGCAAGGGCACCAGCGCAGACAACGCGCCGATCAGGATCAACATCAATCCGAGGTAGACGATGACGGATAGCAGCATCGTGGAATCGCCCGAAGTGACGCGCCGGCCCGAGATTGGCTACCGGCGTCGGAACTCGGCCAGCCGAACCACCGCACGATCAATCAGCTTGTCGGCTTCAGCTTGTGCGACGTTGAAGTTGTTGACAATCATCGAGAAGACCAGCGGTTCGCCGTCGGCGGATGTCACGTAGCCGGAGAGCGCACGCGCATTGGAGATTGATCCGGTCTTGGCCCGCGCGTTTCCCTGGGCTTTGGTGTCTTTCATCCTGCTCCCAATCGTGCCGTCCACGCCGGCGACGGGCAACGCGTCAACGAACGCCGGCCGCAGCCGCTCGTCGGCGTTCATCCTCGTAAGAATCGTCACGAGTACATCTGCGGTGAGGTAGTTGTAGCGGGAGAGACCCGAGCCATCCACCATCACGTAGCGATCTGGAGTCAGGCCCCAGCCACCGAGAACCTGCTGGACGGTTCTGACACCAGCCCGCGTGGTGCACATCGGGCGGGATTCGATTGGCAGTGGACAGCCCATCAGACGAAGCAGCGTGTCGGCATAGAGGTTCTGGCTGACCTTGAGCGTGAGTTTGCCAATCTGCGCGAGCGTCGGCGACGTGTAGGTCAGCAGTGGAACCGCGCGCGTCATGTCCGGCGGCGTATCGAGTGAGTGAATGTCGACCGCGTCGCCGCTGACGGCAATGCCGTTGTGTGACAGCGCCTGACGGAGGGCGCCGACAAACAGCTGCGTCGGGCTCTCGACAGACACCGTGCGGACGACCGGCGCGCGACCGACAGGCACAAGACCGCTCACCCGCAATACCGACGTGCCAAGCGGGCGATCCAGGCTGATGGAGACTTCAGATGTCTTCGCCGACGTGTGCACGGCATTGTCGATGATCAGGCCATGTCCGCCCGGGTTCGACTCGACCGATGCCATGTCGCCCTCGGCGGGCCCGGGCTTGATGGTCACCTGGACCAGGTTTTCGTTGAAGTTCAGTCCACCTGTCGGCGTGGCGTAATTCGCGTCCAGATAGTCC